>ERZ791883.789-NODE-789-length-33249-cov-3.938302_pt1 | contig 33249 bp, 37 predicted proteins | sample MGYA00510160_ERZ791883 | MGnify/ENA primary metagenome ERZ791883 (study PRJEB30046, sample SAMN00792072) | human gut metagenome | study: EMG produced TPA metagenomics assembly of the A metagenome-wide association study of gut microbiota in type 2... | reverse complement strand
GTGCCAATCCGGTACTTGGCGTAAAAGCAATTCTGGTAGTACGGTGATAACTGGTCGTATAGCAAATGGTCAGCAAATACCGCTGCCAACAGGATTTTCTGCCAGTCAGTGCTCATGGAGTGTGAGCAATGCAGAAAACCCTCAAGGTTGGAAGCCGAATTACTTTGCAGGATCAGTTGCAACTTATGATGCAAATCGAATTGTTAAATGTGGTTTTTATGATGAATACAATTTCCATAAAGGGACATTTAGAGCTGATTTAACCGGAAAATGTAGTTATGTCGTCGCGTGTCAGAACTGAGATTAAATTGCTGGCGCTGCTGGCCTACGTGCCAATCCGGTCGGTGGTCAGGGGGTAATAAAATTAATTACTCAGCATGTAATTGGTACAAATCATCCGTAGCAATGAATCACTTTATCGGCGGTAAGAGTGGTGGTTCGATCTATTACAAGCCGATTCAATGTCCGACTGGATACATTATGACTGGAACACGCATGTACGGTATTGGTGATGGTGTTGATGAGGAACATGTCGATGCCTACTGTTGCCCCTTTAATTAAGCTCCAGCACCAGGAAGATTGAGGCATGTGACTGATATGGTCCCACCAGACTCATAATTTCCCCAAGCATAATTACTCACATACCAAACGTTGTTTTGGTCGGAATATACCTGTTGAAAACCACCAAAGGGTGAGCCATTCAGGTAAGTCCATGAGCAATATGCATGGACCCCGAGCCTTAAATTACGAGTGTTTTTAGCTATGTTGTAGGTCTGCGTTGTGAATTGAATTTTAGGAGCGCCCCAGGTACCGGATTGGCACGAAAGTATTGCCCCTGTATTATCGCGGCCTACAAGGCCGTTAGGCGAACATGATGCGCCAGCAACGGCAGTTCTTTCCAGTTGTAAGTATTCACCAGTATAAAGGCGACCATCAGCCCGAACAGTACCGCCTTTCACCTGACCGCCGGTATAGATGCCCTTGTTGTTTACACTTCGAACCCATGATCCATCGGACATATAAAATCCGCCACCGTGAGTTTCATTGAGCCAGCCTTTACTGTTACGAGTAATTAACCAACCATTATTACTTCTGATATCACCGCCAGCGGTGACATTTACGTCAAAGTTTCCGCTATTGCCTTTTACCTGACCGCTGAAAGTGCCATTTACACCATTCACATTGCCGCTGAAATTACCTGTCTGGGCATTTACTGCCCCAACGTTATTCAGGTTATTTGATCCCATATCAATGGCCGTGTGCATTTTGTTTAAGTCAGGGCGACCATTGACCTGGAATCTGTAAAGACGATCAGTGTCCTCAGCTGCACCACTAAGTTCATCTGTCGATAACAATACGGCAATATGCCCGTTACCGCTTTTGGCACCATAATTACTTAAAGCTACTGACCAGGAACGTAATGCACCTGTGGCTGTTTTGCCGTCCTGGATATATCCACCAAGACCAGTGGTAATATCCTTAGCCATCTGGATAAGTGCTTTCACTGGATAAGGTGTGCCACCACTGGATACAACCATTGCCTGTAGTAATTCCGGGTTTTGGGCGTTTCGAACCACATATGCCTGTAACCGCTGCCCCTCGCTGTTTGTCTCAGTAAACCCGCTGGACAAAAAGCCGGTATTTTTCAGCATGGTTGTCGTGATAACGGCAGGAGTTGTTGTGGTACTACTGCCCTGGAGAGTCGTGTAGTTTTTCCCTATATAAGAGCGGGCCGCACTGGTCCAGTTGCTGACAAGACGTGCTTCAGTTTGCCATCCTTTTGTTTGAATATAGTCCTGCCATATGCCCGCTCCCCAGGCAATCAGGAGCATAACAATCAGTAAAGCCGCGCCAGTTTCCAGCGATGCCCAGCCTCGGTCATATTTTTTCATCAGATTACCCATAGTGGTTGATAAAGATTATCCAGCAGCAAAAGGACATGGCCAAAACATAGCCATGGACCCAGAGGGCCTTCTTTATGCCCTTTTATGCACCATGTTGAATGCCATAAGACAAATCCTCCTGTGCCCAGCAACACACACCATATGGCGTTATATAACCCTGACCATGCGGTAATACCTGCAATAAGCCACAGGTCTCCAGTGCCAATATTAAGACGATGGCGGTTAACTAATTTATGAAGGCAGAATAAGACAATTGCAGCAGTGGCAAATTCTGTTGTACGGAACCACCATATATCAGTCGTGATTTGTGATAGCATTCCTGCAATTAAAAAACGCCGGGTGAATGTTCCTGGTAATAAACCTGTCAGTGCATCCGTTACCGCCATTTGCAGTATGAACGAAAGAATAAGGACAGCATGAATACGGTAGAGCAGTGGTGATGATGATAAAATAATTAACGCCACAGCTATACTGTATAGCCATATTCCTGACAGAACAGCAGGGTGTGTCTTATACCAGAGATGTCCCGTATCAGATAAAAAATAACGAACTCTGAATAGCAGAGTTCGTCCAATAATGGAAAATGTGAACATCAATGGCAGTATATAAACAGGGGATAGACTTATGCCTACGATTGTCTGCATTGCCTGCCTCCCTGTCCGGGAAGACATATCCCTTTCATGTCACGATAAATTCTCCATATTTTATTGGCATATTGCTCTCTTGTTTCATGTCTGTCCTTACGGAATCCGGCATTGTATGACCCAAGGCAATTCCAGCTGACGCCACATATCTGAAAATGTCTTGCCAGTATCCAGCTTCCTATATGGATATTAAGGCATGGTTTGGTGATTAAATCCTCAGACTTTTTTATTACGCCCATATTTATCAGCTTTGGAATATGGGTTGAGTTTATTTGCATCAACCCATAATCCGTGCTACTGGCTTTACCTGTTTTTTTGTCCTTATTTATATTAATTGCGCCCGGCCTCAACGAAGATTCCCCGGCAGAAATAGCCTTCAATAATAATGGTTCAATTTGATAGCGCGCGCCGGCAGCGGCAAAGCAATTGTCCCACTTGTTGGTCCAGATCTGTTTGGGGGCTACGTATGAAGCTCGGGCGGGTGGAATAAGAGAAAAAAGCAGGATTAATGAAATAAGTCTGAGGGGTACTGTACCCCCTGACATTAAAACTCCTTAACCATTGATGGTGAAGATAAGTTTGTTTGTACCAGTGCTGCCATTATCTGCCTTGCATTGCGTACTGGCTTCTTCAGTAGTGACTTTTCCATCACTGTGAGCAGTACTGTTCAGGGTAATGCCGTTAGTTAAACCAGTTTTACTGATCCGTGTGGCAATCTGGATACAGGCATCCTGTGGGACTTTATCATAGGTAACGGTAAAACCGTTGTTGAACCCTGATGTTGAAGCCGGGGCAACAGTTACAGCACCGCCCCATGCGTTATAGAGCGTTGCTGTACCAGATGTTTTGTCGCCCTGTACTGTCATCCCAGAGGGAACGGCCCCCATCTGAATGAGGGCACCTGTCATTTTGGCACTGCTGGTAAATGTATATCCATCGCTACCTTTTAGCAGGCTCTGGGCACTTGTGATAATTGTTTGTATATTTGCGGTTTCAGTTGCCACATTGGTTCTTGTACGTAACGCATACAAACTACCCAGAACAACGACTATAACAAAAAGAACAACGAGCGCTATTGTTCCCTGCTCCAAAATTCCCCATCCTTTATCATGAGGCTCATTCTTCTTATTATTTCCAGTTAAAGTGGCATTAATATTTTCTACTAACATAAATATCCTCGTTTTGTTTAAAAGTTACCCATGCTGTTGTCACTAATAGACTGAATATCCATAATGGCAAAAACCAGTAACATGAGAGACATGACAAGAAATATCAGCATAATTAAACGAATCACGTTTGCCCGTTTCTTTACACGTTGAAGTGTTTGACTAAGCCATCGTTGACCATAATTGCTGATTAGCTCTGTTGCGCCATCTCCCTGTAATAAAGACAGGAAGTTGGCTGCTTCCCTGGATGGGAACTGATAACCGCACTGACGCAAAGCCAGTCCAAGATGATCCCCCTGGCGGACGCGGTAAATAATGCTGTCAAGACGTGTGCTTAACCATGGTGATGCAAACTCCTGAAGAATGTTTAGTGAGTTGAGCGTCGTCATTTTGGCTTTCAGAAGTGCAGCCATATTCAGGAGAAATGTTGCTCCCTGTATATCCTGATAAATACTCCATGGCATTATCTTGTCGGCAAAAGTACGAACACTGTCAGGGCTTTTCCAGTTTGGCAGAGACCATGATATTAAACCTGTGATCACTGCAAAAAGAACGGCACATATAGCGCCGTAATTATCGACAAAAACAGATAATCCATAAAGAAAACCAAGAGCACCACTCCATGAATCGGGGGAGCTTATTTTGCTCAGTTCAGGTATTAGCTGTGTATTCAGAACATATAATGTCCCCGTCATCATGATTAACAATCCCACCGGATAAATAGCCATTTGCCATATAGCCTGATGGATTTGTTCTTTTGCATCTGTAAGAGTGGTGGCGAATTGCAGTGCATCCACAATTGAACCACTTCTTATCCCGGCGCTGATTACTGCGGCCTCTTCCTGAGGAACCCATAAACTAAGAGTATATTCCAGAGAGTTTTCGCCACTGTTTTCACGAAGAGACTCAATGCAGTCTGTGGCCAGTTCAGCAAAGGGATGCCATTTTCGTCCAAAGTCTGTCCAGGCATCCCGCATCTGTTCCAGTGCGGTCTTTAATGGCTGTTTATTTTCCAGCAGAAAACGCAGGGCTTCGTAAAACTGCACCCTGTAGGGGGCGCTGAACGTTTTTCTGACAATGAAACGCCTCAGCCGTTGACTGAAATTCATTTCACGCATGTTGTTCTCCTGTTAGACATCATCGATGCTGAGGCGCTCGTCTTCGTCCAGAGGGATGATTCTGTCGGCTTCAAGAGGGTCTACCAGACCTTCATTGATACGGCGAAGAAGATGCTCTACACGACTGATGCCTTTCATGTTTTCCAGCCAGTATTTACGTGCTGCAACTTTGCCGCGTGTTTTCAGAATCTGAAATAAGCGGTTATCAGGTTCTATCACCTCAGCAATTACAGTCCTGCCGGTGAGGCCTTTACCTATTTCACCGCGCTTTCTGCCGTTAATGATTACGTCGTGATTACATTCAGAGCATCCGTGAGGATTTCGGAACCAGATATTATCTGTACTGCAGAGTGAATCTTTATTGCAGTGCCGCTCAAGGTAATCACGCTCGTCGTCTCTAAGTTCAGGTGCTCGCGTTTCCCATGGAATACGGCAGGAGGGACACAGAGTTGGTACAAGGCGCTGGCTGATCATCCCAATCAGTAATTGCGCATCGCAAATAAGATCGGCATTCATACCCATCGTAATCATTCGCTCCGGTATACCCAGAGCTGAGTTTGTATGTAATGTCGTCAGAACTATGTGCCCGGTCTGTGCCGCGTAGGTGGTTGACATCATCGAGATAAGATCGCGCATTTCCCCTTCCATGATGGCATCAGGGTCAAGTCGCATTGCCGATGAAATAGCCCGACTCCATGCCAGTTTGACGGCATCTTCGTCGGATTTGTCGCAGATAATCGGAGTCTGTGTTGCTCCCAGTATCTGTCCTTCCAGCGGATCTTCGATTGTTAGCAGGTGTCGCCCCTGATTATCGTCAAGATATACACGGCAGGCGCTGCGTAACGTTGTCGATTTACCGGAACCGGTTGGACCTGACAGGACTATTTTTCCTTCCGGGCGGCGCAGCATTATGTTCAGCAACCGGATTTGTTCCGGGATAAAGCCCAGTTGTTTAAACGTGGGAACTTTATCTCCGTCATCGGGTATCAGGCGCATAACTGCAATCAGACCGTCTCCCGTAGGTCTGTGACTGTAGCGTGCACCAAATATTCCTATTTTTCGCATTAATTGTGGGGACAGGCGCGCATCCTGTTCCCTTTGAGGGAAGAAACTGGTTTCAGTGACATCAGCCATTGACAGAATGGCTGTTGCGCAAAGTGAATAGCCCAGTGCTGGTTGATCTTCATCTACAGTCTGCAGTTCACCGAATATTCTCATGCGAACTTTGAAAATAGACTCAGAAATTAAAAAATGAATATCTGAAGCACCAAGTTTTCTGGCCGTTTCAAAATAAGATAGAACTTTCTTCTCACTTTCACTGACATCAGCAAGATCTTTCAGATGAATAATTCGTTCTTTCGGGCCTCTGTTTTTTTCATCCTGACCTGCTTCCTGTAACTCCGACAACGAGACTACTTTTGGGTTGATACCCGGATATAATTTTAGCAGTTCCTGGAGATTACTTTGTACGTCAGGCCTTGTCCGCTGGTTTGTTTCTATAAGAATTTCATGGGTGTCTCCCCGGGATATAAAAAGGAGAGCATCCTTCAGATTATATTTATCCATATCACGTTACTCAGAAAGTAAGGGTAGTGCCATCACTTAACGTGACGCCAGACAATGAGATCGACTTCACCGTGACGGATGTACCTGGAAGCTGGCTGCCAGTGGTGACGCTTGTCTGACGTCCATCAGCCATGCGAAGAACGGCATGAAGACGTTTATCTTTGCCGTTTATTTCCATAATGATGGGCAATTCTTTTCTGTTTTTCGGTGCCGTTTGCTCTGAAACTGATGGCAAGGGGGCGGTCACACCAGAGAAACCTGAAACAGTTTCAGATGATGAAGTAACATCTGATTCTTCAAGTTGTTTCTGTAACTGTGCACCCTGAACTTTTGCCTGTAAAAGAATATTCCGGTTTTGTTGTGCTTCAAGTTCTCCTATTGTGACAAGAGGTTGTGTTGTGGCAAATGAAAAACCAGAGAAGAAAAATATGGAAGGAATAATGAGTAATTTACTTGGACGCATATATATGACCTTCTGAGGAATAACTGAAAGTACCGCCGTTTAATTCAAAATGGATATTGCTCAGACGGACGCCGGTATCCTGAAGTAAAGGGAAAAACTCATCAGGATTTACAGGAGTTGATAAACTGAACTGATATTCTTTCCATTTCTGAACAGGGGCTGGTTCACCATCGTTGCCTGGTAATGGCTCCGGTATGGCTATTTCATTAATGGCCGGTGTTAACTGTTTTTTCTGAAACCACGTGAACACCCGCATCAGTTGTTCTGAGGGGGCCGGGACAGCCTCATCCCTGCCGGGCAGGGACGGCAGTGGACGGGTTACAGAAACCTGGCGTGCACCATCTTTAAGGTTAAAGTCAGGAATAACACCAAAGATTTCTTTACTTCTTGCCAGAAAACCCTCAATGGTTCCTCCAGGCTGTCGTTCGTAAATCAGTGTGAATGTCTCAGGAGTACATGTTCCGCCGGTAAGTTTCCAGCCTTCCAGTGCGACCGGTGACGGTTTTCGAAGGTCCGCGCAGGCTTTCAGAAAATCACTGATTACAGGTTGTGATGCCCATGGATGCGGGAGTTCTGGCGGTGGATCGGGCTTTTTAAACTGCAATCTTGCCCGAGCAGCTATCTCCTCGGGCGTCGGTACGACATCCGGCTCTGGCTGAGTCATCCAGAATACAGTGCCTGCGCCGGCTGCTACTAAAAACAGTACGGCAGGCAGTGTGAATTTGCTGCGATTGCCGACAGTAAGTTTGCAACGGCGGAGGTCTGCTGATGATAACCGGGTAATAATACTTTCCCAGTTATCAGGATGTTCCAGAGACGATACAACCTGCCATTTTTCGGGGGGCTCTTCGTTCATCGCCAGAAAAAGGCTGACCTTTTGGGCAACGTCGGCATCATTTCCTGATAAGTCAGCCATAACGGCAGGCTGGCCATTAATGGAAGCAAGGAATAAGAGCTCCTTATCGCTGTACCGGAAGACACCGTATCCATTTCTGACCCATGAGCAGAAAGCCAGTGCCAGGGAAAAATAATGATTGCGTTCTGGCCTGGTCAGTATTCCTGTGCCGGTAAGGCGGCTGATCTTTCCACGGGAATTTCTGCTGCCTACAGTCACTTTCAGGGAGGTAAGCCGTCTGGGTTTTACATGAGACTTGTGTTTATGATGTGAGGGGACGCGCTGTTTTTTTACGACAGGAGTCCATTTAAGACAGGCAGCCCACACGCGATGATTTACTTTAGGATCTTCGAGAAGCACTACCGGGTTGATATCTTCATCAGCCATTATTGCCTCCTGACGGGAAAGTCGGGGTAATGATGATCACAAGCGTGCTGCGTTCATTTTTCCCGGTTTGTGAACCACCAAATAATGGATTTGCTGGCGTAAACGTACCGGCTTTACTTGTCGTCGTATTGTTCTGATCGAAACCAGTAACGACAAGTGATTGCCCTTCTTTCAGATTGACCTTCTGGCTCAGTGAACGCAGTTTGGTATATGGCATTTCGATGTAACTGTTTCCGTCTTTTGACGTAAAGCTACGGATAGTTGGGGGATCAGACAGATTAAAGTTCATCTGCAACTGGAGATTGCCTGTTTTCTGAATTAAAGGCAGTAGGGTCATATTGAATCCAGTGGTGATCATGCCCGGTGTTAATGTTGTTGTTGCTCCTACATCCGTAGTCGTAGTTGTTGCTGACTGGGCGACGTAAACTGTCTGATCTGCCATCTGGATAGGTACCGGCGTCAGGTTTGTGACAGTGCTTTCTTGTGAAGTTACAACGCTGACATCGCCTTGTTCACTCAGTGCTTTAATCAGAAGGCTGGAACCGCTGAATTTGGCGGCATTCCCTGTTGCCGTATCCAGAATTGATACGCCTGCAGATGTAGCGCCTGTAAAATCTCCGCTTGCATTGTTCAACGTTGCTCCGGCGGAATGTAGCGATTTGTAAACAAGGTTCCAGTCCAGACCGAACTGCTCGTTTCTGGTATTGCTGACGCTCAGAACCTGTACGTTCAGGGCTACCTGGCGGTTCATAATACTGTTTTGTTCGTCCACATATCGTGCGACGGCTTCCTGGACAGCAGGAGTATCAGTGACTGTTAGCGTTGAGCTCGATGCAGATAACCAGTAACGGCCTTTTTCTGGTGTCAGCATTGCTTCAATAGTTTTCCGGATGTCTTCATACAGATCGTATTCCTGACCAACGGTTGTGCTCTGAGAGGACGTTGCATCACCGGATGCTGAGTTATCCTGGCCTCCTGTTGCCCCCATTGTGCTTGTTGAGCCAGAGCTGACACTGGAACTGCTGCTGGTTTTGGTGTTCAGCATATGAAGTGGATACGTTCTGGTTTCAGTCAGATAGAATACAATCCGACCATTATCCATGCGCCAGTACAGACCACTCCGGCTGGCCATCAGATCCAGAAGACCATTGATATCTCCCTGCCACATGAGGTTATTCAGCGTTAATGGCTGAGTGGAGGTAGTCATTGTTGTGCTGCCCAGGCTGCTTAACGGTAGACGTCCATTTTCATCTGGTGCTGGTAGTGTTCCTGTCATCTGGCGGGTAGCGCCTCCTTCAAGAGTTGAATTGGCTGCGTCAGGCGTGATGATTACAGGGATGCCGCATACGGCAGTAATACGTTGCCCCAGTTCCTGCAGAGTGATCTCTCCTTTTCTTGCCTGCGTGATGTAGCAGGCCGGAGCTGTTTGTTTTTTCTCTCTTGATACCTGAGCGACCGGAACAGGGTTTATCCATTGATTATCGAGCCAGGTGAGAGCCTGCGATTTACGGGCCGAAAGGGCTGATACCTTTTCCCGTGCATGTGCTGAGTCTTCCTGTGCTTTTTTCTGCATTTTGTTGATTTCGCTGAAAGTACATCCGGAGATGGAAAGAGCGACGGCGATCATGCAGGGGAGCACCGCCAGCTTCATTGAACGCTGGTGTGATTTTTTCATGAATATATCCAGATTAGTTAACGTAGACGACAGAACCAGCAGTAATGCCTGCCGGGGGTGTCAGACCGGTTGCAGTTCCTGATAGCCAGGTGAGTTGCCCGTTTTGGAAGATCCCTATTAGTGCAGAACCACGACTTTTTGAACGCAAAGTTTCAACAAGTCCTGGTTGTTCAGGCATCCATACCCACAGACGCCCCTGTTGTAACTGATGTTTAATTCGGGAGTCCGGAGTGACAGGGAGAGCCAGTTTATCTGAGGAAATTACTCCGTCCTGCTGGCCTGATACGTATCTGATATCATTGATTCTGTTAGCAATCATTAGTATCTGACTTGCCCATACAGACGCACTTGCATATTGCTGGGCGTTTGTGGTTTCAGACATCTTCTGATTCTGGTAGCTACCAGTGATAATCAGAATGGTCAGGCCGACGGCCATGACCAGCCATCCCATTAGCGACCATCCCTTGTATCAGAAACTGTAATGATGCACTGCATGCGAGAAGCCTGTGCGTATAAAGGTTTTTGCGCAGTCCGATATAACTCAAATACCTGCTCCATGGCTGATTCAAATGATCCCCGGAACATTAAAGGCGCATCCAGACGGTAATCGGTTACAGAAAGTGGCCATATGACCATCCAGTGCGTTGATGCCATGCTTTCGCATTTTGTTTCTTCTGCCCACTTAATAATGTTCTCTCTTAATGTGGTGCCTGCCGGCGCACGCCACTCTTTACCCTGAGATACCGGTTTGACAGGCGTCCCGGTCATGAGCGGGATAGACTTGACTGTGGAGCCGGTTGGAGTTGGGGTGGCGGCGGGGGTTGACGAAGATACGCTGTTTCCTCTGAATGGATTTCGTGGTTTGTTCTGGCTATTTGCTGTTGTTGGAGATTCAGGGGAAGTGGATGTGGTTACCATGGCTGCTGGCGAGATAGTGGTTGCCGTGTCCTGTGCCGGTGCAGCAGCTGATGTTGTGACGGTCAACGTTTTATTATCCCAGTCCAGATGGCCCCATAGGTGTTGTTCTTCCAGCAACCGGTTCAGAGAACGGGTCCACTGATCATTGGCAGACCATGAAACCAGTTTGGTATTCAGCTTGGGCGTGGCTGCATTCTCTTGTCTGAATTTCCATCCTTCCGGTAGTAATGTTTTTATCCACTGACTGACGGTCCGGTTACGGGCCGTCGGCGATAGTGTTACAGGGGCGCTACCAGGCTTGCCTGTAATGATTAACCGGGAGAAATTCTGACTTATTGTTGGTGAAGGTAACGGTCGGGATTCGCTAACAGGCTGTGCTGTTTTTACTGTCTCTGGCACGCTGACTCTCGGGGGGGGAGTTATTTTAGGTGGAGAAAGACGTTGTTGCGTAAGTGCCAGAACGCCAGCACTTTCACTGATTTGTCCGTCAACAAAAACCAGAGCAGGCGTATCTGATGGTGCCACGTTATTGCTGCCGGAAATTCCGGCACAGCCGGACAATAATGACGGCAGTATAAGTGTCAGACAGTTTTTTTTCATAACGGAGACTCCGTGTTCGTATATACGTGTTTGTTAATTGGTGTGAGGCGGCTGGAGAGGACGAATGACGACTGTCATTCCGTCCGAATGCAAATGCGGGAAAGACCACTGAAATAAGAGATATATAAAAGGAATTGATAATTTTTCGTACAGACTTGTTTTCCGTGGGTATGTAATAACTGAAAAACTCAAATCATAAGATTCCAGTCTCTTTATAAGTTTATTTATTCTTGCTGGAGTAAAGAGATGTGAATGCATGACAATGATTTCATCATTATTAATTGCTTTTGATATCAGAGAAAGCAATACATCCCAGTGTTTCCTCATTGACTTCGGGCAACGTGTGTCAGCATAGGGGCTAAGATGTATAGTTGATTTCTTGCTTCCCTTTTTCTTCTTCACAAAGAATGTGAAGTCGTATTTAGATGCAGACCTTACAATAAGAAGTACACATCTGAAAAGTAGTGGGAAAATGCAAATCACAACCACCACACAGAAATATAACATATAAGGCAATGATAAGTTGTCAGTGTATGGATAACGTAAGTATTGCCATGGGGTAGTGATGTACAGACAAAGCGTACACCAAAGCAACCATAGATATAATGGTACGTTATTATTTTTCATATTAGTTGACTTTTAATACTGTTTTCTATCACCACATTTTTATGTGTCTCATTTGGCACTTCGCACTGTTGGAAATATTGTTGGCGGCGGATGCGTGTCTGTTCACTGCTTTCTATTAACACCGCCATGGCGATTGCAAAGTATATGCAAATCAGGAAAATCCAGAACGCGTTTGGTATCTTCCAAAAAAGTGTGGACAGTTTGTTATGTGGTGAAACTAAAATCGGAGAAAGGATTCCACAGACAATCACAATCGCGATGGTTAATTTAACTAGAAAGAACATGGTAAACATCGTTAATCTCCATGATAAAAGGGAGAGAGGTAATAAAGATGGCAACAAACGGCTAAATTAAAATCGTTAAAAGGTGTACACAGACAATCGCAATCGCGATGGTTAATTTAACTAAAAAGAACACGGCCCCCACCTGTTTTGACGAGGTCTTTTGTTTTTGTTGTGTTTACGACAGCCAGTCCTGTAGATGCTGATGGCGGGAGCTGCTGCCCTTGTGCCAGCGGCAGTGGCTGCCGGGAGCACGCTCCAGTCGGAACAGAAATCGGTTGTCGCGTAGTACCACCACGAGACAGTTATCCGGCGTGCAGAAACGTCGGGCAAGCTCATCGGGGTCTGTCGGTGTTTTCGTTGAAAACAGCCTGCGTTTGCAGTGTGCGTCGACGACCAGTATTTGCAGTCGTCCAGGATGTTGCTGTGGCATCAAAGACTCCTTCCGGAACGGGAAAAGAAGCAGCTGTACCGTCATAACTGCACGTACCGGTTGCGAAAAAACGGCACAAGCGAGTAGTGACAGAAAGAATGTCGGAAACGGCAGGAAGGGCGGTACAGGCTGCGAAGACGGGAAACGGGTTGTGTTGGGAATTAACGCACGTGAGGTGTGATGAGAACGACGCGCTTTTCGCCAGCTCCGTCTCCGGTGAATCCATTCACGACAAGGGACTGTTCCGGTCTGAGAGAAATGCTTTGTTCAACAGTCTGTTTTCGTTTCTGGTCTGTGGTCGAGAGTCGCAGAGTGATATTTCCGGGCGCACCGTGAATATCCGGTGATACCTGCATTCTGACACCGGGAGAGACATCTGCAGTGAAGGTATCCGGACCTACGGACGTTACCAGTGATTCAACACAGGGCGTATTCTGTATCATCCCGTGGAGCGTTTCAGGTGTCAGCGTCAGGCTGTCATTAAAAAATGCACTGCGTGAAATACTCCCCTGAGCACCGGCAAACAGGTCCGGATGGCGCTCATTAAGAAGGCTTCCGTATTTTTCCGCCAGGCAGATTGGGTTGCTGGCCGTTGTGTCTGTTCGCACGGTATCGACCGTGAATGTCACCTGCGGGTGATGTTCCCTGTGGCCTGTGCAGCCGGACAGCAGTGCGGCGGCTATCGTCATCCAGAGTAGTGGTTGTTTTTTCATGCTGTTAATTTCCTCTCAGGGTAAAAAGAAAGACTCGCACCGTCATGTCGATGGGGGCCGCTTGCGAAAAAATGGCACAAGCGAGTAGTGACAGAAAGAATGTCGGAAACGGCAGGAAGGGCGGTACAGGCTGCGAAGACTGGAAACGGGGTATGCCGGGGATTACACATCCTCAGTGTAATGTGATAGTCGTCTGCTCCTGTGTTGCACCCCAGACATCTTCTGGCAGGCTGGGCAGCCCGATAAATAGGGTGTGAAAGAGGGTTTCTCTGCGTTCGATCCCGAATTGATGTTCGTATCCTCTCACCACCTGAAATCCTTCGTCGGAGAATATTAACTCTGCCGTTTCCAGAAGCTGCATAGTTTTGCGGTGTAGTGGAGTGATCAGCTGCAACGTAACTGGTGCCCTCATATCGCCTGTCGGTAGAAAACACTCTTCGGTGCGACTTAGTTGTAGCAGATGACGTTTCCCGGAACAGGCCCGTTCAATGGATTCATTGAACACCCTCTCAGGCCATGGGCAGACATATGTGCGCCAGCCTGCTTTCTGTAATTTACCCAGTGCAGCCCGAAAACGAAACAACGGACATTCCCCGACAGTGGCAGAGCTGAGAAAGAGCGTATTCAGCGTTCCGATGATGGGAATATTGCGATCTTTTTCGGTCAATGCTTTTAACGCCATGATTTCGCCAGGGAGACTACGGAACTCAGGATGTCTGCTGGCACCAGAAAGCCATTCAAGCAGGTAATGCCGTAATCCGGTTTCACTGGTTATATTGTGGTTTTCCTGTGCCGTTTTCAGGGCATTCAGTGCACACCAGAGCAACTGGCGCACGGGATGTTCTGTCGTGGTCATGCGAATGTCCTACTGTGAGATGAAAAGAAGACCGGTATCCGTTCTCTCCGCCACACGTGATGGCACGGGCCGGCCTTTGATAAAACGAATCAATACTCTGGGGTGAAGCCTTTTATTTCTTTCGCCATTAAGAAATACACGGTTCCATCAAAAGACAGGGGGAGTCCATGGTGGGGATGGCTTCGTGCAGGCTTCACTCCGGAATATTCTCTGGAATTGAAAAAAGCCCGGCCCGAAGGCCGGGAAATACTGGCTATGGGATGTTTACAAGGCGCTCCATAAAGCCGTGATGTTCGGCATTTGATACCAGTTCCAGGAGCAGGGATATCCTCGACTCAGGCTGGAGAGTATTTTCCATTCTGAGGAGATACTGATATTGTGCTTTTGTCAGCCATATGCTGGAAGCCGCATTCAGCTCTTCCCTGGCTCCCGGATTTAGCACAGGGTCCGGGTAAATCTTCATTAATCCATCAACAATATCTTTATTGACGGGTTTTATTTCACCGCCAAACTTCACGAAATCAATGAAGGCGCTATGTCGACGTAATGCTGATACTGGGTGAATGTCAAAATTAGCCAGAATAAAAAAGTACCCTGGAAAAATAGCGAATATTCTTTCACGGTAACAGCACCTGGAGTCTGCCCGTCTTATCTTTCTTGTTATTAATGGAGTCCATGGTACGACGTTTTGCTCATTCAGCCATGAGAATAAAGATTCTCTGTTTTTGCCGGCTGTATTATATTGCGCAAGATACCAGTTCCGGTTATTCAGGTGTTCTATATTCACGAAGTTCAACGCTCCGCGCAAAACCGATCCATGATGGACGATTTTGCGATGTCAGGCGAATATGCTAAATCATATGTCTGAAGCAGTGTCCAGCCCATATCTGGATAAACTGCAGTTCTGACAGGCATATAACCAGCAGACTCTAGTACGTTCTGTATCGGTGATTTGGCGAACTCACAGATAAAGAACGGCTAAGCACTAATATCAGCAATACAGTGGCACAGTATTGTGATACGCGAAATAAAACATCAGCACGTCAGTTCAGAGTAAGGTCGCCATATATCGGGCATGAGCCAGATACAAATAACTGGGACACCGTCTGAAGTGATTTGCTTTATTAAAGTAACTTGTGCTTGGTGTTTATGTTTATCAATTTGGGATCGCCTGTAAAGTGCAAAATGCAATTTCCATGAAAGTGTCCCCTTTAATGGGGACACCTGTTCACATTTTTTCGTTTTCTTTAGCTGTATTGCTAATCATGAAAACGAACGTTCGCATCAGCACAGCAGAGCGAAGTGCATCATATCCTTCCAGATTTAAGTTCTTCAGGCTTCGCTTCAGGTAGGTTCGTACCGTTTCGGGAGAAAGCCGACAGTTCTGAGCAATGGCGTCGTAAGGAACACCCATTGCGTAAAAAACGCAGACTTTAAGCTGGTTTGTTGATAGCTCGGGAAACATGCCTTCCAACAGAGTGATGGCCGGGAGTTTCTGTATCATTTGAGGTGACATAGCAACGGTCTCCGATGACAACTAAAAACGCTATCACCGAGTTCCTACGCTCATTGGTGATAGCCCAGACGGGGGTAGGAATACCGGCGTCATCGGAAACCGGCCAGGCTAATGCCTGCCCCGCCTGAGCTACCATAGATGACGACAAGAAATACAAGTTCCTGTCTTTATGGTATGGCAAAAAACGACGCCAAATGAAGAAATTAACTTCTGCGCCGACGATGACTACGCGGGTTCCTACGCCCGATCACAGTTTTGCCTGTGACCAGTAAAGGGTACTTAGTATAACGCACCGAGTCAACTAACAGCTTAAAAAACATACAAAAAAGCGTCAAAACTTAACGCTCCGCGCCGAAGCGATCCAGGCATGATGCTTCTGCTTTGTGGCGTTCGAACATGCTGGTCCATATGCACGAAACGGTGTCTGACCCTCGTCCAGACAATCCGCAGTTCTGACGAACATATGAACAAATATGCTCTTGTAGAGGCTGTTGTTACACAATTGGCGGGTTGTGTAACAAATGGTTTTATCATCTAAGAATTATTCTATTTACGATCGAATGATCTACAAAATGATTTTTTAAAGGTTATTTAGATCGTTTAATTGCATTAAAACAGAATATTATTCTGTTAGGTAGATCGGTTGTAAGATAAATGATCGTGAGTAGGACAAAAGTCGATCTTTTAATCCAAAAGAAAGATCTAAAGCAGAAAAATCTGCTTTTAAAAATAGATTTTATTTTTTTGACGCAGGTCAAGATTAACTTATTAGAGGTATCAGTGAGGAGGCACTGGAAGAGAAGAGATCGTTGTAATGCTTTTCAAATTAACGTAAAGCGGGTATATTTCGGCTGTTATTAGCTGTGCAGAGGGTGGCACTCTGTGGAGCAAAGCGGCGAAAGCCGGACGGCAGAATGCGCCATAAGGCATTCAGGAGAGATGGCATGTACGGGCAGTAAGTCAGAAGACTGAAGATGTTCCGGAAGCCATAAAAGGAAAACCCCCACTATCTTTCTTACGAACTTGGCGGAACGACGAAAGATAGTGGGGGCCTCACAGAATACGGGTAAAGTATAATGAAACCGTACCAGAGATTCAACCCTGTGCAGTGTATAAATACACGGCACAATCGCTCCGCCATAAGCGACAGCTTGTGGCAGGTCTGAAGAATACTCCATATAACGCAGTACACTGGAGTCAGTTAGCACCCGAAGAGCAGATCCGTTTCTGGGAAGACTATGAAGCGGGAAGGGCGACCACTTTCCTGGTTGAACCGGAAAGGAAGCGCACGAAGCGCCGTCGCGGTGAGCACTCCACCAAACCCAAATGCGAAAATCCGTCCTGGTATCGTCCTGAGCGCTATAAAGCGCTGAAAGGGCAGCTTGGGCACGCCTATAACCGTCTGGTGAAAAAGGACCCGGTGACCGGCGAGCAGAGCCTGCGCATGCGCATGTCGCGGCATCCTTTTTATGTACAGAAACGGACGTTCGTCGGTCGCAAATACGCTTTCCGGCCGGAAAAACAACGTCTCCTCGATGCCATCTGGCCGGTTCTGGTCAGCTTCAGTGATGCCGGCACACATACCGTGGGGATGAGCGTCACTCGGCTGGCTGAAGAAATCAGCCCGAAAGACAGCGAGGGACATGTTATTCCGGAACTGGAAGTGACGGTCTCCCGTCTTTCCCGTCTGCTGGCCGAACAGGTGCGCTTTGGTGTGCTGGGTGTGTCAGAGGAAACAATGTGGGACCGTGAACATCGTCAGCGTCTGCCACGTTACGTCTGGATAACACCGGCAGGCTGGCAGATGCTGGGCGTCGACATGGTAAAACTTCACGAACAGCAGCAGAAACGACTGCGTGAAAGTGAAATCCGCCAGCAGCTCATTCGGGAAGGTGTTCTGCGTGAGGATGAAGATATCTCCGTTCATGCGGCCAGAAAACGCTGGTATCTGCAGCGCAGCCAGGATGCCCTGAAGAAGCGCCGAGAAAAAGCCGCAGCCAGCAAGCGTGCCAACCGCCTGAAGAAATTACCTGTTGACCAGCAGATTTATGAGATGGCTGAGCATCTCCGGAAGCGTCTGCCGCCGGATGAAGCCTATTTCTGTTCCGATGACCATCTGAAGCGACTGGCCATCAGGGAGTTGCGTCAGCTTGAACTGACGCTGGCTGCCCCGCCACCGCACTAGACAGCATCATTCCCTCAGCACTGAATCATCGCCAGCCCCTCCGGGGCTTTCGGCGCAGATTCCGCTCAGCCCAAAATCCTTAGTAGTCACCTTAAATCCCCTCAGAGGGGCATATCTGCCCATAAAACCACGCATCAGTCATCAGAACATGGCCACGTTGTTTCAGTTATCCACATAAATCCGCAAACAAAGAACTTTAAAAAGCTGCAAACCTGAAACAGCAAACCTGCAATATAGTCCTAACCCCATTATTTAATCCCCTGCGTTGCTTCGCCGCAGGGAAAGTCTTTATCTCTGAAACCACTGTGAACAAATACAAAGAGGCCTTCGCTTGCAGCGGCCAAGGCCGCGCCGCTCAGAATCTAAAAGCACCTCCCACGCTGACGCGCGGGCCCCGAACCTCACCGTTCTGAAACCACAACAAAAAGACATCAGGAATAAAAACACCACACAAACGCAGCACCGTGCCTACCCCTCATAACTGAAAAGCGAGGCCGCCCCCGCCCGAAGGGCGGGAACAACATCGCTTTTAATTATGAATGTTGTAACTAAGAATCCTCATCGCTGTCAGTCTTCTGGCTGGAAGTCCTCAGTACACGCTCGTAAGCGGCCCTGACGGCCCGCTAACGCGGAGATACGCCCCGACTGCGGGTAAACCCTTGTCGGGACCACTCCGACCGCGCACAGAAGCTCTATCATGGCTGAAAGCGGGTATGGTCTGGCAGGGCTGGGGATGGGTAAGGTGAAATCTATCAATCCGTACCGGCTTACGCCGGGCTTCGGCGGTTTTACTCCGGTATCATATGCAACAACTGAGTGCCGCCTTCCATGCCGCTGGCGCGGCATATCCTGGTGACGATATCTGAATCGTTATATACTGTGTATATACGTAGTAATGACGAGGTGATAAATGGCACAGGTTAATATGAGTTTAAGAATCGACGCTGAACTGAAGGATGCTTTTATGGCCGCTGCAAAAAGCATGGACCGTAATGGCTCTCAGTTAATCCGGGATTTTATGCGCCAGACCGTTGAACGGCAGCATAATACCTGGTTCCGTGACCAGGTTGCGGCAGGACGTCAGCAACTCGGGTGCGGCGATGTGCTTCCCCATGACATGGTCGAATCTTCCGCTGCTGCATGGCGGGATGAAATGAGCAGGAAGGTTGCCGGTAAATGATGGAGATATTCTGGACCATGCTGGCCAGCCAGGACAGGAAGCGCATTCGTGAGTACATTGCGGAGCAGAACCTGATGGCCGCCATTGAACTGGACGAACGGATTGGTTATTCAGCCAGCAGCCTGGCCGGGCAGCCGTATAAAGGCCGCAACGGTCGTGTGGAAGGTACCCGGGAACTGGTTATTCACCCGCATTTTGTTCTGGTTTATGAGGTCGACAGCCAGTGGGGAAAAGTGTATATCCTGCGCGTGTTGCATACTGCACAGAAGTGGCCATAGAGGGGTTGTCCGGATATAAGGAAAGGAGATGCAATAACCATGAATAATGATGAGCTGGCCACCAGACGTGCGCAGGCGATTGCCGAAGACAGGTGTTTCTCGAAAGGACGTCTGCGCGATGAATTCAGAATGAAGCCAGCCCCCGGTGCTGAGCCGGTTAAGTGGTATAAAAATAGTTATGGTGGCAGGTTCGCTGTATACCGAATTGCAGACTGTGTTCCGATGCGTGAGAAACGCCCTCTGACGAGTAAACAACAGCTGGCTGGCCAGCGGCTTTCCGTTTTATCCCGACTAAACAGCACCAGTGGCCGGATGGCACGGCAGGCATATGACTGGCTGAGTCTGGCACCACTCTTTCTGGATACTGAAACGACAGGACTGGATAATACCGCGGAAGCCCTGGAAATCGGCCTGACCGATGCGGCCGGTCAGGTGGTATTTGAAACCAGGCTGAAGCCCACGGTCGCCATCGGGGCGCAGGCCGCCGCCGTGCATGGTATCAGTGAGCAGGCTCTCTGCGGCGCACCATCATGGACAGATGTGGCGCGGCAACTGCGGCATGCAATCGGAGATCGACCAGTAATTATCTTTAATTCCCGGTTCGACATCCGCATTCTGAAACAGACTGCGGCCGCACATAGCGATCCGGCTGACTGGCTGGAAGAAATGACGGTATATTGTGCGATGGAGCTGGCTGCAGGATATTATGGGGCCACCAACCGCTATGGCACGATTTCACTGGCCAGTGCTGCCAGCCAGGCCGGACTGACCTGGGAAGGGCAGGCACACTCAGCGATCGCCGACGCACGGATGGCGGCAGGGGTGGTAAACGCTATTGCTGCATATCATCTGGAACTGCTGCAGGAACAGGCCCGGCTGAAAATCTGACCGACTGGTCTGTATACCGCAATCATTTACGTTATCCAGACGTAAATCCGCCGCTTGTTACTGTCAGTATGTTAATGCTAATGTATGCGTACATTAGCATTAATGAGGGATGATATGTGAGAAATAAAACCAGGGAGGCCATGCGGCTTTTTTTAGGCGGCAATTTCCTCGTCAATTAGATATTGACCGTTTCCCAAACGAAACCCTTCAGAGACGTCGTGTAAACACGGTCCTTTTATCTGATAGGTTAACCCCTATCAATCTTAGGATGAAACCACGCCATCCTCTGCTTGCCTGGTTATTAATTTCATATCATCATCTTATGCCTTTTTTATCTTCATTTGGGACCGTACTTTTCTTCGGAATATCACTATTCGTTAACTGCTGTTCATCAATAAAATTCATGATGATATTCAGTTCACTCTGACGGATTTTTTCTTCTTCATTTTTTCTCAGAAGACGGCAGATATCCATTTCATCCCGCCCGGTCATTCTTTTTCCGGAAAAAAGGCGGTTAAGCAGCTCCTGCTTTACATCTGGTGAGTCTTTGGTGGCCTCCATGAGGTTGAGCAGACTCTGACGATCGAGAATAGAGAAAACTTTTGGGAAATAATGTAAAAGGAAAAGAACCCAGAATGCTGTCCATGCAAAGCAGAGAAAAGCTGCTGTAAGCACGTGATTCTTGCCTGATAGGTATATAATCAGCAGAACAACTGAAATCCAGGATGCCAGTTCTAAAAAAGTATATACAGGCTTCAGGCGTCTGTATGCCTGTTCATGATTATTCAGGATGAATTGAATTTTTTCTGCACCTGATTTACTCATAATAATTCTCTTCCCATTTTTCTGATACGTAATGTCCAGCTGTTATCAGGAGTGTTTATTGCCCAGAAATATTCTCCTGCTGTGCCTGCATCCTGAGCAACTTTTGTTCTAATGTCGCCAGTCTGCGACCGGCACTCTGTGCTTCAGAGTCTGAGACCTGCCCTTTGGGGTGACCATCCAGGCCATAACGTGGGACGCCGGCGACAGCTGTCCGCTGCAGATATACGCGGCGGGATGTGATGCAGGACACTGCACAGAGCCATTCGTCCATGGTCAGTTCTGTCTCCGGGTGTTCTGCCAGAAATGCCGAAATATCATTGTTTATGCCAATTTTCAGGGGAATAAATCCACCACCTTCAGCACGAAGATGAGGAAACAGGGCCTTTATTTTTTCCACGCACTCGTGAGTATACTCACGGGTCCAGTGGGAGGGACGTGGAAAACGGTGTCTTTTCTTTTTCTTCTTCCTGGCTGGCGCTTCGGGGATATGTGTTTCGACGGCAGATGAATTTATTCCGGCGGGGGCTGATTCTGCCGTCTGTTCAGTAAATACAGGTGCGATAATATCTGTTTTTTCGGATAAGGACGGTGGCGAAAAAGTACGACGTTTTTTCACCACAATGATGGGAGTTTTCCTTTCTTCCTGATTTTTTCCCATAAATACCTCGGCTGGCTGGTTTTACTCTTTAATAATATCACAATTCATAAATTAGTAAATTTCCCATCAGGTGATTTTTCATGGCTAATAAGTCCGTTCTCTGAGTATTTATACTCGAGGTAGTAACAGTTATGGCGTGACAGTCGAATTGATATTCTACTGAACCCTGACAGAAACATGGTTGATATATTCTCTCACTTTAATGTTGTCATGATATAAATAAAAACAATTCATTTGAAAGGATATCAGAAGAAGATATCGGGGCGCACAGTTCATCTCTGCCTTTGTTTCATGGGGTGTTCTTTGTATATTTACTTACTGTTTAAGCATGTACATAAGGAGTGCTTTCATTATGCCAATGATACTTGTAAAGAAGAATCCCCGGGGCAAAGTGATTCGGGAGCTTAGCAGTGAGGAAGAGACTGCAGTAAAGACGGTCTGTGGACTGAAAAAGCCAGCAACCATGGCACTACATAACCTGGCCAATGATATTCTCCGGGAAATGCGTGAGTATGATGCATGGTTACAGTGTGACTGTATTCCGGGAGATTCGCCGGCCATGAATTTTGCTGCTCTTAAAAACAATACGGGTACTCTTTATCTGTCCAGTTTTAATCATGAGCATGCACCTGAATGCCCCATGTATCGTCAGTTATCCGGAAATGAAGAGGAAACATCTTCCGGAGCAAGCCGGCATCCCGTTAGCACCCGTATAAATTACAGAAACTTTTTACCACCTGATGACAGTAATTCTGTTATCAGACTGCAGGCCCGCTCTGCTTACCATAATGGTGAGAGCTCCTCCGTTCGCAAGAAACGTCCGCGCCTTGCCCGTTTACTCCTGTCTCTTATTGACGATGCTGGGCTGAATAAACTGGATTCCCTGGCTAATCCCCGTATCCGGACTAATTATCGTGAGTGTCTTGATGCCATACGGCAGGTTACACTGCAGCAGGAGTATATTCGGGGAAGATCCTTATCTGAAATTATCCATTTCCGGCCAGGAATGTCTGAAAGGTCTCAGGAGCGGTTAATGGAAACGCTGGAGAATTCAGAACGACACTGGCCTGCCAGAAGAAAACATATGTTCTTTCAGATTTTTATGGCGCAGCACATCTGTCGTGATGCTGTGGAAATTCACTGGGCGAACGGTAATATTCAGGTCTTCAGACCTGTGCGGGGGATCAGTATTAATGGTGAAGCGCAGGGCGGAATACGTCCCCCTTACTGGGTTATTCTTGCTTTTTGCCGGAGTGCCGATGGCAGAATCATCTGCAGTGAAGGGTATGCTCATGCTCTTTATCAACTGACATGTCCGGTTCCTGTGGACAGCAAACTGGAACGAAACACGCTCACTGCTCTTCTGAATGTGGCCAGCTGGCTTAAAAGAAAGCCAGGTACGCCGGAATTAAGTCTGGAAAGGCCCCTGTTTGATACAGAAGTTTATGTTAATGGTGAAAAGAAATATGTACTGCCGGATTTCATTGTCACAGCAAGGGCTCCTGACGGAAAGACGGCCAGAGTGGTCATCGAAACGATGGGATATGAAGACAGTGATTACTGCGCGAGAAAATCCAGGCAGCATACCGGCATGAAGCAGATTGGTGTTCTGCATACCGATCCACCGAAATGGCTGGATAACGATCATCCCCCTTTTGAGAAACATATGTACGGTGTTTTTATGCATCTCAGGTACTGAGATATTTTGTGGCTCAGTTCTGTAACTTTTCCCGTAACATTGTCTGTTGTTACGGGAAAGTCCGGTTTTTGTATTGCACCAGAGAATACTCAGACTGTGATGCTGCCACAGCGTCAGCAGGCTTTCTGAACGGTGTAACATCACTTCATGTTAATGATAATCACTATCATTAAATCTTGACATGCCATTTTCTCCTTAATAAATTAATACTGTATATGTATCCATATACGTAAGCAGTTAATTCATTTGTTTTCCTCAGAGGATGAAGGAGATACCGAATGTCTGATCCTGTACGGGGTTCAGTGAGTTAGCTGGCCTGGATGTAACCACTCGTTCAACTCAATTCTCTTAGCGTGGGAAAATTTCCGCTTTTCCAAGCGGACCCCTATTAATATTTGTTTTGTTTTAGGTTCTATTCAACATAGGTCATCCTAAAATACATTGAAGATAACAAGATAACAAGATAACAAGATAACAAGATAACAAGATAACAAGATAACAAGATAGTAAGGTGTTATCTTTGTTTTACTTCTGCTATCAATCGTGATACCTCTGTTTTTGATAGTGTTTTAAGTGCTTCTACCGCCGCCCTGACAACATCAGAACGATTCACTCTGCCTTTACCTGAAACCATCTCAGCCGTTATAAGGGCATCAATGTCTTTTAGGTTTTCTTCAAAAAAAGAAATACTCACTGGTTTTGCTTTGCTTACAACCGATGATTTATCTGATGACTTTTTGGTATTATCAAGGCCAGCCGTGCCACCGTTAATAAATGCTGCCTCGTCACGAGGTGAAGTGTTTGCTCTATTTCTCACAGAATAACCTCTTTCACTAACGCTTCGATTTCTTGCTGGGCTTTATCATTTTGCGTTTCAAAAATTGTCATTGATTCGGCCCAAGCATCTCGATGTGCTTTACGATCACATACCCGGGAGTTTGCCAGATGCATTTCAGGGTAATCCTTAAGTACTTCAGCTGCCTCATTGGCTTCATTAACAAACATATTTGTGGGCGTCATGTTTAAAACGAGATATCCCCGAACATCCTCATTAAAATCTTTTGCTGCTGTAAAAACGGAGCATGTATGAGGCACAACATCCAGGTCCATCTGAGATGGGCGCAAAGGAGAAATGAATACATCTGCGGCCATCAATCCACTACGCATTTCTGCGCTATCACGGCCAGCACAGTCTGCAATAACAAAATCATAGGATTTTTCGTGTTCCTTTAACATGGCTTTGATGTTACCTGTCGCGCCTGTAACCGGAATATGAGGGAGATCTTCAGGGCGATTGTTGTACCAGGTTAATACTGATTTCTGGTCATCTGCGTCGACAATAATCACTCTATTGCCTAGTGACATCAGATACGCAGCTATAGATACCGCCAGTGTACTTTTACCTACCCCACCCTTTTGACTACCTAATACTATTATCATTATAGCCTCATATTAAGCTGTTAAGTTAACAACTTAATATTGCCATCTGAACGCGAACCATGCAATTATTTTTGTTATGTTAACAACTTAACAAGCTGTTAAGTATTTGATTTATAGATTAATTAAGATAACAAGATAACAAGATAACAAGATAACAAGATAACAGGATAACAATATTATGGGTGGATTACATATTCATAACTGGGCTACTGGCAAATCTGTCCATCTGGTGGTATACGCAGGAGAAAGCATTTCCCGTTTCATTTGCCACTCAGGGGCGGTTCCTCGCCCCGCAAACCACACTGTCCCTTTTCCCGACTGGTTCAGTTCATCGAGTGTTTTCATTAACTTTTCACTGTTTTTACGGGGCTGGATTTCATCAAATAATCCCGGCTGTGCTATACCCGATGGTGTGAAATCAGCCAGCATGACTCCTGCCTTCATATAGCGGTACCCTTCACGCCAGACATGGTTTAAGGCTCTGCATGCGGCGGCAATAATGTCCCGGCTGTCCTGTGTGGGCAATGGAAGCTTTTCCACAGCGGCATTGCTGTAACAGGGTTCTTTTACTGCAAAGGGGGATGTCCGTACAAATGTCGTCACCTGCCGGCAATACTGACGCTCCCCACGTAGTTTCTCTGCGGCCCGCTCTGCATACTGAACAACAGCCTGGTGCATGGCATCTTTGTCTGTGATTCGTTCACCAAAACTGCGACTACAGACAATCTGCTGTTTTGCCGGTGGTGCTTCTTCCAGGGATATGCAGGACTCGCCGTTGAGTTCGCGTACCGTACGCTCAAGAATGACGCTGAAGTTTTTCCGGATGAATGCCGTGTTAGCCTGCGCCAGCTGCAGTGCTGTGTTAATACCCAGCGCATTCAGCTTTTCCGTCAGTCTGCGTCCTACTCCCCAGACCTCACCAACTGGCTGCAGCCCCAGTAGCTTCAAGGTCCGATTACGGTTTTCTGCCGTCAGCGCGACCACTCCGGAAAACTGTGGCCATTGCTTTGTTGCCCACTGTGCACTTTTAGCCAGCGTTTTTGTAGGCGCAATGCCCACCCCCATGGTGAGTCCTGTCCAGCTCTTTACCTGTTCCCTGAGCTGATGACCAAAAAAATCCGGAGAGATGCAATGATTTATCCCCCGCAAATCAATAAACATTTCATCAATTGAGTAGGGCTCAACTGCGGGAGAAAGCGACTCCAGAACAGCCATGACCCGTTGGCTCATGCTGTGGTACAGCGCATAATTGCTGGAAAATACATGTATTTTCTTCTCCAGGCGCATCTGTCTCACCTGAAACCAGGGCTGCCCCATTTTGATGCCAAGGGCTTTTGCCTCCGGGCTGCGCGCGATCACACAGCCATCGTTATTGCTGAGTACGATGACCGGTTCGTTGCGAAGGTCCGGGCGGAAAACTTTTTCACATGAGGCGTAGAAACTGTTGATATCAGCCAGTGCAAACATCAGCGTAACTCCCGCGTCCTGTGTATCACGTGAGTGACAACACCAAAAATACAGATGTTTTCCGGATACAGTGTGCGGAACTCCGGGCTGTCTGAAACCGGCTCCAGTGCCGGGCGTGGGCGCAACAGCAGTCGTTTGACGGTGAACTCACCGTCGATCTCAGCGATAACGATGTCCCCGTGTTGTGGTTTTTCGGCCCTGTCCACTACCAGCAGATCACCATTCTGCACGCCAGCCTGGTTCATCGATTCACCGCTGGCGCGCAGAAAGAAGGTGGCTGCAGGTCTGCTGATGCAATAGCTGTTCAGATCCAGTTCCTGCTCAGCATAATCAGTGGCAGGCGAAGGAAAACCGGCCTGGCAACGATCGGCAAACAACGGTCGCACGTAACTGTCATCGCCTGAAGGGTCAGCCGGACGGTGATAAACGGTACTCATGCTGCAGGCAGCCAGCTGTCGTCCTGCCAGATTTCTTCCAGCAGAGACAGGATACGTTCTTTATCCTTGTCGTTGCGGGCTCCTGTGACAGATACAGACGGGGCGCTGCCCTGGTCTATACGCAGCCAGATTTCCGGGTAGTGTGGTTTCAGACGTTGTTCGATTTCATTCTGTAGCGCCTGAAGTGTGCCTGATTTGAGGTTTTTTGTGCTCTGGCGGTCGAAAAGAATTTCAATGCGGATCATGTTCTCATCTCCCTTTTCTATTGCTGTATGCATATACAGTATTCTAATAACTGAATCCACACACAGTCAAATGTCATTATTGTGACTAAAAAACGCTCAATTCTCTGGGAGTGTGGCTGTATGCCTGCTGTGGACTGCTGTGTCCAGCTTATCCACAGCATTTTGCGCACGGTTCTGTGAATAAAATACCTGGTTACCCAGGCCGTGCCGGCACGTTAACCGGGCTGCATCCGATGCAAGTGTGTCGCTGTCGCCGGCCTCCTCACCCGGTCACGTTTCGTCGTTCCTCCTCCACGCGCTGCGGCTTCGGGGCCGCACCTGCATTCGTATGCGGTCGCCCGGTTACAGGTGCGGCACGGCCTGATGGAGGCCGCATGTGAGAGGAGAATTCCCATGCCAAACTGGTGCTCGAATCGTATGTATTTTTCTGGTGAACCAGCACAGATCGCTGAGATTAAACGACTGGCCAGCGGTGCAGTCACACCGCTTTATCGCCGCGCCACAAATGAAGGTATTCAGCTGTTTCTGGCCGGAAGTGCCGGACTTCTGCAGATCACTGAAAATATCCGCTCTGAGCAGTGCCCCGGAGTGACGGCTGCCGGACGTGGTGCTGTATCACCGGAAAATATCGCGTTCACCCGCTGGCTGACACACCTGCAGAACGGTGTACTGCTGGATGAGCAAAACTGCCTGATGCTGCATGAACTCTGGCTGCAGAGCGGTACTGGACAGCGTCGCTGGGAAGAGTTACCGGATGATGTCAGGGAAACTATCACTGTGCATTTCACCGCAAAAAGAGGTGACTGGTGTGACATCTGGGGTAACGAGGATGTATCGGTGTGGTGGAACCGTCTGTGTGACAACGTACTGCCGGAAAAAACCATGCCGTTTGACCTGCTGACGGTTTTGCCGACCCGCCTGGATATTGAAGTGAATGGCTTTAACGGCGGTGTTCTGAACGGTGTTCCTTCTGCATATCACTGGTATACAGAACGGTATGGCGTGAAGTGGCCTTGTGGGTATGACCTGAATATCAGTAGTCAGGGAGACAACTTCATTCAGGTTGATTTCGACACGCCGTGGTGTCAGCCGGAAAGCGACGTTATTGCAGAATTAAGCCGCCGTTTCAGCTGCACGCTGGAGCACTGGTATGCCGAACAGGGCTGTGATTTCTGTGGCTGGCAGTTGTATGAGCGCGGAGAGCTTGTTGATGTGCTGTGGGGGGAGCTGGAATGGTCTTCCCCGACAGATGATGATGAGCTGCCGGAAGTCACCGGACCTGCGTGGATAGTCGACAAGGTGGCGCATTACGGTGGATGAAGTATGACGGAGACGGGCGGGCAACCGCCCGTTTCTTTTCCGGTAAAGGATGTCGCCATGCTCCTCTTTTTACTGCGCCGGCTGACGCGGCACATCAACACGCATTCGGCGTTTTTTCTTGTCCAATTGTGATTTTCGTGAGCTCCGTATCAGTGAAATTTCCCTTTCCTGATTCTGTGTCAAAGTCACCAGGTTTGAACCGGTGTACATCCTGCCATATAGAGAAACAAGTGTGGCAGGTGACAGGCAGTTCTCCATCAGCCACCTTTTCGCAGTTTTCAATCAGTACCCGTTCCTTATTGTATTGTAAGTTATAACCACTTGTGCAAAGCGTTTCATACCCGTGAGCGCCTGTCACGATATGTGTGGCAATCCGTTCCCTGACTTTTCCGTTCACTAATAACTGTTCACGTGTGGTGATCGTTCGCATTCTCTTCCTCATCAGCTTTCCTGTAGAAGCCTCCTGACTATAAGGCTCCGGATATCTTACCCGCTCATTTTGGCTGGAGGTAGTGGTGGCGTCAGAGGATGAATTACTGACATTGTATATGAAGCTTTGAGTTTTTTCTGGATTTCATCAGTGTTTATCTTTATTTGTTCTTGTTTGTTCTCTTTTGTGCTGTTGGAGTCGGTTTTTGTCTGTGTTTTTCTTTATTTTTCCATTTGTGGCCGATATCAGGTCTTTACCGATACGTTGTTTTAGGTGATAATCGTTTTTGATCTCGTATTTTTCTAAAAAAATCCATTTTATTTATGTGAGGTTCTAGATGCGTATCTTTGTAGACGACGGCTCTACCAACATCAAACTGGCCTGGGTTGAAGACGGTGCAGTGAAAACGTTAATTAGTCCGAATAGTTTTAAGCCGGAATGGTCTATGACGCTGCAGGGACTGACTGATGCCACTGTACCCGCTTCCGCAAACTATGAGATTGATGGAGAAAAATACAGCTTTGATCAATTGAGTCCGGATGCAGTGCGCACCACAGAAACGCGTTATCAGTACAGCGACGTTAATGTGGTTGCTATTCATCATGCGTTGATGCAGTCAGGTATTGCTCCACAACCTGTTGATATTGTTGTGACTTTACCTTTAGGTGAGTATCTGGATGAGAACGATCAGCCAAATCTGGCTAATATCGAACGTAAGAAAAATAATGTCCGGCGAACTGTAACAGTTCAGGGGCGTGAAAACTTTACCATTCGTAAAGTCAGTGTCTTGCCTGAGTCCGTGCCTGCCGGTTTTGACGTGCTGAAAGATCTGAATGATCTGGAGTCGCTGTTGATTGTTGATATCGGTGGAACGACCCTTGATATTGCACATGTCCGCAGCAAAATGTCAGGTTTCACAAAAACCTATTGTGACCCCAAGACTGGCGTCTCCATCATTACTGAAGCAGTTAAGCATGCGATGGATGTGAATGTGAGTACACGAACCAGTTCTTATTTTGCAGATCGTCTAATCCAGGGCCGGGATGACAATGAATTCCTGACCCGTTATATCCCGAATGCAGAACAGCGTGAGCGGATCCTGACAGTATTACGTGACCGGGAAAAAAAACTGCATTATCGTGTGGCGGATTCAGTAGGACGCTTTGCTGGTTTTACTCATGTTATGGTTGTTGGCGGTGGTGCCAGCCTTGTGGCTGGGGCAGTAAAAAAAGCGACAGGAGTGGGTGATAACCGTTTCTTTGTCAGTGACAATCCTCAGTTCGATCTGGTGTTGGGAATGATGGCAATGAAGGGATGAGTATGGCTGATAATCGTAAGTGCTCTTTTTATATTTATCCGGAACGAAATGCAGCTGATCGGGTGGCTGACAGGTTTCTTGAAAAATTGCCTCAGAAAGAACGTGGTCGGGCAATGCGGGCCATGATGTTGTGTGGTGCTGCATTGATGAAGCAGGATGAACGATTGCCGTTCCTGATAGCTGAATTCCTGACAGACAGCACGTCTATGCAGGATATTCAACGAATTATCAGTAGTACGCTACCACAACAGGAAAATGGTGAAGTCGTTCGTTTGCTGGAGGCATTTCTGCAGTCTGCTGGTAATAATGCAAAAGCGATCCTGCCTGCGGTTGATTCTGCTACGCAAGAAATATCTGCTCCAGTCGATCAGAATCTCCTGGAAACAAGAAACAACATTAAGAACTTGTTTCCGGATGATGAATAAGAACTGAACTCTGTTAAAGGACGCTGTTGCGTCCTTTTTTCTTTTCCGACAAAGGATGTCGCCGGGCTCCTCTTTTTACTGCGCCGGCTGACGCGGCGCGGCAGGAACGCTGCCTGTGGTCAGTATCCCGCTTCCGGCCGGGCACGGGACGGGCGCTTTTACCGCTCCCGGCTGGCGTCGGTGGCAGTGTACGCCAGCCCGTCGCCCTTTTCTGATGAACGCCCTTCAAGCCGCTTTCGCGGCATAGCCTTGCCGTCAAAAAGACGACGGCTGCGGTATTCCACGGTCGGCCTGACCCGTTACCGGACGCGGTGAACAGCCCACAGGCAGCGGGGAACGGGCACCACAGGGGTGCCCTCCCGGTGCCCTCTGTAAGAGAAGGAGTTTTGTATGTCCCGTTTTGTCCTCGGTAACTGCATCGATGTTATGGCCCGTATCCCTGATAACGCCATTGATTTCATCCTCACCGACCCGCCGTACCTCGTCGGTTTTCGTGACCGTCAGGGGCGTACCATTGCCGGCGATAAAACCGACGAATGGTTGCAACCGGGCTGTAATGAGATGTACCGCGTACTCAAAAAAGACGCGTTAATGGTGAGCTTCTATGGCTGGAATCGCGTCGATCGCTTTATGTCTGCCTGGAAAAATGCGGGATTCAGCGTTGTTGGTCACCTGGTCTTCACCAAAAACTACACATCGAAGGCCGCATATGTGGGCTATCGCCACGAATGCGCCTACATCCTGGCAAAAGGACGTCCGGCGCTGCCTCAGAAGCCATTGCCCGACGTGCAGGGCTGGAAATATTCAGGCAATCGTCATCACCCGACTGAAAAGCCCGTTACCAGCCTGCAACCGCTCATTGAGAGCTTCACACACCCGAACGCGATTGTGCTGGACCCGTTTGCAGGCAGCGGCTCAACCTGTGTGGCCGCCCTCCAGTCCGGACGCCGGTATATCGGTATCGAGCTGCTTGAACAGTATCACCGTGCCGGACAGCAACGACTGGCCGCCGTGCAACGGGCCATGCAGCAGGGGGCCGCGAATGATAACTGGTTTGAACCGGAGGCTGCGTAAATGAACTATGCCGGACACGAAAAACTTCGCGCCGACGTGGCGGAGGTGGCCAACACCATGTGTGACCTTCGGGCCAGGCTGAACGATATGGAGCATCGCTGTCGCTTTGATTCCGATGTGCTTGTTGAACGCCTGACACGCCAGACGCTGTATCGCGCCAATCGCCTGTTCATGGAAGCGTATACCGAAATTCTGGAACTGGATTCCTGCTTCAAAGATTGAGAAGGAGACGAGAATGTACGGAACATGCGAAACGCTCTGCCGGGAGCTGGCAGCGCAGTATCCGGGAGACGCGCCGCTGATGCTGGTTGTCTGGTCCCCGGAAGAGATCCAGGCCCTCGCTGACGGAATGGATATTTCCCTGTCCGATCATGAAATCAGGACCGTCCTGGCGCGCCTGGAGGACATCCCGGAAGACCAGCGGATTGAGTCCGGTATTTCTTCCGCCGCGGCGATGGAGATTATCAGCAACGTGAGCGAAAACCGCCAGGTGACCGTTCCGGCTGAACTGCTGGCGTCCCTGATTCAGACCGCTGAACAGGCATTGTGGAAACGTGAATGGGCCGCCCGGGATCATGGCCTCGCCGTCCCGGAATGCGTCACCCGCCGTCAGGCGGTGGTTAATCAGGCCCGCACCCTGCTGAAAAACAACACACGCGAAAACGACTGATGTTATCGCCGCCTGCGGGCGGCGATTCAGGGAGACCATGAATCATGAACGAAACGCTGAATGCACTGATTTGTCGCCACGCCCGTAACCTGCTGCTGGCGCAGGGCTGGCCGGAAGAGACGGATGTTGACCAGCGAAATCCGAACCATCCGGGCTGGATCAGCATTTACGTGCGGCTGGATGCGCCCCGGCTGGCGACGTTACTCGTTAACCGCCACGATGGCGTGCTGCCGCCGCACCTGGCTTCCGCCATTCAGAAACTGACCGGAACCGGGGCGGAACTTGTTCTGTCCGGCAGTCAGTGGCAGTCGCTGCCGGTACTTCCGGCAGACGGAACGCAGGTGTCTTTCCCGTATGCCGGAGAATGGCTGACCGAAGACGAAATCAGGGCAGTTCTTGATGCGGTGCGCGATGCAGTATGCAGTGTCAGTTGCCGGGTGGCAGAAGATGCGCGGCGTATCAGGGCGGCGCTGACCACAACCGGTCAGACGTTGCTGACCCGCCAGACGCGCCGCTTTCGCCTGGTGGTGAAGGAAAGCGATCACCCCTGCTGGCTCGATGAAGATGACGAAAATCTGCCCGTGGTGCTCGATGCCATTCTGAACCGTGGCGCACGTTTTTCCTCTGTGGAAATGTATCTGGTCAGTGAGTGTGTGGAGCATATCCTGTCCAGTGGGCTGGCCTGCGATGTGCTGCGTATACCTGATGAACCGTCCCGTCGCTGGTTTGACCGGGATATTCTGCGGGAGGTGGTCCTGGAAGCCCGGACTGAAATCCGCAGCATGGCGGATGCACTGGCGAAAATCCGGAAATGATGACGCTGGCGGGGAAAAATCTCCGCCTTTTCCAGCCGGTCCCCGGAAAGAGCAAAAGGATGTCGCCGCAGGCTCCGCTTTACCCGGCCATGCGGGGCATGGCCTTGTGGGTTTTCAGTTATGTGGCCTCAGC
>ERZ791883.788-NODE-788-length-33269-cov-5.816132_pt1 | contig 33269 bp, 20 predicted proteins | sample MGYA00510160_ERZ791883 | MGnify/ENA primary metagenome ERZ791883 (study PRJEB30046, sample SAMN00792072) | human gut metagenome | study: EMG produced TPA metagenomics assembly of the A metagenome-wide association study of gut microbiota in type 2... | reverse complement strand
GCATAACCGCAGCCGGTTTATCGTCAAAAGAATCTTCGCCGAAGAGTTCGTTGTCAGACAGTTCAAATTTTTCAACTCCCTAAAACGAGTTTCTCAGACTTTTGTCATAATTTTATCATTTATGTTATACATGTGTTATACATGTTCGTTGGCTTTGCCTGCTTCCATTTGGAAAATACGGATTTTGAAGAATTGAAGATTTATTCTTAACTTTCGAAAAATTTCATGCGACGTGCGATTTATTTCCTCCATCCTTCGGTCGTTTCCGTTCAATGTCGTGTTGTACTTCGTCGGATTCTTATCTCCGCCGCTCCCCGCCGCTGCCGCCTCCTATGACCGAATCCAGACCCTCTCGATGGATGAAGGACTCCCGCACAGCGACGTAAATGCGATTACGCAAGATCGTGACGGCTATCTTTGGTTCGCGACATTCAGCGGGCTGAGTAAATACGACGGATACAGACTTCAAACCTTTCGAACCGACAATTCCGATCTCACCAGCGACCGGATACTCGGCCTATTCGTCGCCCGGGATTCGTCCCTTTATATCGGAACCGAATCCGGAGGGTTGAACCGTTACAATCCGGTGTCCGAAACAATATCTCCGGTCGTCGAAGAGCCGACAACCTCTGCCGACCAGGTGATCAACAACATTTTCGAAGATAGAAAAGGTACCGTATGGGTCTGTCGAAACGACGGATTGGGATACCTCACACTCCGAGGAGCAACCACTTATCTGCATGTCAAGAACCGATGGAGAGGATTCTACATACAGTGCGGAACCGCCTTGGATTCTTGCAGACTGCTACTGTCGACCGATGCCGGCCCCGTCATCTATAACCCCGAAACCGAGGAGATACAAAATATCCTCCGGGATGAAATCAAAACCCGCTGTTTCTCGATGCAGTCTTTCGCAGACGGCAAAATCGCGCTTTCCGGAGGATGGGGCGTTCGGATCTATGATCCGAAAACCGACGACCTACAGAGAATCTGTGACTTCTCATCCCGGGTCACGACGCAGGACAATCACGGAAACATCTGGGTCGGAAGTTTCAACCGGGGACTGTACAAATACGACCGGAATGGTATTAAGATTGTTCACTACCACCCCAAACTCCCCATTCCTCATGCCGTCAACTCCTTTGAGATCAGCGCACTGTTCGAGGATCGTTCCGGGGTGCTTTGGATCGGAACGATCGGCGGCGGCTTGAGTAGGCTCAATGTCGTCGAAAAACATATCGAATGCTATACCGAAGCGCAGGGCTTGTGTGAAAATCGGATCATCACGTTCCTCGAAGCCCGCGACGGAATACTTTGGGTCAGCACACATGGCGGCATCAATCTGTTTAATCGAAGTTCCGCAACTTTCCGGGAGCTGCGCATAAATGGATTGCCGAGCATCCAATTTGCAACCGTATCAGCCTTCTTTATGGCCGAAAACGGCGACATCTGGCTCGGAACGTGGGACAAAGGATTGTGGGTCATCGACAGCCGGGATATCGACCGGGCGATACAGACCGGTCAGGTCCGGGCCCGACAACTCAAACATCCGGTCATCGACGGGGAATTGTCCGTGTTCCGAATCGTTGAAGATCGCGACAGACACCTGTGGATCAGCTCGAACCGGGGATGTTTCGAATACATTCCATCCCACGGGGATTTCAAAACCGGGCAGTGGATCAACTATACCCACAACGGAGATGATCCCAATTCGTTATGCTCCAATTTCACGACGGACATCTACCCCGATACCGTCACCGACAATAAGACCATCTGGATCGGAACCCGCTCGGGGCTGAACCGAATCGTATTCGATGCCGACGGCAAGGCGAACTGCCAGCGAATCGAACTCGCCGCTACGAACGCCCGTGAACGGAAGGTGTGTAGTTCCGATGCCTTCATCTCGACGATTCACTGTGACCGGAAGGAGGGGGGTCTTTGGATCGCAACGATCGGCGAAGGTCTCTTCCTTATGACCGAAGGTCGTTGCGGCGGGAAAACGCCCCGTTTCAGCTGTTTCGACACATCCAACTCCCGGTTCTTCAATAACGAACTGGAGAGCCTGCAGGAGGACGACCACGGAGCCTTCTGGATCGGCGGCTACGGAATCACCCGCTTCGATCCCCGGGATCACTCGATCCGGCATTTTACGGTAAAGGACCAATTGCAGAGCAACTCCTTCAAAATCTGGGCATCGTACAGACTCCGCAACGGCGAGATGGTTTTCGGAGGCGTAAAGGGGTTCAACATTTTCCATCCGGACAGCATCACCGACAACGACATCCGCCCGCGCACGGCCATCTCCCGGCTTAAGATTCGGAATCAGACCGTCTCGGCCGGAGATTCCGTTTGCGGACGCGTCGTCCTGCCGCGCGCCATCAACCGGCTCAACAAACTCGACCTCTCCTACAACTGCAACAACCTCACCTTCGAATTTTCGGCCTTCGCCTACGTCGATCCCAAGTACAATACCTATAAATATAGAATGGAGAATTTCGACACCGACTGGAACTACACCAGCGGACTGTCGCCTCAAGCCGTCTATACCAACTTGCGCCCGGGCAGCTACCGGCTGGTCGTATATGCCTCGAACGAAGACGGATACTGGTCTCAGGCCCCTGCGGTGCTCGAAATCACGATACGTCCGCCCGTCTATGCCACACGCTTGGCCTGGCTTTGCTACATTGCGCTAACCATCCTTTTTCTCTACAGATGGCACCGCCGTTCACTGCGAAAACTACAGGAGCGCCACCAGATAGAGCTCGAACGCAACAAATACTATGAAGAGCAGAAGAGCAGCGCCAACATGCTACAGTTCTATACCGATATCGCCCACGAGCTCAAGACGCCGCTCTCGCTGATTACAGCCCCGGTCGAAGAGCTGCTCTTGAATCCGCATATCGGGAAAACGACGCGCAACAGACTGGAACTCGTCAACCGCAATGCGGGGGCATTGAAGACCCTGCTGGAACAAATCCTCGACTTGCGTAAATACGAAAGCCACAAAATGGAACTCGCGGCTGTGCAAACCGATGCGTCGGAATTCCTCCGCGGTATAGCCGAACTGTTCAAGCCGTTGGCCGACCAACTTCAGATACAGTTCTCGCAGGAGATTCCGAACGATCCGCTCATACTCTGGATCGATCGTCGGAAAATGGAGATCGTTATCGCTAATTTGCTCTACAACGCATTCAAATACAGTCGGAAAAGTTCAGGGAAAGTGAATCTCGTCTGTGAAGAGCAACAGCTGTCGGTAACCATTTCGGTGGAAGATAATGGAATCGGAATAGCCCGGGATGAACAGTCCCGGATCTTCGAACGTTTTTACCAGGCTCGAAACAACAACTCGCCGCAAAAAAGCATCGGCATCGGACTCTCCCTGGTCAAGCATATCGTTACTCTGCATCATGGAGAAATTGAAGTCGCATCCGAATTGAACGTCGGTTCGCTTTTCCGAGTCCGAATCCCGAAAGGATACGGACATCTCGCCCCCGGGCAGATCAAAGACACCGACGAGGTTCCGGACAAACCGCTCTGGAATCTCCCGACGACAATCGAATCGGAGCTGTCGCTCACCAAGGACGACCGGACCGAGCCGAAAGAGGAGACGGACACCGCGGCCGGGGAAAAACGGCACGAAGCGGCTGCAACAGCCGAAAAGAGCGTCTCGATACTGGTGGCAGAAGACAATACCACTCTGCGGGATTATCTCCTGAGCGCCCTGCGGAATCGCTACAATGTCGTAGCGGCGCGGAACGGAGAGGAGGCCTACCGTCTGGCCATTGACGAACAGCCCGATCTGCTGCTCTCGGACATCGTCATGCCCGAAATGTCGGGAATTGAGCTCTGTCGCAAAATCAAGGAAGATCCCCGGACCACACAAATCGGGGTCATTCTGCTCACGGCCCACAACCTCCAGGACTATGAAATATCGGGATACCGTGTCGGAGCCGACGGATATGTCCCCAAACCCTTCTCCCTGGAGGTGCTCTTCTCGCGCATCGACAATCTCGTGACCAGGCAGGACAAAATCCGCAAAAACATACTCCCGCATATCAAAATTCCCATATCGGAAGTCGCTGTGGAGAAGTCCGAAGACCGTTTCCTCGTCAAATGTACCGAAACCATCGAGACCGAAATAGCCGATCCGCGATTTGACGTCCTACAGCTTTGCCGCAAAATCGGCGTGTCACGATCGCAGCTCTACCGGCGTATTCTTGCCCTCACGGGGTTGACGCCCATACAATTCATTCGCAGCATCCGGCTAAAGCACGCTGCATCATTCCTTGCCCAAGACGGAACACTTCCTGTCAATGAGGTAATGTATCGCGTAGGGTACACCAATCTCAGCCACTTCGCCAAAATCTTCCATGAGGAATTCGGACTCTACCCCAAGGAGTTCGCCCTCCGGAACCGGAGCAAAACGGGAAAAGTGGACTCCGCGTCGGAAATCTTCTCCAAAAACGAGCCCGAGACGCAGAAATGACCCCGGACGATTTTCTCAAATAAATTAAAAAATACTTTTCCCGTCATCCGTGTATTTTGAGACATTTGCGTTGATTTTTTAGGTTTTTAATAGTTTCCTTTGCATCAGCTGCACCAAATGCGGCAATTTGAAAACCTAAACTAAATCAACGCAAATGAATCATTTTCTCTCTCCATGCTCTATCCGCCGGGGTCGGATCATCCGATCCGCCTCCTTTGGGCCCGGAAGTCTCACCGGGCAGAATCCGAATATTCCGAGGAATACATATCTTGAGAATATGATTCCATGATTCGGACAGGGACGCCGGAATTCTTCATGCAAGAAAGCACTCCGGATTCCCTGACCGAAAAAATACCTACATTCCAAAAACTGCGAACCATGAAACAGCTATTCTTTCATCTCGTGCCGGTTCTTGCCTTTGGGTTGGTACTGGCTGCTTGTGACAACGATTCGGACGAGTGGACACAACCTTACGAATTCGCTTGGAGCTACGGCGCGGAATCACAATTCAGCGTCGGGAAACCCGCTACATTTACGGACCTTTCGCTCGGGGTCGAAACCCGCGAGTGGAGTTTCGAAGACGCAACACCTGCGACCTCCACGGATCCCGAACCGAGCGTCGTATTCAATTCGAAAGGCATAAAGACGGTAACCCTTACAATCCATTTTCTCAACGGTCAGGTGCAGTCCGAATCGTTCGACATTGAGGTATTTTACCCGCTTTCGGCTTGGATCAAAGCCTTGGAACTTACACCGAAAGGCTGTATTCGGCTCGATACCCCCGTCTCGTTCGGCCTTACCGAAGTCGAGGGTAATCCGACATCCTACCAATGGACATTCGAAGGCGGTACGCCTTCCTCGTCGACTGATCCCGCCCCAGTGGTCACCTGGACTTCGGCCAACAAAAACGGAGCCCGAATCTCCTGCAGACTCACTCGGGCCGACGACGGAATGACAACTACCGTCGAACAGACTTTTATTGTCGGAAACTATCCAATGCTGCACCCCATTCCCGAGAAGGATTATGATCCCTGGCGGTTCGAACTTTCGTCCATTGGAAAATGGACGCTCTGGAACACGACCACTTCCGCGGATGATCTGACGACTAACACCTCCATCGTCAGCGGCGGGGCCGATGGCTCGAAGCAGGCCCTCAAGGTAACGCTCAAACCGGGAGTCATCTATCAGTTGTTCACGCGAGACAACTGGGTTTGCAACGCCCAACTCGTTGCCGGACAAAAATATGAAGTCTCCTTCTGGCAGAAAACGGATGCCGCGGAGGGTTCGCTTATCGTCTTGACGGGCATCTATAACAATCTGCCCTCCTGGTCTTGGAATGAATACCTCCAGGTACTTGCGAGTGACCACTGGAGCATCTACTTCCCCGATATTCCTTTCGAGGAACAGGTGGAAGAGATGTTCGGAATTTGGAGTAATATCGAATATCCGCTTACCGAAACGATCACACTCCCGGCATCTCCGGAGCTGATGCCTTCCGCAGAGTGGAAACAGGTCCGGTTCGAATTCACGGCCACAAGCGCCAAATACGAATCGTTGCTGAACACCTATCCCCAATTCGCTCTTCTGTCAGCCGGCTCCGCTGATGTAAACTGGTATTTGGACGACATACAAATCAATCTTATCGAAGAATAACCCGAATAAACTATTCGCTATGAAACGATTCGTTTTCTTACTGGCCGGCTTGCTGCTCATTGCTTCGAGTCTCCGGGCCCAGACCTCCGTCAGCGGTACGATTACCTCCCCGGATGGAAAGCCTGTCGCCGGCGCGTCGATAATCATCGAAGGCAGCACCGTCGGTGCCACGTCCGATGCCAAGGGTTTCTATCGGATCAAAGTCCGTTCATCCAAAGATATTCTCGTCTTCAACTTCCTCGGGTACCGGGAGGTTCGCGAATCCGTCGGGCAGCGATCCCTGATCGATGTCGTACTCTCACCCTCCGACCTTCAGATAGACGACGTCGTTGTAGTCGGTTACGGTGCCCTACGGAAAAAGGACATGACCGGAGCTGTTGCCTCGATCAAGGCCGATGCCTTCGAAAACCGGGTACTTTTCTCCGTTGACGACGCTTTAGCCGGCGGAGTGGCCGGTCTGATGGTCAACTCCTCATCCGGAAAACCCGGTTCGGAGTCGAGCATGCTTATCCGCGGTGCAAACTCCCTGACCGGCTCCACTGCCCCGCTGATTGTCCTTGACGGATTCCCGCTCTTCGATGTCAGCACCTCCACCGGGGGTGGCATAGACGGATATGACACCGGCATGTCCTCGCTCTCGATGATAAACCCCGACGATATCGCTTCGATCGAAGTGCTAAAAGACGCCTCGGCAACGGCAATATATGGTAACCGCGGAGCCAACGGAGTCATTCTCATTACCACCAAACGAGGCCGGGGCGACAGCGGAAAGATCCAATACAACACCTACTTCGGATTTCAACAGATGAATAAGCGGTATGACATGATGGATTTTCGCCAGTACGCCGCCTATCAGGTTGATCGAAACTCCTCGAACAACCACCTGTTCACGGACCCTATCACCATGCAACCCCGCACAATCGGAGACGTACAGTCGCGGGACTGGCAGGATGAAATCTTTCGTACCGGATTTATTCAAAACCATTCGCTATCTATTTCACACTCTACTGAAAAAACGAGTATGTTCGTCTCCGGTTCCTACATGCAGAACAAATCGGTCCTCATCGCCACGAATTGGCAGAAACTCACGGCTAAAGCTACGATCGACCACCGATTCACGGATTTTATACGCACGGGTGTCGATATCGGCTATAACCGAATCGTCGACGACGGAGTGCCGACCGGCGGCGAAGGCACATCCCAGGTTGCAGGCGTCATCACTTCGGCCCTGACGGCTCTTCCTTTCGAATTCGACGAAACGACTCAGGCCTATTTCCGCCGTGCAGGCGTCTCGCAGTCCTCGCTCGACTCTTATATCGACAACTATCACGGGAATCCGGTCAACATCGCCAATGAGACCGAACTCACCAAACGCATCAACCGAATGATGCTCAATGCCTATGTCGAGGCCGACATCCTCAAGGACCTGACCTTGCGTATCACGGCCGGATACGACAGCTATTCGCTCAAAGACCGCCAGTTCTATCCCACCTCGACGCCCCGCGGCTACTTTTACAAGGGGCAGGGTATCATCGGCAGTTCTGAATCCGGAAGTTGGATCAACGAAAACACGCTCACCTGGAAGCCCGTATTCGGGAAACACCGTCTCAATGTCCTCGTCGGCATGACTGAACAAGGATACACGAACTTCTACGATCGCAGCGAAACCACTCAATACGAATACGAGGACCTCGGATCGAACAATGCCCAGATGGCCAAAGTCTTCAATGTCTACTCCAGCAAGGAGCAGGTCCGGTATGTCTCGCTCATCGGTCGAATTAACTACTCATACGACAACCGTTACATTGCCACTTTCACCCTCCGCCGCGATGCTACCTCGCGCTTCATCAACGACAAGTGGGGTACGTTTCTCTCCGGTGCATTAGCCTGGAACATCGACAGCGAAAGATTCATGCAGAATCAAAATACCGTCAGCGCCCTCAAACTGCGTCTGAGTCTGGGCGAGGTTGGCAACTCAAATGTCCCCACCTCGGGCTCCTACTCGCAGCTCTACGGAACGAACTACTCCTTCGGAACCATTGAGACCATCGGGCAGTCTTCTTTGTCTATTGCTAATGAAAACCTCTCCTGGGAGACCACTCGCGAAGTGAACGCAGGATTGGAGGTCGGGTTATGGAACGACCGGCTGAAATTCACGGCAGACTTCTATGACAAGGTTACCCGGGACCTGTTGCTTGAGGCTCCCGTTGTTAACATCGTCGGATTCGACAAAGCCTGGCAGAATATCGGCAAAATGCGTAACCGCGGTATCGAGTTGAGTCTGAACGCCCAGCTGATCAACCACAAGAACTTCAAATGGAATCTCTTCGCTAACTTCGCCCGCAACAAGACCAAAATTCTTGAACTCGGCCAGGGCGGAGCCCCGATCCTGCTGGGTGTCACTTGTCTGAGCGGTCAGAATGCCGTCATCCTGCAAGAGGGCGGAGAGATCGGAGACATATACGGATACGTCACCAAAGGTGTCTATGGACTAAATGATTTCGAAATCGACGGAATAACGCCGAAGCCTGATGTCGCCGTCGAAACCGGAGCCGAAAAACCCGGGGCCATGCGCTTCGCCGACCTGTACAAGGACGAAAAGATTACATCCGACGACCGGACCGTAATCGGAAACTCGACACCCGATTTCTTCGGAGCCTTCGGCACGAACTTCACCTGGAAGAACCTCGACCTCAACCTCTCGTTCCAATATTCATACGGAGGCAACGTCTACAACGCAAACTACAATCAGCTCGCAGCGTTCACCGGAACCACGAACAACCAAATGGCATTCTTCGAGGAGCGTTGGTCGCCCCGGAACCTTGCAAGCACGCAATACTCCACGATGACGAACGGAGCGGTCTGCTCGGCATTCGTCGAAGATGCCTCGTTTCTGCGGCTCCGCTCTGCACGGATCAGCTACACCTGTCCGCGCAAATGGTTCGGCCCTAACAGCCACATCGGCTCGATCAAGTTCTATATCGCCGGAGAAAACCTCTTCGTCCTCACTCGATACTCGGGCTACGACCCCGAGGTGTACTCCAACCAAGGTTCCAGCAGCATGAGCAATATCCTCACGTCGGGCTTCGACTACGGCTGCTTCCCCCGCCCGCGCACCTTCACCGCAGGTATTAACATTCTGTTCCAGTAAAACGATCTCCATCATGAAAAAGTTCATCACCTCCGCATACTCGCGACTCGGCCGCTTTGTCGTTATCGCGGTTGCAGGCTGTATCCTCTCGGCGTGCAGCGACTTCCTCGATGTCCCCCTCGAAAGTACCGTGGCGACCTCCAACTTTTACAAGACTGCCGAAGAGTTCGACATGGGACTCACGGGCGTTTATAACATGCTGCTCTCGGCCGAATGGGCCAATGGCGACCGATACGGGTCCTATTTTCAGGGTTTCCTCATCCTTGGGCGCGTCGGAACCGATGAGATGATCATTCCGACCAACATCGACGGAAACGAGACAGAACTCTGCAACTACACCTACACCCCTTCGCATCGCTACATCTCCCGAACATGGTATGTCCAGTATCGCGGGATACAACGCGCCTGCGTTATCATAGACCGTCTGACTGACACCGATATCGGCAATGAAAGCGAGAAGAAACGGATTCTCGGCGAAGCCTATTTCCTGCGGGCCTTCTACTACTTCCATCTGGTAAGGCTTTTCGGTGAGGTGCCGATCATCAACCACGAAGTTACCGATCTCACAATGGTGCAGACTGAAAAGTCTTCCGTGGCCCAAGTCTACGAACAAATCGTCAGTGATCTGAAACTAGCCATCGGGAACCTTCCGGTGTCGAATGCGAACGGCCGGGCTCACTACTACGCAGCCAAAGCCCTGCTCGGCAAGGTCTATTTGCAAATGGCCGGCGAACCTTTGGAAGACTCCGAAGCTGCGGCTTTAGCCGAAGTCGAACTCAACGAGGTTATCCAGAGCGGTCGTTTTGAGCTCGTGAAGGATTATTTCAGTCTGTTCGATGCGTCGAACGAATACAGTTCCGAATACCTATTCGATGTCGAGTTTGCCAACAACGGTACAACCACCTACGGAGGCCAGGTCGGAACTATCGATGGTGTTCAGACCCCCAATAACCTCTACTGGTCTGCGGTATGGAGTACCCAGGAGTTCTATGAAACGTACGATCCCGCCGACCTGCGCCGCGACAACATCGCTCGCTTCAAATATGTTTACGACGACAATCAGAATCTCGTCAAGGAGGATCTCAGTTCCGAACCGATCTACTACGCCTACAAGTTCCGCCATGCCCTGACCGAGGAGGGACGGGGGCCGGGATGGGCAAACTGGGCAAATCCGATCAACTTTCCGATCATCCGTTATGCCGACGTGTTGCTGATGTATGCCGAAGCCGTTTGGCGGGCTCACGAAGTTCCTTCGCCCGAAGCGCTAGAATATGTCAACCAGGTGCGACGCCGTGGTTTCGGAGTCGATATCAAGACTCCGAATGAAGCGGTTGATCTGAAGATGATGGACGGCGACAAGTTCGCCGAGGCCCTGCTCGCCGAGCGTAGTTTCGAACTCTGCTTCGAGGGACAGCGCTGGTACGATCTGGTCCGCTTCGGAAACCTTGAGGAAGGCGTGAAGAAACTGGCCAAGTATTCGAGCGTGGCGACCTCCCAGGCGCAGAACTTCCAACCCAAACACGTAATCTTCCCTATTCCGCAGGATGTCATCGATGCCTCGAATGGGAAGATCGAACAGAATCCGCTCTGGAAATAAAACCCGATCCTCCATTCAAATTACGAAACCATGAAAACACATGCATTATACGTCGCTGGTGCCGCTCTGATGATCGCACTGTCGTCCTGTGACCGCGATCTCGACCTCGCGCATGCCTACAACAACGGTTCCAGTTCGAAACCCTACGAATTCGATGCGGATTTCAATCCGAATGATTACACCGATTTTGGAACGTTCGTCGTCGGAGACCGCAACATCTGTCGGCAGGATCCCCACATTCCCCGGTATATGCTCTGGCTTGACGGAAAGATCTCCGTCGGGAAATACGACGATTCGGGACTGTTTACGACCTACTGGTCTGCGGACAATTCCCTGCAACAGGTATCCGCCAGTCCCTGGCTCGAAGAGAACGTCAATGCCTTGACCTCCGATATGGAGGTCTTTGGCAAGCGTATCGAACCCGTATCCGGATTTTACGACGGCGGCGCATGGTTCATCGGCGTGCATAAACTCATGGACGGTCGGTTGGCCGGATTCTTCCATGCCGAGAGCCACTGGCCCGGAGTCTCCGCCGCCTATAAGTCCATTGGCGTCACCTATTCCTCGGACAACGGACTGACCTGGGAAACGGGCAGACGGATCCTTTCCGGAACCGACCCCAAACCCGAAAATCCCGCCGGGCAGGGTGAGTCCTACGGCTTGGGAGACGGGTGCGTAGTTTGGAATGACGCGCACAAAGTCTGGATATGCTACTACTCAGGCTATTGCGATGACCCCGGAAACTACATGATCACGATGGCCTGTTCGGAGGATCCGGCCGGAGCAGCTGGAACCTGGAAAAAATGGGATGGCAAAGCATTCACCGTCGAAGGCTGCAACGGGCAGACACAACTCGGCGGCGCAAACATCAAGATCGCCAACCTCGATACCTATGCCGGCGGAAATCCGTCGGTCATGTGGAACCACTACATAGGCAAATGGGTGATGGTCTATCATTCGTGGAGCCGACGCATTTGTCTTTCGACGAGTGCCGATGGTATCGCGTGGGAGGCCCCTATATCCCTCAATCTGGGTGAGGAGGAGGCCATGTATCCCAACCTGATCAGTGACGAGGGAGATCAAACCGGAGGACAGGCTGTCCGCATGTATTATGCTGCGGACATGAATGATCTCGGACAACGCAGTCTCGCATGGAGAAAGGTTGTATTTTATTGATGTTTGGAATGTCGATTCGAAAATTCATCATTCTTTCCGCGCTGATCGTTTCCGGATGCATTTCGCATCCGGAAACGATCGACATCGACTTCGATTCCGGAACGGAGGACTATACGCCTCTCGTACGCAAGATCCTTGCGGAGCATCCCGCCGGTGAGGTCACAATCCGATTTGGAGCAGGGACGTTCGACTTCTATCCCGAACAGGCGGCCGGCAGCTATCTCTGCGTTTCGAACAACGACAACGGCTATAAACGTTGCGCTTTTCTGCTCGAGGAGATGCGACGTGTACGGATCGAAGGGACCGGAGAAAAGACCCAGTTGAGATTTCATGGTGCAATCGTTCCGTTCCGCGTCGCTCGATGCGAACAGATCGTTTTCGAGGCTTTCACGATCGATTACGACGCATCGTTCATCTTCGAAGGCCTCGTCGTTGGCAACGATCCTCGTACGCACAGCATCACGCTCCGTCCGCTCGATCCGGAACGTTTCGAGATCCGGAGCGGGGAACCCTGGTTTACGGGCTACGACTGGGCGAGTCCGTTCGGTGAAAATATTTTGTTCGATCCCGGAACCCGTTCGCCCTACTATCAGGCCGAACAGTACGAACACGATCAAAAAAAAACGCTGCAGGCCGAATGGATCGGCGATTCGCTTGTCCGTCTGAGCGGCTACTCGTCTCGGGAGCTGCCTCCTGTGGGAAGCGTCTACACGGATAAAGGCCCCCATTCGACTAACCGCCGTTATCCGGGATTCTCGTTTTACAAGTCGGCCGGTGTTGAAGTCCGGAACGTAACGCTTCACGATTCGGGCGGCATGGCGCTGATCGCCGAGAACTGTCGCAACGTCGTCTGCTCGCAATACCGGGTTGAAGTCCCGCCTCAAAGCGGCCGGATGGTCTCCGCATCGGCCGATGCCACCCATTTCGTCGGCTGTTCGGGGAAGATCATGCTCCGGAACTGCCGGTTCGAAAGTATGCTCGACGATGCCACGAACATCCACGGCGTCTACATGACGGTCGCGGACCGACTTTCCGGGAATCAATTCGGAGCCCGCTTCGGACATTTCCAGCAGGAAGGTTTCGACTTCGCCGGAGAGGGCGATTCGCTCGTCTTCGTCAATCGCGCAGATCTGAGCGTGCTCGGCTGCGGGCGTGTCGAGCAGGTGGAGCACGTGAACGAGAACTACTACGTAATCCGAACCGGATTCGATCTGAATACGATTCCGGACTCGGTGCGCATCGCCGTCGGGAACCGCGCAGCCGATGTCGGAGTCGAAATATCGGGATGCACGGTCCGCTGCAACCGTGCCCGGAGCCTGCTGATCTCAACCCCGGGCAACGTGTGCGTCGAGAACTGCGACCTCTCCTCGATGATGGCCGGAATACGCATTTGCGGCGACGCCAACTACTGGTTCGAATCGGGGCGCACGCGCAATGTCGTGATCCGCAACAACCGATTCGGCACGATGGCGACCGGAGGCTGGTCGCCCCAGGCCGTCCTGCAGATCGACCCCGTCATTCCGCATGATGCCCGGAACGGGAAAGCGCCGTATCACGGATGCATCCGTTTCGAAGGGAATCTCGTGGAGACGTTCGACCACCAGTTGATCTATGCCCTTTCGGTCGATTCGCTCGTCATCGGCAGCAACCGGTTCGTCGACTCCCGCCAATTCGAGCCCCGCTTCGCAGGCCTCTCGGTCATCGACGCCCAGTACTGCCGCAGCGTCACCATTCGCGACAACGACTTCTCCGCATGGAAGAGTGAGCGGACGATCAGCCTGGTAGACTGCTCCGAGTGCCGTCTGGAGGGCGAGAAGTTGCCGCCGATAGTAAAAAATCCTAATCCCTATTTTTATGAAGATTAGTCAATATGTCCTGCCGATTCTCGCGTCCGTATGGATCGGAAGCCTCTCGTCCCGGCCGCTTGCAGATACGCTCCGGATGCGTGACTTCGGAGCGCTCCCCGATTCGGGCGAGGATAGCTCCGAGGCCTTGAGAAATGCGGTTTCCGCCGTCGAAAGAAGGGGAAAGCCCACTATGCTGTATTTTGAACCAGGACGCTACGATTTCTACGCCCCCGAAGGGCAGGACAACCGCGAGAACGTCGTGGCGAGGTTACGCGGCATCCGGGATTTGGTGATCGACGGCGGCGGTGCCAAGTTCATCGCGCACGGGCGTCTGGGCCTTTTCCTGGCCGAAGAGTGCCAGGGGTTGACCGTCCGCAACTTCTCGCTCGACTGGGAGCGCCCCTACATCACGCAGGCCACGATCGTCGCGCTCGGTGAAAACCATGTCGATCTGTCCATCGACCGACAGCGCTATCCCTATCGCTTCGAGCAGGGGCGGATCCGCTTTACGGGCGAGACGTGGGTGCGCGATGTCGACCCCGAAAGCTACTCCACAGCTTACGATCCGCAAAGCGGGGCGGTGCTTTACGGCACCCGGGACTATCCGCTCTCGGACCGCAATGCGATCTTCCGCAGCGAAGCCCGCGAAATCGCCCCGGGCATCGTCCGGTTCTCCGGAACACCGGACCGCCCGCTGCCGATCGGCACGGAACTCGCCCTCTACCACGGACGCTACCTGTCCAACGCCATGGTGGTAGTGAAATGCCGGGACGTCCTATTCGAAAAGATCGACTTGTACCACTCTCCCGGATTAGGCATCTTCGGATTCCGCAGCGAGAACATTCTGCTCAGGAAAGTTCGCACAGTCATCAACCGGGCCGAGAACCGCCGGTTCAGCTGTGTCGCCGATGCGTTCCACTTTACCAACTGCCGCGGAGCGGTCGAACTCGACGGCTGCGACTGCGACGGACAGGGCGACGACGCCCTGAACGTACACGGCACCTATGTCCGAATGATCGGCATCTCGGAAGATCGGATGCAGATCGAACTGCGCGGAGACCGCTTTCCCGCGGAATGGGCTTTCGACGCGGGAGACGAAATCTGGCCGATCGCCCGGGAAAACGTATCCCGGGGAGAGAGAAATCGAATCGAACGCATCGTCGAAAAAGACGGAGAGCGACTCGTTGTCGCCTTGCAGGGCCCGCTCGCCCATACTTTTCGGGAGGGGGATTTCATCGAAAACGCCTCGTGGTGCGCCGACGTGTCGGTCCACGACTGCCGTTTCGGACGGGCCAGCCGCGCCCGCGGCATTCTGCTCACTACGCCTGGAAAGATCGTCGTATGCAACAACCACTTCGCAACGGCCGGAACGGCGATCCTCATCGAAGGAGATATTGACTACTGGTTCGAGTCGGGAGCCGTATGCGACATGGATATTCACGACAATCTTTTCGAGAACTGCGGCACCTCAGCCTCGAACAACGGTGGCGAAGGCTGGGGCGAAGCAGTCATCAGCATCACCCCCTCTTACCGCCCCGCAGACGAGATCAGCCCGACCTATCATCGCAACATCCGAATCCGTAGCAACCGCATTCTCACGTACGATCGTCCGCTACTCCATGCCCGGTCGGTCGGAGAGCTGCAATTCGTAGCGAACCGCATTGAGCAGACCTCCGATTTCCCCGCCACGGCCGCACAACGCGAATCGTTTCGACTTGAGGGGTGTCGAAACGTGCATATCGCCGAGAACCAGTTCATCGGCTACGGTACGCCCGATTTCGAACTGATCCATATGAACCCAAATAATATTCGTCATGAAGAAACGAAATAAAAAAATCACTGTTATACTGAGCACAATCCTCGGACTTTTCGTCATCGGGGCATTGTGCTGGAGTTTCGTGCTCTGTTACAAGGTACTTCACCCGCCCCGCCTGACCGATCTCAGTTGGCTCACCCGGCAATATCCCCACACCATGGAATGGATCGACAGCATCCGCAACAACGGATTGCTGCATGATATCGTACGGCTGAATGCCGACGGAGAACGGCTCCATGCCCGGTGGCTCCGTGCCCCGGAAGCTACCGGGAAGACTGCCGTGCTCTTTCATGGCTATCAGGGCTCGGCCGAAGCCATACTTATGATCGGTTATCTCTACAACCACGATCTCGGATTCAACGTTCTGATACCCGATCTGCGCGGTCACGGACAAAGCGAACCTTCGGCTGTCAGTATGGGGTGGACCGAACGTTCGGAAATGGTAGAGTGGGTCCGAACGGCTGATTCGCTCTTCGGCGGCGACACGCAGATCGTCCTGTACGGAGTCTCGATGGGCGCCGCAACCGCGATGATTGTCTCTGCCGAGGAGTCGCTCCCCGCATGTGTCCGTTGTGCCGTAGAGGACTGCGGTTACACTTCGACGCGGGATGTCTTCGCCGACTCATGGAAAAAACAGTCCCGGCTGCCGCTCTTTCCACTCTTCCAACTGTCGGACCTTTGGTGCCGGCTCCTCTACGGGTGGAGTTTCGGGGAGGCCTCTCCGCTCGATGCCATGCGCAGATGCAGGCTGCCGATGCTGTTCATCCACGGCGACGAAGACTCGGTCGTTCCCGTGGAGATGGTCCACCGGCTTTACGACGCGAAAATCGGGGCGAAAGAGCTTTGGATACTCCCCGGTGTCGCCCACGGTGCCTCCTATCTCCACGATCCGCAGGCATACACGCAGCGCGTCCGCGCATTCGTAGAGCAGTGGTTCGAGTGCCCCGCCCCCGAAAAGAAGAAATGACGATGAAAAAGTTGCTGATTCTCCTCCTCTGTGCAGGACTCGGAGTTCCCGCCGCAGGACAACGCTGGCAGATCGACCCGGCCGGCAGCATCGTCTGGATACCCGGAGACGATACGCCCCACAAGGATCATCTCGAGATGACCGGCGAGCACATCTCGGCGGTACTCCGCTGGAGTGTGGATGACCGGGGTGCTTTTCATGCCGAACGTTCGCTGGTCTTCCCGCTGCTGCGCGTCCGCCCCAATGACACGCACGCCAGTCTGATGTGCCGCATAGCCACGGATATACCTTCACTGTTGGCCGTAAATACCTCTGCCGTGGGGTTCAACGCCTCGGCGCTGCAATTCGAGCGGGTCGAAAAGATCATCCTCGACGGTACGTTTCGAGTATTCAGCCGATGGAGTTTCAACGCCGTAGGCGCCGGATATGAAGAGGTCGAAAATCCGACTCCAGTCCTGGCCGTGGAACGCACTATCTTCCCTTCGCCGACACAACCTCTCCTTTGCGAACGCTATCTCATCCGCAACATCGGTCCGCAGACTTTGGAGATATCTGTTCCGGCTTTTTCGCAAACTGTGACGACCCCTTCGGAGAGGGGAATTGCGGGCAGCTACATCATCCGGGCGGAATTGCTCGATGACGGGGTTCGCGTACTGCAACCCGGAGACTCGACGACGGTGGATGCCCTCTTCCGGGCCTGTCGGGTCGGGGAGACACTCCCGCCGGCAAACGTCGGAGCAGAACTCCGCGCCCGCCGGAAATTCGTATCCGAAATTTCTGAAAAACTGGTTCTGGAGACTCCGGACCCGGCTGTCGATACTGAATTTCGCTACGCCAAGGTCCGAGCCGCCGAAAGCATTGTCAAAACCCGGGGCGGATACATGCATGCTCCGGGTGGCGAATGTTACTACGCGGCCATCTGGGCCAATGATCAGGCCGAATACGTCAATCCTTTCTTCCCGATGCTCGGATACGACATCGGGAACCGATCGGCACTCAACGCATTCCGCCACTTCGCCCGCTTTATGAATCCCGAATATCGTCCCCTTCCCAGTTCGATCATCGCCGAAGGCGACGATATCTGGAATGGTGCCGGCGATCGTGGCGATGCGGCGATGATCGCGTACGGAGCCGCACGCTACGCCCTGGCCCGCGGCGTGAGAGGCGAGGCCGAGGAACTGTGGCTCTTGGTGGAGTGGTGTCTCGAATACTGCCGGCGCAACCTTACCCCCGAAGGAGTCGTCGCCTCCGACACCGATGAACTGGAGGGGCGATTCCCCGCCGGAAAGGCCAACCTCTGCACATCGGCGCTCTATTACGACGCTCTGCTATCAACCATCCGTCTTGGGCAGGAGCTCGGGCGCCCGCACGAAACGCTGCGGCGTTACGAAGAGCAGGCTTCGGAACTCGCTGCGGCCATCGAGCGACATTTCGGCGCCACGGTCGCCGGATACGAGACCTATCGCTACTTCGACGGCTGCGCGAAACTCCGCTCGTGGATCTGCATGCCGCTGATCGCCGGACTGAAAAACCGCAGTGAAGGGACCGTCCGGGCTCTGCTTGGGAAAGAACTGATGACAGAAGAGGGGCTCCTCACCGAACAAGGCAGTTCGACTTTCTGGGACCGCTCGACCCTCTACGCCCTGCGCGGCATCTACATCGCCGGGGAAGCCGACCGCGCCACGGAATTCCTCGGCCGCTATGCCCGGCGCAGACTCTTGGGCGACCATGTACCCTATCCGATCGAAGCATGGCCCGAGGGTTCGCAACGCCACCTGGCCGCCGAAAGCGGACTCTTCTGCCGCATCGTTACCGAAGGGATGTTCGGTATTCGCCCCACCGGCTTCAGAAGTTTCGATCTCACCCCTTCGATGCCCTCCGGATGGAATCGCATGGCACTGCGCCACATCCGGGCCTTTGAAAGCGACTTCGACCTTGTCATCGAAAAACAGCCGGACGGGCTCTTGCAAGTCAAACTTGAGATGCCGTGTCGCAAAACCCGAACATTCCAGCTCCGACCGGGGGAATCCCTGCGCGTCAAACTCCCGTAATTTACAAATGCCTCATGAAAAATCCGTTCTACACCTTGATGCTGTTCGCCGTCGTACTCTTCCCGGCCTGCCAGACTCCGATATCCGGCGGCGACATCTACCTGAGTGACTTCCTCGACGAGCGAGCTGCTCAGACCGATGCCGGACCTGCCATCCGAACGGCCCTGGCCCATTGTGCCGAAACCCGGGCCGCACGGCTCATTCTCCCGGGCGGAGAACTTCGGATACGGCCCGATCTGACCGTCGAAAAATATCAGTTCATCAGCAACAACGACGAGGGGTTGAAACAGATCGCCTTCGATCTGGTCGGACTGCATGATTTCACCATCGAAGGAGCCGGCACGAAACTCCTCTTCACGGGATTCGTCTCGCCATTCAGCCTCGAAGGTTGCCGCAACATTACGATCCGCAACCTCTCGGTCGACTTCACCCGCACGTTTCACTCCGAAGGTACGGTGCGGGCCGCCGGAAACGGCTGGCTCGATCTGGAATTCCCGAACGAATACCGATGCGATCTGACGGACGGATGCCTGCGTTTCCTCGATGACGAAGGAAGAGTCTATCCCTATTCCAGTCTGCTGGAATTCGACGCCGAACGGCGCGAACCGGCTTTCCATGCCGACGACTATTGGCTTCCGACCCATACCATCCCCGCAGAACGGCACCCCGACGGACGAATCCGGATATTCCGCAGTGATCTGAAAGCCACGGTCGGAAACACGATGGTCTTCGGGGCTGCCCGGCGGCTCAATCCCGGAATCACTATCTCTGATTCACAGTGCATTACAATTTTTAATGTAAAGATCCATCACTGCGGAGGAATGGGGGTCATCGCACAGCGCAGCTGCGACATCAGGGTCGAACGAATGGAGGTCGTTCCGGCTCCCGATAAAAAGCGCATGATCAGCATTACGGCCGACGCCACGCATTTCGCCAATTGCGGAGGAGAAATCCGCCTGATCGACTGTACGTTCGAAAACCAGAAGGACGATGCCACCAACATCCACGGACTGTACATGCCCGTCGACGAGATTGTCGGCCGGGAAAGCGTTCGGGTTCGTTGGGGACACAGCGGACAGTACGGAGCGGATTTCCTCGTTCCGGGAACGACGGTGGAATTTACCGACAACAATACGCTCGAAACCTATGCCCGGAGATGCGTCGCCAAAGTCGATCGGCTCAACAAGAGATACACCACGGTAACCTTCACCAAGCCGCTGCCCGAGAACATCCGATCCAACCACCTGATCGCAGCCGACGACCCCGGCCCCGACGTACTCATCAGCGGATGCCGGATGTCGGGTAACCGGGCCCGCGGTTTGCTGATCGGCTCCCGCGGACATGTCGTCATCGAAAACAACTATTTTCACATCGCCGGAGCCTCAATCCTCTTCGAGGGCGACGGTAATTTTTGGTTCGAACAATCTGGAGTCCGCAACGTAACGATTCGCAACAACGTCTTCGAAAACGGCAATTACGGAAGCCGGGGATGGGGAAGTGCCTGCATTGCCGTCGGCAGCGGAATCCCTCAGCGGCAGACAAGCCGTTATCACCGCAATATTCGGGTCGAGGGAAATCTGTTCCGCGTATTCGATCCCCGCATCGTCAATCTGTATTGCGTAGACGGATTCCAATTCTCGGCGGACAATCGCATCGTACGAACGTCAGACTATCCTGCAACATTCGATCCGAAACTTCATTTCGTATTCGACCAATGCGACCACGTCGAGATTCCGCGACAGACCGAGACGGCTGAACAGCGCTGAAAGAGTCCTTTCAAAAAATCGACATCAGACGGGAGTTGCAACAATAAAAGGTTGCAACTCCTATATTTTTCTATACTTTGGAATAAAAGTCCGCAAGGCACAACCAAGGGAGTTGGTTCCATTATTCTCATGTAGGATTTCATTCCGCCGTGAATAATATGACATAGACCACAGCAAAAACTGCGAAGGATGCTCCTCATATTTCAATGGAGCACTATAAAATCTGAGCGTAGCAGGCTGAAAAAAACTGTTGGTTACATCTTCATTCAACCATGAGATTGAACCTATATCAATTTCGATGATGAATAACAGAGGCAACGAAATGAAAAACGCAACCTCATTCAACCTAATGCGAAATTTCCGGATATGAAAGGTTGGGCTGATAAAATCTACGATATGTGACTCAAAATCTGTGTATTTATGCCTCCACGAGGTAGACACCTTATACTGCAATATTGGTAGCTACTCTAATATTCGGTTGATGCGGATGAATGGATCAAAAGGGTTGGTGTCACTGACATTACCGTTATCAGAATCCCGGAGGAGGTATTGGAAAGATCGTAATATATCCAATAGGAAGTATTCCTTTATTAAAAATTTGTGAAACAGTGGCAGATTGGGGCATCGATTATTGGAAATATGATTGCTATTCTACTCGGACAATGCTCAGTGCCTTGCATAGCTGCTGTTAAGCCTCGACATCCTTTTCATTGACTTATGCACAACTGTAGATAGGTGAAAAAGTAATCAGTACGGAAACTTTCACGCAGTACATCTACCGACAAGGATCATATGTTTGCCGGTTCCATCTGCTGGCAGGTTTGGCAAATTCAAGCGATTGCAAATGATTAAGAAACGGTTCAAATAATATTACTTCCTGATAAGCGGGGGGGGGCTTATGTCGAATGTGCACTCTTTAGATTACCTCATTATCATGGATTTTATTCCATATGTAGATATATTACTACACTCGATCCCGATTTTGCACTATTTTCGGAGAAATTTTCAAAGAAAATGAAAAAAGCCAACCATAACAACTGATTTTTAATGACTTGTATTTTGCTCTGAATATGGATTTTCAAAGAAAAATCCTATTTTTGCAGATAAGACATCCTATTTTCAGTTTGGTACATTAAAATATATAGATGTCAGAATTTAATATGCGTATTCTGTAAATTAATATAAATAGTCAATTAACTTACTCATTTTGGCTACTATTTCGGTGCGTTGTTTGATTTGCTAATTCCGTAAATTTTTCGTATCTTGCGATAGGTTATTTGAAACGTGGTATTTGAGTGCAACAAACTGAAAACAAACCGTTTCCTTCTCGTTACCTACTATCTTATACAAAAATGTAACGACCCGATAAATCAAGTCGTTACATCCGTTTAATCCCACACCGATGATTCGGTCAACCCTTTTTCTTCCCCAGTTTGGCCCGGATGCGGCTCAACGACTGCGGCGTGATCCAGAGGTAGGAGGCGATGTGCTTCAGCGGCACGTATTGCAGCAGTTCGGGGCTTTCCTCCATCAGCGTCCGGTAGCGCTCCTCGGCCCGCGGAGCGCCGCCCGAGAGCATCCAGTTTTCGAGCGCCAGGAACTGCTCCTCGAAAAGCCTCCTCCCGAAATTGGCCGCTCCGGCCGATCGGGCGAAAAAGGCCTCCAGGTCGGCTTTGGAGATGCCGTAAAGTTCAGCGTCGCACATCGCCTCGATGGAGATTTTCGAAACCTCGTTGCCCACGTAGCCCCACGTCGAAAAGAGCGCCTCGCCCTCGCCGGCGAACCAGACCGAGACATCCGCGCCGTCGTCGAGATAGTGCCCCAGCCAGATGCCGCGGCTCACGACGTAGAAACCGGAATTCCGCTCGCCCTGACGGACGACGCACTCCCCCTTGCGGAACACGCGCCGTTCCATCAGCCTGATCAGCCGCAGGCAGTCCGCCGCGGGCAGGTTGTATTTCCTGCTGAATTTCTCGATAAACGCCTCCATGCCTTACAGGTTTGAGGCCGTAAAGATAGCACAAAAAACAAATTTCCGGTTTCGTTTCAGCAGCAAAGCCACGCTGCGACCCTCCTAAAACGCGCTTTTTAAGCGGGTCCGCCCGTAAATCGCCGCAACGACCGCGAAGGTGAGCGCCTCGGCCAGCGGCACGGCCAGCCAGATGCCCTCCACACCCAACAGCAGGGGCAGACCGAAGAAACACGCCGCCATGAAGACGAATCCCCGCAGGACGGTCACGGCCATCGCCGGACGGGGCCGCTCGACGCTCTGGAAATAGCCGATCGAGACGATGTTCACCGCAAAGAAAACGAATCCCGAAGCGAACAACGGAAGCCCCCGGACGGCAATCGCACAGGCGGGGCAGGAGCTGTCGATGAACATGGCCACGATCCAGCGGCTGAACAGCGCCGTAAGGCCGAAGAACCCCAGTCCGGCCGCCACGGCCGTCAGGAGCGCCAACCGGAAGGCCTTGCGCACGCGCGCGCCGTTTCCCGCACCGAAATTGTAGCTCAAAATCGGCTGGGCCGACTGCCCGATGGCGTTGTAGACCATGAAGATGATCGGGAAGAAGTAGCAGGCGATGCTGAACGCCGCCACGCCGTCCTCGCCCAGATAGCGGATGAAAACGTAGTTCCCGGCGAACATCATCATGGCGATGGCCCCCTCGCAGAGGAAGGTCGAAAGCCCCAGCCGGCACATGTAGCCCACATTGCGGAGGGTCAGGCGCATGCTCTTGCGGCTCGTCTTCACACGGCACAGGCGCACGACGTTGCGGCGGCGTCCCAGGTAGCCGAGGATCATCCCCGCACCCACGATATAACCGAGGCTCGTGGCCAGCGCCGCGCCCGTCATGCCCCAGCCGAGGATGAAGATGAAAACGTAGTCCAGCACGATGTTGATGACCGCCGGAACGGCGTTGCAAAGCATCGCGTAGTTGGGCGACCCGTCGAGCCGGATAAAGAACATGCCCGAGCTTAACAACGCGCTGAAGGGCAGGAACGGCGCGAACCAGTGCATGTACTCCACGGCCAGCGGAAGGAGCCGTTCGGAGCTGCCCAGCAGCAGGGCCACCTCACGGGCGCAGGAAGTGATCAGGAAGCTGTACGCCGCCAGAAGGAGCGACGACACCGCGACGGCCTGCGTGACGTTGATGCGCGCCGCCTTGACCTTTCCCTGCGCAAGGTGGATCGACGCCACGACCGACGCCCCGACGCCGAACATCAGTCCGACGCCCGTGCTGATGAGGAACAGCGGTGCGGTGATGTTGACGGCGGCCAGCGCGTCGCTGCCAATGCCGCGTCCCACGAAAATCCCGTCCGTGATCACGAAAACAGCCGAGAAAACCATTCCCAGAACGGTGGGGATCAGCAGTTTCCGAAAAAGCTTCGGAATCTCCATGCTGCCGAAATCAATACTGTCTTTCATCGCATTCGTTTTTTGGAGTGCAAAGATACTCGCTTCCGGCCGGGCGAAAGTTAACATTTGGTAAAAAAAGCCCCTCCCGACGGGAGGGGCCTCGCAAGCCGGAATCAGAGCGTACCCTGCTTGAGCTGCTCGACGAAACGGTCGATGCGCCGCAGCTGCTGCGGAATCTTGATCGACTGCGGGCAGTGCGACACGCACTGGTTGCAGCCGATGCAATGGCTCGCCTGCCGGGGTTTGGGAACCGAGCGGTCGTAGCCGATGAGGAACGCCCGGCGGGCCTCCCGGTAGCCGGGGTCCTGCCGGTCCTTGGGCACGTTGCCTTCGTTCACGCAGCGGTTGTAGTGGGCGAAGATCGCCGGGATGTCCAGCCCGTAGGGGCAGGGCATGCAGTACTGGCACTCGGTGCAGGGCACGGTGGGGTATTTGAGCATCAGCTGCGCGGTATCTTCGAGCAACGCCAGTTCCTCGCCGGTGCAGGGTTCGAGCGGCGAATAGGTGCGGATATTGTCCTGAAGGTGCTCCATGTAGGTCATGCCGCTCAACACGGTCAGCACTCCGGGCCAGGAACCCGCGTAGCGGAAAGCCCACGAAGCGGTGCTCTCGGTCGGACGGCGCTCCTTGAGCCGTTCGACCAGATGGTCGTTCAGCCGCGAAAGGCGCCCGCCGAGCAGCGGCTCCATGATCACGGCCGGGATGCCGCGCTTCTCCAGCTCGCCGTAGAGATATTCGGCATTGACGTTTCTGTCCGAAGCATGCTTCCAGTCGACGTAGTTCATCTGGATCTGGACGAAATCCCACCGCGCCTCGCCGCTGTCGTGCATGGCCAGCAGGTGATCGAAAACCTTCTGATCGCCGTGGAACGACCACCCGAGGTTACGGATGCGCCCGGCCTCGCGCTCGCGCAGCAGAAAGTCGAGCACGCCGCAGTCGATAAAACGTTCGTTGAACGTCTCGATGCCCTTGTCGCCGCCCACAGCGTGCAGCAGATAGTAATCCAGATAATCCGTTTGCAAGTCGCGAAGCGACCGCCGGTACATCTCCTCCGAATCCTTGAATATCCGAGCGGGAGACATTCCCCGCCCTGCCATACGGTGATTGGACATCTTCGTGGCGATGAACACCTTCTCGCGCGGATGGCGTTTGAGGGCGATACCCGTCGATTTTTCGGAAAAGCCCTGTATGTAGACGGGGGCCGTGTCGAAATAGTTGACCCCGTGGGCGATGGCATAATCGACCAGCTCGTTGACGGTCTCTTGGTCGATCGGGTTGCCGTCGGCCGCCGGCGACTCCAGCAGGGGCCAGCGCATGCAGCCGTAGCCCAGCAGCGACACGCGGTCGCCCGTCGAGGGGCAGGTCCGGAAGGTCATCCGATCGGTCGGGACCTCACCCGCAGCGGCAGCGCTCGGCGCCGTACCTTTCGTCTTACAGCCGTAAAGCCCGGCCGTTGCGGCGGCCGCGCCGACACCGAACGTTTTGAGGAATTTCCGGCGGTCTATCTTTTTCTTCTCCATGTTTTCTTGCGTTTAGACGGTTCTGTGGCGCGAATGGCCTTCGACATAAATGGCGCTGAACGGACGCGCCGGACAGAGATTCTCGCAGGCCCCGCAGCCGATGCAGCGTTCTTCGTTCACGGCGGGGATGCGCGGCGACTTGGGGTCGTCGGGGTCCCGGCGCACCATCTTGATCGCCCCGGCAGGGCAATGGCGCGCACAGTTGTTGCAGCTGACGCCGTCGGTGTTGACCTCGCAATTCTCCGCAATCCACACGGCATGGCCGATCTGGATCGACGATTTCCCGGCGAGGTCGGTCAGGCGGATGGCGCCCGTGGGGCACACCTCGGCGCACTTCGTGCACTCCGGACGGCAGTATCCGCGCTCGAACGACATTTCGGGCTGCATGAGGGTCATCAGCTTGCCCGACGGACGCAACACCTGATTGGGACACACCGAAACACACAACTGGCATCCCGTGCAATGGGCGTTGAAGTGCCGCAGGCTCTGCGCTCCGGGCGGAACGACGGGCGTGGCACGGTTCGGAATCTTCTTGTCGACGATCACCGCCAGCCCGCCGTCGACCTTCTTCTCCTGCGCCCGGAGCGCGGAATAGGCCACGATGCCCGCCAGGCCGAGGAACCGGCGGCGCGAAGCGTCGGAAGGCGTCTTTGCGGCGTCGGCCGCCGGTCTCTGCGGCGCGGGAGCCGGGTCCGGTTTCCGCCGCCGCAGCGTATAGGTGATGGCCCCCTGGCGGCAGTTTTCGAGGCAGTCCATACAGGCCACGCAACGGCTGTAATCAATTTTATGCGCCGCAGGGTCGATACACGACGCCTTGCAGTTGCGGGCGCAGAGCTTGCATCCGTTGCACTTCGAGGTGTCGAAACGCGGTTTGAACAGCGAGTAGCGGGCGAGGAATCCCAGCACCGTGCCCACCGGACAGATCGTATTACAATAGGTGCGGCCGCTGCGCCACGCAAGAACCAACAGCACGGCGAACGTCACGACGGCAACAAGCAGCGTGGAGAGACTCTTCATCCAGACGTCGACCGAATAGAAGGCGTAGCTGTCCATGCGCCCGGCGATGTATGCCAGCAGGTTGTTGCACCACGCGTAGACCGGGGCCAGCAGGTTCGAGGCGATGCGGCCGTAGGCGCTGTAAGGCGCGAGCAGCGAACCGACACCCGCCAGCATCGCAGCGACGAACACGACGAGCATCCCCCGGCGCAGCCAGGTGAGGGCGGGGGAGTACGCGAAGCGGTTCCGGTGCTTTCTGCGCTTCCCGGAGGCCCACGAAACGATGTCCTGCATCACCCCCAGCGGGCAGATGACCGAACAGTACACGCGGCCGAAAAGAAGCGTCAGGATCACCAGGAACGCCACGACGCCGACATTCAGGGCCAGCAGGGCGGGCAGGAACTGGATTTTCGCCATCCAGCCGAACCACGCGTGAAGCGTTCCGGTAAAATCGAGGAACAGCAGCGTCGTCAGCACGAAGAAAAAGGCCGCGGCCGCAATTCTGATTTTTCGTAACATAGATTCAAGTCTGAATCAAGTGAATTTATTTCGGAACTCATGTCGTATCGGACCGTCGCCGTGGCCGCCGGGCCGCCCGAGACGGGGTTTTGGAGGTGGACCGGATTCGGGAGCGACGCCACCGGCGGCGAACAGGGCCAGCGGATTGATTTCAATGCAAATTACTCAACCATTCAACCGTTTCGGGATCGCGGTGATCCAGAAAACTGCTCTCCGGACGGTCCAGCGAGGCGATCACGGCCATGTCCTCGGCGTCGAGCGCGAAGCCGAACACGTCGAAATTCTCCGCGATGCGCTCCGCGTGCACCGACTTGGGAATGCAGACCACACCGCGCTGAATCAGCCAGCGCAGCACCACCTGCGCCACCGTCTTTTTGTACCGGGCGGCGACCGCCAGCAGGACTTCGTTCGAGAACAGCCCGTTCTTGCCCTCGGCGAAAGGTGCCCACGACTCGATCTGCACGCCCTTCGTGCGCATGAACTCCGCGGCGGCGGTCTGCTGGTGGAACGGATGGGTTTCGACCTGATTGACCGCCGGCGCGACCTCGTTGTGCAGAATCAGGTCCTGAAGGCGGTCGGGGTAGAAGTTAGACACACCGATGGCGCGGATGCGGCCCTCGCGGTAAAGCTCCTCCATGGCGCGCCACGAACCGTAGACGTCGCCGTAAGGCTGGTGGATCAGATAGAGGTCCAGATAGTCCAGCCCCAGCTTCGACATCGACTCCTCGAACGCCTTTCTGGCAGGCTCATAACCCGCGTCGCTGATCCACAGTTTCGTGGTGATGAACAGCTCTTCGCGGGGAACGCCGCTGCGACGGACGGCACGTCCCACGGCCTCCTCGTTGCCATAGGCCGCGGCGGTGTCGATCGAACGGTAACCGATCTTCAGGGCGTCGCCGACCGCCCGTTCGCAAACCTCCGGGTCCGAAATCTGATAAACGCCGAAGCCGAGGACCGGCATTTCGACGCCGTTGTTCAATTTTACGTATTCCATACCTCACTACTTTTTTATTTTTCCGGCAAAACTTCGTTCAGGCACGCAATGCCGTTCAGCGTGCGGGGATAACCGATATAGGGCAGCAACTGGGTCACGACGGCCAGCAGGGTGGCCTTGTCGTTGCCTATGTTCGCATTTCCGGCGATGTGGCCCTTCACCTGCGATTCGCAGCCCCCGAGCGAGACGAGCATCGAGAAGGTCAGCAGCTCACGCATCTTCACGTCCAGGCCTCCGCGGGTCAGGAAATCGCCGAAGCAGTTGTCCGACAGGTAACGCTGGATGTGCTTCTGGTTCGCGGGGGCCGCCTCGCGCATCCCGTCGATACGCTCCGCGCCGAAAATCGACCGCTGCACCGCCAGCCCCTTTTCGAAGCGGTCCGCGGACGAGGTCGTCGACTGCCCCGCAAGCGGCAGCGTCACGCCGCGCGCCTCCAGCACCTCGTTCGTAATCCCTACGAAGTCGGCGACCTTCGCCATGCCGACGTAGGGAACGGCCTGATAAAGCGCCTCCTTCACCTCGACGGGCGTCACTCCGGCGTTCAGCGCGCCTTCGAGCGTCGTCCGGTAGGCGGTCCGGCCCTGCGAAGCGATGTTCGAGGCCAGGATGCACAGCATGCGCGTCCGCGTGTCGAGCTGGCCGTAGGCGGTCACTTCGCCGAGCGTAAAGTTACCAAAAATTTCAAATAATTCGGGGTCCGCATCCCCAAGTTCCGGTATTCCGCCCGGAAACAATTCGGCCAGGCGGCGTCGGGCGTCTTCACCCAGGCGGGAGGCCGGGGCCGGGACGGAAGCCGTCGCTGCCGCATATTGCGCGTCGTCGACCGGTTCGAGCCATGTGTTCTCGTTGGTCGCGGGATTGCACGCGACGGCCAGATGCGAGAACCAGCTGTCGGGAGCCGCGCCGTGCCAGTGGACCACGTCGGGCGCGATCTCCACGATGTCGCCCGGAAGCAACGCCCGGGCCGGACGGCCCTTCTTCTGATAATAGCCCCGGCCCCCGACGGCGATCAGGAGCTGGCCGCCCGTATGGCTGTGCCAGTTGTTGCGGCATCCGGGCGAAAAGGTGACGTTCGACACGGGCGCGTTCAGCCGCTTGTCGTCCGTCAGCGGAGCGAGCCAGGCCTGCCCGACAAAGTACTTCGAAAACTGTTCCGGCAGTTTGTCGCCCACGGGAAACGGGCTGACTTTTTTCGGTATTTCCATATTTTGAGCATTTAAGGATTGCAGGATTCCGCCCGAAAAGAGGGCTGCGGCGGTCAGGGCCGCGAAGAGGATTCGTTTCATCGGTTCAAAAGAATGGTTTCACGATGCAAAAATAGGGTATTTCGCGCAACGGTTCCGTACCCCGATTACGGTTCGGCATACCATTATTACGGAGCGGCGTCATTTTCGGTCGGGTGAAGACCGTCTGCACGCAAAACCGGTTCTGCGCCCCAGACACAGAACCGGATCAAAAACGGATCGGCAGACGACTGCCTCCGAAACCGGCGTCTCGCACACCGGAAGTGAGGGGGAGGGGTCAGCCCCGCCGGCCCTGATTGGCGACGGCCTCCATCAGGGAGGCGATCTCGGCCGGGTCGCCCAGGAAATAGTCCTTCACACAGCCCAGCCCCTCGTCGAATTCGAAGACGTAGGGCACGGCAGTCGGAAGGTTGAACTCCGAAATGGCCTCGTCCGAAATCCCTTTCAGGTTCTTGATGATGCCCCGCAGGCTGTTGCCGTGGGCCACCACCAGCAGTTCGTCGTGGCGGGCCAGCGCCGGGAGTATCTCGCACTCCCAGTAGGGCATCGTGCGGGCCACGGTGTCTTTCAACGACTCGGTGCGGGGCAGTGCGGCGTCGGGAATCCCGGCGTAACGGAGATCGAAGCGCGGATTGCGGGGATCGTCCTCCGGAAGCGGCGCGGGGGCCACGTCGTAGCTGCGGCGCCAGACGTACACCTGCTCGTCGCCGTATTTTTCGGCCGTCTCGCGCTTGTTCAATCCCTGAAGCATGCCGTAGTGCTTCTCGTTGAGCCGCCAGGTCTTCGTCACCGGAATCCAGTCCCGGTCCATCCTGTCGATCACGACGTCGAGGGTCTTCACGGCCCGTTTCAGATAGGAGGTATAGGCGCGGCCGAAATGAAAACCCTCTTTGCGGAGCGTCTCCCCGGCTTTGACGGCCTCGGCGACGCCCTTCTCGCTCAAATCCACATCGGTCCACCCCGTGAACCGGTTTTCCCTGTTCCAGACGCTCTCGCCGTGGCGGAGCAAAACGATCTTTTTCATAACTGTCCGACTGCGTTTTCCGGTTCGGCGCGCACCTCGTTCTCCAGACGCCGGCATTCGCTGAAGTCCTTGATGTTCTGCATCGTGGTGCGTGCTATATTATCCACTGCTTCACGTGTGAAGAAGCCCTGATGCGAGGTGACGATCACGTTGTTGAACGACAGCAGGCGCGCCAGCACGTCGTCGTCCATGATGCGGTCGGAAGTGTCCTCGTAGAAGTACCCGGCCTCCTCCTCGTATACGTCCAGTCCGGCAGCGCCGATCTTCTTCTCTTTCAGTCCGTCGATCAGCGCCTCGGTATGGATCAGCTGACCGCGGCCCGTGTTGATGAGGATCACGCCCGGTTTCATGCGCGAAATGGCCGCGTCGCCGATCATGTAGCGCATCCGGTCGGTCAGCGGACAGTGGAGCGAAACGATGTCCGCACGGGCGTAAAGCTCGTCGAGCGGCACGTAGGCGATGCCCGCCTCCGCGGCGTACTGCGGATCGGGAAACAGATCGTTGGCCACGACCTCCATGCCGAACCCCTTGAGAATGCGGATCAGCTCGCGGGCGATCCTGCCCGTGCCGACGATCCCTGCGGTCTTGCCGTACATGTCGAAGCCCATCAGCCCGTGGAGCGAGAAGTTGCCGTCGCGCGTGCGCCAGTAGGCGCGGTGTATCTTGCGGTTGAGCGCCAGCATCAGCGCCACGGCGTGTTCCGCCACGGCGTGCGGCGAATAGGCCGGAACCCGCACCACGGGAATCCCGTAACGGGCCGCGGCGTTCAGGTCGACGTTGTTGAAGCCCGCACAGCGCAGCGCGATCAGCTTCACGCCCATCCCGGCCAACTGGCGGATGGTCCCGGCGTCGGCCGTGTCGTTGACGAAGATGCAGACCGCATCGGAACCCTGCGCAAGGGCCACGTTATTGGCGTTCAGGTGGCTGCGGTGGTAGCAGATGTCGAACCCGTAGGTGTCGCGGATGCGGTCGAACGACTCCCGGTCGTAGGGCTGCGTGCCGAATAGCGTTATTTTCATAGTTGCACTTTTTTAATATAAAAACGTCTTCGGGGACCCGGATATTATGCGATGGTCACTTCATCGTCGAGGTAAACGTCCTGAATGGCGTGCAGCAGGGCGATGCCGTCCTTCATCGGACGCTGGAAGGCCTTGCGGCCGCTGATAAGCCCCATGCCCCCGGCGCGCTTGTTGATCACGGCCGTCGTGACGGCCTCCTGCAAGTCCGAGGCCCCGCGCGACTCGCCGCCCGAGTTGATCAGGCCCACGCGGCCCATATAGCCGTTGGCCACCTGATAGCGGCAGAGGTCGATGGGGTGGTCCGAAGTCAGCTCCGTGTAGACCTTGTCGCTGGTCTTGCCGAAGCCGACGGCTCGGAAACCGCCGTTGTTCGACGGGAGTTTCTGTTTCACGATGTCGGCCTTGATCGTCACACCGAGGTGGTCGGCCTGCCCCGTGAGATCGGCCGAAGCGTGGTAGTCGGCACCCTCCTTCCTGAAACCCTCGTTGCGCAGGTAGCACCACAGGATCGTCGCCATGCCCAGTTCGTGCGCCAGGTCGAACGCGCGGGCGATCTCGACCAGCTGCCGGCGGCTCTCCGGCGAACCGAAGTAAATCGTGGCCCCGACGGCTGCGGCGCCCATGTTCCAGGCATCGCGCACCGTGCCGAACAGCACCTGGTCGTAGGTGTTGGGGTAGGACAGCAGCTCGTTGTGGTTGATTTTGACGATGAAGGGAATTTTGTGCGCGTATTTGCGCGCCACGGCTCCCAGCACGCCGAAAGTCGAGGCGACGGCATTGCAACCGCCCTCGACGGCGAGTCTGACGATGTTTTCCGGATCGAAATAGGCGGGGTTCGGGGCGAACGAAGCCCCCGCGGAGTGCTCGATGCCCTGATCCACGGGCAGGATCGAGACATAGCCCGTGCCGCCCAGCCGTCCGTTGGAGAGAATCCATTGCAGACTGCCCAGCGTACGGACGCTGCGGTCGGATTCGGCCCAGATGCGGTCCACGGTGTCGGGTCCCGGCAGGTACAACGACTTTTTGTCGATGGTGCGGCATACGTGGGAGAGGTAGTAGCCGGCCTGCTCCCCTAAAATTTCAACTGTCTTGCTCATAATCGCTGTGTTTTTGGTCATTTTACGAATCCCGTGCAATTCCGGGTCCAATCAGGTCCCGTTTACGGCCTAAAAGTTACCGAAAAATCCGGGAGGTTGTTCCCGGCGCGGGAGGCGGAGCGCGGATTCGGACCGAATGGTACAGAGGTAGGACAGAAATGCGAAGCGGGCGCGCCCGTTCAGGGCATGCGGCGAGGCCCGTTCAAAGCGTTCCGGCTGCTGCGGGCCGGACTACGCAGGGACACAAACCGTCCCGGACGCAGAATTTACCGCCCGGAGCGGACAAAAGTCCGAAACCCGGATACCTATTTTTTGTTGTTGCGGTACTCGGTGGGCGATTCCCCCGCGTGCTTCTTGAAAAAACGCCCGAGGTAGGACTGGTCGGGAAACCGGAGCCGGTAGGCGATCTCCTGCACCGAAAGGTCGGTCGACTGGAGCATCATCTTGATCTCCAGCATCACCGAACGGTCGATGAACTCCTTGGCCGAACTGTGCGCCACGCTGCGCACGATGGTCGACAGGTAACGGGTCGAAATGCAGAGTTTGTCGGCGTAAAACGACACTTCGCGCTCCTGGGCGCAATGCTCGTGCACGAGAGCGACGAAACGGTGGAACAGCTCCGACTGCCGCGTGGTCGTCTCCGGCACGCGGTGCTGCCGGGCTGCGAAACGCTGCATCTTGTCGTAACTCTCCAGCAGCAGATTCTGCAAACGGTTCTTGATGATCGTATTGCGGAACACGTTGCCGCGGTCGCGGTAGGTGTAGGCCGCCATCTGGAACCAGATCGAAGCCCCCTCGACGATCCGCTGGGGCGGGTGGGAGATCGGGCGCTCGCGCAGGGCGTGGAAAAACGAAGGGTCCATCCGGAAGGCAGCCTCGCTGGCCGTTCATTGCAAAGAGGAAGTCCTTGTCGTTCCAGCGGGTGTGG
>ERZ791883.783-NODE-783-length-33465-cov-9.995600_pt1 | contig 33465 bp, 41 predicted proteins | sample MGYA00510160_ERZ791883 | MGnify/ENA primary metagenome ERZ791883 (study PRJEB30046, sample SAMN00792072) | human gut metagenome | study: EMG produced TPA metagenomics assembly of the A metagenome-wide association study of gut microbiota in type 2... | reverse complement strand
CGATATGTGCCATGCAGTCCTTGTCGATCTCGACCTGATAACCGTTGCGGGCAACATTCACGACGTCTTCAATTTTGAGATCCACGCCATTGAGAATTACTTTGTTCATCTTTTGTTTCTCCTTATTTAGATTTACAGGTTGTTTCAGCACTTTTCCATCATGCACTCAGCGAGTGTCTTGATCTGATAATACATGGTAACGGCACCCGGATCGAGGTGACCGATACCTTTGTCTGCCTGATAATAGGCTCTGCCGCGGACTGCAGGCATATCCTTGGTGCTCTCCATGCCGCGCTCTGCCGCCTTTTCCAAACGCTCAAGCGCTTCTCTGTCGCCTGCACCTTCTGCTACAGCAGCCTTCATCTCTTCGCTGGCAGCATAGAGCGTGTCAATCATCGTCTTCATGCCGGCACCAGAATTGCCGCGCTTGCAGATACCCTCCAGCATTGCAGCAAGCACATCGTTGAGCGCAGAAATATTCAGATTCTCCCGATCACCGATTGCCTTGGCGGCGCTAATATAGCTGCTGCCATACAGTGCGCCAGATGAGCCGCCAATCGTGCTCATCATAATCATACCAAGCTTTTTAAAAAGGTCCGCATAAGAAAGTGTCTTAAGTTCCTCGGCCGAGTCAACAATCTTCTGGAAGCCCATATTCATGTTTGCCCAATGGTCGCCGTCGCCGGTTGCTGCATCCAAGTCGGAAATATAATCCTTATTGTCTTCAATCAGCTTTGCTGCACGAATACAGTATTCAACATAATCTTTATTTTTAAATAACATATCTGACACCTTCCACCATTCAGATTACTGCTTGAGCGCAGGCGTGCTGCATGGCGCATCGAGCAATGTTTTGAGTTCGTCATCCAACTTGAGCAGACTGACGGAGCAGCCCATCATCTCAAGAGAGGTCATAAAGTTGCCTACATAGGTCCGATAGACCTTAATACCTTTCTCATCCAGATAATTGCGCACATCGTTTTCTATAATGTACAGCTCCATCAGCGGAGAGCCACCGAGACCATTAACCATTAGGGCAACCTCGCTGTCGGTAAAATCATAGTCTGCAAGGATTTTGTCCACAAGGATTTTTGCAATCTCTTTAGCGCTTTTCATGTTTGTGCGTTCCACGCCAGGTTCGCCGTGGATGCCCATACCGACCTCGATCTCATCGTCGCCGAGTGTAAAGCCAGGCTTACCGACCCCAGGAAGGACGCAGGGGCTCATGGCAAATCCCATACTGCGGACGTTATCCGCGACCTTCTGTGCGACTGTAGCAACCTCGTCGAGATCACCGCCGACCACGGCCTTTGCACCAGCACATTTGTGAACGAACACCGTACCAGCAATACCGCGGCGCCCAGTGGAAAAGGTGCTGTCCTGCACCGCAACGTCATCACGGACAACAACTGCGCGAACAGGAATGTCCTCCATCTCGGCAAGCTCCTGTGCCATTGAGAAATTCATAATATCACCGGAATAATTCTTAATGACCAGAAGAACTCCCTTGCCAGTATTGGCAAGACGAATACCTTCCAACACACGGTCAGGAGACGGAGATGCGAAGACATTTCCCGAAACCGCTGCACTAAGCATACCCTCGCCAACATAGCCCGCATGCGCAGGCTCATGTCCGCTGCCGCCGCCGGAAACAATGCCGACCTGATTGCCAGGGTTTCTACGGCAGATTACTTCAACGCCTGGAGTGTAAACAAGTTCAGGATGTGCCTTAACAATACCCTGGAGCATCTCGCTGACAACTTCCTCCGGCTTGTTTATCATTTTTTTCATAGCTGCCCTCCGCAAGCGCATTGCTGTTGTGATGCGCTATGCATACTCCTTTATTTCTATTTTTCTTAATGGAAACCATCAAACACCAAGATATGCCTTACGGACATCGTCATTTTCAGCCAGTTCCTTCGCCGTACCAGACATCTCGATCTCACCGTTTGCAAGAATATACGCACGATCAGCTACGTTCAACGCACGCGTTGCGTTCTGTTCAACGAGCAGGATCGTCATACCATCGGCGGCAATATCTTTAATGATGCGATATACATCGTCGACAACAACGGGTGCAAGACCAAGCGACGGCTCGTCAAGCATCAACAGCTTCGGACGGGACATTAGTGATCTTGCAATCGCCAGCATCTGCTGCTCGCCGCCGCTCATGAGACCTGCTTTCTGGTTCTTTCGCTCACCAAGAATTGGAAACTTCTCGTAATACTTTTGGATATCTTCACGGATCCCAGCACGGTCACCGCGCGTATATGCACCGGCAAGCAGATTTGTCTCAACCGTCAAATCAGGAAAAACCATTCTTCCCTCCGGCGTGTGGGCAATACCCATCGCCACGATCTTGTCCGGCTCGATTTTGTTAATTGTCTTACCATCAAAAATAATCTGTCCCTTATTAGGCTTGACCAAGCCGGAAATTGTTTTGAGCATCGTAGACTTACCGGCACCATTGTTGCCGACAATCGCCACGATCTCGCCCTGCTCGACCTCAAGGTTAACATTGTACAGCGCCTGGATCGGACCGTAGAAAACATCAAGATCCTGAATCGAAATCAACATATTACTTTCCTCCCAGATACGCTTCAATAACCTGCTTATTGTTCTGGATTTCTTCGGGAAGTCCTTCCGCGATCTTCCTGCCGTGATCCATTGCAACGATCCTGTTCGAGACCTTCATCATAACTTTCATGTTATGCTCAATGAGAATGATAGAGATTTTTTGCTGCTCCTTGATTTCCTGCACCAGTTCCATCAGTTCTTGGGCTTCAACACTATTCATGCCTGCTGTAGGCTCGTCAAGCAGCAACAGCTTTGGCTCACACATTAGTGCTCTCGCAAGTTCCACACGCTTTTGCTTGCCATAAGGCATACTGCCAACGATTTCGCGCTCGCTTCCTTCCAGACCAACGGTTTTAATCGCCTGTGCAACCAACTCGCTCGCCTTCTCCTCTTCCTCCTTATACCGTTTGGTATGAAAAAGATTATCGACGAAGTTTGTCTTGATATTGATGTTTTGTCCAATCAGTGCATTGTCCCACGCCGTTAGCGCGCGGAACACACGAAGGTTCTGAAAGGTTCTGGCAATGCCAAAGTTCGCCATTTTATCCAGATCCTTGCCCGTAATATCCTGACCACAGTAGATGAACTGTCCAGCAGTCGGCTGGTAAATGCCGGTCAGCGCATTAAAAAAGGTCGTTTTGCCAGAACCGTTTGGTCCGATGATACCCAACGTCTCATTTCTGTCAACATATAAGGAAACATCATCAACCGCGTGAACACCGCCAAAATACATTTTGACGTTCTTTGCCTCTAAAATGTGTTCCACCGAAATCCTCCTGCAAATCTGTTTAGTTTTTCAGCTTCCGAGCCTATCCCTTGCTCTCTGAAAGCCCCCAACTCAGGAAAGTTTCTTTGCAAGCTCAAGACCCGTTTCGAAGTAGGCTCTATCCTTTCTGTAAATTGAACGGCCAATACCCCATGGCATATACTGATAGACCCATGCATTAATGTTCATCAGATAACAGCGGAAACTGTCAACTAACTCAAGAAACTCCTTCTTGCCAATGCCGTCCATTACAGCAGCAATGTCCTGGCAAAATTCATACTGCCGATACAGACCACAAAAATGGCCGAACTCAGATGGTTGCTTGATCCAAAACAAAAACATCTGATGAATCTGCTCTGCGGTAAAGCTCTCATCTTTGCCCATCTGCATAATGAAGTAGCACCAGTCGGCAATATAGCTCACATCGGCGCCACCAAAGAACCATGTTGTAAAAATCTGACCATCGTTGGCAACACCTGCGCCAGCTTTGGAAATGGAATAGCGGAAAACATCAAGAACATCCTGTGCCGGCTCAAGCTCGGTCAACAGAGTTTCGCGATCAATCTCAGCCTTAATCTCCTGCCAAGTTTTCATGCTCACTCCACCTCCGTAAACTCAACAATAATGATTTGTTGCTCTCTTGTGGCGCTACGCCAAGCTGCTTTTCCTGCTTTTTCCAAGGCAGGCAAATCGCTTTCATGCACCTGTGCAACCGGAATGTAATCGCGGTCATCCACACAGTCTTCATACTTGACCAGCAGTTCCGTACCGTTGCCGTAAGGAGAGAGCAGTACAACGCGCCCAACGGGGGCATCCTTCAGCTTCTCTGTGGCTGCCGCTCTAACCTCCTCGTTGAAAGGCTGCTTACCCATGCGCACGGCGCGGTCACGCAAAATCTTGCCACCAACCATCTCATGCCCCTGCAGCGCCTTGACCGGCATATTTGCAATAAAGGTATCAAGCACTGCTTTATTCTGACCGATGCCCTCGCAGATAACTTCTAATCCAAGAGAGGGCCAACGCATTTTAAATTTTTTCATTGTCTCATTCTCCTCCGCAGCTCTTTAGACAAAACTCTCTACATTGCGCGAGCCCATATCGAGGAGCTCATCCCTGTTGGGAATACGGAACGCCTGTCCCAATCCCCACTTCATATAGTGGTGATACCAACCGTTCATGCTCGAACCGTAAAGGTATAGAGAATTAAGCAGACTAAGGATGTCCTCTCTGTCGTTCATCTCCTTGAGACAGGCGAGCGTCTGCTCCGAAAACTCCGCGTAAGTCTTCATGCCGCAGAGTCTGACCGTACCGACGGCCTTGGGCAGCAGACAGAACGCGAGTTTCTTAATCTGTTCAGTAGTGTAGGCCGGAATACTTGCAAGCTTAAGAATATTATAGATGTAATAACCGCCGATATAACGAATCGAGGTCGCACCTTCAAAGTCAGGACCAAACATCAGCCCATCCGGACCTGCACCGGTATTCATGATATCATACTTAAAAACGCGAAGAATATCCTCGGGCGGGGTCTCAGTAATGCGTGCATTTTCTACGTCAATGGTCTGCTTTAACTTTTTCCAGTCCATAGCTTTCACTCCTCCGCTTTCAGAAATTCCACGATGACCGGCTCTTTCTTGCTCATGGTGTTCTCCCAAAGCTGCTCGCCGACCTCAGCCAAGGTCTTTTTGTCCTCGTCCACGACCTCAGCCCATGTTACATAAGACATCGGCTCGGTCATGCGGCCATACTTGCAGCTGATATCAGCCACATTGCCCGTGGTCATGAAAAAGGTCAGGCGACCAATGGGCATTTCGACAACATCCTCAAGCTCGCAGTTCTCCTGAATCCACCCGCATTTCTCCTTGTTCATAGGAACATTAAGCATAAACAAGGACTCGCCTGCCACAACCGTAACGGTTTGAAGGCAAGAAGTGGGAAGGTTTTTGATAAACCAGTCAAAAATCTCCTGATTGTGTTCGACAGAAGCCACGCGAACCTGCTTGTTCAACTGCTTCCATCTCATAATAAATTGCATTTCAGGCATAATATACCCCCTAATAATTTGCGTACTGTTGTGTTGGGCTTTCAGTTTGCTGTACTCCTGGAGCGTTTTTCCTTCTGGCGGCGAATGAACTCCTTCATCTGAGCCTCCAATCCGCCTTTACCTGCATACGCCTTGGAGCCAAGCAGTCCCTGTGGGCGGAAGAGCATAAAGAGAATCATGATGATACCACCGACGCCGACACGATAAACCGCCAGCGGACGAATCAGTTCCGGCATAATGGTAAAGAACGCCGCGCCGACAATAGCACCGGGCATACTACCCAAGCCGCCGATAATGCACATCTGCAGGATAAGCAGAGAGACGTCAAAGGTAAAGTTCGTTGGTCCAACAAAGTTGATGTAATGCGCCATCAGGCTGCCGGCATAACCCGCACAGAGTGTGCCGATCGCAAAGGAGAGGACCTTGTAGCTGTTAATGCGGATACCAACGGATTTTGCACCGATCTCGTCGTCACGAACTGCCATAAAAGCACGTCCGATTCTCGATTTGATGAGGTTATCGAGGAGAACATAGACAAGGACAGTAACTGCAAGAATCACATAGAAATTCGCAGCAGCGGAGGTAAACTCGATACCGAATATCTCCATATGCGGAATGCTAGGGATACCGGCAGCGCCGCGTGTCAGTTTCGGCCAGTTATTGAGGATGGCTGTAAAGATGTTAGCAAATGCGATAGTAATCAGGCTGAGGAAGTCGGTCTCCACGCGCAGACAAGGTACGGCTATCAATATTCCAACCAGCGCCGACATCAAACCTGCCGCGAGGAAACAAACAATCCATGGCAAGCCGAAAGTCACCGCCAGCAGTGCGGATGTGTAAGCACCCACGCCGTAGAATGCCGCCATGCCCTGATTGAGCATACCGGTATAGCCACAAATCAACTGCTCTCCCATAACCAGAATAGAGTAGATAAGAATTGTGCTACCGACGCGGGTAACCATGCCGCTGGTCACCTGTGGAAAAATAATGAGCAGCACAAACATGATGCCAAGAATCAGCTTTTTGTGTTTTTTCGCAGTTTCTTTAAGCACTTTCATCGTCATATTCATTACACCTTTTTTGCTTTCTTCTTTCCGAAAAGGCCGGTGGGCTTAATGAGGAGGATAATAACGATCACTAGATAACCAATCGCTTCCTTGAAGCCCGTACTGATGTAGGCACCGGCGTAGGTCTCCGCCAGTCCGAACAGAACACCGCCAAAGAAAGAACCGTAGAATGTGCCGACACCGCCGAGCATCGCTGCCGCCCACGCCTTAATCGTCCCCCACATACCCATGCTGATAGAGATGTTGTTGTAGTACGAAGAGAACAGAACGCCACCAATTACTCCGAGAAAGCCGCCCATTGCATAAACAAGCGGAATAATCTTATTGACGGGAACACCCATCAAATATGCCGTGTTGATATCTTGCATGATACACTGTGTGCCGCGGCCAAGTTTTGTCTTTTCCATCACATAGGTCAGCAGCAACATGGACACTAGTGCAACGCCGAGAACCAGTATTTGCTGATATGTGACACGGAAGCCGCCGATGGTAAAGCTCGCACCGCGATCAATCAGCGCAGGAAAAGAGAGTGGCTCAGCGCCCCAGATAACCTGTGCAATTGTTCTGAGGACAAATGCCGCACCGAGAGCACTAATCATTGGAACAACACGGTTCGCACCGCGCACGGGACGATAGACTGTACGCTCAATCAACATGCCGATCATACCAGTCAACACACCCGCGAGCGGAATGGCAACAAGAACCGGCAGATTGGAAGTCATAAAGCTCAAGGCAATAAAGGTGCCGAAAACGTAGAGATCACCATGCGCGAAATTCACCTGATAAAGCAGGCTGTACACCATGCTGTAACCAACTGCAATCATCGCATACATACTACCCAGAGCCAGACCGTTGACCAATTGACTCAAGAAATATTCTAATTCTGCGTTCATGCTCATATTTCCTTTTTTATAATAGATTTCTGACATTCCGTCCTGCTTTAGGAACGGATGCCGTCCGGTCAAGAGTCATCCGCCGGATTTATTCGCACAGAGCGAGCGCATCCTCGTAGTACCTCTTGTCTTTTCTCATGAAAGCATAACCGATGCCCCACGGGAAATACTGAAAGACCCAAACGTTGATATTCGCAATGTATGCTCTGAACGAGGAGAGGAGCTGAACAAACTGCTCGCGGTCGAGCGTGTCCATAATTTTGTCGATCTCCTTCGTGAAGTAATACTGCTTACGCAATCCTGCATACTCCGCGAAGTGGGAGGGCTGGATGAACCAGAACCTTGCGATTCTGCAGAGTTCTTCCATCGTATAGGACTTATCATTAGCAAGTTCGATAAGAAAGTAGCACCAGTCGGTGATATAACCGCAATCCGCCGTGCCATAGATCCATGTGGTAAAAATCTGGTTATCCTGAGGATAGCCACAGCCGAGCGTGCTCATATTGTAGCGGACAAGATCCTTAACGTCTCTGTCCGGCTCCAGCACCGTGCTGGCGACCTGAGCGTCGATCTCAGCTTTCAGTTCCACAAAACTCTTCATATTTTTTATTCCTCCGCGACAAACTCGACTGTGTAGATTTCCTTCGTGCGCGTTGCACTCTTCCACTGAAGGTGACCAACCTTCTTGAGCGTTTCAATATCCTCGTTGGCAACTTCGGCAACAGGAACATAGTTGCGGGAATCCTTGCACTCGTCATACTTGACCAGCACCTCGGTCATAGTGCCCTGCGGAAACAACAGACTGACGCGCCCAACTGGGGCATCTTTCATCACTTCTTGACTCAGTTCGACAGCCGGAATATCAAACACGCGCTTGTTCATTAGGACGGAACGGTCACGCAACATCCAGCCGCCGACCATCTCATGACCCTGAACCGCGCTGATGGGCATGTTCTCTATCAATATCTTGAGCGCAGCCTCGTTCTCACCGCAGCCTTTGCAACGCACAGAAAGTCCCAGTGCAGGCCATTGCATTTTAAACTTTAACATTGTCTGTCCTCCTATGCCTCAAATATAACTCTCGCCGGCACGCTTACCCATCTCAACCAACTCCTTGCGGGTCGGAATAATGAACGCCTGATTCAAACCCCACTTGATTCGATAGTTCTGCCACGCGTTAATACTGGAGCCATAGAGATAAAGCGCATTGAGCAGTTCAAGCACTTCATCTCGATTTTCCATCTCGTCTACGCAGGCAATAGTACGGCGTGCCAAATCAGCGAGCACCTTCATTCCAGACATCTCCGCTGTGCCGAGCGCTTTGCTCATTGTCAGGTGCATATGCTGGCGGATTCGCTCAAGAGACAGATTCGAGTCCTGGGCCAATTTAACAATGTTATACATGTAATAAGGAATCAGATAGCGGCTGGCAGTCGCGCCTTCGACCCATGGGCCAATCATCAAATCGCCGGTGCCGCAGCCTTCCTCACCAATTTCGTATTCAAAAACGCGCAGAATGTCCTCAGGACACTCTTCTACACTTGCGTTTGCAATGCTAAGGATTTCAGCTTTCAGTTCTTTCCAGTCCATTTATTGATCCTCCACAGCAGAAAACTCCACATGGAATGTTTTCTTGTCCTGCAGTACACTTTCCCATATTTGGTTCGCGACCTCGACAAACAGTTCCTTGTCTTCCTCCACCACTTCTGCCCAAGTCGGATAGGGCATCGGCTCAGTGGCATAGCCGGCTTTGATCGTGAAGTTTGCCACATGACCCGCGGTCATGAAAAACATACACCTACCCACAGGATACTCGGACATCAGCTCCATCGGCTGATTTTCCTGGATCCAGTTACACGCTACCTTGGGCATAGGGACATTCTGCATATACAACTGCAGACCCGCGCAGACCGTAACCGTTTGAACGCACTTGGTCGGGAGGTTCTGCATAAACCAATCAAACAACTCTCTGTTGTGATGAATTGGCGCGACGCGGACTTTCTTGTCGAACTCCGGCCAATACATATAAAAAGCGGGGGTTTTCATTTTTTTATTTCCTTTCTGTTGGCCTGATGAAAATTTGTCTTGGCGGTCTTGTAAAAGACCGCCAAGACAGTAGCCTTTTACGCCTGACCAGGCTGGTACATGGACAGACCTGTTACGTCGACCTTATAATCCGTGTCAACGAAAGAGCCCTCGGGGCTGACCTTCAGAATATCAACACCACGCGGGGTAACATCGCCCTTCTCATCCCACTGGACCTCATCACCGAGGAGCAGATCGTGAGCAACAAAGGTTTCCTGGCCGGGAACAAGATTCTTAATCCAAAGGGCCAAGTTGTCCTTGGTCGCACCGGACTCAATCGCTTGAGCAAAGACCTTGACAATATCATACGAGAACGCGCAGGGCTCAGAGGGAATCTCGCCGGGGCGGTCAGCCTGGAAGCGCTCCATAAAGCTCTTGACAGACGCGCGATCAGAGTAGGGGTTAAAGGTAATCGTCATATAAAGATTCTGTAGGGCGTCCGCACCAGCAAGCTCGATGAGCTTGTTATAAGTCAGAGAGCTCTGGCCAACCCAAGGAATATCTGTGAGGCCAAGCTGATACGCCTGACCGAGAATCATGCCGCCCTCAATGTAGTCGGCATAAATGGCAACACCATCAGGATTCGCCTTTTTGACCTTAGTCAGAAGAGCGGAGAAATCCTTTTCCGTACCGGGAATATAGGTCTCGGAAGCAACGATTTCAATGCCAAGCTCCTTGGCAACTTCAACAGAGGTCTCAAGGTTGCCCTGACCGTGGTCATTGTTAGCATAGATGATAGCAACCTTCTTGCAACCGAGATTATTGGTCAGAAATGCCATGACCTGAGGAGCTTGACGGTCCTCGCGGATGACGTGACGGACAAGGTACTTGTAGCCTTGCTCCGTAACGGAAGACGCACTAGAAGAAGGAGCCATATTGCTCATGCCAGCCGCTTCATAGATAGGCGCCGCCGCAAGAGTTAAGCTACTGCCGCCATGGGAGATGACCGCAAAAATCTCATCGTTATCGCAGAAACGCTGTGCAACGAGCGCTGCTTCGTTGGGATCCTGTTTGTCGTCGTAGGCAACAATCTCAACCAACTTGCCATTGATGCCGCCATTTTCATTCAATTCATCAGCGGCCATCTGTGCGCCGAGGAGCATCAGCTCACCGTAGGAGGCACTAGTGCCAGTCAAAGCGCAGCCAATGCCGAACTTAATGACATCAGCAGAATCAGTGCCAGGCTGATTATCGGATGGGGTATTCGCATCGCCGTTGGTTTCCTTGTTCGCACAGCCTGCAAAACAGCTCAGAACGAACACAATGCTTAGGAATAGTGCAATTACTCTTTTCATTCTTTGTCTCCTATCGTTCTATTTTTTTATATCAATTCATTCTTTCAGTCGACCTAATAGGTCCCGGTGTATCTTTTAGCCCATTCGGTCTTCATCTTGAATGAATCAATACCACACGGAAGCGCGCCGTCTCATTCGATTCTACAATTCGACAACAAATCGCATTATCCTTTGTCTAATCTCACAAAAATAGGCTTTTTATTTTACTTTCCATTGACAGAATACACTTTTCTTTGATATTTTACAATTAAATGTTTGTTTCATTCTCCATAATAGTTTGTTATAGAAGAGCGTTAAGATTCTGTAAGGTTCAGCCTCTGCTGTTCTTTTCGCCATATTGTCATATTTACAAATATCGCAGGATGCCGCAAAAATTTATTTGTGAAAGGAGCTCTACGCTTTGTTGCATCGCGTAGAAATACAACATGGACATTCAAAAATACCGTGCGCTTCTCAGTGCGATTGAGAGCGGTAGCCTAACCAATGCTGCCAACACTCTAAGTTACACACAGCCCGGCATTAGCCTTATGATCTCCTCACTAGAAAAGTATCTGGGCGTGCAGCTGATCATCCGCACCAAAAGCGGCATTCTGCCCTCGGATAACATGAAGTATCTGAAAAGTTACATTCAGGACATTATCACCGCCGAAGACAAAGTGCGTGAAATCTCCGCTAAGATCAACGGTATTGAAATCGGTACACTGCGCATTGGCACTTTTGTCAGCACAAGCACACAATGGTTGCCCAATATTATTGCCAACTTTGGTAAGCAGCATCCTTGCATCGACCTTCGCATTTACGTTGGTACTTATACCGACGTGCAACACTGGATGGATAACAACGACATTGATATTGGTATTACCTCTCTTCCCTGTTATCCTAGTTGTGATTTTATTCCACTATGGGATGATCCCATCCTCGCTGTCATGTCATCGACACATCCACTTGCAAAGCACAGGGCAATCGATATTCACAAGTTAATCGAATGGCCTTTTATCGTCCCAAACGAAGGTGCTGACGAAACCGTTCAAATGGTTTTTAAATCGGAAAATATCCATCCAGATATTCGTTTTCATATCCAAGGAGACCTTGTTACATTAGCGATGATCAAGCAGGGGCTCGGTGTTACAGTCATGCCTGAAATGGTCACCCGGCTCAAGACGGATGGTCTGGCGTTGCGCCCACTTAAAAAACATCACTACCGAAAGCTTGGTATTGCTGTCCGCTCGTTAGAAAACCTCACACCCTCCATGCACGCATTCATCCATATTACGCAAAAGTATATTGATAGTCTGCGTGCACCGCACAGCGGTGCATCTTCTTCAAACTAACGCATTGCGGAGCAGCCATCTCGTTTATTTCTGCTACATTTTTGTATGGCTTTGCATGCATTACAATTTCGCTTATCGTTTTTATGAATTTTCCTGTCACAACTACCATTTTCCCCTTTATCTTAGTACGGATAAAACTGTCGTTCGCCGTCAAAACCACTACAGAACCACTCCCACTGCTTGACACGTTTTTCAAGCTGAACTGTTTCAATAGGATTGCGAATATATGTAACCGCAATGCCCGTCTCACTTTGAACCATCAAGCAAAGAATAAAGCTCTCGCCTAATTGGTGCGCCGTTGCATACTCATTACTTGTAAGCGAGAATGTGCCAGAATCTGAAGATAATAACTTGACCTCAATGTATCTTGTTTCACCATCTGGCGTCTTACTGACTACATCATATCCTAAATTCTGATTGCCCACACACGATGCATTATTGCCAATAATCTTCTCAATATCTGCACATTGCTGTTCTGCCGATTTCCATTTCGTTAGCGTCGCCTTTGGTGCCTTTACTGCTCGCTTCGGCTGTTTCTTTTCTTCTTCAAAAACTTCTATATTCGTTTTAGCAAGCGGAGCAAACCATTTCCATTCTTCCTTTGTAATACAGTTTTTCAAAGTTTCAGTAAACTCCTCGTCTGTGCTGCTCTGCTCTTCTATGGGCAATACCTTTCCCTCTTCTGGAATCAAGCAGTCTGAAAAAGATGGCATCTCCTCGCCAAACTTCGAGAGCTGATAGAAACTATGAGCTGTTATTGCGTAAATTTTTGCCAGCAGCCTTGAATCGCACTCACGAACAAATTCGGTATCTTTTGTGAGAGCCAGATAATCGTTCTCGGTAAACTGTCTCTTGCTGTAGCACTCTGCAAATTGCTCAAAACTAACGCCATCGCACACACTTGAAACTGCAGAGAAGTAATTCGATTTTTCTCGAATGTATGCTTTCTCATTTAAGGACAAGGCATTTCCAAAAACTCTGTATTCTGAAATCTTTATGCTTCCCCCATTTTGCAGTTTGATGGATACTTCTTTCAACATTTGCCGGTGGAATTGGTCGTAAAATTCAGACGCTACTTGGTTATAAGAGTTTCGGCTTGTGAGTATCCTGCTCGGCTGAGAGCGTCCTGCAATGTCGTTCGTTTCAAGAAACCGGGAGCGGCTTTTCCTTCCAATTCCAGAATTTGAATTACGGTTGGAATACTCCGGCTGGGCAGCTCCCGGCGTAGATGGATGGCTTCATCCAATAACTCCTGCGGGATTTTGAAACTGCTGTGCGCCCCCTTGCTCTGTGGTTTCAGCCCTTCAAATCCTCCATTCAGATATGCGCTCAGATACCGTTCCAAGGTTCTCTGTGAGATTTGGCTGCGCTCACAGATTTCCCGCCGTAGCTGCGCCACCTGGCTGCTGTCCATGTGCTGAGAAAGCAAGGGCGCAATTATGGACATACGCTCCTCGGCAATCTCAGTGGCAAGTTTCCGGTTCTTCATCTCCATTACTGGTATCGCCTCCTGTTAAATCAGTGTGGCACCAGTATAGCCGGAGCAAATTCCCTTGTCATGGCGGAACGGTGCTGTACCCAATTTCCGCTGTTCACCACCAGCCGGACAAAACCCGCCGTCCGTCGGCGCAGAGACCGGCCGAGCTGAAATGCGGCAGGAAGCAGACCGGCCACAACAAGCCCGGCCGCAATATTTTGGGCATACCAAAGGAACCACGCAAGCCAAGATCGGATGCGCAGCCAGGTAGAGGTTTCGCAGGTGTGTTCAGTTTCGCTGGATTCCGCAATTTCGCAGAGAGAGTCCAGCCCATGCCTCTTGTATGGGACAATACCATCTGGCAGTTCCCGGTGGGTCTTCCCACAGCAGCGGCACTTCATAACCCTCAAGCAGAATAGGAGTGTCTTTTCACCTGTTCGGACTTTGCGAGTGCAGGTCCCATGGACTTTGAGGGAGCCACCAGATTGGACACACGCTGCGTTCGTTACTATGGATTTTCATCACACCACCGTTGCAGGATCGCTCAAATCGTGCTACACCAATCATGTCTTTGTTTGGAAGACATAGGAGCAGTATCATGCGTAGTGGTCTGGGTGTCAAAATCATTCCGCTACCAAATAGATACTGCTCCTATTCTTTTCAGAATATCTTTTTTGAGAGAAAGAACGGGGCCCCGGATTTCTCCGGGACCCCGCCAGAAAATCAATGAAAATCAATGAGTTTGCCGTTTGAGAATTAGAAAAATAGTGCCGCCTGCTAAAGCAACTAAAGCAACTACACCACCAATGGCCAATGTGGTCATTGTCTCTGAGTTCTGCGTACCTAAACCAGCGTTCTCATCCGCAGAATAACCACTTTCAAAGGAAACGGCCAAAATTTCACTCACTTCTTGCGGAGTATACAGTTCGCCATTCTCCAAGTCAGTTAAATCCGGGTGGCTTCCGTAGGGAATAAGATATTCACCATCCGCTGTCTTCATATATAAGAAATTGGTGTGGTACATCGCAGCCTCAAAGCACAGCAGTTCAGATAATTCATTTGTCTCCGCCGAAAGCATCGAGGCCTCTCTGTTTACCGTATCCATCTGGATTAAGTCGGTGGTGGCATTCGCGGATGCGGGGGTGCTGTAACCAAGGACGGTCCACTCGCCATCAACCTTGTCAACACGGATAGCCTCATTATCGGGAGTTGAAACAACCCACACATAGTCATCAGAGATAATCTCGGATGGAGAAATCCCCTCTTGCAGTGCAGCGACCAGATCCATCTGGTCTAAGGCGTGCATTTTATAAGGGTCACCGAGTTGGCTTCCAGCATCGGTTCTCGTCTGCACATCACTCAAGACACCATTCTCATAAATTGAAGAAATGGAAGAACCGCAAAAAAGTGTGCTGCGCCTAATGCTGAATAGAATTGCTCCTCCTGAATTTGAAGAACTCTTTACCCTTTTGGAAAGAATTTCCCTGCAAGATGAATATCCCCTATTTTTTTACTTCCTTTTTATCCCTACTGTTGTTCCCATCGGTTACAGTCCAAAGATTATGACAGATAATCGCATCGCTGATATATGCAAAATGGTCTAAGTGGCTCTTACGCCAATGCAATCCCGTTTCTTTTTCGGTATATACTCCAGCTACAAATTGCTTTCCTTCCGTCACGCGGCAAAAGTTTCTGTACAGACTATCAAAAAGTTTATAACCCGCAATTATTCCATGTTCTGTATGAAGGCGTCCCCTTTCGCCTTTCAGATACTTAAAATAGCTTTTAATCGTTTCTTCATCATAGCGTGTTAGTCGAACGTCTTTTTTATCGGTCGATAGGTGTACGGCGTCTTTTGAATGCCTAACATCCTTATTGCTGACTGCAAGTCACCTTGATTCCCTTCTTCCCAGCCCACTTCAATGCAACTGGCCGCATCATGGAAAAGGCAAGTCAAAAACCATGTATATCTAAATTCATACCAAGAAGTCACTTCGTCGCCCAAAATTTCTTTCATTTTTGTTTTTATTTTTTTACAGATCATATCTTTAAAGCAAAGTCCCATGATATATAATGAAACAGCATGAACGTGCTTTCTCTCTGCCTTATATCGCTTTTCCCAAGTTTCCCTAAAGTTAAGTGCCTCACCCTTGCATCCTTTTTCAAAGTGCGTTCTAATGAAAGCCTCGCAGTGATCCTGCTCACGACCCTGTTCAAATAGGTTCTCTGGTTCTATTGGAATACCATAATAACTATTACATGCCAAGTTACTATATCGATTGAATAAATTCGTATTCGACGCATTAATCATCTTTCCATTTTCCCCTTTCCTGTCAGCGGAACTCCATGCAGAAATTCAGTACATTTAAAGTATACTACATCCGCTTTTATTTCGTCAATAAACTGCAATCTATTTGCATTTTATTGTTTCTCCATTGTTTAATTTAGCCAATTTTTCTTGACAATCCCCAGCGCTCACTTTATACTGATAACAGGCGAAAGCCAAATCTCGCGGCTCTCCGGTGAGGTCCACACCGTAAGTGTGACCTCAGGCATTCATGGACCCCGTAGGGCATTATGACCACCCTGTACGCAGGAAGTTCCATGAAGGTCGACAGTTTTTGGCGCTGTACCGGCAGCGCGGGTGTGTACCCTTCCGTTGAAAGCGGAAAGGACACAAATGAACGACTATGTCGTTATTATCTATAACGGTGAGCAAGTATCAGTGCCAAAGGAGGTCGCGGACTTCCTTGAGCAGGATCGGAAACGGCAGCAGGCGCAGGACAAACAGGACACAAGGCACCTGAGTAAAAGTGAGTTTGAAACGGTGCCGTCCGGTTCGGATTGCGTCAAGCGTCCCGTGGAGGATGCGGCGCTCAGGAACCTCCAGCTTGAAAATCTGCGGAAGGCCATTGCGGAACTGGATGTGCAAGGTCAAAACCTGCTCTCCCTCCGATACAGCGATGCGCTGACGATGGATGAGATCGGTCAGATCTACGGCATCTCCAAAATGGCGGTATCAAAGCGACTGAAAAAGCTGCACGAAAAGCTGGGAAGCTCTGTCTCATGACAGGGCTTCCCAGTTTTTTTGAAAAATTTTCTGTTTTCCGGTTTACAAATGCACTCTGAGTGTCCTTATCAGTGAGAGACAAATTTTCCGACTGAGTTGGCCGCAGTCATGATCGTCTCACCTGAACACAAGGAGCGTGTATGATTATGAATCCATTCAAACAAAATGAACATCTGCTACATTTCCTGACATCCCAAGTCGAGCAGGAGGTCATCGACTACATCCGGCAGGAGATGCAGCACGACGCAACGGACAGCGTCCCAACCGAAGAAGAACTGCTCACCTTCTTCCAATCGCCGGACAAACCGACCAAATTGGATGCCTACCAACAGATGCTGGCGACCGATAAACTCTTGGAGTACGCAGAGATCAGTCTGCGTACTCTCTGCGACCTGATCCGCTATCAACAGCTCAAGGAATCGGGCGTTGTCCATTCCGCAAAGGAGTTCATTCAACTCTTCCGCCCCGACGAACAGGAGGACACACCATGAATCATTTCAGCAACAAAAACTATTTTACTATGCCGAACGAAATTTTTTCTCTTGGGCTGGACGCAAGTGAGATCGCGGTCTACGCTTACCTCCGCTGCCTGGAAAACCGCAGCACCTACCAGTGCTGGCCGAGCTACACCACCATCGGCAATGCCGTTGGCCGCTCAAAGAATACGGTCATGCGGTACGTCGATGCGCTTGCAGAGAAAGGTCTCGTCTCCACAGAGCCAACCTCTGTCCTGATGCGTTCCGGCATCAAAAAGAACGGCAACCTGCGCTACACCCTCAGACCAATTCGTGAAGCGGTAGAAATCTTTCACGCGCGCCAACTATCTGCGGTCGAGCGCGCAGCAGAGCGGCAGCGAGTTCAGCGCAAGCTGTCCGCGATGAATTTGTTGCCCGGTGCATAAGGAAAGGAAAAGCAGAATGAAGCATTCCACCTACACAAGCTATGACGAGCTGCCGCTGATGCTCTCCGTCGCAGAGGTCGCTGCGGTGCTCGGGATCTCCCGCGCCGGCGCTTACGAGCTGGCACACAGTGACGGCTTCCCCGCGCTCAAAATCGGCAGTCGGATCGTTGTTCCAAAGGACAAGTTCCTCGCATGGATCGACGCGAACAGCGGTTCCAAAAACGCACCGCTGTAACTAAAGAACAGGCGCTCAATTTTCTGTGCGCAACGATGCGGCTGAGCAAAATTGTGAAGCCAATCAATGCGGTGAGAGGAACAGCAACGGGATCACGCAGCCCAGCGGGGCCGCGACGCCTCGAGACAGCGACGCGCATAAGCGCATCGCTGTTCCGAAGGCACTCTGTGTTCTTCAGAAGCGCCTCTGGCCAAGACCCAGAAGCGGCAAAGTACGCCGTTCTACCCCCTGGCCACGCAGGGTTTCCGAACCGCGCAAAACGGTTCGAGGGTAGTGATAGCGCCCCCATCCGAAACGCCTCCTGTTTCGCCGTGTGAGCCGCTGTGTGCGATCTTTCTCCGAGAGCCGAGTGTGTACCCGCTTTCACGCATGAAAGCGAACATGGGCCGTTTGTACCGGAGGTATTGAAGTCCGTGTGAGCAGTGTGTTGGATACGTTGGTATGACTGCGTTTCCTGCGCTTTTGCGGTTTTTTCGAGGACGAAAAAGAAAGCAGTCGGCTATGGGTTTGTCAAGGGATAAAATTTCTGCTTGCGTGTATAAGGGGTATATCGGAAAAGGGCGCAAAGAACCAGACCCTTTGCGGGCCGAATGAAAATGACGCGGCTCGGTCAACCGGCAGATTGCAAAATGGGTTGGTACGGTTGTCCATCCCGGAGGACAGCGAAGATCACAGCGGTCATCTTTCTGCTGACATGACCAATCACATTCATGTAATGCAGACCTTCGGATATTTTCTTTTCGTAATAGGTTTGAAACATCGGATCACGATGCACTGCTACCGTGGACGCCAACCAAATGGCACGACGTAAATAAGGAGATCCCCGCTTGGACATACGATTCTGGTTGCTCTTAAATTCGCCGGACTGCTTCACGGATGGATCAAGTCCTGCGTAAGCCAACAGCTTATCGGCAGAAGAAAAGCGAGTAATGTCACCGATCTCGCTTAAAATTGTTGCGGCGAGAACAGTCCCAACTCCCGGTATAGAGGTTAAAGGGTTATTAAACTCTTGGAAGAATACGGATATCTGTTTTTCCAAAGAATCTGCCTGTGCGGTTAAAGACAGAATCTGCTCAAGGAACATCCCAAGCAACATGGAATACACGCCGCCGCTGTCATCGATCCCAAAGCTGCTGCAGGCGGCCTCTTTCAGTTGATGGGCCTTCCACTCGCCAAAATGTCCGTTGCTGCTTTCCATAAGGATATCCGTCAGTTTCCTGAGATTTGCATTTTTCACTTTTTGGGGTGTAGAGTATTTGCTTAGTACGGCAATAGAAGCCTTGCTGAAAACAGACTCAAACAGGGATTCGTACTCCGGAAATATTCTGTCCAATAAGGCAATCAGCTTCCGTTTCAGATCAGCGGCCATGTCTACCAGATAGGCGCGGCTGCGGCACAGCTCTCGCAGAGCCAGGATTTTGTCCTGAGGTACGTTGCTGGCTTTGCAGCGGCCAAAGCGGACAAGGTCCGCAATGATGAGTGAGTCTCTGGCGTCGGTTTTGGCCTTGCGGATGTAAAGCTCCCGCAGGGAATGGGATTGGATAGGATTCAGAACCATGACTGCGTATCCGTCTTTCAAAAGTCTGGCGTAGAGTGCCAGCCAATAGTGGGCGGTGGATTCCATGGCGAATACGATCTGGCTCTTTACAAGGGTCAGTCTCCGTACCTGTTCCAGTAACAGATTGTAGCCGGTACAGTTATTCCGGAAGCTGAATGCCTTGCGGACAACCTGGCCATCCTCAGCGATGATGATGGCTTCGTGACTCCGTTTGGCAATGTCGATCCCGACAATGAACATAGTGTTGGCACCTGCCTTTCCTGTTGATGTACAGGCAGTTCCTCATGTCCTTATGAGTCATATCCTGCATAGAAATCTGCGGAGAGATCACTCCCGCATCCGGCTCATTCATGAAATCCCATAAGGGAGAGGTCCCATACTGCTGTAAAGCGGACGGTGCCGCAGGGATAAAGCAGGGAACCTCTGTCTGCATGAGGAAATTATATCATCGTCACCGTTGGACGAGGATAGCATACGGTAAATGCGCAAGGAAAACGGATAATTATCGAGAGATTCTACACATCTTATTTATAGCAGGATAAAGGGCTGGCGTCGGAAGCGCCGCTCTGCCCAATCACTTCTGCCCGCAGTGCGGGCAGTTGACGGGGGGTTCAACGCAGGCGGTTGTGGCGTCTATTCGGAAGATTTTTTGCACGATTGGCGTCTAACGTCCGTGAAAGGCCGATGAATACAGGCTTTTCGACGGCGTCTTAGCGAGAAAGAAGGCATTTTATGAGTGATAACAAGGATCGCTTGACCTACCGGCCGGAGCCGGAAACCAAGCAAAAAATCGAGCGGTGGTATCAGGCGGATAACTGCCGCAGCAAAAATGAGTTCATCGAAAAAGCGGTGAACTGCTACGCGGATATGCTGGCCGCAGGCGAAAGCACCGCGCTGCCCCGTGCGGTGCAGTCTGCCATCGACAGTCGGCTGAAGCTCTTCGAGGATCGCATCGCGTCGCTGCTCTACAAGCAGGCGGTGGAGATGGACATGGTGACGTCCCTTGTGCTGCAAAGTCTCAACGTGAGCGAGGAAGTGCTGCGGCAGGAGCGGGCAAAGAGCATCGCCGCCGTCAAGCGCACCAACGGTCAACTGCGGTTAGAGCAGAAGCTCCGTGAGCTGGAGAGTGAAGCATGGCAAGGCTGATCGTCAAAAGTCCGTACATCAAGTGCGGCACTGGGCAAAGCGCTGGCGGGTACCTCAAGTACATTGCGACGCGGGAGCGGGTGGAGATCATCCCGGATGACCGTCCGCCCACCCAAAAGCAGACGCAACTCATCGCAAAGCTGGTGAAGGATTTCCCTGACGCACAAGAACTGATGGAGTACGAGGACTACCTCTCACGCCCGACAAAGGCAACGGCGTCCGCGCTCATCACACTGGCGCTGGAATCGAATTGGGATCGGGTACAGGGCATGGAAGGTTACGCCAAGTACATCGCCCTGCGGCCCAGGGCGGAACGGTTGGGGGAACACGGTCTCTTCGGAGATAACGATGCCGTTGACCTCGCCACTGTCGCGGACGAATTGGATCACTACACCGGCAACGTGTGGACGCACATCATCTCCCTCCATCGTGAAGATGCGGAGCGGCTTGGCTACAACCACGCGGAGGCATGGCGCACATTACTGCGTACCCACCGCAATGATATCGCCGCGGCGATGAAGATCCCGCCGGAGGACTTTCGCTGGTACGCAGCGTTCCATGACGAGGGAAACCATCCCCATGTCCACATGATGGCGTGGTCGGCAAAGCTGAATCAGGCGTACCTGTCCAAAGACGGTATCCGCCAAATCAAGTCCACGCTGACCAACCAAATTTTCCGACAGGAGTTGCTGCACGTCTACGAGCAGAAAAGCAAATCGCGAGACGAACTGGTGGCGGAAGCGCGGAAAGCCATGCTGGAATTGGCGAAGGCCATGCGGGAAATGACCTGCATCCACCCGGAGGCGGAACAGATGATCTGGAAACTCTCCAAACAACTCAGCACCGTAGCGGGCAAGAAAACCTACGGCTATCTGCCGAAGCCGATGAAAAAGCTGGTGGATGAGATCGTCGACCAAATGGCGCGGCTGCCTACCGTGGATGCGTGTTACCAGACATGGTGGGAGTTGCAATGTCAGGTGGAGGATTACTATTCCGAGGGGAAGAAACGGCTGCGCTCACCGCTGTCTCAGCAAAAAGAATTTCGTCAAATCAAGAACGCCGTCATCAAAGAAGCGGAGCATATTCGCATGAACAAATTTTCCTTTGAGGATGAGGAAATGCAGGATGACGGCGAACAGATCAGTACCTACGGCATGAGCTATGAATGTCAGGATCTGCAAAGCGTGGCCAACGATGAGAGCTTTCCCTTGGTGGAACGGGATGAAGCGGCGGAGCAGTTGGAGCAGCTTGCGGAGGACGGTGACGCCTACGCCCAGTACATCATCGGCACGGCGTACCGTGACGGTGGGCTGCTGATACCGGATATGGTAAAAGCGCGAAAGCTGTTGGAACACGCGGCCGAGCAAGGCTTGGACGCGGCGCAGTATGCCCTCGGCAAGCTGTATCTCTCTGATGATGCAGACGTGCACGATCCTGCCAAGGGCATCTATTGGCTGAAACGCTCTGCTGACAACGGCAACGATCACGCCGCCTACCGGTTGGGCAAGGAGTATCTCAGCGGTGAAAATGTGTCAAAAGACACTTCGGCTGCGGCGGAATACCTGCGGCAGGCCGCGAACGATGGAAACGCCTACGCCCAATATCTGTTGGGCAAGCTGCCCCTCATGGGTGAGGGCGTTCCGAAGAACCCGGACGCCGCCTACGAATGGTTCGCGGCGGCGCGGGATAACGGCCACGCCTACGCGGAATTTTTCATGAAACGCATGGAGCGTGGCGAACAGGAGCCGCCCAGCATTCTGCTGTCTGCCACGCGGTTACTCTATCACATGGGTAATATTTTCCGGGACAATGCCCCGGCTCCCGCTGCCAACGGCGTTCAAATCGACCGCAAGCGGCTACAACGCCTGCGGCAAAAGCGCGTCGCCCTCGGTCACAAGCCGGATGACCATGAGTTGGAGCAGCAACAGGGATTTTCAATGAAATTCCATATGTAAAGCGGGTCGAGGTGTTCAGTTTTTGCGCCGCAATAGTCAAAGAAACATTTCGGAAAACAGTAGCTTTGTGCGCGGAGTTGTGGTATGTGTTGTGGTTGCCAAAAAGGAGGTGCCGCAATGTATGACTACATGAAGGCTCTGCAAAAGCGTTTTGACTGTCAGGAACACAGCAAATTGGACGCCCAGATCAAAAGCGCCCATGAGGAACTGCGGCGGGACATGGACGCCGTAGGGCGCGGAAAGCTGCTCCGCCTGCTGGATGCGCAAAACACATTGCTGGCTGAATCCAAGTTGATGAGCTTCATGGCAGGCTTCAAGCTGGCGGCCGGTATCGCCGGAGAGCTGGGCGCACCCTACTCCTTCGATACCGACGAAGAGCATAAAGCAAAGGAGATGATCACGAATGGCTAAAAAACGCGCCAACGGCGAGGGCAACATTCGCAAGCGCGCAGACGGTCGCTGGGAGGGTCGCTACACAGCGGGCTACCACCCCGAAGCCGGAAAGCGCATCATCAAAAACGTGCTGGGTAAGACGCAGGCGGAATGCAAGGCGAAGCTCAGTGCCGCAATGGAGGCTGCCAGAGGAATCGACGTCCGCCGCGCTGATGAGTACACGGTAGCAACTTGGCTGCGCAGCTGGTATGAGATCTACGCAAAACCGAATATCCGCATCTCAACAGCAAACCGCTATCAACTGATGGTCGAGCAATACACGATTCCCCGCATCGGCAGCATCAAGCTGACAAAGTTGACTTCCCATGACTTACAAAAGCTCTACAAGGATCTGATGGAAAACGGTCGCATCGACCGCAAGAGCGGTCATGGCAATCCAGGGCTCAGCAGCACGACCGTGCGAAGCCTTCACCTGATGCTGCACAACGCTTTCGAGCGGGCGATCAAGGAGCGCCTGATCCTGCGGAACCCGACCGAGGACTGCATCGCGCCGAAGGTTCAAAAAATCGAAATGCAGATTCTTCCGCCTGAGCACATCAAGGATTATCTGGAAGCTGCTGACAGGAGAGGACTGCTCCCGATGTTCTATCTGGAATTGGTCACGGGCTTGCGGAAGGGCGAGATCACGGCGCTTCTCTGGAGCGACCTCGACGCAAAGAACAAAACCATCTCCGTCAGCAAGCAGTATATAAAGAATCCCAATGGCGAACTGACGCTCTCCCGCCCCAAAACAGAGACTTCAGTCCGCAAGGTCAGCATACCGCAAGAGGCTGTTGACCTGCTGGTTGCCGAACACAAAAAGCATCCCGAGAATCCCTACATGTTCCCCCCGCCGGCAACCGGTGAGATGTACTACCCAGACTCCGTCGTAAACCTGCACAAGAAGATCCTGAAGGACGCTGGGCTGCCGCACATCAGATTTCACGACCTCAGACATACCTTCGCAACGCTGGCACTGCAAAATGGCGTGGACGTCAAAACCGTCAGCAGTATGCTCGGCCACTATGACGCTGGATTCACACTCCGCACCTACACCCACGCCACAAGGCAGAAGCAAGACGAGGCCGCACAAACGATGGGCAGCTTCATGGCGCAGGTCATGTGAGCAGAACAAAACCAAAAATACCGGAGAGAAGGCAAAAGCCTCCTCTCCGGTACTCTTTAAACCTATCCGCGTGTGGGTCAGGGTGTGGGTCAGGCGGTTGACCCACATTTTGACCCACACCATTTTCAGCGTTTTTGCAACAAAAAGCACCGAAAGCCGAAGTTTTCGATGCTTTTTGGAGCTGCTGGGCAGATTCGAACTGCCGACCTCATCCTTACCAACCACTGTAGAGCCTTCCAGCCCTTGCTGTATAAGGCTTTGCGGCGTTTTTTTGTCCAAAAAGGAAGAGGTCGCAGCCTGTTTGTTCCATTGTTTCCATCCGCGCATTTCCCCGTGTGGGTCACGGTGTGGGTCAAGCAGACACCTCCGCATCAAAGAAGCCGCGGATAGGCCGCGCCGTCACATTGCGTTTTGCCATTTCTCTCTCATAATTGATTCGGGTAATCTCTTCAATAAAAGCCTTCTGCTCCTCGCTGGCTTTTGACCACGACACGCCGAACTTTCGGCACATCGCAAAAAAAGTGCGATACCACAATCTGTCTTCTTCCGTTTCATGCGTGAAGTACCACTTTGCGTCTTCCATTGTCAGCTCTCCTCCAAATAAGATACAAAAATGTCTCTGGCTGCCTCGTCACAAATCAAATACCGTGGTGCTGCACCTCTCTCTCGCCCAGGAATCAGCAATGCCCCGAAATCCCGTTCGTAATGCCTTGCCAATTCCGGTGTCTTCGCATCCAAGGTCACATCGCCGTTGAATCCAGCCTCTACAGACAGCTTGATGCCATAGGCGATCAAAGCCCGCCCAATGCCATGGTATTTCTGGCGCTCGCAAAGCGTCGGATTGCTTTGTGCCTGACTCTCCATATAGACAATATGGACGGTAACTTGATCTCATAAGCTCCCAAGGCCACCAATTCGCCAACCCGCTTTTTCAGCCCATAGACATCGAATTTGCCTTTTGAGATATACTCGCTGGTCCAATCCGTCTGCCACCGCGGTTCCCTTGTTGTTGTCGCAGCATCCTGCGGCGACATCGGTTCAATAACTACAGGCTCCTGCTGATTGGCGTCATCATAAACAAACGGTCGAAACTGCCAGTCCTCATCTCATCATCAGCATACCACGGCCTTTGCAGAAATTAAAGCGGCAAATTGAAGCTGCCGCAGTCATACTTTTCATTCCAAAAACGCACCGCTGTAATCAAATAACATCCTCTCGCCTAACTTTTTGAAAAAAGCTGTGAAATCACCGTCATAATAAAGACCACTATGCCGACGATTTCAGATAGTCTTCCGTTCAGCAGTGGACCAATCAAGCCAAAGTCAACTGTGTCAACATACAGTGTAAATGCGAACTCTGTAATTACCCAACATTTCATGCTGCTCTTATAAAATTGGCATTGTGTTTATTTAAAACAGAGTGTAAAATACCAGAGGATACCAATCATATCAGTAATATTGAGAGGAAACGTCAACCATGAGAGCAGACCTTCGAGCAAAGCGGCCATTGCTATACCAGGAAGTTGTAAACGCTTTATATCAGATCATAGATACAAGTAATCTTAAGCCAGGGGATCAAATGCCTGCAGAGCGCGAATTAATGGAGCAGCTTGGGGTAAGCCGCAATGTGCTGCGAGAGGCCTTTCATATCTTGGAACAGCGGGGAATCATTACCTCCCAACAGGGAAAAGGTCGTTTTCTGCGAGAGATTCCAATCAGCCAATTGGGAGAAGATAAGCAGGAGGAAATGTCCAAAAACTTAGAACGCTACTCTCTCTATGAAGCCTACGAGGTTCGTCAGGTGCTTGAAACAAAAGCGATGGATTTGATTGTTCGCAACGCAACAGATTCAGATCTTGATGAGATCGAAACAGCGTATCAGACGATGCTTCTCCGTTTTGCCGAAACAAACACAACCACAGGCGAATTCGAGCTGCACCAGCTCTATGCCAAAAAAACTGGCAGCGTTTTTATGGAACAGACGCTGAACATCGTATTGTCAACAATTCTCGAAATGATGCACACAACTTCCCATAATGTAATGGATATGCATCAGGTCGAAGAGGAAAAAGCAGATCACCGGCGGATCATTGATGCACTGCACAAGCGGGACAGCAGCGCTGCTCAGCAAGCGATGTACGACCACATTCAACATACACTTGACATCCTTCAATAAGGCCACAGGCAAAAACGACAAAAGTTTCTCTTGACTTTTGCCGTTTTTTGTTTATACTTATCTTATATTGGGTGACCAAGTGAGCAAGAGACCAAGAAAATTCATGTTAAGGAGTGATTCCCGTGATTGAAGAGGTAAGCAGAAATGAAATGCTGTCAACTATCCATTACATGACAGAGCATTTCCCGTACCGGCTCGCAGGCAGTCCATGCGAAGCAGCGGCGTCCCGATACGTAACGGAACGGTTAAAGCAGTACGGTCTGGAGGTTGAAAACAAAGAATTTTACACCTATAACAGCGATCCCATGTATTCCAAGGTCACCGTTTTAGAACCGGAAATGGAAATTGACAGTCTGCCCTGCGCCCATATTCGTGCAACCAAACCGGAGGGTGAAATTTTCGAACTGATCTATGTTGGCAACGGCGACTATGCCGCCTACAAGGATATCGATGTAACGGGTAAGATGGTGCTTGTTGAGGTATCCTACGCACCTCCTGTACCGGAAAAGGCCCGTATCGCCTATGAAATGGGTGCTGCCGGTATCATGTGCATGAACTGGGGCAATGATGAAGAGGTTATTTGCCGCCGCGGGCTTAAAGGTGTGTGGGGAAATCCAACCGAGGCAAATTTTCATTGCATTCCAGAAATTGTTGGTGTTGGTGTAACGAGAGGTGCTGGTCTTAAACTCAAGCAGCTCTGCCTGGAGGGACGAAAAGTTGAGGTAAAGGTTACTGCCATCGCCGATCGCACCTGGAGCATCGTCCACCAACCCACAGCAATTCTGCACGGCAATGGCAGCAGTGATGAATTTCTGCTGGTCTGCTCCCACTTGGACGCCTGGAAACCCGGCGTGACCTGCAATGCGACCGGTAATGCGACCACGTTGGAGATTTGTCGAATCCTCAGCAAACACCGTCAGGAGCTCGACCGCGATGTGTATTTTGTTTTCTGGGACGGCCACGAGGTTGCAGAAGCTGCCGGCTCCACATGGTTTGTCGACAACAATTGGGATAACCTCAACAAGCATTGTGTCTGCTACATGCACATTGACTCCACCGGTGTAAAGGAAACAGAGCTTTACGAGATCAAGGCATCGGAAGAATTGCTGGGCTTTGCCAAGAAGAACATCAACGACGTTCTTCCCGAGCTGGAGCTGCGCGCCATGGCACTCAAGAAAATCGGCGATCAGAGTTTTATGGGCATCGGCGTTTCCTCTATTACACAGAGAAAATCCTTCACAAAAGAATATATGGAGCACGCACATGGTGCAACACTCGGTTGGTGGAATCATACCACCGAGGACGGGGAAGACAAATGCGACCCAGTGGCGTTGGAGGAGGACACCAGAGCAACGCTCAAGGTCCTTTATGATCTGGCGACAGCAAAGCTTCTGCCATATAATTTTAGTGACAAGATCTCCGTCTTCCGTGCAAATGTCCAAAAGGTTGCCGATAAATTTGGCGATCACATGGATTTCACCGATTTGCAGGATAACCTGAAAACCGTTGAACATCAAGTAAATGAGATTCAGGCAATGAAAGAAGGACTCTCGAACGAGCAGGCCAAGCTTTATAACGAGTTCGTCAAGATGGTTGCCCGCCAGATTACCAATGTAACCATGACATGCGCAGACAAGTATTCACAGGACAGCTATGGTTACACAAGTCTCTCTTATCCCATCCCGCTGTTTGCGGACTTTGAGCGCTTGGTCAAGTTGGATCCCGCTTCTCTGGAGTATGGGCTTATCAAGACACAGCTTGTAAAAAACAAGAACCGCATCAATGACGCATTGTATATCATCAGCCAGTTTGCAGAAGTAGTAAGAAAATTGCTCACATAATTTGCCCGTTGTCCTCTGCACTATATGTTTAATCAGCCTTTAACAATAACTACTGAGCAGAAAGGATTGTTAGCATGGAATCTATCTTAGTTGGCGTAAATAATTTTTTCGCTATTTTTTCTAAAATCAGCAGTTTTCTTTGGTCTTTTCCTACGCAATTTAGCGGTTGGAAATCAATTCCAGTGCTTGGACAGTTTACGCTTTTAGTCCTTTTGCTGTTAGGTGCCGGTATATGGTTTACAATCAAAACCGGTTTTGTCCAAATCAAAAATTTCAAGAAGGGAATCAAAATCCTCTCACAAAAAAAGAGCGTTGAAATAGGCATTAGTCCATTTGCTTCTTTTATGCTCTCATCGGCTATGAGAATAGGCGCCGGAAACATCACCGGTGTGACAGGTGCAATTGCTGTCGGAGGTCCTGGCGCTTTGTTTTGGATGTGGCTTTCTGCATTCTTCGGCATGGCCACCGCCTTTGTTGAAGCGACTCTCTCTCAGATTTTTAAGGAGCGTAAAGGTGATGAGTATGTCGGTGGTTTGACGCATTATGCCGAGAAGATTTTCCGCAATAAGCACTGGGTTGGTATCAGCATTGCAATTGCATTTTTGTTCTATCGTTTACTCAGTATGCCCGTACACACATTTCATGTTTTCACGGCAGTTGGCACAGTGATTTCTACAGTTACTGGTCACGTTGCAAGCCGCACCTCCGTTGTCTACTACGTTCTTGCTTTGGTTATCATTATTTCCCTTGCTTTCATTGTATTTGGTGGTATTAAGCGTGTAACCAGATTTACTGATAAAATGGTACCTGTCATGGCAATTGGTTATACGTTGATGGTACTGTTTTTAATCGCTGTAAACTTTAACAGAATCCCCGATTTCTTTGTTGCTGTTTTCAAAGGCGCTTTTACCCCAGATGCAATTTTTGGCGGTATGTTTGGTGTTGCTTTGATTCAAGGTATTAAGCGAGGCCTTCTCTCCAATGAGGCTGGCATGGGAACTACCAGTATGGCCGCTGCTTCTGCAGACACCAAGCACCCTTGTGAACAGGGATTTGTTCAAGCTTTATCTGTATTTTTGGATACGTTCATTATCTGTAGTATGACTGGTTTTGTTATCACAATGGGTGCTATTTGGGAAAATCCTATTTATGACTGGAGTACGATTAAATCATCCGTCATAGATGTATTTGCTCAATCCATTGCCGCTCTAATGCCCGGAACTGCTTTTGATGGATTTTCAATTATTTTCGGCTGTATGGCATATGCCTGCTTTGCATTCACAACGCTTCTTGGTGGAATTTCATTCTGTGAAATTTCAACGAGCAAACTTTCCACATCCAATCGAGCCACAAATCTTGTCAGAATTGTAAGTTGCTTTATTATGGTGCCACTTGGCTGTCTATGTGTTCTTGCTAATCTCGAACTTGGCAATATGTGGAGTGTCTCGGATCTTATTAACGCAATTTTTATTCTTATAAATGTTCCGACAATTCTTATCGGCTCTAAAATTGCCTTTGCCGCGTTAAAGGATTATGTTAAGACTAACGGCAAGCCCTTTACATCCGATCGCATTGGTGTCAAAACGAGCGTGTGGACGAAAGAATTTGCCGAGAGTTACAAAGATTAACTCAGGTAGGAGGCTTCAAATGAGAATTAAGGTTTTGATCCCAAACAGCGGAATGGATCGAAAAACGCTTAATGCCCGGGAGACAATGCTCTCCCGGGCTGTCTCGACCGAAACGGAGATCTCGGTCGATTGTATCCAAAGCGGTCCAGTATCCATCGAGTCTGTAACCGATGAGGTCTTCGCCGGTCCGCTGCTCCTGCAGGAGGCCATCCGCGCGGAAAGAGAAGGTTATGACGCTTTTGTCGTTTACTGCTTTAGTGACCTTGCCATAACAGCGCTTCGCGAGAATGTTGATATTCCTGTGATTGGTCCCGGAGAGTGTGCGCTCGCCGCGGCAGACATATTATCAAATAAGTTCTGCGTTATCACGACCGTGGAGGGTAATGTTTCGAGGACATACCGAAGATTAATGCAAAACCCGATCACACAAAAAAAACTGAGTTCTGTCCGGGCACTGAATATACCGGTCGCAGAACTACGGGACGATCCGGATGCGACTTGTGTCTATTTGAAAAAGGTCTGTGCAGAAGCAGTTGCTGAGGACGGAATAGACACAGTGGTGTTGGGTTGTCTGGGGCTTGCACAGTATGGAGAAGAAGTGGAAAAGGCGTGCGGCGTTAAGGTTATTGACCCGGCTTTTGTCGCGTTGGGGTGCGCGGAACTCGCAGCTCGACTTGCCTTGAAGCCGAGCCGTCGCTCAGTTGCCGCATACAGGAGAAATCAAAAATGAAAGCAGATAACTGCATTGCCCTTTTACAGCAGATGGTTGCAATCCCCAGCGAATCGCAGAATGAACAAGCTTTTGCGGAGTTTCTTGCAAATTATCTGCGCGAAGAGCTGTCGATGGAAACGCAGCTTCAGCATGTAGATGGAAAAAGCTACAATGTCATCGGCCGTTGGAATAGTAGTACGCACGGAAAAAAGCTGATTCTCGGCGGACACATCGACACGGTGCCGCCCACCCCCCGTTGGGAGACCAATCCTTATCAACTCTGCACACGCGGAGATGAGCTTCACGGGCTCGGTGCGGCTGATATGAAAGGCGGTCTTGCCGCGCAGCTCACCGTACTCAGGCGTTTTAAAGAAGAAAATGCCTCATTTGATGCCGACATCGAATTTGTTGGCCTTTCCGACGAAGAGCGTCACTCCATTGGAGCACATGCTTATGTGAAGCTAATGCAGCAACAGAACGCTCTGAGAAAAAAGAATTTCTTCCTCATGGGTGAGCCGCATTTCGACAACATTGTAATCGGCGCAACCGGAAAGGCCCTTCTTTCCCTGCACATCCAAGGAAAAGATGGCCATGCGTCCACGCCGGAAAAAGGTATCAATGCGATCGACTGCATGGCTCGCTTTCTTACAGCGGTTCAAGAAAAATATATGCCATTATATGCCAATGGTGTGTGTGCTTCCTACTGCTGTCTGGAAATTGAAAGTGACTATGCGGGCTATAGCCTGACCATTCCATCTAAATGCAGTGCCCTGATGAATAAACAGTTGTTTCCGACAGAAAGCATCGACAGTTTTATCGACGATCTCCAGCGCATCTACGCAGAAAGAGTTTGCGTAGGAAACTTGACGATCTGTCGTGAGATCCCTAGCTATCCTGCTTATCAACTTTCGCCTGAGCAGTCGGATGTGCAGCGTCTGACATCGCTGCTTCGAAAGCAATTTGGGCACGCGCCGGAGCTTCGAATCAATCAGAGCGTAAGCGACGGTAACATTCTCTATAACGAGTTGAGTATCCCAACTGTGCTATTTGGTCCGCATGGAGTCGCCTTCCACACAGAATGCGAATATGTTAAAATCAGCAGTCTCTCTCAATATATGGACGAGCTATATGCTTTTATCAAACAGGAATACACCAGATAAGGACGGTGGTTATGGAAGCACTGGAAGCAATCAATGAGCGTTACTCCTGCCGAAGGTACGACAGATTGAAGCTGCCCGAAGCTGCAAAAATTGAAATCTTATTGCATTCTGCGCAAGTAGCGCCGGTTGCTTGCAACAAGCGGGATCACATCCACGTTTCACTTATTTCCAATCTTGAACTTCTCGATGCATGGGATCACGCCGCGGCGTGTTATGCAGGAGCAATCAAGTCGCATCCCTTGTATCATGCACCGGCCGTTTTGCTGATTTCTGTGAGACCAGATGCTTCTGATCCTCCCGAAAATTCATATTTGAATGCAGGATGTGCCGCAGAGAATGTCACATTGGCTGCCACAGCATTGGGGCTTGGAAGTGTGCTTCTTGCTATGCCTGTTCGCGCCCTGCGCAAAGAGGAAGCTCTTCTTGACCGTTTTACCCTGCCGGATAACTTTCAGCCAGTAATTGCGGTTGCATTTGGCTATGAGCAGGCCGATCCTGTCAGTAGGCGAAAATCTCTTGTGTCCTATAAATACAATAAAGCCAGCAAGGAGGAGGACTGCAATGCAATGTATTGAAATAGCGGCCAACCATCGCAAGAGCGAATACGACAAGGTATCCGCCGAATACGAGAGCTGGAAGGCCAAGGGGCTCAAGCTCAATATGGCGCGCGGCAAGCCGGGCAAAAAGCAGCTTGAGCTCTCCAACAGCCTGCTGACGGTGCTGAGCGATCCTGCCGACTGCATCGTTAGCGGCGTGGACGCGCGCAACTACGGCGAGCTCAAGGGCTTGGAGAGCGCACGCGCGCTGTTTGCCGAACTTCTCGGCTGCAAGGTCTCGCAGGTCTTCGTGGGCGGTAACGCAAGCCTTCAGCTCATGTACGACACCGTTTCCAAGGCCTACACCCACGGCCTTTTGCACAGCGAAAAGCCTTGGTGCAAAGAAGAGAACATCAAGTGGCTCTGCCCCGCCCCGGGATATGACCGCCACTTCAAGATCACCGAAAGCTTCGGCTTTGAGCTCATCACCATTCCCATGACCGAAAACGGTCCCGACATGGACATTGTCGAAAACCTCATCAGGGACCCGAGCGTCAAGGGCATGTGGAACGTGCCGAAGTACTCGAACCCCGACGGCATCATCTACTCCGACGAGACCATCGAGCGCATTGCGAAGATGAAGCCCGCGGCTCCCGACTTCCTGCTCATGTGGGACAACGCCTACTGCATCCACGAGTTTGACGGCGATTTCGTTCCCTTCCCCGACATTCTGAGCGAATGCGAGAAGTACGGCAACGCCGACATGGTCTTTGAATTCGCCTCCACGAGCAAGGTGACGCTGCCGGGCGCGGGCATTTCGTGCTTTGCGTGCAGCGAGGCCAATATGGACTACATGACGAAGCTCATCGGTATTCAGGCCATCAGCTTTGACAAGATGAATCAGCTGCGCCATGTGAAGTTCCTGAAAAACAAGGAGCATACGCTCGCACTGATGAAGGAGCACGCCAAGATCTTAAAGCCGAAGTTCGACATGGTCGTCGAAACGCTCGAGCGCGAGATCAAGCCGCTCGGCATTGCAACCTGGCACACGCCCAAGGGCGGCTATTTCGTCTCCGTGAACACGGCCCCCGGCCTTGCCAAGCGTACGCTGGCGCTCGCCAAGGATGCGGGCGTCGTGATGACGAGCGCGGGCGCGACCTATCCGTATGGACACGACCCTCTTGACAGCAACATCCGCGTCGCCCCGTCGCTGCCGCCGGTCGAGGAGCTTGAGCAGGCGATGGCCGTCTTCTGCTGCTGCCTCAAGCTTGCCGCGCTGGAGCAAGTGTATAAGTTCTAAGAAGTATAGTTGCCTTACCTTGACAATCTCCCGCGTTCACTTTATATTGGTAACAGGCGAAAGCCAAATCTCGCGGCTTTCCGGTGAGGTCCACACCCCGGTGTGACCTCAGGCATTCATGGACCCCGTAGGGCATTATGACCACCCTGTACGCA
>ERZ791883.780-NODE-780-length-33596-cov-7.776960_pt1 | contig 33596 bp, 33 predicted proteins | sample MGYA00510160_ERZ791883 | MGnify/ENA primary metagenome ERZ791883 (study PRJEB30046, sample SAMN00792072) | human gut metagenome | study: EMG produced TPA metagenomics assembly of the A metagenome-wide association study of gut microbiota in type 2... | reverse complement strand
GCCCAATGGCCTGCCGGCACATCGGAGAAGGGGTTTGCAGCATAGGCAGAAGCAGTTACGCCCAAAGCCATTGCCATTGCGAGTACTAAAGATTTTTTCATGTTTCTTTCCTCCTCGGAAATTTATTAAGCTCAGCTTTCGCCATTTACAATAAATTCCGAAGCAAATAAACCATACGAGTTACCTAGTTTCCTCTACAGGTTACCTGCTCTGTTCAGTTATTATAAACTTAAAAAACTATAAGCTTTAGTTTATTTTAGCCGCTCTGTTTAGTTTTTGCAATACTAATTTATATTTATTTATTTGAACTAAAAATCAGTAAATTAATCGTTTATTCAATTTTTAATAATAATATTTTTAGAAAAAATAAAATTTTATCCTTATCGTTCCTGTATTTGCTCAAAAAAAATTTTGTTTTTCTGTTCAAAAATATACAAAAACGGCCACTTTACAGTGGCCGTTTGCGTTTAAACTTATTATCCAGCTTCTTCTACAACCAGTTTCTTAGAAAGTAACTGTCAAGTCAGTCCAGATAATCTTGTCTTTATCACTGGTATCAAATTTAGATTTAGTATCATAATAAGCAGCAGTCAGGACCATATTTTTAGCAACAGTATAGTTAGCACCTACACCGTAACCTTTAAATCCCTGTCCATCAAAGGTATTCGCATCAGTAGTATGCGCGATATAAGTCTGCCCACCCAAATCATAGTAATTGGCAAACAGGCCCCAGGAACCTTTTTCAGCAGCTTCTGCGCCTTTGAAGGTCAGTCCTACAGTCCAGCCGTCATCATCAAGACCATCGAGATCACGATCATCAAGACTCATGTCACCTTTAAGATACATAGCGTTCAAGCCAAAATCGCCAAAGGTAGTGCCAGCTCCTACAAACCAGATAGCATCATCAAGCTTGCTGTTTTTAGTTAAAATATCTTTGAAGTTAAAGTAACCCGCAGAAGCGTTAAATTTACCAAAATCAGCAACTACAGCGCCGCCGGCATAGCTGCCGCCAGTAGTTCCGGAATAACCAAATTTATCAAGATCGTCAGTTGCCTTACCGGCAGCACCGATGACTTTGATTTTATCGCCGTAAACAACTTCCACGCCGTCAGCACGATTATCATAAATATTACCGTCAGCAAAGAAAGCATTATAGCGGCCGGCAGTTACATCCATACCACCGAGGCGGCCTTCAAGATATGCGCGCTGGAAATCAGTACCTTCGTCGCCGGAATCAGTCGACAGATCCTGTGTATTCTGCAGCATACCAGTATATTTCCAGCCATCATTGATCTGACCGGTGATCCAGATACGGGAACGCAAAGTGCTTTCATGGCTGTTAGGAATACTGCCTTTACCTTCATGGTTAGCATACAAAGCACGGAACTCACCGGTAATTTTTACATTATCGGATTTTTTCTCCAAAGCTGCTACGCGCACACCCAAAGTGTCCAGTTCGTCTGCAAATTCAGCTGCCAGGCGGTCTACGTTAGCGCCTTTAGCCATTGCTTTTGCTACGATCTGCGCCATTTCGTAACGGGTCATCAGGCGATCGCCACCGAAGGTGCCGTTGCCATAACCGTCAACGATACCGGCTGCTGCAAGTTTGTTAACAGAGTCATAAGCCCAATGGCCTGCCGGCACATCGGAGAAGGGATTGGCGGCATAGGCAGAAGCTGTTACGCCAAGTGCCATAGCCATTGCAAGTACTAAAGATTTTTTCATGTTGTTTCCTCCTCGGAAATTTATTAAGCTCACGATTTTACAGTCAGTTAATAACCTCCGAATTTCCTACTGATACGAGTTGCCTTGTTTCCTCTATTTTCAGAAATTTTTTGTTCTTATACTGCTTAAAACCACAAGCTCTTTTACATTCTAGAGGCTTTCTGAGTATTTTGCAAGCTAAATTACTATTTATTTAATTAAACTAAAAATCAGTAAATTAATTGTTTTTGATATCGATTTATTATTTATTGCCCAACGATTATATTTTTATTGCTTCTCCTTCATTTCTTTCTTTGAAACTTTTATCAGCAAACAGTAAAAAATAAGCCAACCATTTAAATGGTCGGCTTATTGCAGATAAAGCTACTGATTTTTGAAATTATTTAATTTGATCTACTTTTTTCAAATAACTGCGTACAGTCTTAGCAAATTCTTCGCTTTTCCAGTCACTGCGCACTGTCAATGCTTCTTCTATTTCCATATCGTCAGAATACTTTTTAACATAATATCTGCCGGTAACTTTGTTCAAAAATGAAAACTCACCACTCATATCCAACTTCAAAGTAGGCTCGCGACGGGGAAACAAAGCTTTATCATCCAGCTTGTCAAGCGACATGGCGATAACAATATCGGCACCTGTTTCACCGGCAATGCGTTCCAGATTAGCCTTGCTGAAATCAGAAATATCTTTAACACCTACAGCTTTTTCCACGACATCCTCGGCAAGCATGTCAAATTCAGGGAACTTAAACATATCCATGATTTCTTCCATGTAGATCATACTGGCAGTAGTATTATCCTCCACGTGGTTAGCCAGGGGAACAACAGCCAGTTTTGCCGCTTCAGCCTTACCTGCTGCCGGCAATACAAAACAAACAGCCAAAACAGCCATTAATACAAAATTCATAAACTTTTTCATTAAAGAGCCTCCTCTATACCAGATTAACTATCTACTCTGAACATCTTAGCATATTTTCACTGTAAAAAACAAGAGGCGATACAAATTTGCTTTTTTCACAAGTACCTTTGTTAAATTTTATTTCATTAACTTTAAAAACACAAACGCTAAAAAATAACGTCAGCCGCAACGGCTGACGTTATTTTTATAAAACTGCTGATTATTTATCTGTAACTTTTTTAAAAGCATTGCGTACTACATTCTGCAGCACTTCATGCTTCCAGTCACCACGGACGGTAACGGCTTCTTCGATAGTCCTGCTGTCGCGCAGATCTTTGTAATAATAAGCACCGGTAAGGGTATCCAGCGAAGCAAATTTGCCGCGCAAGTCCATTTTCAAAGTTGCTTCCTTACGCTGCGGCATCCGTTTGGCATCCAGTTTATCCAACTGCATGGCAACCACGATCTCAGCTCCGGTAGCCTGGGCTACCTTCTGTAAAGCTGCTTTACTGTAATCCGTCAGCCCCTTTTCACCAACAGCCGCGATCACCACATCATCACCCAAAAGATCAAATTCCGGATAACGAAACAGCGCCAGAGCTTCCTGCATATAAATAGTACCGGCTATGTCGTCGCCAGCCACATTGTTAGCCAATGGCACAACGGCTACTTTGGCGGCTTCAGCCTTGCCGCCCAACGGCAGAGCAAAGCAGATCGTTACCAAGGCCAAGAGCAAATAGTTTAGAAATTTTTTCATTGTTTACCTCCTTTATTAAAATACGTCTGCAGCTATCTTACCACATTTCCAAAAAATCAAAAACTGTTTTGTTGAAAAAAGCGGCTGCCTAAGCAGCCGCTTTGAAATTTACAGCATCTAATTCAGTTAAATTAGAAAGTAAAGGTCAGGTCAGTCCAGATGATTTTAGCTTCAGGTTTCCCGTCCGCATATTTAAATTTACCTTCAGTATCATAATAAGCAACAGTAGCTACCATATTTTTAGCAACTGTATAGTTAGCACCTACACCATAACCTTTAAAACCATCGTTCAAGCCACCGCCAACATTAAACCATTCTGCATCAGTAGTATGAGCAATATAGGTTTGAGCACCTTGATCGTAGTAGTTAGCGAACAGACCCCAAGTACCTTTTTCAGCAGCGTTAGCACCTTTATAAGCCAAACCTACAGTCCAACCATCATCGTCGGATTCGTTATACCATGTTTCATCACCACTAGCGTCACCTTTCAAATACATACCATTCAAACTAAAGTCACCAAAGGTAGTACCAGCGCCAACAAACCAGATGGCATTGTCAATACCAGAATCTTTTCCAGTAATATCTTTAAAATTATAGTAACCAGCAGTTGCATTCACAGCACCAAAATCGGCAGCAATTTCACCGCCTGCATAAGTACGAGCACCAATTTCATCGCCAGTCTCATATGCACTATTAGCACGGCCAGCAGCTGCCATAATTTTCACTTTGTCGCCATAAGCAAGTTCAATACCGTCAGCACGGTCATCATAAATATTACCGTTAGCAAAAAAAGCATTGTAACGGCCAGCAGTTACAGCCACTCCACCTATTTTACCCTGTACATAAGCGCGTTGGAAATTAGTATCTTCATCACCTTTGTCATTACGCAAGTCCTGAACATTTTCAATCATACCAGTGTAGGACCAGTCGTCGTTAACTTGACCAGTCAACCAGATACGAGAACGCAAATCAGCTGCGCTACCTTTAGCACCAATAGTTTTTTTGTAATCTAAGTCTTGATAACGAGCACGGAATTCACCAGTAATTTTTACGTTGTCGGATTTTTTCTCTAATGCTGCAACGCGAACGCCGAGGCTGTCCAGTTCGTCAGCAAATTCAGCAGCCAAACGATCTACATTAGCGCCTTTGGCCATTGCTTTAGCTACGATCTGAGCCATTTCGTAACGGGTCATCAGACGATCGCCACCGAAGGTGTTGTCGCCATAGCCGTCAACAATACCAGCAGCAGCCAGTTTGTTGATGGAGTCATAAGCCCAATGACCTGCCGGTACATCGGAGAAGGGGTTGGCAGCATAGGCAGAAGCAGTTACGCCCAAAGCCATTGCCATTGCTAATACTAAAGATTTTTTCATTGTTATTCCTCCTCAGGAAATTATTAAGTTTATAATTTTGCTGTTCAGGAATAACGTTCGCCGTCATCATTGTGCGAGTTGCCTTGTTTCCTCTACAAAACAAACAGTAAAATATATCCCTTACTCAACTGATTATAAACTTAGTTTATTTTACATCGTTTTTGCAATTTTGACAAGTATTTTTTATTTTTATGCAATAAAAATGTAGTATGTTTTTCTTTTAATCTTTTATTTTACGAATTTATAAATCTTAATTATAAATTCAGCTTATAAATATAATAATTAAAGCCAACAATCATAATGATTGTTGGCTTGGGAAATAATATTAAAATTTAGCAACTTTTTTCAATTCGCGAATCACATGGTTACGAAACTCATTATGCTCGTAATCGCTGCGAGCAATAACAGGATATTCTACCATTTCCTCATCATTGATATGATCTTTAGTAACTTTACCAGTAAGACCATTGACATACATGATCCGGGCTTTGATTTTAAATTTATAATAATCTTCAATCATACCCATCTGAGGTTCCAGGCTCAATTCATCCAAGCTCATCATCAAGGCCATATCCGCGCCAGTCTTTGCCATGATACGTTTCAGCATGGCTGCATCAGGGCCGTTTTTACCAACAGCAGCATAATTTTCTTCCTTTAGGGCCTTATCCAGCACAGCGTCATCGACCATATCAAATTCCGGGAATTTGAAATAATCCATACACTCGTTAAAAAACACCTGACCAGATAATTCATCGTCGGCAACATTGTTAGCCAATGGCAGAATAGCGATCTTCGCAGCTTCGGCTTTACCAAAAACGGGAACAGTAAAACCAATGACTACTAAAGTCAACAGCAAATAACGCAGAATATTTTTCATGAAATATAACCTCCTCTAAATAACTATCAATTATAAGTTATTTTATCACAAAACAAACAAAAAAAATAGAGTCAAAGCAGATAATGTGACAATTATTATAATAAAGTTAGAATAATACATTCAATAATTTTTATTCTAAAGATATAAAAAAGGGCGATCGTAAGATCGCCCTTGAAGAAGCAGTTTCACTAAAATTAGAAAGTGAATACAACCTCGGACCAGATAGTTTTATCACTGGGTTTTTTATCGCCATAGTTGTTTTTAGCGTCAAAATCAGAATATTCAACAGCTGCTACAATATTTTTAGCAAAAGCATAGTTTACACCAACCATGTAGCCTTTGAAGCCATAAGCACCAAAATCATTTGCTAAATCAGTGTTCATACCATGATGAATGTAAGTACCAGCGCCTTGGTCATAGTATTTAGCATAGATACCATAAGTACCAGCTTTAGCAGCTTTAGCGCCTTTGTAGGCCAAACCGATTACATAACCGTCATCGTCAAGTTTAGCTCCGGTCTCAGTTTTATCTGCGTCAGATTTCAAATAAGTAGCATCCAATTTAAAATCGCCAAATTTGTAATCAGCACCAACAGCCCAGATAGCGTCATCTACGCCGCCATTGTTTTTACCAGCATATTTACCAAGTTTGTAAACATTATCAAAATCATAGTAGCCAGCAGTCAAACCAAGGTTACCGATTTCGCCGCTTACAGTAGCAGCCCAATATTTGTCAGCTTTAGGAGTTTTGTCATTGCCACTGGAAACTTTACCATATTGCAAACCAACTTTCACGTCTTTACCAAAACCAAGCTTAACAGAGTCAGTACGGTTGCTGAGGATGTTACCTACACCGCCGCCCAAAGCCGTATTATTACGGCCAGCTTCAACTTTCATGCCACCAATACGACCGGTAACAAACGCACGTTGGAAATCAGTGTTTTCATCACCTTTGTCGTTAATCAGATCTTGCTCGTTTTGCAGCATGCCAACATATTTCCAGTCTTCATTGATTTGGCCGTTGAGCCAGATACGAGAACGCAAAGTGCTGGTATGGTTGGTTTTTTTGCTCCAGTCGCCGCTATGACCTTTGTCATAAGATTGGTACATAGCACGGATTTGAGCATTGATTTTTACGTTGTCGGATTTTTTCTCCAAAGCTGCAACGCGAACGCCGAGGCTGTCCAGTTCGTCAGCAAATTCAGCAGCCAAACGGTCTACGTTAGCGCCTTTTGCCATTGCTTTAGCTACGATTTGAGCCATTTCGTAACGGGTCATCAGACGATCGCCACCGAAAGTGCTGTCGCCATAGCCGTCAACGATACCCGCAGCAGCCAGTTTGTTGATGGAATCATATGCCCAATGACCTGCAGGTACATCGGAGAAGGGGTTTGCAGCATAGGCAGAAGCAGTTACGCCCAAAGCCATAGCCATTGCTAATACTAAAGATTTTTTCATTGTTATTTCCTCCTTCGGAAACATTTTATTTTTATAAAACGTCCCGGAAAGAAATCGCCGCTCAGCAGTTTGCTTCATGCGAGTTACCTAGTTTCCTCTACTCAGCTCACTGTTTTACTTTGATGCTTTCCCAAAACGTATTATAAACAGATTTAAAAACAATTATTATCCTATATATAATTCATTGTTTGGACATATTTTACATTATTTTCAGAATTATTGCAAGTTATTTTGTTAAAAATATAACTAATGATTGTATTTTTCTTTATTTTCGGATAATTCACTGTATTTTGCACCGCCTTGCCGCGACCTGTTTAACAGCCAAAATTTATTTTTACAGGCTATGCTTTTATAAATTACTTATTTAAAGCCGCGCCGCCGTATTTTCAAGCCATTTTCAACATATTTAAAAAGTTTATAAACCTATTTGCTACTGCTCTTTTTGACAAAAATAGGTTAAACTATAGATACAGAAACTTATCTGCAATAGGCGGATTTTTAAGCTTCTCCCAGATAAATACCTGTACTAAAAACCTTTTTATAAGGAGGGATATTGTATGAAAAAACAAGAATTATCGTGGAAGGCCGGAGGCCAGCAGGGCGAGGGCCTGGAAAGCCTGGGCGAAATTTTCGCTGCTGCTTTATGCTCGCTGGGCTATGACGTATATGGCTACCGCCAGTTTTCGTCACGCATCAAGGGCGGTCACACCAGCTACAAGCTGCGTATCGCCAACTATCCGGTCGCCACTATCGCCAGCAGCTGCAATCTGCTGATCGCCATGGACCCGGACACACTGGCAGTAGACGCGCCGGAGCTTACTGCGGACGGCATTCTGGTCACTGACGCTGCCTGGCTGCAGGAGAATAAACCACAGGTGCGCACAGTGGCGCTGTCCTGGAACGAGCTGAACAAAACCGGCGGCAAAACGCTGCCGAAAAACATTCTGGCTTTGGGCATCACCGCCGCTTTACTGGGCATCGATACCGCAAAGCTGCTGCCGCTGCTGGAGAAACAATACGGACGCAAAGGCGCGGAGGTCATGGCAACCAACCGTCTGGCTTTGGAAACAGGTCACGAATATATCAAGACCAACTATGCGGAACTGCTGGGATCATTAGAGATGCCCGAGCTGAAAAATCCCCAGCCGAAGCTGTTTATGCTGGGCAACGAGGCTGTCGCTTTGGGAGCGTTGACTGCCGGAGCTAAATTTATGTCGGCCTACCCGATAACTCCCTCCTCGGAAATCATGGAATATATGGTCAAGCATGCACCGGCGGAAGGCGGTGTGATGCTGCAGACAGAAGATGAGATCTCGGCCTGCACGATGGCGATCGGCGCAGCTTATGCCGGCGCCCGCGCTTTTACGGCGACGGCCGGCCCCGGACTGTCGCTGATGGCTGAGGCTATCGGCCTGGCAGAAATGACGGAAACGCCGCTGGTCGTTGTCGACACGCAGCGCGGCGGCCCCAGCACGGGCCTGCCGACCAAGCACGAGCAGTCGGACCTGATGGCAGCGATCTACAATACCCACGGCGATACTGCCAAGATCGTTATTTCACCTTCTTCAATAGAAGAATCTTTTTACGATACCTTTGAAGCGTTTAATCTGGCTGAAGAATATCAATGTCCGGTCATCGTACTTTCCGATCTGCAGCTGTCGCTGGGCAAGCAGTCCGTAACCAGTCTTGATTACGACAAGCTGCAAATCAACCGCGGCAAACTGGTCAGGGAAGGACTGCCAGAAATCACTTCGCCGGAATATTTTAAGCGCTATGATCTGGAAGCAGAAGGAAATATTTCTATGCGCGTGCTGCCAGGCACACCCAACGGTATCAGCCTGGGTACCGGTCTGGAACATGACGAGGTCGGCCGGCCTTCCGAAAACAAGGCCATGCGTACGGCGCAGTCCGATAAACGTCTGCGCAAGGTCCGCAGCGTTGTCGATACTTTTGCAAACCCGCTGTATGAGGACGCGCCTTATCCGCAAAGCGATCTGCTGATCATCGGCATGGCAGGTACACGTGCCGTGATCGGTGAAGTAGCCGAAGAACTGCGCGCCAAAGGCCTGCGCGTCAACCATGTCCAGGTAAGGCTGTTGTCGCCGTTCCCGGTCTGCGCGCTCAATCATTATCTGCAGGAAGCGAAAAAGATCGTCGTCGTCGAGCATAATGCTACGGCACAGCTGGCGCGGCTGATAAAAATGAATGTACCGCCCTGCCCGCAGTTACATTCCATCTTGAAATACAACGGCGATATTTTCTATAAAGAAGAATTGCTGGCCAAATGCAAGGAGGTGCTGTAAGATGTCGACTTTAACCAGCTTTCAGAATCAAGTAAAACCTAACTGGTGCCCTGGCTGCGGTGATTATGCCGTGCAAATGGCTTTGCAGCAGGCAGCAGTAAAATTAAATCTGGAGCCGCATCAACTGGCACTGGTCTCCGGCATTGGCTGCAGCGGCCGTATCGGCGGTTATCTGTATGCCTACGGTATGCATACGACCCACGGACGCGCCCTGCCTTTTGCCCAGGGAGTCAAGATGGCGAACCCTGAGCTGACCGTCATAGCCTGCGGCGGCGACGGCGACGGTTTTGCTATCGGCACGGCCCACACGATCCACGCGATGCGCCGCAACGTCAATATCACCTATATCCTGATGGATAACCATGTTTACGGTCTGACCAAAGGCCAGACCTCGCCCCGTAGTGATATAGGGTTTAAGACCAAAACCACGCCGACCGGCAATATCGAAACGCCGATCGCAGCTTTGGAACTGGCTTTAGCTTCCGGGGCAACTTTTGTAGCGCAGGGCTTTTCGGCTCATCTGCCGCAGTTGGTCGATCTGATCGTTGCGGCCGTTCAGCACGAAGGCTTCTCTTTCGTCAACGTTTTCAGTCCCTGCGTGACCTTCAACCACACTAATACTTATGAGTGGTTCCGTGAGCATTTGAGCGACGTCAAAGATATTGCCGGTTACGACCCGCATGACAAAGGGCTTGTAGCCAAGCACATCATGGAAAAAGAGGGTATGCTGACAGGGCTGCTGTACGAAAACGACCGTGCTTCTTATGAGCAGGCCAGCGGTCTGGCAAATTTCAACACGATCAGAAACGTAGAGAAAATGCCCAAGACCAACTTTGAAGAGCTGCTGGAAGGCTTTAAGTAAAGGCAAAGTGAGCATAAAAACAGGCAGACACAAAAAGTGTCTGCCTGTTTTTATATTGCGCAGCTATCAGCAGCATTTTAGTTTAGCATAGCAGCCACCACTATCACTTCTCCGCAACAGCACAGCATTGTGGCAATTGCCAGGTAATAATGCTATAATAAAATAAATTTAACGGCAGGTGATCATATGCAGCTTAACTTAAACGAGAAAATCATCACGGCTATTGCAGCACTGGCGCAAAAACACGATGTCCGCAGGGTCATCCTGTTCGGTTCGCGCGCCCGCGGCGACAATAAAGAACGCAGTGACATCGATCTGGCTGTCAGCGGCGGTAAGACGGCAGCCTTTATTGCTGATGCGGAAACTGAGATCCCCACCCTGCTGCAATTGGATATCGTAGATCTTGATAAACCTTTACAGGCTGAATTATTGCAGATGATCAAAACCGAAGGAGTTACGCTTTATGAAAAGTTTGATAATTTTTGCAGGGCTTTAATAAATCTGGAAAAAATAACAGCTTATTCCCAACCTTACGACACAGTCATTCTGACAGGCATGACGGCGTTATATGAGATCTGTTTTGAGCAGGCCTGGAAAGCTATGAAAGAAATACTGGAACAGCAGGGCTTCAGCGAAAATAAAACCGGCTCGCCCAGACAGGTTTTAAAAACAGCTTATCAGTCCGGCATGATCAACGACGAAGAAATATGGCTAAAGGCACTGCAGGCACGCAATAACGTGGTCCATGCTTACAATGAAGCCATTGCCCAAAGTATCGTCAAGGAAAGTCAGGAAATCTATATCGCCATGTTCCGCGATCTGAAAACAACTTTAGAAACAAACTGGTTATAGCAAAAAAGCCGGGTTCAAAATGAACCCGGCTTTACTTTATGCAGCATTTTAAAACATGTTCAAAAACAGGGTAATGATAAACGCATTGATAAAATCAATGAACAGGCTGCCTACCAGCGGCACGATAAAATAGGCTTTGGGAGCCGGCCCATAACGGGCGACAATGGCATTCATATTAGCCATGGCATTCGGTGTCGCACCCATGCCAAAACCGCAGCCTGCAGCAGTGATCACAGCCGCTTCATAATCCCGTCCCATGAGATTGAAAATGACGAACCTAGCAAACAAAGCCATCATTGCTGTCTGCGCCAGAAGCATCACAATCAGCGGCAAAGCCAGCTCGCTGAGCTGCCACAATTTCAGCCCCATCAAAGCCATGGACAGGAATATTGACAGGGACACACTGCCCATAACGTCGATCTCTTTAGAAAAAACCTCATAACGTCCTGTCAGGTCGGAAAGATTGCGGATCACCGCAGCCGCCAGCATGGCCCCGATATAGGATGGAAAGGTGATGCCGAAAGAAGTTATCACTCCCGTGATCCAGGAACCGATACCCATGGCCACCAGCAGCTGACCAATGCCGAAAAGAAAATATTCTTTATCAACGGCGTAAGCCTCTTTGCCAACAACAGGAGTTTTGTGCACAGGTTCCTGCACACATTCAAAGCAGAAAAGGTTATCTTTATCGATCAGATAACGGGCAATCGGCCCGCCGATAACGCTGCCCATAACAAGCCCGAAGGTTGCCGCAGCTATAGCTACGGTAGCCGCTCCCTGTGCGCCCATCTGTTCAAGCAGCGGGCCGAAAGAGCCTGCCGTGCCATGGCCGCCGACCATCGGGATCGAGCCTGTCGCCATTCCGATCAGCGGTCCCAGTTTAAAGACCGAGGCCAGGCCGATACCGACCAGATTCTGCAAAATGATCAATACGGCGCAGATCGCAACCAGTTTCAAAACGCTGAGGCCGCCCTCTTTCAGCATGCGTAAGCTGGCGGTATAGCCGATACTGGTAAAAAACATGGTCATAAAAAAGCCCTGCAACGAAGTATCCATTGTCAGCTGCCAAAAACCACCTGTCGTCATGACAAGATTCAGCAGGGAGAACAGGACGCCGCCGATAACCGGAGCAGGGATACAATACTGGTCAAAAATATTGAACCTGCGTTTTAAACGCAGGCCAATATAGTAAACGACTACTGCCACAGCAGTCATTTGATACATATCCAGGTCAATATTCATCAGGTATCACGATCCTTAAAAAGATTGTTCCACCCTTTCTTCCATCATAAAAGGTCAATGTAATCGCAGGCTGCCAAAGCAGCTTCCGTACCATCTGCGGCAGCCGTTGTCAGCTGGCGCACCTTTTTCACGCGTCCGTCTCCGGCTGCAAAAATACCGGGACAGGAGGTAGCGCAGTTTTCATCTGTTTTGATATAACCGTAGGCATCTAATTCCACTAAAGCGGCAAAAGCTTTGTTGTCCGGAACGTGCCCGATGGCAATAAAGACCGCTTCAACAGCCAGAGTCTGCTCGGCACCGCTGACCTTATTGCGAATATGCAGCGATTCCAGCCGTTCGCTGCCGTTGATAGCAGTTACTTCACTGTCCAGAATAAAAGTAACATTTTTCTGTTCCTGCAGCTTTTCCAGCAGCCGTTTTTCGCCGCTGAAAGCAGTGCTGCGGTGGATAAGATAAACATTTTTACTGGTAAAGCTCAGTACCAGCGCATCATCGAGCGCCGTATTGCCGCCGCCGACAACAGCCACGTTTTTATCTTTAAAAAAGGCGCCGTCGCAGGTAGCGCAGTAGGAAACGCCGGAACCAATAAATTTGTCTTCATTTTCCAGACCCAGCAGACGTACACGGGCGCCGGTCGCCAGGATCACGGCTTTAGCCAGCAGCTCGCCGCCATATTCGGTCTGGACGCCTTTATGGTCGCCATAATCCTGCAAGCCCGTAACTTTATCGTAAACGATTTCCGCACCCATTTTGATAGCCTGATTATAAAGGGCTTCGGCGAACTCAAAGCCGGCAATGGATTCAAAGCCTGGAAAATTCTCTACGTGCGAGGCGTTGATGATCTGACCGCCCTGCAGATACTGCTCGACCAGCTTGACGGATTTACCGGCACGCGCCGCATAAACTGCCGCCGTCAGTCCCGCAGTCCCTGCGCCGACGATCAAAACATCAGTCATGGTTTTTTTCTCAGTCATAATTTCACCGCTTCCCAGCCGTCATTATTTCAGCATAGCCAAAATCGCCGGCTTCGGCTGCACGCCGACAGAACGCTTCACTTCCTCGCCGCCCGCAAACACGACCAGTGTCGGAATAGTTTCAACTTTATACCTGGCTGCCAGATCCTGATTAGCATCCACATCGATCTTGCAGACTTTCACATCAGTCAGTTCACTGCCAAGCTGATCAATAACAGGTCCCAGCATACGGCAGGGGCCGCACCAGGACGCCCAAAAATCGACCAAGACTTTGCCTTCCGCCTGCAGAACTTCTTTTTCAAAGGTTTCATTAGTAACATGTACAACTGCCATAATAATCGCTCCTTTTATCAATATATTTTATCTATATTTTAATTTTACCTATTCATGATTATAATTGCAACAAATAATAATTACATTATCATTGCTAAAAGCTCCATAAATTTATTCCCCGATTAGCCGAAAAACTAAAAGCACTTTACCTGTATATACTCTGGTAAAGTGCTTTGATGATCATTTGTGATAGATCTTATATTGTTTTTTCCCGTTTCTTTTAGCTTCGTACAAGGCTGCATCACTCTGCCTGATCAGCAGGTCGATATCCGTAAGGACATCGCTGACAGCAATACCGACACTGGCAGACAGCACAGAAAATTTATCATTAGAAACTATCGACTGCTGCAAACCATTTAAAAATGTTTCTGCCATCGCAGCCAGTTCCGCATCTGTTTTCTCGCCTAAAACTACCACCAGAAACTCATCGCCGCCGATACGGGCAAGAAAATCGCCGCTGAAAGTCTGTTTCAACAGTTTGGCAACCATCACCAAAGCCGTGTCTCCAACCTGATGACCATATTCGTCATTGATCTTTTTAAAATTATCAAGATCGATATAAAAAAGATTGACGTGCCTGGACATGATTTTATTCCGCGTCATATACTCATAAAAATAACGGCGGTTATACAGGTCTGTCAGCTGATCAGTATTAGCGCTGTAAATGATCTTCTTTTCCAGATGACGCTCGACTGTTACGTCGCGGCACATACACAGCATACCTACGGCCGTACCAAAAACATCAAAAATCGGCTTTTCGTAAATTTCCAGATTCTTTTCACGCTTGCCCACAATAATTTTGGTATCAGCATAACCTTTGGCGTTGATTTCACTCATATTCGCTAAATTCTGGCGTTTCCACTGCTGATATTCCTGCCCGATCAAAGCTTCCTTCTCCGTCGCAAAATACTGCGCGCAGACATCATTGACATTGATGATTTTACCAGCCTCATTAGTCAGAAGCACTGCAAAAGGCAGATTACGCAGAATCACTTCCAGTTCCGCGCCCATATTTTCCAGATCAGTAACGTCATGCGCAATACCAACAGTGCCGATCAGCTGCTCATTATCGTCAAAGATCGGGGATTTATAGGTCTTAAACTGCCGCATCCCGTGCTTTGTTTTAACTTTTTCATCAAAGATACAGGTTTTCTTTTCCTGCAAAACGATCTCTTCTGATTCCAGACAAATATATTCGCCCTGCTCGTATTCTTCCTTCTTCATATCCCAGATATAATAGTGGCCGCGGCCTTCAATATCCTCTTTGGTCTTGCCCACGGCCCGGCAAAAGCTGTCGTTGACCTTTAAATGAGCACCGCGAATATCCTTGAACCAGATCAAACTGGGAATACTGTTAATAGCCGTCTCAATATAGCCCTGTGCTAAATTACGGTCTTTAGTGATTTTGATCTGTTCAAAAAGCTTTCTTAGTTTAAACGTCACAAAAGACTTACTATAAGGTTTGATCCAAATATCTGCCAAAGCCTGGCTATAAATTTCATCATGACTATTTAAGGTGTCGGCAGCCGTACAAAATATCACTACTGCATCTTTTTTAGAATTTTTGACAACATCTGCCAAAACAGCTTCCGGCAGCTCACAAATAATGACATCAGCAGTTTTTACGGCGTCGTCAGCCGCCTGCTTGAAAAACAGCTCGTGTTCAAAACCGGTCAACGGTTCGATGGCGCTGGCAGCGTCATATATGCAATTATCCTTACTTAAAATCAATACCTGTAATTTGTAATGATACACAATTTCACATCCAAGTTTTTCATTTCCCCATAAATTATTATACAAACATATTATTATAATTTTAACAGCTGTTTTATTTGCATTATATCAAATTATATGTTATTAATTCTTTTTTGTCTACGTCTTAGGCAACATCCGCTTTTCTATGTTATACTATTTTCAAGAAAAAACAGAGGTCAGCTATGTCAGATATCAATACGCTTTTAGAAACCGCAATATCACAAGCCCTACCCACTGACTGGCAACAGCATCCCGACGCACATTTTCCGTCGCTGGCGCTGATCATCAGCAATATCCTGCTGCCTAACTGCTGTAAAATGTCCAACTTGAATAAGCTGGCAGCTTTTATAGAACAAGCTGATGTTTTAAAACAGCTGCCCGCCGCCAGCAAAAACAAATTGACCCATGCAGTTTATGATACTTTGGCACGCTTTAACGGTCTTGGCTAAAAATACAACCACCTTCAACAGATGGGTGGTTGTATTTTTATTTATTGTATTTCAAAAAACAGACTGCAGCTGCAGATCCAGCTTAGGCGCTTTTACCCTTACTGTAATCGTTTCATTCACCAACTGGCTGATCTGGATATCGCAGGCAGCGCTCAGCAGCCTGTAGGCATCAGCGAAATCCAGACCTTTTTTCAGCATTAAAAATTCTACCATATCATTTACTGCCGTTTTTATGGCTTCATTGATATCATTTTTACTGGCCAGAGTATACACAGCTTCCGCCGTTTCAAGCATCGGCCGCTGCAGCTTTTGTTTTTTGATGACATCCACCTTTAAACAGACCCTGCCCGCTGTTTCAATACCGGTCCCGCTCAATTCACCATCACCCATACAGGCATGCAGGTCGCCCAAAGCCATATTGGCGCCGCTGACAAATACCGGTAAATATACTCTTGAACCCACCTTAACAAGTTTAGTATCCATGTTAGAACCATGGTCTCCGGGAACAGCGCAATGCACACTGCCTTCGACCGGAGCAACGCCCAGCACCCCGATCATTGGTGTTAAAGGAAGTTTTATTCTTTCGTTGAATTCGGCAAAGCCATTTTTAATGGGAATTATTTTGGTGTGGGCTTTCATTATTTTTTCACCCAGCACACCCAGGCCGGGTGAAGTTACCATCACGCCTTGTTCTGCCAGCTGAATCGCCAGCACTTCGACACAGAGAACATCTCCCGGTTCAGCGCCATTGACAGCGATAGGCCCCACAGAACAGTCCATAATGCTGATATCAATATCAGGTCTTAAAACTTTTTCCGTTTTGATCTGGCCACTGTAACAATCGTCAGTTTCAACCCAAAATGTTTCACCGGCCTCTACAAAATATACCGGCGCATTGGCCTTACTGAAATCAAAAACGACTTGATCTTTTGCAAAAACCTTCATTTTACTTCGCTCCTTACCAGGCTGCCGGCAGCATTCCAAATAATCCTAAAACAGCATACACAGCCGCGCCGCAGAATAAAATGATCATCAACCACTGTACCCAGGCAGCTGCGATCCAGCCGCATTGCCAGGAAGGTTCCAGATCGCCTGTTTTTCTTGCCGAACGCAGCATTAACACAGGCAGTACCGACATAATAACGCCGCCGAACGTACCCGCCAGATAAATAGCGTCGACAAAGCTCACCAAGCCGCTGTAGGCTAAAACAAACGGCGGAATGACCACACATGCCAGTACAAACAGCCTGGTCTTCACATCATCTTCCGATTTAAAATTAAACTTGTCGACAATATTTGTTAAAAAACTACCGGCTACAGCCCAATAGGACGTCATCATCGCTGCCAGCGCAAATAAATTGGCTGTAAAAAATGCCCATTCGCCCAGCGCCCTGCCCCAGGCAATAGTTGCTACCTGCGTTACATTCTCAGGCCCGGTCAAAGAAAGCACTGCCAACGGTACAAGCGCCAATAAAACCATCGTCAAAGACATTCCTGTAACAATCGCCGGCGCCAGCTTCTGCTGATCGTGGGCTAAGCCACGCGCCAGTTCCGGCACCGCATACTGCGCGATATAGCAAAAGATAGCAACGTTAAATACCGGTATCGCATAAGTCCAGTTTGTGAAAATAGCATTGGAAAAATCAGAGTTCTCTGATAGAAAGGACGCTACTATAATTACAGCCAGCAGCGCCATCATGCCAAAGCTGATGACTTTCTCGGCTACGCCTGTGGCTTTCAGGCCAAACCAGACTACGATAACAGCAGGAACCGAAAAAAGTAAGCTGCCGATCTGGGTAGATAGACCAAACATTTCACTTAAGATCCTGCCGCTGCCATTAGTATAAGCGATCAGACAGCCGATCGTATTGGCCGCCACCGAGATGAAAACAAGCCAGGCTCCCAATTCACCTACATATTTTTTGGCAAGGCCGGGCAGCTGCATAACTTTCCTGGTCCTTAATGTGGTTTCAGCCACATACAGCATTGACGCTGTCGTAAAAAAGCCTGCTATGATCAGCCACAGCATCAATACCGGCCAGCCGGCCTTTCTGGCTGAATAGGCCAGTCCTAAAATGCCCGACCCGATATTAGCGCCGACAATGATCATGGCCGCTTCCCAAAAGGTCAATTTGTGAACCTTGAGCGCACCTTCAACAATATTATTTTCTGATTTCATCATTTTCGCCCCCTCAAACTTACCCAATTTATATTTTAATTGTATTATAATCCTTCGATTTTTCAACTATTTCTTCATAAAAAGCAACTCGAAGTTTTTTCTTATTCGTTTTCTGATAAGTTTATTACACAGGAACATTGTACTGGCATAAAAAATAATACCGATTTGCTCACGTGCATAAAAAAAGAACCTTCGAGAAAAATCTCAAAGGTTCCGTTTTTTTGATAGTGGCGGAGTGGGTGGGATTCGAACCCACGCACGAGTCACCCCGTCTAACGATTTAGCAATTGGTGCAACATCAATTTATACTTTTTAAATACTACATTCAATCCATTCTGTACACTAATTACAATACTTTATTCTTTTTATAATCACTTTTCTTATGTCTTTTTTTACTATTGTCCACCTAAAACTTTACTCATTTTAACCTCTATTCTAATAATTATTAGAATAATTTTGAGCTTATTCTTCACAGTATATTTATAATATCATCACATAGAGGGTATTTTCATATCCCTCTTATTTTTTGTCTTCTTCCGTGTCCGCAACATGTGCAAATTTTGCACATGTTGCGGACAATTCACCGTCAGCGTAAATATTTTTCAGATGTTTTGTCACAACGCTTCTCTCTACATCAAAAAGCTGTCCAATCGCTTATTGTACAATGTTATACTGTGATATTCAAATTATAATGATATAACGCTTGTACCAGGTGATTGGCTGGCTATAGTACAGCCATAACTAAAGCGCCATTGCTTACCGCGCTCTCCATCATGCCTTTTAAGCATTAGCATCACAGACATTTTAAGTATTAGACATAAGTGTTTGTAATTTTCTATAATTGAGCTAAGAAAACCACAAAGGAGGCACCCTATGAAACGACGCGATTTTATCAAGCTCAGCGGTATGAGCATAGCTTCTTTAGCACTCAGCGGCTGCGTACCCAGCCAGGCCAATACTAATACCGGCGCTGCTGCCCCGCCCCCGGCTGCCGCACCGGCGCCAAACATTCCAGAACTAGCCTATCGGGTGCAGGACGCCAACGCCCCGGCCGTTTATTTTCTTCCGCAGGTTTCACAAGATGCGCTAGTCAAAGCCTACACAGCCACCGGCCGCCAGCTCACCGGCAAGGTAGGCCTTAAGCTTTCCTTTGAAACTCCCGACGGCCCTTATCTTAATCCGCAGCTGCTGCAAAAGCTGCGCGACCAGCTTGACGGCACCTTTATGGACTGCAACGGCTTTTCCGCCCCCCGCAATACCACTGCTGGTCATTTACGGCTAGCGCGTGACCACGGCTTTACGGCAGTTGGCCCCGTAGATATTTTAGATGCCGATGGTGATCTGGATCTGCCGGTACACGGCGGCAAATACCTAAAAGTCCACCGTACCGGAGCTCATTTTGCTAACTATGATTCTATGCTTTCTTTGGTACGCTTTAAAGCGCATCACATTCGCGATTACGGCGGCACTATCAAAAATCTAACCATCTGCCTTGCCTCCACCTCCGGCAAAGCGCTTATTCACAGCGCTGGTCGTGAAGAATACGGCTACAGCCCATCAGATATGGAAAGTTTTTTGGAATCCATGGCCGACGCAGCCAAAGCGGCTCTGGACGCTAAGCCTGACCGCTGGATCTTTATCAACGTACTTTGCGGCTTTGCCCCCAGCGACAGCTGCCGCGATGCCAAGCCGCTGCCGGATATCGGCGTGCTGGCTTCGCTGGACCCAGTGGCGCTGGATCAGGCTGCCGTGGACTTCACCTTCGGCGCAGCTCCCTCCCCGGCAGTACGCGAAGTATGGGAGCGCGATCACAACGTGCGCGTATTGCAATACGCGGAAGAACGCGGCGTAGGCCGCAGACATTACAGGCTTTTGCCTGTCGATTAAGGAGGAAAATTTTATTATGCAACAAGAAATGATGAAAGCCGCCGTTTTAGCAGGCCCTGAGCAAATTGAAATTAAAACCGTCCCCGTTCCCGCTCTTGAGCCGGGCATGATTGAAATTAAAGTATCCGCCTGCGGCGTTTGCGGCAGCGATATTCACATGTGGAAAACAGGCAAAGGCTGGGGCGATCCCCAAGGCGCAGACTTTTATATGGGCCACGAATTTTGCGGCGTCGTTACCAATCCCGGCGACAGTAATTTCAAAACCGGCGACCGCGTAGTTTTCTGGGCCAATCTATACTGCGGCCAATGCGATATGTGTCAGGCAGGACAGGAGCAATTATGCCGCGATGTTAACGGCACCAACTATATCGGCTTTGTCTGCAACGGCGCTTACGCTGAAAAATATGTGGGCAAAGCTACCAACGCCTACAAACTTCCAGATTCCGTTTCCGATATTGCAGCAGGCTTAATTGACCCGCTGATGGTAGCCTATCACGCTATTCACCAAGCGCAGCTAAAGCTGCATGACAGAGTTTTAGTCGTAGGCAGCGGCATTATCGGCCAGCTCATCGGCAGTCTGGCAAAACGGGCAGGCGCGTCTTATGTAGCTATGTCCAAGGTTAACGACAGAAAAATTGCCAAGGCGAAGGAAATAGGCGATTTCGACGAATATTTTGACGGCAACGACCCTGACCGCGCTGAAAATATGAAGGCAGCTACCAACGGCGGCTTCGACATTGCTTTTGAAGTCGTAGGTGCAGCCGATACGCTGAAAACCTGTATGGATGGCATTAAGCCAGGCGGCAGAATCGTTATGATCGGCAATTCTATCGAACCAGAGGTTTCCTTCTCTCTGAACCGCGCCGTACTGCAGGAAATGCAGCTGATAGGAAGCGTATCCTGCACACGCAAGGAATTTGAAGAAACCATCGACCTGATTGCAAGCGGCATAATCGACCCGGAAAAATTTGTGACGAGCGTTCTGCCCTTAGACCAGCTACAGCACGCCTTTGAACGGCTCACATCCAAAACCGATCAGGTTCTGAAAATTGTTATCAAGCCGTAAGAAAGAAAAATGAAAATCAAAGGATGATCCAATATGTTAAGCAAAAAACTACTCGCAGCAATTTTACTGGGAAGCATTTGCACCATAGGCGTTCTCCCCGCTGCCAACGCCGCCGCACAAGAGCAGTCTGACATTACCGTAAAAAAGGTAAGCTTCAAAAACAATCAAACAAAAATGGCCGGCAATTTATATTTACCCGCTGATTTTGATAAATATAAAAAATATGCCGCTATCAGCGTTGCCCACCCCTGGGGCGGCGTAAAGGAGCAAACAGCTGGCATTTACGCCCGCAAATTAGCGGAAAAAGGTTTTATCGCTCTCGCCTACGACGCTTCTCATTACGGTGAAAGCGGCGGTGAGCCCCGCTATTATGAAAATCCCTCGGAAAGGGTAGAGGATATCCGCAGCGTCATAGATTATTTAAGTACCCACGCTAATGTGGACACGGAAAAAATCGGCGCACTGGGCATTTGCGCAGGCGGCGGCTATACCATTGCTGCCGCTGAGCTGGACCCGCGCATTAAGGCTGTCGCCGGAGTTTCCACCTACGATGTAGGCTCTGCGGCCCGCGAAGGCTTGAAGGACGTTTGGCCTACTACGCCCCAGCAGCTCCAAGCCACGCTAAAGGATTTGGCCCAGCAGCGCACACGTGAAGCCAGGGGCGAGCTCCCGCGCATAATCAAGCTGCTGCCCACCTCCGCTCCGCCTGCCGATGCGCCTCAGTTCGTGCGCAACGCCTACGATTATTACAATACGCCCCGCGGCCAGCATCCCAACGCCACCGGTAATTTCTATTACACCTCCACGCTGCGCCAGCTGGAATTTTACCCCTTCGCTCAAATTGAGTTGCTGTCCCCGCGCCCGCTGCTTTTAATTGCCGGACGCAAGGCTCAAACCCTCTATTTCAGCCAAGAGGCTTATGACTTAGCCAAAGAGCCTAAGGAGCTGTACCTTATCGACGGCGCGACCCACTTCGACCTTTACGACAAGGACGAATTCATTACCCCTGCCGTAGACCGTTTAGCGCAATTTTTTAAGGATAATTTAGGAGTACATTAAGATGAAGAAAATATTACTTGCGTTTGTATGTGCCGCCTGCGCAGCAACAGTAGCAAGCATGGCTCTGTACGCTTCTTCCCCAGCCGCAGAGCCTGCGCCCCTGACGCAAACGCAGCAAACGGCAGCAATAACAACTAACGCTGCCGTCCTTGTTAACGGCCGACAAATCCCCATCCTTTGGGAAGCAACTCCCTTAGCTAAGGAGCTGCAAAGCCGTTTCCCGCTGCGCGTCAACATGGTAGGCTACGGTCAGCGAGAATATTACGGCCCTCTTTCCTGGCATCCTGCCGACCCGGGACGCGGCAGACTGAATTTTGACGACGGTGATATCACCTACTGTCCGCGCAATAATACGCTGGCGATTTTTTATTCCCAATCCTCCCAGCCCAACCTGACCATGGAGGTCATCAAGGTCGGCAGCGTTCCGTCCGAGCAGTTGCCCCTTTTCCATCAGCTGGGCGGCAGCATTGAAGCTGTATTTACCATGCAGCAATAATCCCTGGAAGTGTTAACCCATGTCAATAAAATTTCTGCAGACGACGGCTCTTTTGCGTGCGCCTGCAGCTTTTCATACTGCCAATAGCGAGCGCTTATTCAGCGGCCGCGACCTGCGGCAGCTAGTCATTCCACTGGTGCTGGAGCTATTCCTAACACTTTTAGTAGGCATGATCGATTCCGTCATGGTAGCAGGCGTTGGCGAAGCCGCCGTTTCTGCCATTTCCTTAGTAGACACAGTAATGCAGCTAATAATCTATCTCTGTGCCGCTCTCGGCACCGGCGGCGCTATTGTTGCAGGCCAATATCTAGGCAGCGGCGACAGAAAGCAGGCCTGCGCCAGCGCCCGGCAGCTGCTGCTTTTCGCCGCTCTTTTTTCTCTGGCAGCAACAGCCGCTTTACTAGCCAGCAAAGCCCTGCTGCTGGATTATTTCTTTGCCCAAATCACGCCGCAGGTCAAAGACTATGCCGACATTTATTTAACCATCACCGCCTTGTCTGTGCCAGCCATCGCCGTTTATGAAGCAGCGGCCGCTGTTTTTCGCGCTGCAGGCAACGCGAAGGTCACTATGTACAGCGCTCTTTTGATGAATGCCGTTAACATTGCTGGCAACGCTCTTTTCATTTACAATCTGCACATGAATACGGACGGCGCGGCTCTTGCTACGGTTCTAGCCCGCCTGTCTGCCGCCGTTATGCTTTTATACCTGCTGACTAATAAGCAAGGACTGCTGTACGTAAGCTTCCATGACAAATGGCATTTGCAAAAGGATATGCTCCGCAAAATTTTATCCGTCAGCATTCCCAACGGCGTGGAAAACGGTATGTTCCAGCTAGGTAAAATTTTAACCCTCGGCTTAGTCTCCGTCTTCGGCACTCCTGCTATCGCTGCTAATGCCGCAACCTCCCATCTTGCGTCCATTCAGGTCATTCCAGGCCTGGTCATCTCCCTGGCCATTACTACCGTAGTCGCCCGCTGCGCAGGCAAGCGTGATTATGCGCAGGCCAAATATTACAACCGTCTGCTACTCTTTGCCACCTACGGCGCTCTGTTCCTTATGGGCTGGGGCATCTATTTGGCTCTGCCTCTTATCCTACCTCTATACCACTTCTCGCCCCAGTCCGCCGGTATGGCACAGCAAATGCTTTTAATCCATACGATAGGAGCCGTACTGATTTGGCCGCTGGCCTTCGACCTTCCCGCCTCCATGCGGGCCGCAGGCGACGTAAGATTTCCTATGGTGGTTTCCGTAATCTCCATGTGGTCGCTGCGCATCGGTGTTGCCTGGCTATTGACAGAGTACACCAATATTGGCGCTGCAGGAGTGTGGCTGGCTATGCTGGGAGACTGGTTGCTGCGCGCCGCTGTCTTCGCCTATCGCTGGCGCAGCAATGTTTGGCAAAGCAAGCGACTTATTTAAGATTTACAAGCCGCAGCCTGCGCGCTATAATTTTCTTAACAAGCATAACGGAGGTCACGACTATGAACCTGCGCATTTTAAATTACTTTCTGACCGTCGCCCAAGAGCAAAATATTACACGCGCCGCCGCTATCCTGCACATCACCCAGCCCACGCTGAGCCGCCAGCTGATACAACTGGAGAAGGATTTAGGCGTAGCGCTCTTTGAACACAGCCAGCACAAACTAACGCTGACGCCTGCCGGCGACCTTTTAGTGCACCGCGCCAAAGAAATTTTATATTTGGTGGAAAAAACAGAAAACGACCTGCGGGATCAGGAAACTAATCTAAGCGGCAGCATCAGTCTGGGTGCAGGCGAGCTCATGGCTGTGCAAACACTGGCTAATATCGTCCATGCCTTTCAGGAAAAATATCCTGCCGTCACCTTTGACCTGTTTACCAGCACGGCGGACATTATGCGCGAACGAATGGAAAACGGCCTAGCCGACGCCGCGCTGATGTTAGCTCCTATCGATATGGTCAACTATGATTTTATCTGCCTGCCGCAAGCGGAGGAATTCGGCATTTTGATGAGCGCCGATTCCCCCCTGGCAAATAAGCAGCGCATTACAGCTAAAGACCTAGAGGGCAAACCCCTGCTGCTCCCCAGCCGTTTGCAAGTGCGCAGCCAAACGCTTAACTGGCTCAGCGGTAGTATTGCCAACATAAAATTTATCGGCACCTGTAATCTGCGCGGCAACGCAGCTACCTTAGTCGACAGTTCCCATTGCTACGCTATTGTAGTTCGTTCCCCCATGCTGGAAGAAAGCAGGCTGCGTTTTGTTCCTTTAGACCCTCCCGTTACCAGCGAAGTATTTTTCGTTTGGCGGCGCGGCAGCAAATTCAGTTTAACGACGCAAAAATTTATCGAGTTCACGCAATGCTTTTTAGGCATGAAGTAGCCGCTCATTTTAAGTATTAGACATTATACCCCAAGAAATTTATAATTTAGGTATGCAGAACAAGCTGCATACCTTTTCTTTTTACCGGTAATAAAAGAAAAACCTCTTGGCTTAGAGCTAACTTTAAGCTGTATGCTGTTAGTAAAAACAGGAGGCAATTATGACGAAGACAAAATTTTTACTGCAACGTGCGGCAGGCTATCTCGCCGGCTTCGCACTTTTCTACGAGCCCTTTATGCTCTTCGGGAACTTAACCGGCAGATTTTTAATTGAAACAGGCTTCACCTCCATTCACGTTCCCTGTGCCCGTATTCCCCTGGCCAATATCATTACCGGCCAATGGCAGGAAAGCGGTCCCACGTCCCTGTTCTTCTGTCTGCTGCTGGCAGTGACATCCATATGGTTCGGCCCGCTGTTCTGCGGCAGGCTGTGTCCGGCCGGAGGCTTCAGCGAGCTTTTAAGCAAAGCCCTGCCGCCCAAATACCAACTGGATCTGGCGTACCTGCTGCCCTTAACGCCTCTGCGCTACGGATTCTTCGTCGGCTTCCTCTTTTCCGTGTGGCTTGGTCTGGGGGTACCCTGTGCCTACTGCAATTATTACACCTTAGAGCTGCTCGCCGGCTATCTACACACAGGTGTACTGATCAGCAGCTCCCTTTCCCTGCTGGCCACCTTTTTGCTGGCCAACGTGCTGCTGGGACTTTTCACTAAAGGCAGACGCGGCTACTGCAGCCTGCTGTGCCCTGTAGGTACGTTTAACTCCTTGTGCCATATCATCGGGCAAAAGATGCCCGGTCCCTTTAAAATGCAGGTACGGACAAACGCCTGCGTAGGCTGCGGCCGCTGCGCCCAAGCCTGCCCCATGCAGGCCATAGAACTGCACGAGCGTAAGTCCGCTATCAATATTCAGCGCTGCATCGTCTGCGGCCAGTGCCAAAACTGCTGCCCGGTCAAGGCCATTCGCTACGGCAGCAATCTGCAGCAGGAGGAACCGCGCCATGAAAAATAAGCTTACGGACATTTATTTAGCAGGCGGCGCGGCAGGCAGCGTACTTCTGCCCCAGGCCGTCGCCCGGCTTTACCCGCAAATTTTAGCTCCAGTCGCTCCCAATATAGCCCACGCTCTGCCATACTGTACGGGCGTATGCGGATCCTGCGGCGGCAGCTGCCTTACCAGCACCTGTGCCGTAATTTGGCTGGGATGCTGTGCATATTTTAAAAAGGAGTCTAAATACTATGAATAGACGCGATTTTTTAAAGGTCGCCTCGGTAGGTTTCGGCACGCTGCTCGTAAGCGGACTAGGCCTTTCTCTTATTAACAAGCCTGCTACGGGAGCATCAGCTAACGCACAAGCCGCACCGGTATTACCAACCGCTGCCGACGTCAGGCAAAGCATCGTTGTAATAACTGGTAGTCCGCACCGCAACGGCACCTCGGCTCTCTTAGCTGATAAATTTATCGAAGGCGTACAGGCAAACGGCCACAAAACTTTCCGATTTAACGCCGCCTTTGAAAATATAAAGCCTTGCCAGGGCTGTAATGCCTGCCGTCAAAACGGCCCCTGCGTACTGAACGACGCCATAGAAAAAAGTCTGATACCGCAGCTTTTGCAGGCTGATATTATCGCGCTGGTCACGCCGTTGTATTATTATGGAATGTCCACACAGCTGAAAACCGTTGTCGACCGTTTTTATTCACATCTGCGCGGCTTCGACGGCAAAAAAGCCTTGCTGATGGCCACGGCCTACAACAGCGCTGGCTGGACCTTTGAAGCCCTAGTGGATCACTACCAAAGCCTGGCTGAATATATGCACTGGCAGGATCTGGGCATGGTTTTGGGCTATGGCTGCGGTTCCCGCAACGCCACCGAGCGCAGCGAATTTCCCCAGCAAGCCTATCAGCTTGGGCAAAGTATTTAACACGAGGTAACGCTTATGAAGATAGTACTTTTAACTGGCAGTCCACATCGAAACGGAACAACCTCGATACTGACGGACCAATTTGCCGCAGGCGCTCAAGCCAAGGGGCACGAAATTTTTCGCTTCGACACTGCTTTCAAAAACATCCATCCCTGCCTGGGCTGCGACTCTTGTGGCATGAACGGTCCCTGCGTCACAAGGATGATATTGAAAACGAATTGATTATGCGTCTGGTAGACGCCGATTTAATCGCCCTAATATCACCGGTATATTACTTTCACGTTACAGCGCAGTTGAAAACAGTTGTCGACCGTTTTTATTCCCGTACGGGACGCATCAGCGATAAGCAGGCGGTTCTGCTGGCGGCAGCCGGATCCGATAACGACCTGACCATGCGCAGCCTGCGAAAATTTTACACCACTCTGTGCCGTTATATGCGCTGGCAAAGCCGCGGCATAGTTTTAGCACCAGGCTGCTCTGCCAAAGAACAAATCCTGCGCACAAATTTTCCAAAAGAAGCTTACGAGCTGGGCTTCAAATTATAAAACGAAATACGCGGAGGTGTAACACTATGCAAATCAAAATGAAACAAATTTTCAGCAAAATTTGTTTAAGCCTTTTAACAGCAACATTATTTACATCTGCCATGATAGGAGGTAATCAGGCTATGGCGCAAACAAGGACTGAAACCGCTGCCGCCGCAATGGCCCAGCTGTATGGCAGCACCACGCAAGGCATCGTTCCCCAGGACGCAGAACTGAACGCTATTATGCAAAAATTCGTCTATGCCGATATTAACAAGCAGGTACAGATGCCGCTCCGTCAGCAGGAGCTGCTGACGCTGGCAGCCTTGACCGCTAACAACGCGTCGGCAGATATTCCCATACATGTACGCGGCGCGCTAAAAGCGGGCGCAACTCCCGCGCAGGTACGCGAAACAATTTTTCACTGCACTCCCTATGTAGGTATAAGCCGTGCTAAAGCAGCTCTCGTCACCATGGCCCAGGTTTTCCAGGAGCAAAATATAGCGATCCCTACTGAAGCAGGTACTGTAACCGACGAAACAAGGCACGACGCAGGGCTTGCAGTGCAGCGCGCCATCTTCGGCCCCGCTATCGATAAAGGCAACGCCTCCGCTCCCCCGGATGAAAAGCATATCCGCACCTATCTTTCCGCCAACTGCTTCGGCGATTATTATACGCGCCAGGTATTGGACGTTAAAGAGCGCGAACTGATCACCTTCACCGCCATCATCAGCCTAGGAGGCTGCGAGCCTCAAGCACAGGCCCACGCAGGAGCCAACATTGCCGTCGGCAACACTCGCCAACAGCTATTGGACGCTATCACCATAGCACTGCCCTACATCGGTTATCCCCGCACCCTTAACGCCCTGGCCTGCATTAACGCCGTAGCTCCCGCGCAAGTCGAAGGTTAAAACATTACGCTAATAAATCAATTTCAGGAGGAACGTATTATGAAAAATATCCGCACTATGAAAAAAACACTTCAAGGCTTATTAGTCCCTGCCGTTATCTTCACCGCCTTCAGCGCAGTCTCCGACACAGTGAAAGCAGCCGAAGTCGCTAACGATTATCCGCCCGTCGCCCAGGTACAGGCGGAGCTGGAAAAACTTCCAGGAACAGTATTCCCCATCGGCAACCCCAATCAAAGCCTTGAAATGTATTTCACTGGCCGCACATTCCTCTCGCCGTTGACTAATGACAGTATCAACGTTTCCAATGTCACCTTCATCGACGGCGCCCACACCTACTGGCACATTCATCACGGCTCCTGCCAAATCCTTGTTCCCGAATCCGGCCGCGGCTATTACCAGATTTGGGGCGAAGAGCCGCAGCAGCTTGTTCCCGGCGTAGTCGCTACCATCCCGGAAAATGTTAAGCATTGGCATGGAGCTGCTCCCGAAACCTACATGCAGCATCTTTCCATCATGCAGTCCAACCCCGAGGTTTCCACCGAATGGCTGGAGCCCGTGGACGACGCGGTTTTCGCAGCGCTGAAGTAAATTTTATATTGTTGCGAAGAAATAAAATCAAACGCTACTACACTATAAAATCAAGGAGGTACTCATTATGTTTGGTCTCGGTTTACCTGAATTACTGCTCATCTTAGTCATCGGTCTGGTATTTTTCGGCCCTGGCAAGCTGCCCGACGTAGGTAAAGCCATCGGCAAAAGCATGCGTGAATTTAAAACCGCGTTGAACACGGACGACCCTGCCGACGCTCAGGCTAAGGAAGCGGCAGCAGCTGGGCCTGCTGCCAGCGTGCAAAAAAATGACGGCGTTACTCAATAACCGTCAGCCAGCATACCCTTGGGATGTGCAGAACACCGACAGGGATATGAGCCTAGCCGAACATTTGCAGGACCTGCGTCGCTGCCTGCTGCGCAGTTTGGCAGCCTGGGCCGCAGGCAGCGCTCTTTGCTTTTACCATATTCAGGCCATTGTCGACCTGCTGACAGCAGCGGCAGGCAACCTTTATTATATGCGCCCCGCGGAAGCCTTCATGATTTACATGAAGCTGGCGCTTTTAGGCGGCCTGCTGCTGGCCGCTCCCGTCATTTTGTATCAGCTGTACGACTTTATCAGCCCGGCGCTAACCTTCAGAGAAAAACGCTTTACCATAATGTGCCTGCCGCTGACGCTGTTTTTGATTCTTATCGGTATGCTCTTTTCCTACTATTTCGTTTTTCCCCGTGGCCTGGAATTCTTTTTAGGTTTCGCCGCAGGCAAGGTCAGTACCCTGCTGTCCCTGGAAAGTTATCTGGACTTTTTTCTGATGCTGGTAGTTCCTTTCGGCTTTATTTTTACACTGCCTTTAATAGTACTACTTTTATGCTATTTACAGCTCGTCAAAGTGCCAACGCTACAAAAATACCACAAACATATTATTCTGGCGACTTTCATCGTCGCCGCCGTTATTACGCCTACGCCGGACGTTATCACTCAAAGCCTGCTGGCCTTGCCCATGATTCTACTCTATGAAATCAGCATCGTCCTAGCAAAATTTTTTATCACTGCTTAACGAGGAGGTCTAATTTATGAAACGACGCGAATTTTTAAAAACCACCGGCTTTTCCCTGATGGGTATGGCCGCCCTTTGCCTGGGCTGCGGCTCTTCCACCGCCGCCCCCGTTACTGCTAACGTAACCGCAAGCAATACCGAAGGAGCAAATGCAACCATGAAAACAACTAAAAAAATTCTCATCGCTTACTTTTCCTGGAGCGGCAACACTAAAGCCGTAGCAGAAGAAATCCATAAGCAAATCGGCGGCGAGCTGGTAGAAATCGTTCCCGAAACGGCTTATCCAACTTCCTACAACGCTACTGTAGATAAGGGCAAGCAGGAACAGCAAGCTAACGCCCGTCCCGCTGTAAAAACAAAAATTCCCGACTTCGCCCAATATGACATTGTATTTTTGGGCTATCCCAACTGGTGGGGCAGCTACCCTATGCCCGTAGCAACTTTTATCGAAAGCCTCGATTGGCAGGCTAAGACCGTAGCGCCCTTCTTCACTCACGGCGGCGGCGGCGTACAGCGCTGCCAAAGCGACCTAGCAAAGCTGCTTCCCAATACCAGCTTCGCGCCTTACCTGGCTCTTTCTGGCAGCAGCGCTAAAAACGCCTCCAAGGACGTAGCTCAATGGCTGTCTAAGATGAGCCTGTAAAAATTTTTCATTTATGTTCGTTTTTAGTTCAATATAAAGAGTAACGCCTAAAAGACATTACTCTCAAATATTGCAAATTACACTGTAAATTCATTCTATATCTTTCGCCTAAATTCTATACCCTCATATACTCTCACCGGGTTGCCACGTACTATTTGGGCATGTTCACGCCAAGCAGAATTTATCTGCTTGGCGTTTTCTGCGTCCTGCATTTGCTCAAGGATAGCATTCAGCTTAGTTAAGGCATCCTTCTTATTCAAAAATTGACTTCGTTCCGCAGTAGAAGTCACCGTTAATCTAGAATTATATTTTAATGTACGTCATCATCATTTTTTATAAAATTTTTTCTATTATTGCCCCACAAAACAGAAAAAGAGCCTTCGAGATTTCTCTCGAAGGCTCTGAACCTTTGATAGTGGCGGAGTGGGTGGGATTCGAACCCACGCACGAGTCACCCCGTCTAACGATTTAGCAAACCGTCCTCTTCAGCCACTTGAGTACCACTCCGTTTGACTTACTTGGATAGTATACACTATCCTGATATTTTTTTCAAGAGTATCGCTGCAAATATTTATTCTGCCGCCTTTGATAGCAGACAATAAAAATATGGCGGAGAGGGTGGGATTCGAACCCACGGAGGCTTGCACCTCGCTGGTTTTCAAGACCAGAGCCTTCAACCACTCGACCACCTCTCCGTGCTATTTTGTTATTATACGGCAAATACGCCTTCTCGTCAAGTTCAAACAGACAGACAACAAACTGTCCGGGCTCCTGCTGCACCGCAGTAAGCAAAGACCGCCGTCATTTTTGACGGCGGTCTTATTGCAGCTAAACTCAGGCTTTGCCTGCCAGACGTTTATAGTTATTCAAACGTTCTTTAGCATCCTGTTCAGTTTTCTCGAACAATGCTTCAGCTGTTTCAGGATACTGTTTGAGCAGGGAAGAATAACGAACCTCGCCCAAAAGGAACTCTCTGAAATCAGCAGTAGGCTCTTTGGAATCCAGGCTGAAAGGATTCTCGCCTTTTTCTTTCAAAGCAGGGTTATAGCGGTAGGTTGCCCAGTAACCGCAGTCTACAGCACGCTTAGCTTCCAGCTGGCTGCAGCCCATGCCTGCTTTCAGACCGTGGTTGATACACGGAGCGTAAGCAATGATCAGGGAAGGTCCGTCGTAAGCTTCTGCCTCGGCGATCGCCTTCAAGGTTTGATTTTTATCGGCACCCATGGAAATCTGAGCCACATAAACATAACCATAGCTCATAGCCATCATGCCCAGATCTTTTTTCTTGGTCTTTTTGCCGCTGGCAGCAAATTTGGCAATAGCCGCAGCAGGCGTAGCTTTAGAAGACTGGCCGCCGGTATTGGAATAAACTTCGGTATCGAAAACCATCACATTGACGTTTTCGCCGGAAGCCAGGACATGATCCAGACCGCCGTAGCCAATGTCATAAGCCCAGCCATCGCCGCCAAAGATCCAGTGGCTGCGTTTGACAAAGAACTGTTTTTCTTTATACAGCGCCGCGCATTTATCGCATTGGCCCTGATATTTTTCCAATACAGCCGTCAAAGCTTCAGCACGTTCACGCGTACCTTCGCTGACTTCCATATTGTCGAGCCAATCCTGCATTGCCGCTTTCAGGTCAGCGGGAATATCCCCTGCCAAAGCTACTTTTACCATCTCGGCAACACGTTCGCGGGATTGTTTGACACCCAGGTACATACCCAAACCATATTCAGCATTGTCCTCAAAGAGGGAATTTGCCCAGCTGGGGCCGTGGCCTTTGCTGTTGGTAGTATATGGCATGGAAGGCGCGCTGGCGCCCCAGATCGAAGAGCAGCCTGTCGCATTGGCGATCATCATGCGGTCGCCGACCAGCTGAGTTACCAGTTTGGCATACGGCGTTTCGCCGCAGCCGGCACAGGCGCCGGAGAACTCAAGCAAAGGCTGTTCAAACTGTACGCCTTTAACAGTGTTCTTATTCATCGGGTTAGGTTTAACTGTGACCTGATGTGCGGTGTAATCCCAATGGGCCGTTTTGGCCAGCTGGCTTTCCAGCGGTTTCATAACGAGGGCTTTTTCTTTAGCCGGGCATACCTGCGCACAGTTACCGCAGCCGGTACAATCCAGCGGAGAAATCGCCATATGGAATTTAAGCTCTTTCGCTCCGACAGCATCTTTATATTCCAGTCCCTGCGGTGCGTTGGCAGCTTCTGCTTCCGTCATCAGCACAGGGCGGATAACTGCGTGCGGGCAGACGAAGGAGCATTGGTTACACTGGATACATTTATCCATTTGCCATTCCGGCACATTGATCGCGATACCGCGTTTTTCATAAGCAGAGGTACCGCTGGGGAAAGTACCATCGATGTTTTTATCGAAGGTGCTGACAGGCAGATTATCGCCTTCCAGACGATTGACCGGAGTCAGGATATTATCGATAAATTCGTTGCCGGTAACCGCGATATTGGCATCGCCGGCAGCTTCAGCCCAGGCAGCCGGTACATCGATCTTCACGATGGCATCGACGCCGCGGTCGATCGCCGCATAGTTCATATCGAGCACAGCCTGTCCTTTCAAACCGTAGGAATGATCGACAGCTTCTTTCAAATACTTGACAGCGTCAGCCAGAGGAATGATGTCTGCCAGTTTGAAGAAAGCAGACTGCATGATCATGTTGATACGCCCGCCCAGACCGATTTCCTGAGCGATCTTGACTGCGTCGATAGTATAGAAATTAATAGCATTTTTAGCAATGTAGCGCTTGATATTACCCGGCAGATGCGTTTCCAGCTCTTCCTTCGACCAGTTACAGTTCAGCAGGAAGGTGCCGCCTTTTTTCAGGCCCGCAGTAACATCATACTTATCTACATAAGACTGGTTATGTACAGCAACAAAGTCTGCAAAGGTGATCAGATAAGGAGCACGGATCGGCTCATGCCCGAAACGCAGATGCGAAACGGTAATACCGCCTGATTTTTTGGAATCATAGGAGAAATATCCCTGAGCGTACATATCGGTATAATCGCCAATGATCTTGATCGCGCTTTTGTTGGCGCCGACAGTGCCGTCACTGCCCAGGCCCCAGA
>ERZ791883.767-NODE-767-length-34163-cov-9.599449_pt1 | contig 34163 bp, 29 predicted proteins | sample MGYA00510160_ERZ791883 | MGnify/ENA primary metagenome ERZ791883 (study PRJEB30046, sample SAMN00792072) | human gut metagenome | study: EMG produced TPA metagenomics assembly of the A metagenome-wide association study of gut microbiota in type 2... | reverse complement strand
GTCTCCCTGAGCGAGCACCTGATGCCCGCCGCCGAGGTCTCTGAGCAGATCTCTCTGGCTGGCACCGAGGCTTCCGGTACCGGCAACATGAAGTTCATGCTGAACGGTGCCATCACGCTGGGTACGCTGGACGGCGCAAACGTTGAGATTGCCGATGCCGCCGGCAAGGAGAACGAGCTGATCTTCGGTATGCTGACCCCCGAGGTCAACAACCTCAAGCAGGTGGGCTACCACCCCAGCGCCTTCATCATGGGCGATGACGTGGCAAATGCCGCTCTGAACTTCCTGGAGCGCGGCTGGAACGGCGAAGACTTCCACGAGGTCACCGAGAACCTGCGCACCAGCGATCCTTATATGGTCATGGCCGACTTCAAGGATTACCGCCGTGCTCAGGCCGACCTGCAGCGCCTGTATGCTGACCGCGAGAAGTGGGCACAGATGAGCCTGAAGAACACCGCCAACAGCGGCATCTTCAGCGCAGACCGTTCTGTGCTGGATTACGCCCGCGATATCTGGCACGCTTCTGCTGTGAAGTAATTGATTAAACCTCTCCGTCATCTTCGCTTCGCTTGATGCCACCTCCCCTAGTAGGGGAGGCCTTGGCATATCGTCGCGTTTTCGTGTCTCAACGCTTCGCTACTTTTTGCCCTGCTGCCGTTCGCATTTTGTCTTACGGTTGATGCTGTTTTGGGAGCGTCAGCGAAAATAGCAAAGATTGAATCTTTTGCCAAGGGCTCCCCTACTAGGGGAGCTGTCACGGCGGAGCCCGTGACTGAGAGGTTATGCAAAGGCAAAGCTTCCCCTGAGCAATGTCGCTTTATCAAGCGCAATAGCAAAAGTCCCGGATCGTTCAACGACACCGGGGCTTTTTTTGAGAAAGGAACGACCCCACTTGTCTTGTCTGTTCAACAGTTTTGACCCCTATTTCAAGCAGCCCTTTGGTGCGGTGCGCGCCGGGCAGACTGTCCGGCTGTCGCTCTGCATCCCCGAAGAGCTGGGCTATGTAGACCCGCACCTTGTCCTGAAAAAAGAGGGCAAGTTCGATGTTCCCGTCTACTACCGGATGAACTTCGATGGCCAGACCCCCAGGCAGAACCACTTTTCCGTGGAAGTGCCTCTGAATGACCCGGGCCTCTACTTCTACTACTTCGACCTCTACACCGACTTCCGCCGCATCGTGCGCGGCCCCGACAACTGCGGTGTGATCAGCTGGCAGGATGGCGAAAGCTGGCAGATCACGGTCTATGAGCAGGACTTTGAGACCCCTGAAAGCATCAAGGGCAAGGTGTTCTATCAGATCTTCCCGGACCGCTTCTGCGAAGGTGTGGAGAACAAGCCCATGCCCTTTGCCGACCGCATCTATCAGGCCGACAAGCACGCCGAGCCCTTCTGGCAGCCCAACGAGGTGGGCGGTCACCTGAATGAGGATTATTTCGGCGGCGACCTCAAGGGCATCCAGCAAAAGCTCCCCTACCTGCACGAGATGGGGGTGGATTTTATCTACCTCAACCCCATCTTTGAGGCCCACTCCAACCACCGCTACAACACCGCCGACTACCTGAATGTGGACCCCCTGCTGGGCACCAACGAGGATTTTGAGGCACTGTGCACCGCCGCCAAAAAATACGGCATCGGCATCGTGCTGGACGGCGTGTTCAGCCACACCGGCTCCGACAGCCGCTACTTCAACCGCGAGGGCCGCTATGGCGAGGGCGGCGCGTACCGGGACCCCAACTCCCCTTACCGCTGCTGGTACGATTTCGGCCCCCAGTACAAGGGCGGCTACCGCAGCTGGTGGGGCTTTGAGACCCTGCCCGAGGTCAACGAGGAGACCCCCTCCTATGTGGAGTTCATCACCGGCCCGGGCGGTGTCATCGACACCTGGCTGCGGCGCGGCGCGGCAGGCTTCCGGCTGGATGTAGCCGATGAGCTGCCCGACGAATTCATTGAGAAGGTGCGCGCCGCCGTCAAGCGGGTCAGCCCCGAAAAGTTCCTGCTGGGCGAGGTGTGGGAGGATGCCACCACCAAGTTCGGCTTCAATAAGCGCCGCACCTATCTGCTGGGCAAGGGCCTGGACAGCGTGATGAACTACCCCTTCAAGAACGCCGTGCTGGATTTCGTCAAGGGCAAGCCCGCCGAGCAGGCCATGACGGAGATCCTGACCATCTGCGAACACTACCCTGCCCCGGCCATGGACACCGCCCTGAACTTCCTCTCCACCCACGACACCGAGCGTGCCCTGACCGTGATTGCTGACGAGCCCGCCAATGGCCGGGGCCGCGCGTGGCAGAGCGGCCGCTGTGTGACCGGCGATGCCTACGAGGAAGGCCTGCTCCGCCTGCGGATGGCCTACGCCATCATCTACACCCTGCCGGGTGTGCCCTGCCTGTACTACGGCGACGAGATCGCCATGCAGGGCTACCGGGACCCCTTCAACCGGGCTTTCTTCCGGTGGGATGCCCACGAACAGCGCCTGCGCCCCGTGCTGGCACAGCTGGCACAGCTCCGCCACACCTGCGAGGCCTTCCGCACCGGCCAGCTGCGGGTTCTGCGTGCCGAGGACGGTATCCTGCACTACCAGCGGGTGGGCAAGGTGGAGACCGCGGAGATCATCGTCAACCGCACCGAGCATATCATTGTGGAGACCCTTGCCAGCGGCAAGAGCACTGAGGTGAATCCCATGGGCTTCACCATCGTGGTGGAAGAGGTGGGGCACAACCCGAACCACAGCTACTATGATTATGTATGACCGCATTTTGTTTTCTGCGCAACAATTCAGCAAAAATCTCTTGACCTTCCCCCAACCGGATGCTCTATAATAGGATCATAAGGAGGGATGTTCGATGTCCATTGACCCCATTTTCTGGCTCCTTGCCGCCGTCGGTTTCCTGGCGCTGGAGGGCATGACCTTCAGCATGGTATCCGTCTGGTTTGCGGCAGGCAGCGCGGCAGCCCTGCTCTGCTGCCTGTTCACCCACTCGTTCCGGGTACAGGCAGTGGTGTTCATTGCGGTCAGCGCGGTCTGCCTGCTGGCATTCAAGCCGCTGGCCAAACGGCTGCACAAGCAGCCCACCCCCACCAACGGTGACCGCGCCCTTGGCCGGGAAGCCCGGGTGCTGACCCCCGTTTCCGCCCAGCAGACGGGCCGGGTGCGGCTGGACGGCGTGGACTGGAGCGCCCGCTGCGCCACCCCCGGCGATACCCTGACCCCCGGGCAGGCCTGCCGGGTCACCGAGATTCACAGCACCCTGCTCATCGTGGAACCCATTCTGACCGAATCCATCAACCACTGAAAAAAGGAGCGTCTCTATGCCTATCATGCTGTTTGTGATCCTCGCGCTCATCTTTGTCATCCTGCTCATCGTCGTCACCAACATTGTCATCGTGCCTCAGTCCATGGTGTACGTTGTGGAGCGTCTGGGCAGCTACTCCGACACCTGGTCGGCCGGCCTGCATGTCAAGATTCCGTTCATTGAGCGGATCGCCAAAAAGGTCAGTCTGAAGGAGCAGGTCGCGGACTTTCCTCCCCAGCCTGTGATCACCCGCGATAACGTTACCATGCAGATCGACACCGTGGTGTTCTTCCAGGTCATGGATGCCAAACTCTACACCTACGGTGTCAATCAGCCCATCGCAGCCATCGAGAGCCTTTCCGCCACCACCCTGCGCAACATCATCGGCGAGATGGAGCTGGATCACACCCTGACCAGCCGCGATGTCATCAACGGCAAGATCACGGCCATCCTCGATGAAGCCACCGACAAGTGGGGCATCAAGGTCAACCGCGTGGAGGTCAAGAACATCATCCCGCCGCGCGAGATCCAGGAAGCCATGGAGAAGCAGATGAAGGCAGAGCGCGAAAAGCGCGCCGTCATCCTGAAGGCCGACGGTGAGAAGCAGGCCGCCATCACCGCCGCCGAGGGCGAAAAGGAAGCCGCCATCCTCCGTGCCGATGCCGTCAAGCAGCAGCGCATTCTCGAAGCTGAGGGCGAGGCGCAGGCCATTCTCGCCGTGCAGAAGGCCAACGCCGATGCCATCCGCCTGTTGAACGAGGCCATGCCCAACGACAAGGTACTGGCTCTGCGCAGCCTGGAAGCACTGGCCAAGGTCGCCAACGGCAAGGCCACCAAGATCATCATCCCGTCGGAGCTGCAAAATCTGGGCGGCGTTGTGCCCAGCATCAAGGAGCTTCTGACCGACCCGAAAGAGGACTGATCCATGATCTACGATACCCTGAACAATCTCCCTAACTATCTGGGCCTGTGCAGCAGTCTGGACAGCGTCATCGAGTTCATCATGGCGCGGGATATCAACAACCTGCCCGCCGGGCGCACCCGCATCGATGGTGACAAGGCTGTGGTCATGGTGAGCACCGTGACCCCGCAGGCCAGCGACAAGGCCTCCTTTGTCCGGCACGACAACCACCTGACCCTTGAGACTGACCTTGAGGGCAGCGAGCTGTTTGAAGTGTCCCTGGGCGAGTTCAGCCCCACCCGGCCCGCTGACGAAGCCGCTGATACCACTGTGGGCACCGCCGGCACCAGCATTGCCGGAATGCTCTGCGAGGGCCGCTTTGCCCTCTATCTGGCTGGGGAGCCGTACAAATCCGGCTTGAAGGCCCAGGGCTGCGGCAAGCTGAAAAAGGCCGTGTTCACCATGGAGCTGGACCCGGACGAGGAAGACGAGACCGAGGTCGAATAATTCCTGAAAGCTCGAACTCCACGCAGCGTAGGTTGCGTGGAGTTTTTTTGTTGGGTTATACTTTGTAACAACAACCCCACCGCAATGACTGGGGGTTACTTCAGGAGGACAACACATGAACACATACGTCACCGGCAGCACCATCCGGCAGCTGCGGGAAGCCAAAGGCATGACCCAGGCAGAGCTTGCCGGAATGCTCTCTGTCAGCGCCAAGACCATTTCCAAGTGGGAGACCGCCAAGGGTCTGCCCGATATCTCCCTGCTGGAACCGCTGGCTGCGGCTCTGGGGGTCAGCGTGCTGGAGCTGATGCAGGGAGAACCCATCATCAACCGGAACCGGGCAGCCAACCTGCTGCGGAGCAAGCTCTACGTCTGTCCCCTCTGCGGCAATGTGCTCCACGCCACCGGGCAGGCCGTGGTGAGCTGCTGCGGCATTACCCTGCCTGCGCTGGACATCGCCGAAGCCGAAGATGCCGACGAGCATCATCAGCTGACCGTGGAGCGGGTGGAGGACGAGCTCTTCGTCACCCTGCACCACCCCATGGAGAAAAACCATTACATCTCGTTTCTGGCCTACCTCACCGGCGATAAGCTGCAGCTGGTCAAGCTCTACCCCGAGGGAGATGCCTCTGCCCGCTTCTCCCTGCGGGGCGCAGGTGTGCTTTACTTCTACTGCAACTGCCACGGCCTGATGAAGGCTCCGGATTTCCGCACCGCCACCCGGCGCACCTCACCCCAGAAGATCCACCTGCGGGAACCGGATGAGGGCGACCGGGAACAGGTCATGGCCTACCGGGAAGAATTTCTGGCCATCAACTCCCGGATGGACGGCACCTCAGCTCTGGACAAATATGCCGACTTCGATGCCTGGCTGGCCCAACTCCGCAAGCTGAAAGACCCAGCCACAACCCCCGCCGGTCTCGTGCCCGCCACGGAGTATCTGGCTCTGGACGAGCATGAGCATCTGGTGGGCATGACCAACCTGCGCCACCGGCTCAACGATTACCTGCTGACCTACGGCGGGCACATCGGGTACAGCGTCCGCCCCTCGGAGCGGCAGAACGGCTACGCCACCCAGATGCTTCGCCTGACGCTGGAAAAGGCAAAAGAACGAGGCATCGAAAAGGTACGCATCTGCTGCGACCACTACAATGTCGCCTCAGCAAAGACCATCCGCGCCAACGGCGGCGTGCTGGAGGACGAGCAGTTCGATTCCTCCGATGGAACGCTGACACAGCGGTATTGGATCCAGAACCGTTGATACGAAAAACGCCCCGGCATCTGCCGGAGCGTTTTTTCTGTATTCTTCTTGTTTAACCGAGGTGGAACATATCGATCAGCACCACGGCGGCCAGGCCATAGTAGACCACCACCGCCACCAGATCATTGATGGTGGTGATGAGCGGGCCGGAAGCCACGGCGGGGTCGATGTGGATCTTATGGAACAGCATGGGGATGACCGTGCCCACCAGGCTGGAGATCACCATGGCCACGACCAGAGATACGCCCACACAGCCCGAGAGCAGAAAGGCTTCACCCCAGGCGTAGGCCTTGAAGAAGTGGATGTAGCAGCCCAGGAAGCCCAGCGCCAGCACGGCCAGCAGTGCACCGTTGGTCAGGCCCACCCGCATTTCCTTCCAGAGCAGCTGGAGTTTTTTGGCAGTGGTCAGGTTCTCGTCCACCAGCACACGGATGGTCACAGCCAGCGACTGGGTGCCCACATTGCCGGCCATATCCAGCACCATGGACTGGAAGCAGATGACGATGGGCAGCACCGCCACCACCGATTCAAACGCCCCCACCACCGAGGACACCAGCATCCCGAGGAACAGCAGGGCGATCAGCCAGGGCAGGCGCTTTTTCACACTCTGGAACACACCCTCGTTCAGGTCCTCCTCGCTGGTCAAGCCGCCGAGTTTTGCGTAATCATCGCCCATCTCGTCGTCCACCAGCTCGACCACATCCGCCGAGGTGATGATGCCCAGCAGCTTCCCGCTGTCGTTCAGGACAGGGAGCGAGCGCTCGGCGTAGTCCACGATGCGGTCGATGCAGTCGCTGATCTTCTCGTGGTCGGTGACGTAGGGGTAGGATCGGGCGATCAGCTTTTCCAGGCGCTCCTCCGCACGGGCCACGATGAGGTCTTTCAGGTCAATGGCACCATAAAAGTGCTCATTTTCATCCACCACATACAGGGTGGAGATGTTATCGTTCTCGCCTGCCTGCTTCACCAGCTCACTCATGGCCTGCCGGATGGTCATATCCCTGCGGATGCAGATGTAGTTGGTGGTCATACAGCTGCCGATCTCGTCCTCGTGATAGGAGAGCAGCAGCTTCACATCATCGGCGGCATCCTTGTCCAGCTGGTGGACGATCTTTGCCTTATCGTCCTCTTCCAGGTCATCCAGAGCATCCACGGCATCGTCCGAATCCATGTGGGAGATGACCCGGGCGGCCCGCTCGGGGTCCAGCTCCTTCAGGTAAGGCTCTGCATCGTCCAGATAGGAGAAGATCTCTGCCACCGTATCCACGCCCAGTACGGTGTACACCTTCTGGCGCTCCTCCGGTGTCAGGGCCGTCAGGGCATCGGCCAGGTCATTTTCATGGTAATCGGACAGCTTTTCAGCCAGCTCTGCCTGGGGCAGACCGCTGCGGATGATGTCCAGAATCTCCTGCACATAATTTTTCTTCTGCATGGTTTGGTCCCTCCGTTTCCCGTTTCCGGGCATAAAAAATACACCGCATCGGTCTGGTTACAACTCCTGCGGTGTACAAAGGGCATGCAGTTCAGGATGCGGCTAACACGTTTGCACGGCCCGCATCGCAGGAGAAGCGTTGTTTGGGGTGATCCGTATGGTCACTGGACATGGAAACAACCTCCTCCTTGGTACAAGATTTTTCTTTCAGCCCCGTTATCATACTACGCCGGGCCGGATTTTTCAACCCCTTTTACAGTTTTTTACCGGATTATTGCCATATTGCACAAGGAAAAGCCTACTTCTTATACTTTCCATACCATGCCACCGACACCCGCCAGGACACAGCATACAGGGCCAGTACCGCCAGCAGAAGCACTGCGGCCAGCCAGAGGGGCACAGGAAGCGGCCCACTTCCCGTGCCGTTCTGCTGCAGTTCATCCATCACGGCACCGCCGCCGCCCAGCAGGGCACCCAGTCCGACAAAGGTCAGGATATAGATCATGCTGGCTTTTTCTGCCCCAAAGCGGTACAGCAGCGGCAGAGAAATACCGTTGATCAGCAGGATGGCACACACACTGCCCGCCAGCAGGGACAGCACATCCTTGTCCGGAGCCGTTCCGGTGCGCAGAGGGATCACCGTTACGAACAGTCCTCCGATCACAACAGCCGCCGCAGCGCAGAACAGACCGATGAGGTACTTTTCCGTCACCAGCGTCTTTTTGCTCACCGGAAGCGTCCGGCCATACTCCACCCAACCGACACTCTGGTCGTAGGCAAGCAGGTTTATCGGCAGGATGCCCAGAAAAACGGCCGCATAACTCACCGGGAACACATAGGCGCTCGATGTGCTGAACACCCAGATCACCAGCACAAATGCAACCGTCAGGTACATGGCTTTCATACTGGTTCTGACCTGATACCAATCCTTCAACAGCAAACCTTTCATCGCATATTCTCCCCTTTCACCATCAAAACGAACAGTTCTTCGATACTCACCGGTGTCAGGGTGCTGCCCAACGGGACAAGTTCCCTTTTCACCAGTGCCTCGGCCCCGTAGGCTGTCACCCGATGGCTGACGACGGCGTTTTTATCCAGCTCCTCCAATTGCCCGGCAGTGCCGTGCCAGAGGGCGTACTCCTCCCGCAGGGTGTCCTTGTCCTCACAGAGCAGGAGCTTCCCCTTGTGCAGAAAGGCAATGGTATCGCAGAGCTTTTCCAAATCGCTGACGATGTGGGACGAGATCAAGATTGCATGGTTCTCATCCCGTACAAAGTCCAGCAGCAGATCGATGAGCTCATCCCGCACCACCGGGTCCAGGCCGCTGGTGGCTTCGTCCAACAGCAGCAGCTTGGGGTGATGAGAAAGTGCCACGGCAAGGCACTGCTTCATCTTCATGCCGGTGGAGTAGTCGCCGTACTTCTTGTTCTCCGGAAGGTCAAAGCGGCGGCACCAGTCGGCGTAGGCGGCGGCATCCCAATTGGGATAGATGCCCGCCATTACTCGCCCCACCTGCGGCGCAGTCAGGCAGGTGGGGATGCCCTCGCCGCCCATCACCACACCGATATCGGCCTTGGCAAGCGGAGTAATTTCCTCCTGCCCGAACAGCTTCACAGTGCCAGCGTCCCGGTCGATCATGTCCAGGATCAGCTTAATGGTCGTGCTCTTACCCGCGCCGTTCTCGCCGATCAGCCCGCAGACTGTGCCGCCGGGCAGTTCGAGATCAATGGGCCCCAGCGCAAAATCCGGGTAGTGCTTTTCAAGGCCGTGCAGTTCCAATGCATTCATGGTTCATTCCTCCCACAGCAATTCCAACATTTCGGTCAGTTCCTGTTTGGTCAGCCCGCAGGGAGCCGCCAGCCGGACGGCTTCCGTCAGGTGTGCTTCGATTTTTTTCAGGTTTTCTTCCCGGAGCAGCTCGGTGTTTTTCGCTGCCACAAAAAAGCCCTTGGCAGGCACCGCATACAAAAAGCCCTCCTGTTCCAGCTCATCGTAGGCCCGCTTTGTGGTGATAACGCTGATGCGCAGATCCCGCGCCAGCCCCCGGATGGACGGCATAGCTTCCTCCGGCTGCAGTTCCCCGCTCAAAATCTGGTTCTTGATCTGGGTGTAGAGCTGCTCGTAGATGGGTGCGCCGCTCTTGTTATCGATGAAGAGATTCATGTCTGCCGCCTCCGTTGCATCTGTATATTTACAGTATATACAGTAGATACATGGTTGTCAATAGGCAGATACAAAAAAACAGCTCTCCCGTTGGACGGGAAAGCTGTTTTTTTCATCTGATCAGGCTCTGACTGTGGAGCGGCTTAGTAGGCCACGCCCCAGTAGACCATCTTGCTGGCGGGCTTGCCGCAGCAGGGGCAGACATCGCTGAGGTGCTCCTGCTCGAAGGGCATGCAGCGGCTGGACAGGCCAGCCTCTTCCTTCATCTTCATCTCGCAGGCCAGGTCGCCGCACCACATGGTCTTGATGTAACCGGTGTTGGCCTTGGCCAGTTCCTTGACTTCCTCCATGGTGGTGGCTGCCCAGGTGCGCTTCTCGCGGTTGGCGAGGGCACGCTCGTACAGGTCCTTGCGCAGGGCCTCCAGCTGGGCCGGGATCGCGGTCTCCAGCTCATCCAGGCTCACGAAGATCTTTTCACGGGTGTCGCGGCGGACCAGCACGCACTGGTTCTTTTCCAGATCCTTGGGGCCGATCTCCAGGCGCAGGGGTACGCCCTTCATCTCCCACTGGGAGAACTTCCAGCCGGGGGCGTTGTCGCTGTCGTCCAGCTTGACGCGGGCATACTTGCTGATCTTCTCAGCCAGCTCGGCGGCCTTCTCGGAAACACCGGGCTTGTGGGCGGCGATGGGCACGACCACGACCTGGATGGGGGCCACTGCCGGGGGCAGGATCAGGCCGTCGTCATCGCCGTGGGTCATAATGATGGCACCCACCAGACGGGTGGAAACGCCCCAGCTGGTCTGGAACGGGTGATGCAGCTGATTGTCGCGGCCGGTAAAGGTCACGTCGTAAGCCTTGCTGAACTTATCGCCGAAGTAATGGCTGGTGCCGCTCTGCAGGGCCTTGCCGTCCTTCATCATGGCTTCGATGGTATAGGTAGCCTCGGCACCGGCAAACTTCTCCTTATCGGTCTTGCGGCCTTTGACAACAGGGATGGCCAGATCCTGCTCGCAGACATCCGCATAGCAGTTCAGCTGCTGCTGGGTCTCAGCCTCGGCCTCGGCGGCAGTCTCGTGGATGGTGTGGCCTTCCTGCCACCAGAACTCACGGCTGCGCAGGAAGGGACGGGTGGTCTTTTCCCAGCGCACCACGCTGCACCACTGGTTGTACTTCATGGGCAGCTCACGGTAGCTGTGCAGCACGCGGGACCAGTGGTCACAGAACATGGTCTCGCTGGTGGGACGCACCGCCAGGCGCTCTTCCAGCTTGTCGGAGCCGCCCATCGTGACCCACGCCACCTCCGGCGCGAAGCCATTGACCAGCTCGCCTTCCTTCTGCAGCAGGCTCTCGGGGATCAGCACGGGCATGGCCACGTTCTCGTGACCGGTTGCCTTGAACCGGGCATCCATGTCCTTCTGGATCAGTTCCCAGATGGCCTGACCATAGGGGCGCAGGATGATGAAGCCCTTGACACTGGAGTACTCCACCAGCTCTGCCTTGACGCAGATGTCGGTGTACCACTGTGCAAAGTTCTCTTCCTGGCTGGTGATCGCCTGCACAAGCTTCTTGTTGTCTTTTGCCATTTTGTTATATCCTCCTAAGCCGTGCGCCAAACGCCTGTGTTCCAGCCGTTCCGCACGAGCTCATATTAAAAGCCCCGCTGCAGTGCCGCCGTGTGCAGCGCTGCGGGTGCGGGGCCTTTTTGCAAAACTGTTATCAGCCCTTGTGGCTGTCCACAAATTCCACCACGTCGCCCACGGTGCGCAGATTCTCGATGGCATCGTCCGGCACCTCAATGCCAAACTCATCCTCCAGCGTCATCACCATGTCCACGATATCCAGGCTGTCGGCCTCGAAATCACTCATAATGTCGCTCTCCATCGTGATCTTAGCAGGGTCAATATCCAGCTGCTCTGCCAGCAGTGCACGGATCTTTTCAAAAGTATCCATCGTCGCGGTCTCCTTTTGTCAATGATTCTTTCTTCTCTGCCTGCACGCCCTCTCCGGCGCGCAAAAGCACTCTCTCTTTTTATATCCCATGGGCCGTATCTTGTCAAGCCCTGTTTTGCATTCCGGCCCTTTACGGGCAGAAAAAACCGATGAAAATTGCACAAAGCCCTCTTTTTTGCTTGACAGAAGCCCGTTTGATTCTTATGATTATATGTGACGAACCAAACCTCTCAGCCGTGCTGCATCAGCATGGCCGCAGAGGTCCCGCCTGTAAAGGAGAATGCTCCATGAAATTGTCATTTACCAAGATGCAGGGCTGTGCCAATGATTACATCTATCTGGACTGCCGTGCATCCGGTGTGCCCGCAGACATTGCCGCACTTGCACAGCGGCTCTCTGCCCGGCATTTTTCCGTGGGTGCGGACGGCATCATCTGCATCTGCGCCCCTGTGACCCCCGGGGCCGATGGCCGGATGCGCATCTTCAACGCGGACGGCAGCGAGGCCCAGATGTGCGGCAACGGCGTGCGCTGTGTGGCCGAGTGGCTCTACACCCACGGGGTGGAAAAGCCTGTCCTGACCATCGACACCAACAGCGGTGTCAAGCGCATCACCCGGCAGGGCGCACAGCTGTGGCAGGTGGAGATGGGCGCTTACAGCACCCTGCCGGCCGACCTGCCTGCCATCCACATGGGCGAAGGCCCGCTGGTGGATCAGCCGCTCACCGTAGAGGGAAAAGTGTGGAAGGTGACCTGCATCAGCGTGGGCAACCCCCACTGCGTGACCGTGGTGGAGGATGTGGACAGCCTGAAGCTGGAAGCCATCGGCCCGGCGTTCGAGCATCACGCCAACTTCCCGGAGCGCATCAACACCGAGTTCGTGCAGGTGGTGGATGCTGCCCACCTGAAGATGCGGGTGTGGGAACGCGGCAGCGGCGAGACCTGGGCCTGCGGCACCGGCACCTGCGCCACCGTGGCGGCTCTGACCGAGCTGGGCATCTGCCCCGCCGGGCAGGATATCCATGTGCAGCTGCGCGGCGGTGAGCTGGTCATCCGGGTGCTGCCGGGCAGGCAGCTGCTGATGACCGGCAGCGCTGTCACGGTGTACGAGGGAGTTGCGGAAGTTTAACATCCTCGCCCTCTCCGTCATTGCTTTGCAATGCCACCTCTCCCAAAGGGAGAGGCAATTGCGGCTCAACGGTCAGCTTCTGCTGGCGTAGACGCTGCATCGGCTCTCCCTTTGGGAGAGCTGGACGCGAAGCGGCCTGAGAGGGCGGGCAATCTTATAAAGTGAGGGAACAACTTATGAAAATGAATCACCATTACGGCGAGCTGAAGGCAAGCTACCTGTTCGTGGACATTGCCCACAAGGTGGCCGCCTATCAGGAAGCACACCCCGAAAAGGAGATCATCCGCCTGGGCATCGGCGATGTGACCCAGCCTCTGGCAAAGTGCGTGGTCACCGCCATGCAGGATGCCGCCGCTGAGATGGGCACCAAGGAGGGCTTCCACGGCTACGGCCCCGAGCAGGGCTATCCGTTCCTGAAGCAGGCCATTCAGGGCTACTACGCAGGCCGCGGCACCCAGCTGGCTGAGGACGAGATCTTTATCTCCGACGGTGCCAAGAGCGACCTGGCCAATGTGCTGGGCCTGTTTGATGTGGACAACACCGTTCTGGTCCCGGACCCCGTTTACCCCACCTATGTGGACGACAACGTGACCGACGGCCGCAAGATCATTTACGGCCGCACCAGCCAGGAGAACGGCTTCCTGGGGATGCCCGATGACAGCGTGAAGGCTGACATCATCTACATCTGCAGCCCCAACAACCCCACCGGTGCCGCCTACACCCGCGAGCAGCTCAAGGCCTGGGTGGACTACGCCAAAAAGAACAACGCCGTTATCCTGTACGATGCCGCCTACGAGTGCTTCATCACCGATCCCGCTCTGGCACGCAGCATCTTTGAGGTGGAGGGTGCCCGCGAGTGCGCCATTGAGATCTGCTCCTTCTCCAAGATCGCAGGCTTCACCGGCACCCGCTGCGGCTACACCATCGTGCCCCACGAGCTGGAGCGCGAGGGCATGAACCTGAACAAGCTGTGGCTGCGCCGCCAGACCACCAAGTTCAACGGCGTGCCCTACGTCGTTCAGCGCGCTGCTGCCGCTGTGTTCACCGAGAGCGGCATGGCTGAGATCCAGGCCAACCTCGATTACTACCGCCAGAACGCCAAGGTCATTGCTGACGCGCTGGACGAGTGCGGCGTGTGGTACTGCGGCGGCAAGAACAGCCCCTACATCTGGCTGCGCTGCCCCGGCGGCATGAAGAGCTGGGAATTCTTCGACTGGCTGCTGGAGAACTGCGGCGTGGTCGGCACCCCGGGTATCGGATTTGGTGAGTGCGGCGAGGGCTACTTCCGCCTGACCGCCTTCGGCGATGCCGAAAAGACCAAGGTCGCCGCCCAGCGCATCAAGGCCGCCATCCAGACTCTGTAATCTTATACAAGCAAAAAGGCGATGCAGTTTTGAACAGCTGCATCGCCTTTTTCTTTTATTTCCGGCCCGTCAGCCGGTTGAGCAGCATCACTGCCAGAACAATGATACCGATGACGAGGATGATGCCGACCATCCCGATCAGCATCATCGGCAGCGTGGTCATCCACGAAGAAAGATGAAGCATGCGATCACCTCCGTTAAGCCATCAGGGTCAGGATCAGGCCGCCTGCAATGACGGACGCGATCTGTCCCGAAACGTTGACGCTGATGGAATACATCAGCAGGAAATTCTGGTTGTCCTCTTCCAGGCCCATCTTGTTGACCACACGGCCGCTCATGGGGAAGGCCGAGATGCCGGCCGCGCCGATCATGGGATTCAGCTTTTTGCCCTCCGGCCGGAAAAGGTTCAGCAGCTTTGCAAACAGCACGCCGCCTGCCGTATCAAAGACAAAGGCCACCAGACCCAGTGCAAGGATGAGCAGGGTGTCGGGCCGCACGAACTTGTCGGCGGTCATCTGCCCGGCAACGGTCAGGCCCAGCACGATGGTGATGAGGTTTGCCAGCACATTCTGGGCGGTCTCGCTCAGCGCATTCAGCACCCCGCACTCCCGCAGCAGGTTGCCGAACATCAAAAAGCCCACCAGCGCCACACTGGCCGGAGCCACCATGCCTGCAATGATCGTGACCACGATGGGGAACAGGATCTTGGTCAGCTGGGAAACACTGCCCTTTTCATAGGACATCCGGATGCGGCGCTCCTTCTGCGTGGTCAGCAGCCGGATCACGGGCGGCTGCACGATGGGCACCAGCGCCATGTAGCTGTAGGCTGCCACCATGATGGCACCGAGGTACTGGGAGTTGAGCGTGTTGGCCACGAAAATGGCGGTGGGGCCGTCTGCCGCACCGATGACAGCGATGGAGGCAGCATCCTTCAGGTCAAAGAAGAAGCCCGCCAGAAACAGGGTAAAGAAGATGCCGAACTGGGCCGCCGCGCCAAAGAGCATCAGCCACGGCTTTTCCAGCAGCGGGCCAAAATCGATCATGGCACCGATGCCGATGAAGAGCAGCAGCGGGAACAGCTCGTTGGACATGCCCGCTTCAAACAGTGCAGAGATGGGGCCGACCGTATCCCCCTGCGTGATGGCACCCGAGAGGGGCAGGTTGACCAGAATGGCACCAAAGCCCATGGGCAGCAGCAGGCTCGGCTCCATCTTTTTGGCGATGGCAAGGTAGATGAGCAGCGCACCGATGCCCCACATCACCACCATCTGCCAGGTCAGATTCCCAAAATTGGAAAAGAGACTGGCGAATGTGTTCAGAAGATCCATATTTATTTTTCCTCCTTGTGTTCCTGTGCCGGGCAAGAAAAAAGAGACCCCTGCCACAGCACTCTGTCTGTGACAAAAGTCTCAAGCCAACACATGACATCGGGCATTTCTGCCGTGATGACGCTGCCATGCAGCACCCCGCAGGCCCTGCGGAATGCCCTTTACTCCCTTTTATCGATTCTAATTAAATCAGAATGCAGTCCCCTCTGTCAAGGGGTTCCTGCATTTCTTTGCCAAACTTTGCTTCAGCGCTCAAACGTTGTGCTGAGGGTGGTCTCCCAGGTCTGGCCGGGGGCAAGGCAGGCGGCAGCGGCGCGCTGGCTCCACTCCTGGGTATCGGTCTGGGCACCGGGCAGGGAGTGCCACGGCTCAATGCAGACAAAGCGCACAGGCTTTGCCGGAGCCGACCAGATGAGGGTATAGGGGTAGCCCTCCACATTGCAGACGATTCCCTTGCCGGTGTCCTTTTCGTAGATGCCCAGCGTGCGGCTGCGCAGACCGGCCATGCAGAAGCTGTCCTTCTCAAACAGATTGTCTGTCAGGGGGATGCTCTGCTCATTCTTCCACCGGTAACCGCACTTGCCTGTCAGCAGACCGTTGGGGTAAGCGTCCAGGATCATCGGGCTCTCCGGCTGGTCGAAGCGGAACTCGTAATCGGTGGTGGTGTGCTTGTCATCAAAGGGAATGCGGAACGCCGGGTGGTAGCCGATGCCGAACTGCAGCTCCTCGGCGGCATCGGCGGGGTTGGTGACGGTCAGGGTGTGGTGCACCGTCCTGCCCTCCAGCCGGAAGGTGCTGGTCAGGACAAAATCAAACGGGAAGCGCTCTGCCTTGCTCTTTTCATCCGAGCGCAGCTCCAGCCGGATGGTGTCGCCCTCGGCGCAGAGCAGGGTGTGCTCCACGTCCCGGGCAAAGCCGTGCTGACCGCCGGGGTAGGTCTTGCCCTTATGGGTAAAGGCCCCGCCGGTCAGCTTGCCCGTCCAGGGGAAAAGGATGGGGGCATGGCGCTTCCAGACAGCCGGGTCGGCCTGCCAGAGCATCTCCTGCCCGGCGGCATTTTTCAGGCTGACTGCTTCGGCACCATGGGTATCCACGGTCAGGGTCAGAAATTCGTTGTGAATGGTTGCCTGCATGATTCATCTCTCCTTTTTATCTGTTGACGATGTGCTCGCCGTTTCCTTCCAGCCAGGTGCGCAGGTTCCGGGTGGTAATGTCCATCAGGTTCTGCAAAGCCTCCCGGGTCGTCCACGCAATGTGCGGTGTGAGGATAGCGTGGGGTTCTGCCCGCAGGGGGCTTTCCTGAGGCAGAGGCTCGGTGACAAAGGCATCAGCCCCGTAAAAGCCCAGCTGGCCGCTGTGGAGAGCCGCTGCCACGGCCTCCTCATCCACCAGTGCGCCCCGGGCCGTGTTGAGCAGAATGGCCCCGGGCTTCATCTTCGCCAGCGCCTCCGCGTTGACAAGGCCCCGGGTCCGGGGTGTAGCCGGGCAGTGCAGGCTGAGGATATCGCACCGCCTCAGCAGGGTATCATAATCCACGAACTCCACACCGTCGGCGGCGTATTCGGGCCGGACGGTGCGGGTGCAGACCAGCACCTCCATGCCAAAGGCTCTGGCAATGCGGGCTGACTGCCGCCCGATGCTGCCATAGCCGTAAACGCCAAAGGTCTTGCCGTAGAGCTCCATCTGGGGCAGCAGGCCGATGCTCTCCGGGATATCCAGCTGCCAGCATCCCTGCTTGACGGCACGGTTGTAGCGCTCCGCGCACTGGCAGATGGCCAGCAGCAGGCTGAAGGTCATCTGGGCCACGCTGTAGGTAGAATAGCCCGGCACATTGGCCACTGCAACGCCGTGGCGGCGGCAGGCTTCCAGATCCAGGTTGTCGGTTCCTGTGGCGATGATGCCCACCCATTTCAGGTTCGGGCACTGCTGTAAGATCTCCTCATCCATGCGGCACTTGTTCAGCAGAACGATGTCCGCATCTCCAATGCGGGGGGCGATCTCCTCGTAGGCCGTGCGGACATAGCTGGTGGTATCGGGCACCAGCGCCTTTACCCCCGACCAGTCGAGGTCGCCTTCCTCCATGACATAGCTTTCCAGAATGACAGCTTTCATCTCAGTCCTCCAACAATACGTCCTCGCTCAGCACCTGACCGATGGGCTTGGCAACGCACAGGTCGGCCTGCGCATCGGCCCCGGTGGGCTGCATGTTGATGACCACCAGATGGCGGCCCCGGAAGTACCGGATGAGCCCCGCCGCCGGGTAGACCACCAGACTGGTGCCGCCGATGATGAGAGTATCCGCCTTGCGGATGGCAGACACGGCCCCGGAGAGCACCTCCTCGTCCAACCCTTCCTCATACAGGACGACATCCGGCTTGACGATGCCGCCGCACTTGGGGCAGCGGGGCACGCCGGTACTGTTGGCAATGAAGTCCACATCGTAGAACGTGCCGCACTTCACGCAGTAGTTGCGCAGGGTGCTGCCGTGGAGCTCGTAAACGGTCTTGGAACCTGCCGCCTGATGCAGGCCGTCGATGTTCTGGGTGACGATGGCTTTCAGCCTGCCCTCCCGCTCCAGCTTTGCCAGCCGCAGGTGGGCAGCGTTGGGCTTTGCCCCCTTCACAATGAGCTTATCCCGGTAGAACCGGTAGAACTCCTCGGGGTTCTCCTCCCAGAAGGTGTGGCTCAGGATGGTCTCGGGCGGGTAATCGTACTTCTGGTGGTACAGGCCGTCCACGCTGCGGAAATCAGGGATGCCGCTTTCGGTGGAGACCCCCGCGCCGCCAAAAAAGACGATGCGGTCGCTCTCGGCAATGATTTTTTCCAGTGCAGGAACCATAAAAGAAACGCTTCCTTTCCGGCAGATCGTTGTGTTTTGGATAGCTCCAGTATAACACAAATCCAGCGGAAAGGAAGCGTTTCTTTTTTGATGGGATCTTCCCCTTGCTCAGCGCCCGTTTTCGGCAAACAGGGTCCCCAGCGCATCCAGCAGATCATGTGGGAGCATCCCGGTTTCCCCGTGCAGGGCAGCGGCACGGTCGGCAGCTGCACCATGGAGATAAACGGCGCAGACCGCAGCTTCAAAGGCAGGCAGACCGCAGGCCAGCAGGGCGCTGGTCATGCCCGCCAGCACATCCCCGCTGCCGCCCCGGGAAAGCCCCGGGTTGCCGGTGGGATTGACCGCGCAGCGGCCATCCGGCCCTGCAATGACGGTATGTGCCCCCTTCAGCACCACCACAGCATTCCATGCTTTCGCATAGCGCAGCGCAATGCCTTCCCGGTCCGCATTGATCTCTGCCGCAGAGCGCCCGGTCAGCCGGGCCATCTCGCCGGGGTGGGGCGTTAAGATCAGTTCTCCTTGAGGGTGAAGCATTTTTTCCGTTTGGAGCAGGTCAGCGGCGGCGTTCAGGCCGTCCGCATCCAGCACTGCACTGCCGGAGAAGCCGGGCAGGAGAGTTTTTACCAGCGCCCGGGTCTCGGCGGCACGGGCCGCGCTCTGGGCCGTATAACCCAGCCCGGGGCCCGCCAGCAGGACAGAGGCCTTCTGCCGCCGGATGCGGTCGATATTCTGGGGCGAGATGCCGCCCTCTGCCCCCGCTTCGCAGGGGCAGAGACAGCACTCGGGCAGGCGGGCGGCCACAGCCGCCAGCACCGGCTCCACACTTGCCAGCGTAACGATGCCGGCTCCGGTGCGCAGGGCACCTTCCACGGCCAGCGCCGCCGCGCCCCGATAGGACGCACTGCCCGCCACCGCCAGCACGGAGCCAAAGGTTCCTTTATGCGCGTCCCGGGGGCGGGGCTGGATGGCCTGCCAGACAAAATCGGAAGTTATTTCGAACATAGGCGGCTCCTTTCGGGTGAGATTTCGCCCTCTCAGTCAAAGCCTTACGGCTTTGCCAGCTCCCCCAAAGGGGGAGCCTATTGCGGGTCTTGGATAAAGGCAGCATTGCCTCTCCCTTTGGGAGAGGTGGCAGCGCGTAAGCGCTGACAGAGAGGGCGAGGATGTTACCCTTCTCCCTGCAAATACCTCCGGATCTCCTTCTCCGCTTCCTGCACTTCTTCATGGAACATGCGGGCAGAGACCCGGAGGGCACCATGGCCCAGAATGATGACCTGTTCCATGCCATCGGAGGTGGCCACGCGGACGCGGCGGCCCTTGCCGATCTCATGGGTGACACGCTCGATGAACATATCGGCGGTCTCGGCTTCCCGGGTGTAGACCACATGGATATTGTGGTACTGCTCTATGCTGCCGGGGCTGCCCGGCACACGGTAGGCATCAAACACAAGGATGAGCACGCACTTTTTGAAGCCCTGATAGTTGCAGAGGATGTCCATCAGCCTGTGGCGGGCCGCTTCCAGGCTCTCTTTGGAGAGTGCGTTCAGCTCGTCCCATGCAAAGATGATGTTGTAGCCGTCCACCAGCAGGTATTCGGGCTGGATCTCCCACTGCTCGGCGTTGAAATCGGGGCGTTCCCGCTTCTGAGTGGGGCGGAACGCCGCCAGCGGGTCCCGCTTGATGGGCCCATAGGTCTGTTCAAAGATCTTCAGCAGCTCAGCATCCTCTTCCAGGGTGGCGCGGTAGGCGGCCATCCGGCGGGGACGGGCCTGCACCGTTTCCTCGGTCTTTGCAGTCTTGCCCCAGCCGCTGTCCATATGCATGTGGCTGCGCACCTGTTCCCAGGGCACCACAAATCCGGCCCCGTGGGCGCAGAACACCGAATCCGCCGGGTTGTCGAGGTCGTGTTCCGGCTCATAGCCCGCGGCCTCGATGACCTCTGCTGCATTGTGGCAGGGACGGTAGCCGTCCAGCGTCAGGGTCAGGTGTCCCCTGCCCCGGGTGTAGCCCACCACCTCCATGGGGTAGCTGCGCATGGTGGAGGCCGGTGCGGTGCCGGTGAGCAGGGTGGTATCCCCGTCGGCTCCGGTCTCGGGCGGGTCAAAGCTGCCGCCCATGTTCTGGATATCGTTCATGGCGCGGCCCACGTTGTCAGAGGGCAGCTCCAGCCGGAAGGCATACCACGGCTCCAGCAGCTGGGTCTTGTGGATCTGGTCTGCCATCATCAGGCCCTGCCGGACGGCGCGGTAGGTCGCCTGCCGGAAGTCGCCGCCCTCGGTGTGCTTGAGGTGGGCGCGGCCCGCAATGAGGGTGATCTTCACATCGGTCAGGGGTGCCCCGATGAGCACGCCCAGATGCTGCTTTTCCTCAAGATGCGTCAGCACCAGCCGCTGCCAGTTCTTGTCCAGCACCTCTTCCCGGCAGTCGGCGGCAAACTGCATCCCGCTGCCCCGGGGCAGCGGCTCCAGCTTGAGGTGGACTTCCGCATAGTGGCGCAGGGGCTCGTAGTGGCCCACGCCCTCCATGGCTTCGGTGATGGTCTCCTTATACAGGATTCCACCGGGGCCGAAGCTGACCTCCAGCCCGTACCGCTCGGCCAGCAGGCTTTTCAGCACCTCCAGCTGGATCTCGCCCATCAGCTGGACATGGATCTCGCCCAGGGTCTCGTTCCAGACCACATGGAGCTGGGGCTCCTCTTCTTCCAGCCGATGGAGCTTTCCCAGCGCGGCGTGCACGTCTGCGCCCTCGGGCAGCAGCACCTGATAGCTCAGCACCGGCTCCAGCACCGGCAGGTCGCTGTCCCGTTCCGCCCCCAGACCCTCGCCCGGGCGGGCTCTGGTCAGGCCGGTAACGGCGCACACCTGGCCGGGGCCGATGCACTCCGCCAGCGTAAACTTTGCGCCGGAGTAGAGCCGCAGCTGGTTGGCCTTTTCGGCCCATGGCTCCCCGTCGGCCTCTCCGGTGAGCTGGGCTTTCACCTTGAGCGCGCCGCCGGTCACCCGCAGCCAGGTCAGGCGATTTCCCTGCTCATCCTGGCTCACCTTGAACACCTTGGCCCCGAAGGCTTCCAGCGCGGGGGCCGGGCGGGTATAGCGGTCCAGGCCCTCCACCAGCGCGTCCACCCCCTGCAGCTTCAGGGCTGAGCCAAACCAGCAGGGAAACACATGCCGCCGGGCAATGGCGGGGATGAGGTCGGTATCGGTCAGGCTTCCCCGGTCCAGCATCGTCTCCATCAGCCGCTCATCGCAGAGAGCCAACGCCTCGTCCCGGTCGGCCTGCTCTGCCCCGAAATCCACAAAGCCATCCCCCAACCGACGGTTCAGCTGGGTCAGGAGCGCTTCCCTGCCCGGGCCGGGCAGGTCCATCTTGTTCACGAACACAAAGGTGGGGATGTGATACCTCCGCAGCAGCCGCCAGAGCGTCTCGGTATGGCTCTGCACGCCGTCGGTGCCGCTGATGACCAGCACCGCATAATCCAGCACCTGCAGTGTCCGCTCGGTCTCCGTGGAAAAATCCACATGGCCCGGGGTGTCCAGCAGGGTAAAATCGGTATTGCCCGCCGTGAAGAGGGCCTGCTTGGAGAAAATGGTAATGCCGCGCGCCTTTTCCAGCGCGTCAGTGTCCAGAAAGGCATCCTTATGGTCCACCCGGCCCAGCTTGCGGATGGTGCCGGTACCGTAGAGCAGGGCCTCGGAAAGGGTGGTCTTGCCGCTGTCCACATGGGCCAGAATGCCGATGACCAGCTGCTTGTGCTCTTGTTCCATGCCGCGGCCCCCTTACAGCACGCTGGCGATCAGCGCAGCAGCGACCAGCGGCAGGCCCAGCACCAGATTGGAGAGCAGGCTGCAATAGGTGCGCTCCTCGGGTTCCAGCTCCTCAAAGGAGACGATCTTCTCATCCGCATAGTCGATGATGGAGCGGGTGGAGTGGATCTTTTTCTGCCGCTTGCCCATCCCCTTGAATTCCTCCAGCAGATGGTGGATGGTCACGCCATCCAGCCGCAGGTAGTCCACCCAGGCCCAGATGAGCAGCACCACGCCGCACAGAAAGCCCGGGGCCTCCCAGATGGTAAACGTGCCATCGCTGACATAGCGCTGCCACAGCAGCATCAGCACGGCCACAATGGAGGTGCGGGTCACGGTCTTATATAAAATGGGGTGGAACATGTAGCGTTTGTACATCGAGGTCAGTTTCTTCATGGTGCGCTCCTTATTGATACAGATACATTTTATTGTATCATGTTTTTGTGAAAAAAGATAGCTGTTTTGTGCGCACGGCGTGAACAGTTTCTCTCCTTCGCCTGTTCTTCACAGATATACAGTTCTTTCCATTTTATAGTAATTTTTTCCATATTCTTTTCCCACGAAAGTGTTTGTCACCGTTTTGTTTCCAATTCTATGCTGTGGCGGATTGACTTCTTTCCAGTAAAGTGCTAAAATATACTGTGGTGCGACTTTTGTCTTTCCTGTGCACTTTTTGGAAAGGCAGACAGCCTCACTGCGTTTAGGAAAAGGAAAAACGCGCGGCTCTGTCCGCGCAAGATCTGGGAGGATCATCCAATGAGCTTCAATTTTGATCGCCGCACCTTCCTGAAGGGTGCAGGTGCTGTGGGTGCCGCCAGCCTGCTGGCAGCCTGCGGCGAAAAGTCCAACAACACCGGCAATGGCGCTGCCGCCAGCGGTGCTGCTGCCCCCAACTCCACCGGCGCTACCCCCCTGGAGGAGTTCATCTCCTTTGAGAGCGGCAACCGTGAGCTGGAAAGCTGGAACATGCTGTACAGCCAGAGGGCTGAGGATGCCAACGTGGTCACCAACCTGTGGGACGGCCTGCTGAGCTTTGACCGCTACGGCAAGGTGGTTCCCGCCATCGCTTCCAGCTGGGAACACAATGAGGATGCCACCGTCTGGACCTTCCACCTGCGGGACGATGTGGACTGGGTGGATTGCAACGGTGAGGTGAAGGCTCACCTGACCAGCAAGGACTTCCTGGTTGGCTTTGAATGGGTGATGAACGCCATCAAGAACGAGGCCAACAACACCTCCATGCCCAACGACACCATTGTGGGTGCTTACGAATACTACGAGCTGACCAAGGAAGCCGGTGACGCTGCCGCTGACATGACCTACGAGGACATGCTGGCTGCCGGTGTGGGCATTGAGGCTCCGGATGATTACACTCTGGTGTTCACCTGCCCCAGCGCCTGCCCCTACTTTGATACCGTTGCCGCCTACAACAGCTTCTACCCCGTGGCTCCTGCTCTGATCGAGGAGCTGGGTGTCGAGGGCTTCCGGAGCTGCGACAACACCACCATGTGGTACAACGGACCCTATGTGGTGGAGGAGTACATCCAGGGCAACACCAAGAGCTACATCCCCAACCCCAACTACTACGATGCTGCCAACGTCAGCCGCTTTGAGCGCTTCACCGTCACCATGATCAGTGACGGTTCCATCAGCCTGCAGCTGTATCAGAACCGCGAGCTGGACGAGGTGGACCTGGGCGAGAGCAGCATCACCACCATTCAGTCCGATCCTTCCAACGAATACAATCAGCAGCTGTGCGAGAAGCGTGCCAAGAAGTTCAGCTACTGCTTCATCTTCAACTACGACAAGAAGAACACCGATGGCACCCCCGATGAGAACTGGAACAAGGCCATTGCCAACAAGGCCTTCCGTCAGTGTTTCTCCAAGGGCATGGTGCTGAACAAGTTCTTCGCCCGTTACAACCCCATCAATCCCCTGAAGTGCGAGAACGATTTCTTCACCATGAAGGGCCTGTGCTACACCTCTGATGGCACCGACTACACCAACCTGGTGGCCAAGGAGATGGGTCTGGACGGCGAGGCTTACGATGGCAAGACCATGAAACGTCTGCGCGCCAACAACGGCGACATCACCGAGCTGAAGAAGCAGGCCATGGAAGAGCTGAGCGCCATTGGTGTCACCTTCCCTGTTCACTGCTCCTACTACATTCTGGCCGGCTCTACCTCCGCTCTGGACCACGCCACCGTCCTGAAGCAGTGCTTCACCGACAGCTTCGGCGATGACTTCATCGTGCTGGATGTCAACACCTTCGTGTCCTCCACCATGAAGGAAGTCGTGGCTCCCAAGCTGCAGAGCTTCACCCACATGGGCTGGGGCGCTGACTTCGGCGATCCCGTCAACTTCCTGACCCAGATCATCATTCACGATGACAACGCTTACTACAGCTGCAACATGACCAACATCGCAGGCATTGTGAACAATGGTCCCGCCAGCTACCAGACCGAGCTGGTGGCTGCCTATGAGAAGTTCACCGATCTGGTGAACGAGGGCCGTGCCATCGTTGACGACACTGATGCGCGCTACGCCGCATTTGCCAAGGCCGAGGCTTACTTCCTGGACGAGAACCTGATTTTCCCCACCGTCTACGATATCACCTGGTGCCTGACCCACGTCAACGAGTACAGCAAGATCAACGCAATGTATGGTCCCTGCAACTACAAGGCTGTGAACTGGGAGACCAGCGAGGAGGCCTACACCACCGAACAGTACGATGAGTTTGCTGCCGCATACGATGCAGCCACTCAGGCCTGATCGAGTTAACCCATAGCAAAAAGCAGAACCGGACGTTTTTGAAGCGTCCGGTTCTTTTTTCTCCCTGACAGCACAAAACCCCGCCGCGCGGGAAAGCTCCCAGCGCGGCGGGGTCATTGTGTTAAAATACAGGAAAGCGGTTCAGCTTACAGCTGGCTTTCATACTCCTTGCGGTAGCCTTCCAGCTCACGCTGGTTGCCATACACAAAGTGGCCGTTTGCGATCTCTTCCCAGACCGGCTTGTCCACGCTGTAATCGTGGATCGAGGGGTCATAGACCAGCAGCTTCTTGTGCTTTTCAAGGCTGGGGTCAGGGATGGGAACCGCGCTCAGCAGGGCTTTGGTGTAGGGATGCAGCGGATGGAGGAACAGCTCCTCCGCCTCAGCCAGCTCCACGATGCGGCCCTTGCTGATAACGGCGATACGATCCGAGATGAACCGGACCACCGACAGGTCATGTGCAATGAACAGGTAGGTCAGACCGCGGCTCTTCTTCATCTCGTTCAGCAGGTTCAGCACCTGTGCACGGATGGAAACATCCAGTGCGGAGATGGGCTCATCGGCCACGATGAACTCCGGCTCCATGACCAGAGCACGGGCAATGCCGATGCGCTGGCGCTGGCCGCCCGAGAACTCGTGGGGGAAGCGGGAGGCAAACTCCGGCAGCAGGCCGACCTCATGCAGGGCGTTCATCACCTTTTCATGCAGGTCTTCCTGATCCTTGTAGAGATGATGGTTCAGCAGGCCCTCAGCAATGATATACTCCACCTTGGCGCGCTCGTTCAGCGAAGCCATGGGGTCCTGGAAGATCATCTGGATCTTACGGATGACCTCTTTGTCCAGTTCCTTGGAGATCTTGCCGTTGATCTTCTGGCCCTTGAAGAAGATGTCGCCGCCGGAAGTCGGGTTGATGCGGCAGATGGCACGGCCAATGGTGGTCTTGCCGGAGCCGGACTCGCCGACCAGCGAGAAGGTCTCGCCCTTATAGATGTCAAAGTTGACATGATCGACAGCAACAAATTTCTTCTTACCGGAGCCAAAGGTGATCTGAAGGTCTTTCAGCTCAATCAGCTTTTCGCGTTCAGCCATTTAAGTTGGCGCCTCCCATCTTTCCCATTTTCTCACGCAGGTTCTGGATGGAGTGCGGCCGCTCGATCTTGGGAGCGCGCGGGTCCAGATACCAGGTCTTTGCGGCGTGGGTCTCGGACACCTGGAAGAACGGAGGCTCTTGCACAAAGTCGATTGCCAGCGCATGCTTGTTGCGGGGCGCAAATGCGTCACCCTTGATCTCGTTGAACAGGTTCGGGGGAGTACCATCCACGCTGGGCAGGGCCTCACCCTTGGTGCCCAGCTGCGGCAGAGCCTGCAGCAGAGCCCAGGTGTAGGGGTGCCATGCATCGTAGAAGATCTCCTCCACGGTGCCGTATTCCACGATCTGGCCGGCATACATCACGGCCACACGGTCTGCCACGTTTGCCACAACGCCCAGGTCATGGGTGATGTAGATAACGGACATGCCCAGCTCCTTCTGCAGGTCGCGGATCAGCTGCAGGATCTGTGCCTGAATGGTCACGTCCAGCGCAGTGGTGGGCTCGTCGCAGATCAGGATCTGCGGGCGGCAGGCCGCTGCAATGGCAATGACGACACGCTGACGCATACCGCCGGAGAACTCGTGGGGGTACTGCTCGTACCGACGCTCGGGGTCGGGGATACCCACCTTGCCCAGCATCTCGATGGCAGCCTTTTTGGCTTCCTCGCCCTTCAGACCCTGGTGGTGCTCAATGCTCTCCTGGATCTGCTTGCCGATCTTCTTCAGCGGGTTCAGGCTGGTCATAGGGTCCTGCATGACCATGGCGATCTTCTTGCCGCGGACACCCAGCCAATCCTTCTCGGTGAACTTGGTCATATCGCGGCCTTCGAACATAATGGAGCCGCCGGTGATCTTACCGTTGGCATCCAGCATACCCACAAAGGTCTTGGTGAATACGGACTTGCCCGAACCGGACTCGCCCACGATGGCAAGGGTCTCGCCTTCGTACAGATCCAGCGAACACTTGCGGATGGCGTTCAGCTTGCGGCCGCGCAGGCTGAAAGTGATCTCCACGTCTTTGGCAGAGATAATCGGTTGTCTATCCATTTACGTCTCTCTCTCCAATCTATCAAACGTGGTTGCGCGGATCAGCCGCATCCGACAAAGCGTTGCCCATGATATAGAAAGAAATGGAAATGATGGACACGATGGATGCAGGGAAAACCAGCAGGTACGGATAATCCAGGAAGAAGCCGCGCACCTTGCTCAGGATCAGGCCCAGAGAAGGCGTGTCGATGCCCAGGCCCAGGCCCAGGTAGGACAGCGTGGATTCCAGATTGATGGTGCCCGGGATGGACAGTGCCATACGCAGGATGATAACGGAGACCAGATACGGCAGGATGTTCTTGGTCAGCACGCGCCACAGCGGGGTGCCCAGGCAGCGGGACGCGAGGTTGTACTCGCGGTCACGGAACATGAACACCATGTTGCGGACACGGCGTGCCATGGAAAGCCAGTTGATGGCGATCATGGAGATGGCCATGATCCAGAAGCTCTGGCCCACCATCAGGGCGATCAGGGTCATATAGATGATATAGGGCACGTTGTCGATCAGGTTGTACAGCTCCGTGAAGAAGCGGTCCAGACTGCGCACATAGCCCCAGATCAGGCCGAAGATCACGCCCACGATGCTCTCGCCCACGGCGACCACCAGAGCCAGACGGATGGAAACCTGGGTGGCATACCACACCTGGCACCAGTAGTCACGGCCCAGGTTGTCGGTACCGAACCAGTACTCACTGTTGGGCTTGATGAAAGCCTTGCTGGAATCAGAGATCAGGGTAGTGTAGTGATACTTGCCGATGCCCAGCGCAATGAAGGAGAACACCGTCAGCGCCAGGAACAGGATCAGGCAGAAGACAGCGACCTTCTGCTTGAGGAAGTTCTGGATGACAGAACCCCAGTAGGAATAGTTGGAGTAGCCGATGCGTTCAGCTTCTTCCGGGGAATAATCCACAAAGTAGAACAGTTCTTCGGGCTTCTTGCCCTCAAAATCCGATGCCTTAGCCATCAGCGAGCCTCCTCCTTTCCGGTCAGAGTAATACGGGGGTCAACCACCATCATCAGCACATCGCCCAGGAACACGCCCACGATGCCCAGCACAGCGTAGAGGATGACCAGGGTCTGAACGACATTCAGGTCATAGCGCTGGATGGCATCCGTCAGCAGGGGGCCCATGCCGGGAACGGAGAAGAACCGTTCCATCAGCAGGGAGCCGCCCACCGTCACCAGGATGGACTGGGGGATATACTGCACCATGGGGACCATGGCGTTGCGCAGAACATGCTTGAACATGATCTCGCGGGAGCTCAGGCCCTTGACACGGGCCAGCTTGATATAGTCACGGGTCAGCTCATCCACCATGTAGCGGCGGGTCCACAGGGCATAGCCTGCAATGGATGCCAGCGAAAGGCAGGTGATGGGCAGCACGCTGGAAGCACTCACATTGCGGGTGGAATACAGCGTGGGGAATCCCAGGTACTTGGAACCAAAGACCAGCACCAGAGAATACGACACCAGCGACGGGACCGCGTTGACGAACACGGTGTAGGCCGTGCCGATCCAGTCGAATACCTTGTCCTTGAATGCCGCCTGCAGGATGCCCATCAGCACACCGATCACCAGAGAGATGCCGGTGGCGATGAGGCCCAGACGCATGGAGATACCAAACTTTTTACCAATGACCTTGACCACCGGGGCACCGTTCTGGATGCGGCGGGAAGTGCCGAAGTCCAGATGCAGCAGGTTGTTATAGAACTTGACCAGCTGGGTGGGGATGGGGTCGGTCAGGCCAGCTGCTTCCAGAGCGGCGGTCTTCTGCTGATCGGTAAACTTCATGAGCTGTTCCTCAGTGAAGTAGTAGTCCGTCGGCAGGCAGCGCATCATCAGGAAAACTGCTGTTGCGATCAGAAAGATTGTGACAAGCGACTGGAGCAGCCGCTTAACCGTGTATTTTAACATGTTATCGAACCCTTAACTTTTATTTCTACCCTTTCGGGCGGGGAAACGGGGAACTTAAGCCTTGGTAGCTGCGTCGAATGCAGCGGCGAACTCCTCGTACTGCTCGGTGGTGTAAGCCTCTTCGCTGGTCTCCCAGTTCACAGCCTTGTAGTTGCAGGGACCATACACAGCGTTGATCTTGCTGTACTCGTTGGCGTGGGTCAGAGTCCAGGCAACCTCGAAGTAGCAGGGGCAGGCCAGAACGTTGTTCAGCATGCTGGCCTCAGCCTTTGCGAAGGCAGCGTAGCGGGCATCGGTATCATCAACGATGGCCTTTGCGGTGTTGACCAGATCGGTGAACTCCTCGTAGCAGGCCACCAGATCCTTCTGCCAGTCAGCGGGGCCGGCCTCCACGACCTTGGCGATGTTGGAGTAGTACCAGCTGTAGTAAGCGTTGTCGTCGTGCAGGATCTCCTGACCAACGAAGTTGACGGGATCGCCGAAGTCAGCGCCCCAGCCGTTGATGACGAAGCTCTGCAGCTGAGGATTGCGGACTTCCTGAGTGAGGGAAGAAACAAAGGTCTTGATGTCCAGCACGATGAAGTCATCGCCGAAGCTGTCGGTGAAGCACTGCTTCAGCACGGTTGCGTTGTCCAGAGCGGTGGAGTTGGCGGCGATGATGTAGTAAGCAGCGTGGACAGGGAAGGTAACGCCGATGGCGCTCAGCTCGTCCATGGCCTGCTTCTTCAGGTCAGCGATGTCGCCGTTGTTGGCGCGCAGACGGATCATGGTCTTGCCATCGTATGCTTCCTTGTCGAAGCCCATCTCCTTGGCAACCAGGGTGGAGTACTCCTGGCCCTGGGTGTTGTAGCAGACACCGGGCATGGTGTAGTAATCGTTCTCGCACTTCAGGGGGTTGATCTTGTTGGTACGTGCATACCAGTTGGTCATCTCCAGGCCCTTGTAGAAGCACTGACGGAAAGCAGTGTTGGCAATCGCCTTGTTCCAGTTGTCGTCGGGGGTGCCGTCCTCGTTGTTCTTCTGATAGTTGAAGTGCATCTGGTAGCTGAACTTCTTGGGGCGCTTCTCGCACAGCTGCTGATTGTACTCGCTGTTGGGATCAGCCTGGATGGTGGTCAGAGTGCTCTCGCCCACATCCATCTCGTCCAGCTCACGGTTCTGGTACAGCTGGAAGGTAACGGTGCCGTCGCTGATCATGGTAACAGTGAAGCGGTCGAAACGGGACACATCGTTTGCACCAAAGTAGTTGGGGTTGGGGATGTAGCTCTTGGTGTTCTGGCTGATGAACTCCTCCACCACATAGGGACCATTGTACCACATGTTGGTGTAGTCGCAGGCACGGAAGCCCTCAACGCCCAGCTCGTTGATCAGATCCTCAGAGACGGGGTAGAAGCTGGTGTAGGCAGCAACGGTATCGAAGTAAGGGCAGGGATTCTTGCAGGTGAAGACCAGGGTGTAATCGTCCGGAGCCTCAACGCCCACGCCTGCGTCCAGCATATCCTGGTAGGTCAGGTCGGCAGCAGCATCGCCCATATCGCTGGTCTTCTGATAGTAATCAGCAGCACCGGTCAGGGTCTCGTTGGGCATGGAGGTGTTGTTGGCCTGGTTCTTGGCTGCGTTCAGCACCCACTCCAGACCCACGAGGAAGTCCTTGCTGGTCAGGTGAGCCTTGACTTCGCCGTTGACATCCACCCAGTCCACATCGTCGCGGAGGTTGAAGGTCCAAACAGAAGAGTCCTCATTGTGGCTCCACTCCTTGGCCACGGAAGGCACGGCCTTGCCGTAGCAGTCAAAGCTCAGCAGGCCTTCCCACAGGTTGGTGGTGACATTCATGTCGGAAGCCATCTGGCTGTACAGCATGTTCCAGCTCTCCAGCTCACGGTTGGTGCTCTCCCAGGAGATGAACTCCTTCAGCGGGGTAGCGCCAGTGGTGTTGGGAGCGCTGGTAGCACCAGAGGAAGCAGCGGTGGAGCTGCTGCCAGAGTTGCCGCCGCAGGCGGCCAGAATGCCGGCGGCACCAACGACACCGGAAGCCTTCAGAAAGCTGCGGCGGCTGATTGCATGAGACTCGTAGTTGTTGTTCATTGTGTTTTCCTCCCTATAATAATTCCGTGCTTCAGTGCATGGTGCAGGGCGGGATGTCCTGCTGTTTTCCCACTATTCTGCGGAGGTTTTTTGAATCCTGTATTGCCAGGGAATACAAAAGAGCGCAGAAACAGACCCCTCTGTCTGCACCTGTGCTCCTCCCGCAAAACCTTAACACGTCATATATTGTACCATTGAAATAAAAAGATGTCAATGGAGCACACACAGCTTTTTCTTCAAAAAGCAAAGTCTGCCGCGCAAAAACGATGAAATATATTTGCTTTTGCATGGTAAAGCGTGCAGGAAATTTAACAAACAATGCCACAGACAAAACAACCGGAATTGTTCTCGTCAAAAAGACACTGTATTTTTGCTTTATATTCTAAAAGAGCAGGCGCTCCACGCTTTGCGAAGAGCCCCTGCTTTTGGAAAACCGAATTATTAAAACAAGTCACCGGGCCAGAGCGTTCTGGATCTTTGCAAAATCCTCCAGCGTCAGGGCCTCAGGACGGATGCGGGCATCGAAACCGGCGGCTTCAATGTCAGCGGTCACGGCATCCTTGGGCATCCCCAGGCCGCTGGCAATGGCATTGGCCGCAGTCTTGCGCCGCTGGCCAAAGGCCGCGCGGACAAGGGCAAAGTAGCCCGCCTCGTCCTCCACCTGCACGGCGGGGGTGGGGCGGATCTCCATCCGCACCACAGCGCTGGTCACCTTGGGGGCCGGGTAAAAGCTGCCCGGGGCGGCGGTGAACATCATCTTAGAGGTCGCGTAATAGCTCACCGCACAGCTGATGGCACTGGAGGCCCGGGTGCCCGGGGCGGCGGCCAGACGATCGGCTGCTTCCTTCTGCACCATCACGGTCAGGCTCTCGATGGGCAGGCGGTCACCCAGCAGCTTCATCACAATGGGGCTTGTGATATAGTAGGGCAGGTTGGCGCAGACCGCCACCGGCATCCCGGGGAACTCCTGCGCGATCAGGGCTTTCAGATCCACCTTGAGCACATCCTGCAATACCAGCTTGAAATTGTCCACACCGGCCATGGTCTCGGCCAGCAGGGGCGGCAGGCGCTCGTCCACCTCGATGGAGACCACCTTTGCTGCCCGCTTTGCCAGCTCCCGGGTCAGCACGCCGATGCCGGGGCCGATCTCGAGCACGCCGTAGCGCTTGTCCACACCGCTGGCATCCACGATCTTGGGGGGAAGGCCTGGGTTGACGATGAAGTTCTGGCCAAAGCCCTTGGAAAGGGCAAAATCATATTTTTCGCACAGGGCGCGCACATAAGACAGGTCGGTCAGTTCGGGCATGGCTCTATCCTTTCTTTTCCAAAATAACCCTCTCAGTCTCGCTTCGCTCGCCAGCCCCCCAAAGGGGGAGCTTTTGACAAAACCGCAAACTTTGCATGAATTGCCAAGACCTCGCCCTTCGGGAGAGGTGGCAGCGCGTCAGCGCTGACGGAGAGGGTTGTTCTCTTATTCTTGACTACTGGATGCAGTGCTCTCCCCTGCCGCTTCACTTTCGGCGGGCGCGGTCTCTGCCGGGGTGCTCTCGGCAGATGCAGCCTCAGCGTCCCCTTCCGCCACACTCTCAGCGGCGGCGCTGTCTGCAGCTTCACTGGAGGCAGCCTCGTTGACACCGCTCACGGTGGTGGTGCCGCTCATCTGCTGGGCAGTGCTCACGGCACGCTGGATCTGGGGGTCGTTCTCCACAGTGTAATCATAGTAGGCGGTCTGCTCGTCCGCAGTCAGGGGGCGCTCCACATCCACGGTCAGGCCGGTGCCGTCAAAGCAGCTGCCGTCGCCGCAGACCAGCTTTGCCACGGTGACCACCACGGCACTGCCATCGGACAGGCGCTGGGGGCTGCTCTGGATAGTTCCCTTGCCCTGCGTGGTGGTGCCCACCAGACGGGCACCATTCAGGGTGCGCAGGCTGCTGGCAAAGAGCTCCGCAGCGCTGGCAGTGCTGCCGTTGACCAGACAGACCACGGGCAGGTCGATCTGGGATTCGCTGGTGCTGGTGCCCAGCAGGGTCCGGGTGCCGTTCTTGTCCTCAGCAAAGGCCAGCGTGCCCTCCGGGGCGATCAGGTCGATGCACTGGATGGCATCGTCCAGCAGGCCGCCGCCGTTATCACGCAGGTCAAACACCAGGCTGCCCGCGCCGTTGGCGCTCAGGCTGCGGATGGCGTAATCCAGCTCGCTGGGGGTGGTGGAATCAAACTGGCGGATCCGGATGTAGCCCACATTGCCCTGCACCATCTGGTAATCCACGGTGGTGGAGCTGTAGCCGGAGTGGGTCAGGTCAGCGGTATGCTCGGAGGCCTCACTGTCCAGCCAGGTCACATTGACGGTGGTGCCGCTCTCGCCGCGCAGGCGGGTCTGGATGGCATCCACGCTGCTCATGCTCTTGACATCGGTGCCGTCCACAGCGGTGATGTAGTTGCCGACCTGAATGCCGGCCTCCTTGGCGGGGGATTCATCGTAGACCTTGATAACCTTGGCATAGCCGGACTGATCCACAGCCAGCTCCACGCCGATGCCGATCAGGGTGCCGTTCTGGGTATTCATCAGCTCCGTATAGGCGGTAGCGCTGAAATAGCGGGCGTACTTGTCGCCGGTGCCCAGCAGGTAGCCAGCCGTCAGGCGGTCGTAGAGGGTGGTCTCATCGATGGGATAGTAATCGTTGCTGCGGACATAGCGGTCCACCTCAGCGATCTTGTTGTACATGCTTTCCTTTTCCTTCACGCTGGAAACGGTGCTGTCAAACAGGCGCATCGCCACCAGCATGGTAATGGAAAAGGTAACGGTCATGGCCAGGATGACAATGCTGACCGCCATGCCGACCGATATCTTACGGTTCATCTTCTTCCCTCCTCTGTCAGACCAGCAGCATCATAACCACGCTGCCCAGCATGGAAAGTGCAAAGATCCCTGCCAGGATCAGACAGCCCACGCGCAGGATGCGCTTGCGTTTTTCTTCCTTCATAAGCCCTGACGGCCTCCTTTGATACAATGCAGATTATTTCATGGGGATATAACCACGGGGGTTGACGGCATTGGCCTTGGAGCCACCCTTCCAGACCTCCAGATGGAGGTGGTTGCCGGTAGAGTTGCCCGTGCTGCCCACATAGCCGATGATCTCGCCCTGCTGGACATACTTGCCCGCCGAGGTGGCGACCGACCGCATGTGGCCGTACAGGGTGCTGTACTGGTTGCCATCGGACATTTTGCCGTGGTAGATGATGACATAGTTGCCGTAGCCGCCGCCGCCCTTGCAACCCATGCCTTCGAAG
>ERZ791883.744-NODE-744-length-35365-cov-10.922911_pt1 | contig 35365 bp, 17 predicted proteins | sample MGYA00510160_ERZ791883 | MGnify/ENA primary metagenome ERZ791883 (study PRJEB30046, sample SAMN00792072) | human gut metagenome | study: EMG produced TPA metagenomics assembly of the A metagenome-wide association study of gut microbiota in type 2... | reverse complement strand
AGACGGGGCCGTCCGGCCTACGCCAAATTGACGGACAAAAGTACAAATAATTATTCAAATATGATAGTTTCAAGTAGTTTCTTCAGGGCAACCGCACCAAAACCGTGATCAAATATCATTGACAATAGTTATTTATGCATTCTTGATTCATAATGGCCATCTACAAGTATAAGGAACTGTTTGTGTTTAAAAAGCAGGTATTCCACTGGATTATAATCAGAAACAGTGCATAAAATCTCCTCAAACAAGGCAGATAAACAGCTCCACATCCCCGTTCCGGTTTCACGAAGATCCGGGTCTCCACCTCCTCCACACCCGGATCTCCCATGCCCTTCCACCCGGGTCTGAAGAAACTTTTCAAGTTGTTTTTGGTAAAAAAGTAGCTTGTCTTCATGAAAAAACGAGCCTCTTTAATCTATTTTGTATCAGCTTCAGAACACATCTGACATTTGATAAAATATTGATATATAACACATTATCACTTTTACCCATGATAGTTATGATAGATAAATGATAGTTAAAAGCAAGAACTATCATAGAATAACATACTGTTTTACAAGCATATAAATTCATTTATGATAGTATGATAGTTGTTTTGCAAAAAACTAAAAATCCATGCTTACAAAACTTTATTTTGCAGACTTTGGGAAATCTCCTACATTTGCACCATAAATCTGAAATAAAATATGATGCGCATTGATATACTGACCGTACTTCCCGAGATGATCGAAGGAATGGTAAACTGTTCCATTGTGAAACGGGCACAAGACAAAGGTTTGGCTGAAATACATTTACACAATCTGCGGGATTACACGACCAACAAATGGCGGCGTGTGGATGATTATCCTTTCGGGGGTGAAGCCGGCATGGTTATGCAGATCGAACCTATCGACCGGGCCATCTCGGCTTTGAAAAGCGAAAGGGATTATGATGAAGTTATTTACACATCGCCAGACGGGGAAACCTTCAACCAGCCGATGGCAAACAGCATGTCGATGCTGAACAATCTGATCATCCTTTGCGGACATTACAAAGGAATCGACTACCGCATCCGCGAACATTTGATAACAAAGGAAATATCTGTTGGTGATTATGTCCTGACAGGAGGCGAGTTGGCTGCCGCCATCATCACAGATGCCGTCGTACGTCTTATTCCCGGAGCAATCGGCGACGAGCAAAGTGCCCTCTCCGACTCGTTCCAGGATAATTTGCTAGCTCCCCCAGTCTATACCCGGCCTGCCGATTACAACGGCTGGAAAGTTCCCGACGTCCTTCTGTCCGGACACCAACGCAAGATTGAAGAATGGCGTCTCGGACAAGCTCAAGAAAGGACAGCCCGGCTACGCCCCGATTTATTGAAGTAAATTGTCCTACTTCTGCTCTACTACGAAATTATAGATAAACTCATATTCATACGTGTTATTTTCCGCAGTTGCACCATTCACGGGATTGATCTTTTCTTCAATCGTCATGCCTGTGATATAATCGCCGGTCAACGTATAGCGGAATGTATATTCGGCGCAAATATCCGTTGCATCGGAGACATTATACCAATAGGCACGGGTTGGCAGATTCTGATTCATCTTCCCATAGAGCAGGTTCAACGGAGAAATCACATCAAAGCCGACCGGTTGAAATGAATTGACAACTCGGAACGGAAAGTTCTCTGGACGTAATTGAGAATTATATTCATATGTAATCTCTTTCTGTGGCAGATAAGCATAATGCACCGCATTTCCATTTTCCCACGAATAGCGATCCACCTCACCTAGTTCTCTTACCTGATAACCCGAACCGTCCTCATTTGGCCACTGGATAATCTGCGAAACTGATTTCAGCCAATTAGAACTATAGGTGTACCTGTTTTCTACAGCCGTATACACAGCATTACTCATATACTTGTTTTCAGATTTTTCTTCCTTGGCCGCAATCATATTTCCGCTTAGCGTGTAAACCGTATGGACAAAGGGATCAGTCGGAGAACCGTCGATCATCTTCACGCCACTTACGGAAATCGTCTTGTCTACAATAATATAATTATCAGTAAACTGATTTCCTTCCGTATTTAATATAATCCGATTGATTTGCTTGTCCTGGTCATAAGTGATATTCGCGTTAAAAAAAGCATTTCCGTTTTTCGTACATGTAACACTCGTCAGCTTGTTCAACTCAGGAATAAACGGCTTATCATCATCTCCACAAGACATAAGACCTGCCACCATCAAAAGCACACTTAAAAATTTCTTCATCTCTCTTTCTTTTTACTATTCGATCTTACAAAAATAGGACATTTGCTAAAATAACGGACGAAGTAACCTATTTTAAGTAATTCTACTTGAAGAAATGCAAGTAAACCATTAGCTTTGCAATATAATTTATCATAATAAATAGCTAATAACAAACATCTTACAATAAGATAAAACGTAAAACATACAATATCTAAAATTTAATAACATGAGAATGAAACATCTGACGGTAGCAGCACTAACATTATTGCTGTCTGTTTCTTGTAGCCAAAGACAAGAAGATTATCCGTTTCGCAATCCTGATCTCCCTATCGACGAACGCATAGACGACCTCTTGAAACGTCTGACTGCCGAAGAGAAGATCGGCCAAATGATGAATACGACTCCGGCAATCGAACGCCTCGGTATACCCGAATACGATTGGTGGAACGAAGCCTTGCACGGTGTCGCACGTGCCGGAAAAGCGACTGTTTTCCCACAGGCTATCGCGATGGCGGCGACTTTCGACGACGACGCACTGTACGAAACATTTACGATGGTGAGCGATGAAGCTCGCGCCAAATACCATCAGTATCAAAAAAATAAAGAATATGACCGCTACAAAGGCTTGACCTTTTGGACGCCGAATATCAATATCTTCCGTGATCCCCGCTGGGGCCGTGGCATGGAAACCTATGGAGAAGATCCGTACTTGACAGAACGGATGGGGGTTGCCGTAGTGAAAGGCTTGCAGGGAGACGATCCGAAATACTTTAAGACACATGCTTGCGCCAAGCATTATGCAGTCCATAGCGGACCGGAATGGAACCGTCACGAATTTGACGTCACAGTGACGCCCCGTGATTTATGGCAAACCTACCTGCCAGCTTTCGAGGCTTTGGTAAAAAAAGGAAATGTACAGGAAGTCATGTGCGCCTACAATCGCTATCAAGGCAAACCCTGCTGTAGTAGCGACAAACTGCTCATCGACATCCTTCGGAATAGTTGGGGATATGAAAACATCATCCTTTCCGACTGTGGTGCGATCAACGACTTCTGGCAACGGGACGAACGCACGCCTCGCCACGAAACACATCCCGATGCGGAAAGCGCTTCTGCAGATGCTGTCCTGAACGGGACTGACCTGGAATGCGGCAACAGCTATAAAGCTTTGATCAAAGCTTTAAAGGAGGGAAAGATATCCGAAAATGATCTGGATGTCTCCCTACGCCGCCTGCTGAAAGGTCGTTTTGAATTAGGCATGTTCGATCCGGACGAGCGGGTTCCTTATGCTCAAATCCCATACAACGTGGTGGAAAGCCCCGAACATGTGGCACAAGCACTCGAAATGGCGCATAAGAGTATGGTGCTGCTGAAGAACAAGAATAACACACTTCCACTGAGTAAAACGATCCGGAAAATTGCAGTTGTCGGTCCGAATGCCGCCGACTCGACCATGCTTTGGGCGAACTACAACGGCTTCCCGACGCATACCGTAACAATATTGGAAGGTATCCGCAACAAAGTGCCCGATACAGAAGTAATCTACGAATTAGGATGTAATCATGCGGCTGACTTCGTAATCCAAGACTTGGGCAACCACATCACCTCCCCTGCCGGACAGGGATTCGCCTCCGAATTCTACAACAATACGGAATTCAAGGGAGAAGCCGTTTATAAAGGTTTAGCAAGCCAATTACATTATACGACAGGCGGAAACACGCAGTTCGCACCGAATGTAAACCTGACAAACTTCACAGCACGTTTTACCGGCGAGTTTGAAGCACCAGAGACGGAACAGGTTGAGATCAAGTTGTCAGGAAACGACGCCTTCCGCCTCTTTATCGGAGATGAAAAAGTAGCCGAAGTTTGGGAAAACGAATACGGGGCAGAAAAGACGTATATGCTGAATGCGGAAAAAGGAAAGAAATATCCTGTCAAGATCGAATATATGCAACGCACGGGTAGCGCTGACCTCAACTTCCAGATCGGTACGCGTCGACCTGTCGATTATGCCGCCACTGCCGCTAAAGTCAAAGATGCAGATGTGATTGTCTATGTCGGAGGTATTTCGCCTCGCTTGGAAGGTGAAGAAATGCCGGTCAACGTGGAAGGTTTCAAGAAAGGAGACCGCACCAATATCGAGATACCGAAAGTACAACAAGAAATGGTAAAAGCACTGAAAGCAACGGGTAAACCGGTTGTCTACGTGCTTTGTACGGGTAGTGCCCTGGCTTTAAACTGGGAAGACGCCAACATCGACGCCATTCTGAATGCCTGGTATGGCGGACAAGAAGCCGGGACAGCGGTTGCCGACATCCTGTTTGGCGACTACAATCCGTCAGGTCGCTTGCCAGTCACATTCTATAAATCGATCGACCAGTTGCCGGACTTTGAAGATTACAGCATGAAAGGTCGTACCTACCGTTATATGACCGAAACACCACTTTATCCGTTCGGATACGGCTTGAGCTACACGAACTTTGCCTATCGGAATGCGAAGCTGTCTTCTGGCAAGATTACCAAAGACCAATCTGTCACACTGACGTTCGACATTGCCAACACCGGCAAAATGGATGGTGACGAAGTCGCACAAATCTACATCAAAAATCCGAACGATCCGGAAGGGCCGATCAAAGCGCTGAAGGCTTTCTTGCGTGTACACGTAAAAGCTGGCGACAGCCAGGAAGTCAACATCGAGCTGACACCCGAAGCATTCCACTCTTTTAACGACAATACACAAACGATGGAAGTCCGTCCCGGAAAATATCAGATACTTTACGGCGGCTCATCAGACGAAAAAGCCTTAGAGAGATTAGAGTTGACAATCGAATAAAAACAAATGCCGCAGGTCTCCGGATAATCCGGAAAAACCTGCGGCATTCTATCTATTCCATAACCCTATGCATTACGCCTCCTAACCCATAAGGTTAAAGGGCGTAACCCTATGGGTCTTATCCAATATACGTCTCCATAAATTTGGCACCCGGAACCGGTGAAATCGTCACGACATCCGTATCTGCCGGAATCAGGACCGTTTGTCCTTGGTGAATATAAATTTCATTGCCTTTATTGTCACGGATAGAAGCTTTACCCTCCATACAAATATAAACGACGAAAGAATCCAGTTCGGAGAAATCACGAACCATGATCGTATCGACATCCAGCAAATTCGTTGTAAAATACTTGCAGGCTGCAAGCTCTACAGTCGCATTCGTATGTGCTTTGTAATGGGTGCGGTAGTCCGGATACAAGGTATAGTCGATCGCGTCCTTTGCCAGTTCGGTATGCAATTCACGCCCTTTGCCATCCGGTCCCTTACGGTCATAATCATATATACGATAGGTGATATTGCTCGTCTGCTGGATTTCAGCAATAAAGCAACCGGCTCCGATAGCGTGTACACGACCCGCGGGCAGGAAGAATACATCGCCAGGATTCACCTCGTATCGTTGTAACACATCCATGATCGTATTATCCTCGACACGTTTCACGTATTCATCCGCATTGATCTGCTTTGAAAAGCCTGAATATAAGCCGGCACCTTTGGCAGCATTGATCACATACCACATTTCTGTCTTGCCAAAAGAATTATGGCGTTTCTTTGCCAATTCATCATCCGGATGAACCTGAATAGACAAATTATCGCGTGCATCGATAAACTTGATCAACAAAGGGAATATGGAACCAAATTGTTCGACCACCTTTTCCCCTAACAGTTGCTTGCCATATGTACGGATCAGTTCATCTAGCGTTTTACCCTCAAGTGCACCATTATCTACAACAGAATAATTGCCCTCTACATGTGAAAGTTCCCAACTTTCGCCAATACCTTCCTGCATCGGAGTGATGCCCTTAAACGGGCAAATGTCAGAGCCTCCCCAGATAATCTTCTTGAGGATAGGCTTAAATGTCATTGGATATAACATATTTGATTTTTGATTTATCAGATTTATAATTTATGATTTACGCATTGACCACAAATCACAAATTATAAATCACAAATTATTTCGCTTTCTTTACTTTCTTCAATACAACAGCGCTGCGTGCCGGAATGTATAATTTGAGCCATTCTTTTTTCTCTTTTTTATACAATGGATCGAATTGCGTGAAATGATGAATGGTATCATCCGCGAGCCCGAAGCCACCGAATCGGTTAGCATCGGTATTCAGTACCACCTCATATTCACCCTTAGGCACAAGGAAACCGTAATCGGCAAACGATTTTGTCGGATTGAAATTGAATACGAACACCAAGTCTTTTCGCATATAAGCCAAAATCTGATCCCCATCGTTATCCCAAACTTTCTGTATCGGAGTGGACTGGAAGTTTTTCACACTACGGATCAATTCCAACATTTCACAATCGAAATCGCCTAAGAAATGATATTTCAAATCCATATTATCGACCAAATCCCATTGGCGGCGTGCATACTTATGCGACCAGCCATTTCCTTCACGCGGGAAATCGATCCATTCCGGATGGCCAAATTCATTCCCCATAAAGTTCAGATAACCGCCGTTGATGGTGGAGGCCGTGACCAGACGGATCATTTTATGCAAAGCTACACCCCGTTCCACCATAAAATTGTGATCATCTTTCTGCATATGCCAATACATGTCGGCATCGATAAGACGGAAAATGATCGTCTTGTCACCCACCAACGCCTGGTCATGACTTTCCGCATAGCTGATTGTCTTTTCGTCAGCACGGCGGTTCGTCGTCTCCCACCAGATGGAAGAAGGATGCCAGTCTTCGTCTTTCTTTTCTTTGATCGTCTTGATCCAGTAATCGGGAATATTCATTGCCATACGGTAGTCGAAGCCATAACCGCCATCTTCATATTTGGCAGCCAATCCGGGCATTCCGCTTACTTCTTCGGCAATCGTAATCGCATTCTTATTGACTTCGTGGATAAGCTTATTAGCCAACGTCAAATACGCAATAGCATCACCATCCTGATGACCATTAAAATAATCAGCATAATTACAAAATGCTTCGCCCAGTCCGTGACTGTAATAAAGCATCGAGGTCACGCCATCGAAACGGAAACCGTCGAATTTATACTCATCCAGCCAGAATTTGCAGTTCGACAACAAAAAATGAAGCACTTCATTCTTTCCATAGTCGAAACAAAGGGAATCCCATGCCGGATGCTCGCGACGGGCACCGCCCAGAAAATATTGCGTGTAAGATCCATCGAAACGTCCGAGGCCTTCTACTTCGTTCTTGACAGCATGACTATGTACGATATCCATAATCACAGCAATCCCCATACTATGAGCCTCGTCTATCAACTGTTTCAGTTCTTCCGGCGTACCAAAACGGGAAGATGCGGCAAAAAAACTGCTGACATGATAACCGAACGAACCATAATAAGGATGTTCCTGAATAGCCATAATCTGAATGGCATTATATCCTTCCTTCGCAATACGGGGCAGCACCATACGACGGAATTCGTCGTAACTGCCAACTTTCTCTTCATTCGAAGCCATACCGATATGACATTCATAAATCAGCAATGGAGAGACATTAGGCTTAAACCGTTTATGCTTGAACACATAAGGTTTCTCCGGATTCCATACTTGCGCGCTGAAAATTTTGGTATTTTCATCCTGAACGACACGCCGTATCCATGCAGGAATACGTTCCCCGCTGCCTCCTTCCCACTCGACTAGGAGTTTGAACAGGTCTTCATGATGCAGCAAACCTTCAGCAAGCGCAATCTCCCAAATGCCATTGCCCAACCGTTGCAACTTATACCGATCGTCCTTCTTCCATTCGTTGAAAGTCCCGATCAGATATATAGCAGTAGCATTGGGTGCCCACTCACGAAAAACCCATCCACTCTTTGTCTTATGCAATCCGAAGTAGAGATACCCGGAAGCCATTTCCGACAACGTCTGTCTGCCGTTACCGGTCAGGTTCTTCTCTTTGTTTACCACGTATTGGTACCGTCCTTCTATTGCCTCCTTATAGGGGGCCAGCCAAGGGTCATTCTTTATTAGATTTAGCGACTCCATGATTTTTTGAGATTGGTTTCGCACAAAGATAGAAGAAAAAACTCACATATAAATAAAAAGTCCGTCGCAAATGCATAGGCTTAAATCAATTATCCGAAGAACTCCGTTTGTTCTTATTCAAAATCAATGTCGACGGCATTTTTTGAAGTGCCTCTTTACGGTGTTCGGATACGTCGTTCCAAGTGTTGTAGCCGATCAGCATAAAGTTATAGCTATTGAACAATCCCGGCGTCAGGTCTTTATCCGGTAACAGCTGGGTTTGTGGGATGGACGAGACGAAATCCCAAAGCTCTTTGAGAATTTGATCATGTCCGGGTGTTGTGGTGGACATCTTGGCTACAATACCGACAGAACCGTGAGTCGCTTTCAGCAATGTCCTTGTATAGTCGAGCAGAAAGAGATCTTCTTCGGAACTGATAACCATCAACGTATTGGTGGCCTTCACGAAATTTCGGTTAATAAATACACCGACGTCGCAATTACTGCGGGCAATAAACATCTTAGTCTTATCTTTCAGCAACGCACCAGGATAAAACCAGGATTCGGGAGCTTTGAAGCGTTTGAAATAACGGTTATAGAAGGAAGTACGGTAACGGGTTGCCGCGATATCGTCCGGCGAGTCGCTCATAGAGATGCCGGAACCGACCAGCAGGAAGTCAAATCCTTCGTTATTGACAATGTCGCAAATATCCTGTCCGGCGTTATTCGAAACCTCATAGCGTGTATGGATGTGCATACCTAATTTTTTGGCTCCATACAAGATCGGTCCGAAACTCACTTCCTCAAAATTATCCGTATGTAACGGATTGACATCGGACCCGACGGTCAGGTGAAGCGCCGTCAAGTCCAGTTTGTTCTTTCCACGGGCAAACATCTGGTGAGCCACATCAAGCATAATCTGTCCATTTCCGGCACGTCCGAATGAAAGGAGAACCTTAAATATCCCGTCGGTCGGTTCCACACAAACCTGATGTTCCTTGATCTTTTCACGTGTCTTGAAACACAATTTAATGAAAGAAACCAACGGGATTGTCATAAAGGTCGTGACCAGGGTCATCAAAACCAACATGACGAAAATAGAAGGCGGCAATATCTTCATCTCATAACCGATCGTCAACACGACCAGTTCCATCAGACCGCGTGTATTCATTAAAGCCCCAATGTAAAAACTGTCTTTCCAGCTTTCACCGACAAAACGAGCGGAAAACAAAGCTCCCCCGAACTTACCGATAATAGCCACTACGATGAAGATTCCACACATGACCCAAAGTTCCGGTGTGTTCAGCAGACCGATCTCCGTACGCAGTCCGGTCGAAACGAAAAAAAGCGGCAGGAAGAGCGCCAATGACACGTCTTCCACCTTTTCCGTCATGATCTTGCGGAATTTGATGTTCCCTGGCATGACCACGCCTGCAATAAAGGCGCCGAAAAGAGCATGCAACCCTAATATCTCGGTAAAATAGGAGGATACGATCAGTAACAGGAACATCAGGGCCACCAGTGCTTTGTCAATCACTTCTTTATTATGGTATATATGCCCGATCATCCGTAAGAAAGGACGAACAGCAAGAAACATAAAAAGAATGTACAGAATGGAGAATAATATATTGTAAACGGCACTCAGCATACTGCCCGCCTGAGCGATGGCAATCACGACGGCCAACAGGCACCAGGCAGTAATGTCTCCGTTGGCAGCACTTGCCAATGAGATGGTTCCCAAATGTGTTTTGGTCAACCCTTTTTCCTGGATAATCCGGGCCAAAACAGGAAAAGCCGTGATACTCATGGCAATCCCGATAAATAGAGCGAACGACAGGAATGGTGTCCCTTTATGAGCATAAGATCCATAGACATAATAGGCAGTCAGCATACCGAAGAAAAACGGCACAATCGTACTGGTATGGCTGATCAGGATAGTTTCCTTCAATTTTTTGCGAACTTCGCCGATATCCAGTTCCATACCGATGGCAAACATGAAAAGGATAAGACCGAATTGGCTTAATATGGTGATATTACCTAATGACTCGAGTGGAAAAAGAAACGCAGATACCCCCGGCAGAAGATGGCCGAGCACGGACGGACCGAGTACGATACCGGCTACGATTTCACCGATGACGGTGGGTTGGCCGATCTTTTGAAACATCCAACCGAACAAGCGGCAGACAATTAATATGGTAATAATTTGCAGAAGAAGGATTCCCATCGACGACTGGATATGGTGAGTAACCGAATCCCAGAACACAAGAAATCCCTCCCCCATAGTTTGGGGAGCATTTTGCATGGTCTGAACGGCTGTTCCGACCTGCTGGCTTTCTCCTTCTTTGACTATGAAATACATGAGTGAGCCAAAGACCAGGATCATCATCAAATAAAAGGCTATGCTTTTTGTTCCTTTACCCATCTGCTATCTCTGATACGGTTTCTTGCAAAAGTAAGAAAATGAATTAATATAACTCCTTGTGTGATGAAATATTTTACTGGCGATTTCGTTTTTTTGCAAAATGTCAGATTTACCTTCTTCAGGTTCGTCTGTACACGTCCATTCACCGGATTAGAGGCCACAAGCTTATGATAAATATTTATTTTATAGGAGGATATTGCCTGATTTGGATTTAAATATTTCAATTAGATACATCTTAATATATAATTGGGCATAAAAAAGCCACTAAAGCTGCACGATCCAAATAAGCTTTAGTGGCTTTTACAGTCAAGGTCAGCTATATTTAATTAGTATGTTGTCTTTTTATTCAAACCCTGCATGCACACCTTTGATGGAAAAGGAATCCGCTTCTCGTTTTTTCTCTCCAGTATACATCCATTCGATAGTGTCTTCGTATGTCTTGCCGTCTTTGCTTGCAACGGTCTTCACAATGTTCTTTCCGTCTGCCAAGGTAACATTGTCTATAATATAATGTACGTCTGTATAACCTTTACGGATACCGGACAACTCTTGGCCGTTCAAGAAAACTTTAGGTTCTCCGATATTAGAATAAACGGTGATAGAAGTGACTTTCTTTTCGCGATCCACATTCCGGCGCTGTGTCAAGTACAAGACAGGATCTTCACTCCAGTTCGCCTTGTACCAGAAATAAGAGTCTTTCTTCGTCTTGCGGTCAAAAGTGACCATGCCCTTCATGTTACGGGCGGGAAGATCGCCGCGATTAGCCAGCGGAGTAGCAAAATCGAAAGTGTTCCACAAATAAGAAGCGACAATATACGGATGCTTGGCGATCACGCTCCACTGGTATTCGTGTGTCTTCGTCTGAAAAGTTTCCGGATAGAAAGGTTTCGTCCAATTCAGTGAATTGTCCAGATATTCGGTCTGATGGACAATGTTGGCGTCGGCTCCATACTCCGTCAGCATCAATTTCTGATCCGGATAGTTCTTTTCCAAGCCTTCTACCCACGGTTCGATATCCTGCAATTTCTTTTCGTACCAGCCAAAATAACGATTCATTCCCTGTATGTCAGCATTCAAGTTGACCGGATGCTCCATGTGCCCGTAGCCATTTACCGAAACAGTGTAACGGTCAGGGTCTTCCGTCTTCGCTAGATCATGCAAGGATCGGGTCAATTCTTTTGTATATTCGTGCGGATGATAGACTTCGTTATGTAGCCCCCAAACATAGATGGACGGATGGTTGAAGCTCTGGCGGATCAGTTCGCGGAGTTGGCAACGGGCGTTCTCGGCTTCCTGTCCGGAGACACGGTTCACGAAAGGAATCTCCGCCCAAATGATCAATCCTAAGCTGTCACAACGCGAATAGAGGTAATCTGATTGCTGATAATGAGCAAAACGGACGGTTGTCGCACCGATATCCATAATAGTAGCCAGGTCGAAGTCATGATTTTCATTCTTCAACGCACTACCCAGCCCCCACCAGTCCTGATGGCGGGTAACGCCGTACATCGGATATTTCTCGCCATTCAGATAGAATCCTTCGCCTGCAACAATCTCGTATTTGCGCAAGCCTAAGGGCTGTACCACTTCATCTATCACTTTCCCATTCCGGATCAGGCGACTCACGATCTTATACAAATAAGGGTTCTTCCGCCCTTGCCACAAGGTAGGATTCTTGATCTTGAAATCGGCTTCGAACGACTGTACGCCCTGCGGTGTCAGGTCAAACGAGCGGCTCTGAGTTGCTACCAGTTTCCCTTCTTGATCATAAATCGTGTTCTGTAAGGTGAGCGGAGCCGGTTGCAACGTTCCATTATCCAACTTCACTTTCACTTTTACATCCGCTTGCTTTTTGGAGACATTCTTCTGGGTGATGTAGACACCGGAAGAAGCACAATCGGTCACACAGATATTATAAGGATCTGTCACGATCAACCAAACCAGACGGTACATCCCGCCATAAACGCCGAAAAGCACATGATTGATAGGAATCACGTCCGGACGTGACGCATTGTCGGCTTTCACTATGATCTCGTTATCCGCCCCCGGTTTCAGCGCCGTACCGATCTCGCATGAAAAAGCAGAGTAGGCTCCTTTATGAGTTGTCACAAGAGAACCGTTCACATACACCTCCGCAACAGCTCCCACACCTTCGAAACGCAGGAAGACGCGTTTGTCCTTCAGTTCAACAGGAAAGAAATAGTGCTTTTTGTAGTAGGCAGGTCCTTCGTAGAATTGGTCATACTGCGTCTGCATATCTTTTGCATTCCATGTGTGAGGAATCTCGACCTCGGTCCATCCACTCTCCCATTTCGGCGCATTAACGGCCAGTTCCTTACCTGCCGGCGCTTTCTTAAATACCCAACCGGAATTAAACGGCTCAACAATCCGGCCTTCGGCCTGCATCACCAAACTGAAACAGGCCAGCAACAAGGTTAAACTCAATACTCGTTTATTCATGATGTTTTAATTGATTGAGTTACAAAAATAGGTTTATCAACTTGTTTCACCGTGTAAAATCATCTCAATCCTGTTCAAGATCGTCTCCAAATCACTATCTTTGCGGTATAAAAGATATACAGCCATGCGTCTTTATTCATAAACCATGAAACTACGAATGATAAAAAGATTCTATACCACACTTATTATATATATGGTTATGCTATATACACATCCTGTATATAGCATAAATTTCTTCTTCTCCCACCTGGGAGTAGAAGACGGCCTGTCGCAAGTTTCCGTTCTTGATATTTTCCAGGATTCGGACGGTTACATCTGGTTCGGGACGCGCAACGGCGCGAACCGCTACGATGGCTACGAATTCGTTGTCTATCAAAACGAAGTCAACAATAATGCAACATTAACAGACAACTACATTCGGGGATTTGCCGAGGACGACCGGAAGAATATTTGGATCGCAACTTCGAACGGGATCAACTGTATCGATTATAAAACCAAAAAGATAACCCGTTTTTACCCCAAAAGCATCAACAAGGAATGCACCACCAATATCATCAACCGCCTATTAAAACATTCGGACGGGAATGTCTATGCTTTCTGCAACCGATCCGTATTCAAATGCAGTATGAACCAGACGGTCGAAACGGTCTTCCCCGACATAGCAATCCCTTCACCAACCTATTCCGTAGCACAAGCTCCGGACAAGGACATTTATATCGGAACGGAGAGCAACGGCTTGTACATTTATTCCGAAAACTGGAAACTAAAAAAACACGTACCCATCGACGGTATCATTGCAACCATATTACCGGACAACAACGGGGATATATGGCTGGGACTAGACGAAACCGGAATTTGCCTCTTCAACAAAAACAAACAGACCTTTACATGGTTGCACAAGGATAACACCAACCTCAATAACAACTCGATACGCACATTCGTTCCCTATGGCGACAGTTCCATTCTGGTCGGAACATTCCGGGGATTAAACATACTGAATAAAAAAGAACTCACCATCACTCCTGCCAATATCAATATCGCCGGGAAAGGAGGCCTGAGCCACTACTCCATCCACAGCATGCTGATCGACAAGGATCAGACACTCTGGATCGGGACCTATTCAGCAGGAGTCAATTATCATAGTCCCTTTTACAGGCCGGTTTCCTATATCACGCCAAACGAATATGCCGGCATCATCGGCAAAGGTCAACAAGACAAAGACGGGAACATGTGGTTTGCAACAGAAGGTGCAGGATTGTTTTACTATAACCCGGAAAACGGGCGACAACAGCTTTATCCCATCAAACCTCTTCACGAAGGGAATTATGAGATCAATATCATCAAATCAATCCTGATACAAGGAGACTCGATCTTGTGCTCTACCCATTTCGGGTCAGTCTATTTGTTTTCCATTCGGGATAAACAGTATAAAAAGCTATACGACTTCCAGCACAACGACATTTTCTCCCTATACATCGATAAAAGCAAACGGCTCTGGATACCGACAAACAGCAGCCAGAACTTAGTGATGGTCGACAAGGGAAAGCAAACCAACCGGTTCATGGCCAACGGCATTTCCCGCTCTTTCAAATGGGTTACTGTTATCCATGAACTTGAACCAGAGCTGTTTTTGTTCGGTACATTGTCTGACAGCCTTTACCTGTACGACATGAAGAAAGAAACCGTCCGCAACCTTTCCACCGAACTGCAACCGGATCCCAAATTCGAAAAGTTGGGAAATATCACGGCCATTACGCAGGACAACGAAGGCTACGTCTGGATTGCGACCAATAAAAACGGCTTATACCGCCTGAATCGGAACCTGAAATTGGCCAAACATTATCAGAAAGAGGATGGGCTGTCCGACAGCTATATCAACTCGCTAACGATCGACCGGCACCAAAACATCTGGGTAACGACAGGAAAATCCCTATATAAACTGAACCGTACGACCGATACTTTCAACGAAATGAAGATAGCCGACATTCCGGCAATGGAGTTTACACGATTTTCAGGCAACAGCATTTCTGCCGACGGCAGCATCTATTTTCCCGGAGACAAAGGAGTCCTTTTCTTCAACCCGAACAAGATTATGGTGAACCCCAACATTCCGCCCATATATATTACTTCCCTGATTGTAAATAACAAAGACGACGTGACAGGAAACATTGAGGACGGGGACATTACGCTCACTTCCGATCAGAATAACATCACGTTCAGATACACAGCGTTAAACTTTATCCATTCCGAACGAAACCAGTATGCCTACAAGCTGGAAGGAGCCGATCCGGCATGGCACATAGTCGGAAACCGACGGGAGGCTTATTACAGCAACTTGGCTCCCGGCACCTACACATTCCGGATCAAAGCCTCAAATAACGACAATATATGGAATCCCGAAGAAGCAACACTACGCATCACAATCGATCCGCCTTTCTACGAGACTTGGTGGGCTTACCTCTTATACTTTTGTATAATCACATTCGTCATCGTGAGAATCATTCGTCATCAGCACGATAAACACGAACGGGAACGGGAGCTTCGCTACAAACAGATGGAGCAGGATAAGGTCAACGAACTGCATGAGGAACGGATGCGCATGTTCACCAATTTCTCACACGAACTGCGTACTCCCCTGACGCTCATCATTAACCCGCTAAACGACCTGATGCAGTACGTATCTTTCTCGCCTGAAATAAAGGATACGCTTCAGTTGATCAAAAAGAATACCGGACGGATGTTGCTCTTAGTCAATAATCTGATGGATATACAAAAATACGAGGCGGGCAAAACAGTCCTACAAAAGACCAGTTTCAATTTCTCCTCCTTTATCCGCGAGATGTATCACTCTTTCGAGAGCGTGGCAGACAACCGGGAGATCCGTTTCGTGTTGAACAACGAACTACCGGAAAGATATAAGGTTTGTTTTGACGAAGCGGAGATCGAAAAGGTATTCTTCAACCTGCTCTCCAATGCCTTCAAATTTACACCTTCGGAAGGACAGGTGACCATCCGTGTCAACACGGTCACACAGGCGGAATGTGAACTGCTCCCCCATTTCCCGGCTCAATACAGCTCCATCCTGGTAGAAGCTGGATACCTGTTTATCGAGGTGATAGACACCGGAAAAGGTTTCAGCGAACAGGAAGCAGAAAAGATTTTCGAACCTTTCTATCGTTCACAAGAAGATATACACCGGCAGATTTCCGGTACAGGTATCGGGCTCAGCTTGACACGCTCCATCATTTTGCAGCATAACGGTTGCATCTGGACCGAAAGTTCAGAAACGGAAGGCACCCGCTTTATGTTCCTTCTTCCCGACACCGAAAAACAGGAAGAAGGGGAGAACGAATCTCCCGTCCTATCCAAGTCCGCCGAAATCAGTAAAAAGTTCGATTTGCTGGTCGAAGAGACCCAGAACAAAAATAAGCAGACGGTTTTGCTGGCCGATGACAATCAGGAAGTGCTTCAATATCTGGAACAACAGCTCAGCCTCGATTATATCGTGGTTAAGGCTTTCAATGGCAAAGAGGCATTAGCGATGATTGAGGAGTCATATCCCCATATTGTCATCAGCGACATCATGATGCCAGAAATGAACGGGCTCGAACTTTGTAAACGTATCAAGGAAAACCAGAACTACTGCCATATACCGGTTATCTTGCTTACCGCCAAGTCAATGATATCACAGATCGAGGAAGGCCTAGATGCCGGCGCAGACGACTATATCGTCAAGCCTTTCCAGATATCTTTACTCAAAGCCCGTATCCGGAACCTCCTTTCCCTACGCGAGAAAATGAAGACGATGTATGGGGAAACATTTTCCCTCAAACAGTTTGGAGTGGAAGAGCCAAAAGAGCACGATGATTTCCTCACTCGGTATATTGAGATTGTAAAAGCCAATATATCGAATCCCGAACTTGATGTATCAGTCATTTATGAGGCATTGGGAATGAGCCGGACTAACTTTTACAGGAAAGTAAAGACCGTAACCGGACTTTCTCCCATCGAGTTGATTAAAAATATCCGTCTGGAGGCAGGTGCAAAACTTTTAAAGGAATCGGACATGAATATTTCCGAAATAGCCCAGCACATCGGTTTTAGCAGTCGTTCGTATTTCGCCCGCAGCTTCAAGGCTGTCTATGGAATGTCACCGACAGAATATCAGGAAACAAAATCTCAAGACTAAGAATGCATCTATCAAAATTCATCAAAATAAATGTTTTTTAGCACGTTGGTATATTTTTATCCCCTTTTGGAATAAAAATACACGTGTTTGGCTTGCATCTTTCATTCTTTTGACACAAAAAACAAATAGAATCGACAGGTTAATTATTAATTGTTTAATGTGCTAATAAATTATGAAAAGCATGAACAGACAACTACGAGGGAATTTGCCTCCCAACGAAAAGGCAAACGGGAAGAACCGGTTTCTTTCCTTATTATTACTCTTTATGGCGTTTATATCCGTACAGGTATATGCGCAGGACGTCAAAGTTTCCGGTACGGTTATCGCGGAAGCTGACAAATTTCCGATTATCGGGGCTAACATTGTTGTAAAGGGTACGACGATCGGTACTGTTACCGATATAGATGGTAATTTCTCCCTTGACGTTCCCCAGAACTCGACAATCGCTATCTCTTACATCGGTTGTGAAACGCAAGAAATCAAGATTACAGGAGCAAAAACATTGAACATTGTTCTAAAAGACAATGCGATTGGTTTGGACGACGTTGTCGTTATCGGTTACGGTTCGCAACGCAAATCAGACTTGACAGGCGGTATCGTGGCTGTTGGCGAAGAAAAACTCCAGATGGTCACGACAAACAATTTGATGGATAAATTGGCCGGACAAATCCCTGGTATGAACGTGACAACCAGCAACGCCAAACCTGGTGAAGACCAGTCTTTGCGTGTCCGCGGTGAAAATTCGTTGAGTGCGGACAATTCTCCGCTGATCGTCATGGACGGTATCCCTTACAGCGGATCTTTAGGTGACATTGATCCGGATATCATCGAGAATATGTCTGTATTGAAAGATGCATCTTCAGCTGCCATTTACGGTTCACGCGGTGCAAACGGCGTAATCCTGATTCAGACCAAAAAAGGTAAAAAAGGAGCACCAACAGTCTCATATAAAGGACAAGTCGGCATGCAACAAGCACAACATCGTATCGATATGATGAAAGGAGCCGAATATGTAAAATACACACAAGACTACAACCGCATGAAATACGGTTATTCTGGAGATCAACTCGATCCGCTTGTACTTTTGAATCCGAGTGAACGTGCGAACTATCAGAACGGTTCTGAGTTGGACTGGCAAGACATCATGTTCCGTAATGCTTTAACCACCAGTCATCAGATCAGCATTTCCGGAGGGACGGAAGCTACAACCTATATGGCATCAATCTCTCACTTAAGAGAAGATGGCGTTATGGAAAACACAGGTTTAAAACGTACTAACATCGCATTGAACATTACACAGGTTTTAAATAAATGGTTAACTGTCGGAATGGGAACGCAAGCGATCCAAAAAGAATTCGGCGGAGAGCAACCTTATTTGGAGGCTGGGTTGAAAATGAGTCCTTATGGCATTTATAAAGATGAAAATGATCGTTACGTCGACTATCCAATGGACCAAACTTTGTTCTACAATCCAATGGCCAATATTGATGCGACGAACGACAAAACAAATCGTAATGTATTCATTTCAACTTTTGCAGAAATTCAATTCCCGATTGACGGTCTGTCATTCCGTACAAACTTCGGTTACAACTACCGCAATAATTTTGTAGGATCTTATTACGGAAGAAATACTCTTTCGGGTAAAAAGGTGAATGGTTCCGCTTCTATAGAGAATATCCACTATTATGATTACACATGGGAAAATCTCTTGAAATATAATAAGACATTCGGTTTGCATAAAATTGATGCCACCGCCTTGTTCAGTATGCAGGAAACAACCAAAAAGGAAGCAAAAGAATCAGGTGAAAGTTTTGTAAACGACGATTCCGAATACCACAATATGGCTGGTGCCGAGAAAAATAAAGAAATCACATCCAAACTGACAGAAACGGCAATGCTGTCTTATATGTTACGTTTGAACTATTCATACGCCAACAAGTATTTGTTGACACTGACAGGACGCTCCGATGGTTACTCCGCATTTGGAAAGAACAACAAATATGCATTCTTCCCTTCCGTTGCCGCAGCATGGAATATCTCTTCCGAAGAGTTTATGGAAAGCCAGACAAATTATTTGGACATGCTGAAAATCCGTCTTTCATGGGGTTCAAACGGTAACCAGGCCATCAATCCTTATCAGACGCTTGACCGTTTGACACTGACCAACTACATTTGGGGCGACAACGGAACGGTTGTAAACGGAGCTTACCTGCCTACAAACGGTGTTGGGAACCCAAACCTGAGATGGGAAACCTCACGCACGATCAATGCAGGTATCGACTTCAGTTTCTTCAACGGACGTCTTTCCGGTAACATTGACGTGTATGTGGTCAACACAAGCGACTTGTTGATGAGCCGTACAGTTCCTTACATGAACGGTTACAAATCCATTATGGATAACGTAGGTAAAACCCGTAACAAGGGTGTTGAAATCGCATTGAACTCCGTCAACTTCCAAAACAATGATTTCCGTTGGACCACAAACGTCAATTTCTCGCTGAACCGCGACAAAATTATTGAACTGCGCGGTGATGGCAAAGACGATATCACAAACAAATGGTTCATCGGAGAACCGCTGCGCGTATTCTACGATTACAATGTCGTTGGGACATGGCAGGAAAACGAAACATATGTTGAAAACGGACATACGATCAGCTGGGATGCCGAAAGCGGCAAGTTCCTGAATGAAGAAGGAAAAGAATACCAGAAAGGCGCTGTCCCCGGTTCTGCTAAACTGGAAGACAAAGACGGAAACGGCTCTATCACAGCCGATGATAAGAAAATCATCGGTTCCAAACTGCCCAGCTTCCTGCTGTCAATGGGTAACCGCTTCGATTACAAAAACATCTACTTCTCTTTCTTGCTGAACGGAGTGTTCGGACAGACAAAAGAATTACATGACTACAACTTCGACCGCTGGATGCCGACATACAACTACATAAGCGGTATGGACTACTGGACACCGGAAAATCCGACAAACGAAATGACATCTCCTGCTTATGTTCCTTACGATAAACATTCATTCTACAAAAAAATGAATTACGTCAATATCAAGAACATCACGATCGGATACACGTTCCCGAAGACAACATTAAGTGCAATTGGAATCAGCTCGCTGAGTATCAATGCAAGTGTCAACAACCTCTATACTTTCAGTAACATCGACAACTGGCTGAACTTAGAAGATAGCGATGCTAACAGAAATGTTCTCGTTACCTACCCGACAGCCCGTTCTTACATGTTTGGATTAAATCTTACTTTCTAACATTATAATATAATTGAATTTGGATATGAAAAATATATTAGCAACTGCCGCTGCTGCATTTTTATTGGTGACATCAACCGGTTGTTCAGGTTTTCTGGATGAAGAGCTAAAAAGCTCGCTATCTCCAGACAATACATACACAAGCAGCTATGGTTTTGAAGTCGGAGTAAACGGGTTGTACGGTTGGGCCCGTTCCGAATTTAACACATGGGGAGGAGCAACAACAAGCCAGGGACAAGCTTGTCCGTACGAATCATTTCAGGTAGCAACAGACATTGTCTACACAGGGCATGGAGACGGTTCATTGGTTCCTTTCGAAAACTTGTCTTATACACCATCCACAACATTTGTCACTTCCTATTGGAACTGGGGATACGGTTTGATCGCCTCTGCCAATGAAATCCTCGAATATTCGGAAGGTAATGTAAATTGGGACAAACCGACCGATAAAGCCTACTATCAGGCTATCGCTCGCTTCTTCCGCGCTTATGCTTATCGGTATCTGGTATATTTGTACGGAGATGTTCCATATGTTGATAAAATTGAAAAAGACTTCCGGATAGACTTTACCCGCACACCGAAAGCGGAAGTTTTAGGCAAGATGATCGAAGACTTGCAGTTTGCAATCGCAAATCTTCCGGAAGATCCCGATAAGGTCGAAGTTGGACAGTTAACAAAATGGGCTGCCCAGCATATGCTTTCGGAAGTATACCTCATGGCAGGCAAGTATGCAGAAGCGGAAGCAGCAGCAAAAGCTGTAATCGATTGCGGTTACTTCCATCTGATGACTTCACGCTTCGGTGCGGAGAAAGACAAAGCCGGAGATCCGTTCTCCGATATGTTCAAAGAATATAACCAGAACCGTACTTCCGGTAATATGGAAAGCATCTGGGTTATGCAACTCGAATACAACACGACCGGAGGCGGCGGAGCAAACGAAGACTGGACAAAACGTGCTTGGGTTCCCAAATACTACAACGAAGACGGCTTTGTGTTGGCAGACTCTTTAGGCGGGCGTGGTTTGGCACAGATCGTCCCATTCAAATGGTGGATCGACAGCAACGACTTCTTCGCTTCAAGCGATATTCGTAACTCGGAATATAACATCAAGAGAAACTGGTATTACAACGATACTTCTTCTGATAAATATGGAAAGAAAGCCGAAATCACAGAAGAGACATGGACAAAATTCACCATATACCCGGCTGTCACGAAATTCTTCTACGGAAAAGCAGAGGATTTGAGCTATGGCGGTAACAATAAAGACCGTATGAAGTTCCGTCTTGCCGAAACATATCTGCTATTGGCTGAAGCACGCTTGATGCAAAACAATGCACAAGGAGCCGCAGACGCGATCAATGTAATACGCAAACGAGCCAATGCACCGGAAATTACAGCTAAAGATGCCACAATTGACTTCCTACTGGACGAACGTATCCGTGAATTGGTTGGTGAAGAGTTACGCCGATTTACGTTGGTTCGTACAGGCAAGCTGGTTGAACGCGTAAAGAAATACAACCCGCACAGCAACACTATGGATGAACATCACACCTTGTGGCCGATCCCGCAGACCATCATCGACTCTAACACAGGAGCCGAATTTCCACAGAATCCGGGATACTAAGCATTGAATAACTATAAAGTAAAAACACACTTATAGGATGAAAGGGGAAGTTCCAGCCAAAGGGACATCCCCTTTCTTTTTAATAATCATAAAATTTGGTACATTTTTTACTCATTTTGAGATGATATTATTATATCCTGAGCCTTATCTTTCCTATTTTTGGTGCAGAATTAAAAGAAACAGAACGAATATCATGAAAATTACAATCAAGCACATCTGTACAGGCCTCTCACTTTGCGCTTGTACCTGTTTAGTGAACAATCTGCCGGCACAGGCCGAAACGACAAATACAGCCGCTGTCAGTGCGACGGAAACGGGCTTGGACCGGCAAAGCATCATGGAAGTTGCCCGGCGGGTGGCGGACTGGCAGATCAAAGATTATCCCGAAAACAAATATGCCAAGAGCGAACCGCGCGGATGGATCGCCGGAGCACTTTATATGGGGATGTTCGACTGGGCGGAACTGAGTGGAGACAATACTTATTATGACTGGCTCCGGAAAATCTTCAACCGCCAGAGCTGGCAGGTCGCCAATCGGATGTATCATGCCGACGACGTTTGTATCGCACAGACCTATATCGATTTCTATAATAAGGAGAAGAACGAGAATATGCTGAAACCGACCATCGCCCGCGCCGACTGGGTGTTGAACAATCCTTCCAACGGAAGCATGGATCTCGATTACAGCAAAGGCAGCACGATCGAACGCTGGACGTGGTGCGACGCCCTTTTCATGGCGCCCGGAGTCTACACACGACTCTACACGCTGACCGGCAACCGTAAATACATGCACTTCGCCGACAGTGAATTTCGTGCCACTTACAACCATCTGTATGATAAAGACGAAGATCTTTTCTATCGCGACAGCCGCTACATCGGACAGAAAGAAGCCAACGGCAAGAAGATTTTCTGGGGACGTGGCAACGGTTGGGTAATCGGCGGGCTGGCGGAAATCCTGAAGACGCTGCCGGCGGAAGATACCGAATTCCGTCCTTTCTATCTCGAACTTTATAAAGAGATGTCCGAGCGTCTCGCCGGACTACAAGGAAAAGACGGTTACTGGCACGCCAGCCTGCTGGACCCGGACAGCTATCCTTCACCCGAAACGAGCGCGACCGGATTTATCGTTTACGGCTTGGCATACGGAATTAACCAGGGGTATCTGCCGGCAGACAAATACCTACCAGTCGTAAAAAAAGGATGGGAAGCACTGACCCGTGCAGTTGAAGCGAACGGGAAATTAGGGTGGGTTCAGCCGGTAGGTGCCGATCCGAAAAAGGTGACACGCGACATGACCGAGCTCTATGGTACAGGTGCATTCCTGATGGCTGCATCGGAAATTTACAAATTAGCAGACAAATAAGTCACAACAAGGCTCTTTTTTTCATAAAAGTACCTGCAAAAGCTCTTGAACACCCGGGTAAACCCGCCTTTAACATCCGGATGTCGGGAGGGCAAACACCCGGATGTACAGATAACAAACATCCGGGTGTTCAGCATCAAATCTCACTATCTTGTTGAAAACAAGCGATATGCTTTGTATCTTTTTTCTGCCGTATTGGAAAAAGATGGAGTGATAGTAGAGTGATAGATAAAAGTGACATATATCACACAACAAACAGTTGTATATGAATAGTTTATATACGAAGTGTGATAGAGTGATAGAGATTTTGAAAAAATAATAATGATATGAAGCATAAAGTTTGTTTACTCTTCACGTTCCTCTCTCTTTCCGTATCCGGTATTTCCGCAACGAACGGACAAGATTCAATACGCCAAATTCAGCTAAGCGATCTGGAAGTGCAAATCCGATGGGTAAATCCTACTGCCATACGTGCCTATCTGGACGACACAAAAACAGCATTGGGAGGAAAAGCTCCCGCGCTTTACGAAAAACTATCCCGTCTGGAAACACTTCTACCCGGCGTGCAGCAGGCCTTCTCCGATAAGGTTTCCGGCAACACGATCGACGAAGTAATTGGCCAAGCTCAAGAAATACTTGCCTTGAAACGTGAGATCATCCTAGCCAACCCGCTGCTGGACATGGACAAGATCATAGTGGCCCGTTACCGTTTGGGAAACAAGGCCCGTAAGGCGATGGGGCCGTCGATGGGAACTTCGACAGCCAACTACAACTCGCTATTTTCCAACTCGCGTAAAGGCTACGATGCCGAGATCGACTTGCTCACGGGCTTGCGCGGACAAATCGAAAGCAGCCGGATATACAAGCCCGAAGCCGATGTTCCCATTTCGGACATACAGCTCCACTGGGATGCCGACCGCCTCCTCTTCTCCTCGCTCGACAAGAACCGGAAGTGGCAGATATACGAAATGAACATCGACGGAAGCAACCTTCACCAAAAGATCACCGTTGATGAGCCGGATCTGGAATTCTGCGACGCCAATTACCTGCCGGACGGGAAAGTAGTGGCGACGACCAACATCGGTTACAACGGCGTTCCTTGTGTGCATGGCGACGATGTGGTAGCCAACCTTGTCTCCTTTGACCCCGAGACGCGTGCCTTGCGCCGCCTCACCTTCGACCAGGACGGGAACTGGTCGCCTATCGTGATCCCGAACGGACGCATCATGTACACCCGTTGGGAATATACGGACCTGACACACTATTTCTCCCGTATCGTGATGCACATGAATCCCGACGGGACGGAAAACAAAGCGCTCTACGGCAGCGGCTCCTATTTCCCGAACAGTACGTTCGACATGAAACCGCTCTCCAAGCACAGCAGCCGCTTCATCGGCATCATCTCCGGCCATCACGGGACGGCACGTTCAGGGCGGCTCGTCATCTTCGACCCTGCCAAAAGCCGGAAAGAGGAAAAGGGGATGATACAGGAACTGCCGTTCAAAGACCGCCCGATCGTCCCGATCATCAAGGACGAATTGGTGGAAGGCGTCTGGCCTCAGTTCATGAAGCCGTACCCGCTCAGCGAAAAATATTTTTTAGTTGCCTGCAAACCGGCCAAGGATGCACTTTGGGGAATTTACCTGGTCGACGTTTTCGATAACCTGACACTCATTGCCGAGCAGGAAGGGGAAGGTCTGACCGCTCCCATCCCGCTGGTAAAACGCGAAACACCTCCTGTCATCCCTTCGAAGATCAAGCCGGACAGCAAAGAGGCTACGGTCTTTATCCAGGATATCTACGAAGGAGAAGGTACGCAGGGCGTTCCCCGGGGCACGATCAAGGCTCTCCGTATCTTCGCTTATGAGTATGCCTATATCTTAGCTCCTTCCGATCACGATGCACAGGGAATACAGAGTGGATGGGATATCAAACGTATACTCGGAACAGTCCCGGTCGAGGAAGACGGTTCCGCGTTATTCACCATTCCCGCCAACACGCCGATTTCCATCCAGCCATTGGATAAAGACGGGGCAGCCATCCAATGGATGCGCAGCTGGCTGACAGGGATGCCGGGCGAGATCGTCTCCTGCGTCGGTTGCCATGAAGATCAGAACAGCATACCCATTCCCAAACGCACGATTGCTTCGGCCAAGCAGGCACGCCGGCTGGAAACACCGGAAGGAGGTGTCCGCCCGTTCACGTTCCGCCTGGAAGTACAACCGGTACTGGATCGTAACTGCGTCTCTTGCCACAACGGGAAAAATGCCGAACCGGACTTCCGCAAGGATCAGATGGTCACATATAAGAGAGGTATCTTGACGAAAATCAACAAGCAGTACGACCAGAGCTATCTGAACCTGCACCCATACGTGTACCGCCAGGGACCGGAATCAGACATCTATGTCCTCAAGCCGGCCGAGTTTCACGCGAGCAACAGCGAACTGATCCGCATCCTGCAAGCCGGACACCACGGCGTAGAGGTTCCGGAAGAGGACATGCGGACGCTCTATGCCTGGATCGATCTCAACGCGCCTTATTATGGGGCTTTCACCCAAATAGACCTGAAGCCTCAATCTCCCAAAGGTCAGGTGGAACGCCGTATGGAGCTGGCCGAGAAATACAGCGGTGTACGGGTTGACTGGCAAAAAGAGATTGCCGACTACGCCGACTGGCTGAAAGAAAACAAAAAGGCAGACGGCATTACCGGAGCAACGACCGGCGAAACAGTCGAAATAAAGAAGCCGACCAAACCGGTCCGCCCGGTCAAGGTAAAGGGATTCCCGTTCGACACGCAGACGGCGACTGCCCGGCAAGCTGCCAAAGACGAAACGACCCGCCGCCTCACCATCACTCCGGATGTACATATCGACCTGGTATGGATTCCCGCCGGCAGCTTTGTGATGGGTAACAACCGAACTCCCTCCGCTTCGCCAGCATTCAAGGCAAACGTGAAGGAAGGCTTCTGGATGAGCACGACCGAAATCACGAACGAGCAGTTCCGCGCACTTTTCCCGGAACACGACAGCCGGTACATCGGACAGACTTGGAAAGATCATACTACCCCCGGCTATGCAGCCAACCGACCAAAACAGCCTGTCGTGCGCGTCAGTTGGGACGAAGCGAATGCTTTCTGCCAAAAGATCAGCGAAATATCAGGCAATACAGTTTCTCTGCCTACCGAAACACAATGGGAATGGGCAGCACGCTCGGGAAGCGCAGATGATTTCTGGTTCGGATCGACGGAGAGCGACTTCGGTGCTTTCGAAAACTTGGCAGACAGTACGACTGTCGATCTGGCGGTAACAGGCGTAGATCCGAAACCGATGCGGGCAAACGATCCCATGCGCAAGTTCTGGGATTTCCTACCGAAAATCCTGAACGTAAACGACCACCAACTGATCAGTTGCCCTGTTGCCTCTTACCAGCCCAATCCCTGGGGATTGTACGACATGAACGGGAATGTGGCGGAATGGACAGCCTCCGATTACATTCCTTATCCTTTAAAAGAAAAGGCAAACAAAGAGGCTGTCGAAAAGAAAGTCGTACGCGGCGGCTCTTGGCGTGAACGTCCTAAATACTCCACATCGGCCGTCCGCAAAGCCTACCTGCCTTGGCAGCGGCCGATGAACGTCGGCTTTAGGATTATTGTCGAAGATATGTAAAGGCGAAAGCCCTATTCCCGCACTTGACGCGGGATCGCATGAGAACCGGACCTTATAAAACCTGTTCTTTTGCGACCCCGCGTCAAGCGCGGGGACAAGGGATTTTGGAACTTTACAAAACTTCAAGAAAGCTGCGTCCATTGCCGGCGCGATTCACACAGATGCGGACAGGGATGCGCTCTGTCATTTCCTGCACATGCGAGATGACTCCGATCTTGCGTCCCTGTGTCCGCAAACTTTCCAAAGCATCCATTGCCACACGAAGCGTCTCGGCATCCAAAGAACCGAAACCTTCGTCAATGAAAAGGCTTTCAACCCGCATCCGGTTGGATGAGAGGGAAGACAGGCCAAGCGCCAATGCCAACGAAACAAGGAACGATTCGCCCCCTGAAAGGCTATGGACGGTACGCACCTCATCGCACATATCCCGGTCGATCACCTGCAAGGCTAGTGTTTCGGGAACCCGTTCCAGCCGATAGCGCCTTGTCAATTCACGCAGTTGCACATTGGCATAGTTCAACAGTATATCGAGCGTATATCCTTGCGCTATACGACGGAACTTGGCGCCGTCGGCAGAACCGGCCAGTTCGTTCAGCTTCGCCCAACGTTCGCTTTCCGTACGCCGGACATTCAATTCTTCCTGCAGACCGGAAACTTTCGCCTTGTTCTCCGTCTGAGTACGAAGCCGGAAAGCAAGTTCCGTCTTTTCCTGTGTGTACCGGGACAAGATAACTTCGAGTGGCTCTCCACCCGAAGAATCCAAATAATCAGCTGTCCATTTGTCTAAAGCCGCCTTTCTCCGGAGCAGGTCGGCAGAGGCCTCGGTCAGGTCTTTTGCAATCTGGTCGGCAATGCCGCGTGTCTGGTCGGCGATGCCGGATTGCTCAGTCTGGGTGGCCGACAGTTTTTTCAAACGCTCTTTCAGTTCTTCCATTCGCCGGATGTACTCCTGTTCTACGCTATCTGCAGATCGGCCATTCAAAAGTTTCTTTCGTTCTGCCTGCAAAGAGGAAAAAGCGGCACGGTTCTTTTCGTGGAGCTGTCCGGATTCTTCGGCTTGCTTTTCGAGAGAAGGAAGGAAGGAGGCGAGAGATTCGCATTCGGCTTTTTGGGCGCTTTCCTGCCGTTCCAGTTGATGGAGTTTCTCGGTATTCTCATGCCACTGACGGGCGAAGTCTGTCAATGTTTTACGGAAAGTTTCCGGATTCCGCAACCAAGCTTTCTGCCACTCGCCATTACCGAACAGGAGGTCGGCAGCCGAAAGGGACTGAGTCAACTGAACGGATTGTTCTTTTACGATAGTTTCTTCCCGCTCTTGCCGGCTAACGGAGAGCTGCTGCTTGCCGATCATATCCTTACAAGCGGCTTCACTGTCTGCAAGCTCTTTATGGAGTTGGAGCAACTGCTGTTGCAGACGAGCGAGATGACGAGTATGGGCGATGTAGGTCTCTTTTTTATTCGATAAATCCTGCAATTGAAGAGTAAGGGTAGAAACAGGGGCGACAGGGGCTTGATTGACAAAAGGATGATGCGTGCTCCCACAAACCGGACAAGGTTGTCCATCCTGCAACCTGCCACGTAAATCCTTTATGTTGCCGGAAGCCTCCAAACGTGCCTGTTCGATAAGCAGTTGTTCCCGTTCCTGGCGAAGTTTCTCGATCTGTTTGTCCAAAGCCGATGCGTCGACCGCTTTCAGTTTTTCTTCCAGGCTCCGGTAGTCCTCTTCTGCCTGCTTCAACGCCTGCTGCTTGTTTGCACTGGTCTGTTGCAGACCGGCAAGTTGTTTATTCAACGCCACAACCTCCTGCCGGAGCATTTCGATCGAACGGTTTGCCGCCTCCACTCCTGAACGGGCAGCCGATGCAGCATCCAAATGCAGCAACAAGGCCGAAAGCTGCTCCGCAATACTTTCCTTCTCCTTATAACGCTCACGCCAAGCGGTCAGACGGGCAATCTCCTCCATCCCCAGCTTTTGCCGGAGGATGGCAGCCTGATATTTCTTTTCGGCCTCTCCCTTACGAAGCGTTACATTCTTTAACTGTTGCTCCGAGTGTGACAGATCGCGGATGGCCGCATCCAACTGGATGTCCAGTTTACGCGCCTGCAAGATCTCCTGTTGAAGGGATTTGAAACGAGCCTCAGACTGTTGCTGTTCCTCCACTCCCTTTTCGTATTCATGGCGAGCGACCGTCAACAATTCCGTTGCGTGCACCAACTTATCGGCCGCCTCTTTTTGTTGTCTCTGGCGGATGGTTATCTGCTGTTCGATAGAACGGACGGCCTCTTGAAGGGCCTGTTGCTCCGCTTTCGCTTTCTCGACTCGCTGCAACTCCTTTTCCGTTCCGGCAAGGCGAATGCGCAAGTCGTTTTCTTCCTCATCCGTCAATAGCTCGATACCCTGTATTCGCGTTTGGATCAAGTCGAAGGCTTCTTTCGCCCGCGCATTCCTTTCAAATATCTGGCGAGAAATGGCGGAATAGAGTTCGGTTCCGGTCAACTTCTCCAATAAGGAAGCTTTTTCTCCCTGCTCGGCTTTCAGGAAAGTGGAAAAATCGTTCTGCGCCAGCAATACGGAACGCGTAAACTGTTCGAAAGTCAAGCCAATCAAATCGATAATACGGGCTTGCAAATCGGAACGCGTCCCTTGCTCTTCCTCCTCCTTGTCGAGGTTATACAGAGCCAAACGCGGATTCTGCAACCGTCCGTTTTCCTTGTCGCGTGCCCGCGCCACCGACCAGCGTGTCCGGTAGCGGTGTCCGTTCAAGGCCATGAAATCCACTTCTGCAAAACCGGAGGATGTTCCCCGCCGCAGCAAGAAACGAGGATCGCTCTGCGACAATTGTTCATTACTGACATCCTGAAGCTTGACATTATTTTCTTTCGCCTGGTCGGTACGAGGCGTACGGGCGAACAGAGCTAAGCACATCGTATCCAAAAGGGTGGACTTACCTGCTCCCGTAGGCCCGGAAATAGCAAATATCCCGGCTGAAAGTAATGGCTCCACCGTAAAATCTATTTCAAAATCACCTTCCAACGAGGCCAGGTTACGACCTCGTATCGCTAATATCTTCATAGGGAAACCTCCCGCATTACATCGTTAAACATCTTTTCCAACTCTTCCGGCAAATCTCCCCCGAAACGGTTCGTAAAGGTATGGCGAAGCATATCCAGCGGAGCGATCTTTTGTAAATCCGTATAAGAGAAAGGACGAGAATCTTCCTCTCCCTCCTTTTTCGGATAAAAAGGGATGATGGAAGTCAGGCGTACAGCCTTATCCGCCAGCGCCTCCTCCACCCGATGCCGAAATCCCGGATCTGGCTCCGTCAGCAGTACCTGCACCTCCAGATAAGGCCATAGGCTGCGATCGGCTCCCTCTTTCGCCAACGGTAGGTTGGAAAGCGACAAAAGGACTTCGGCAGGCGACGCCGGTTCCGCCGGAATCCGATGCAGGGCGGTTCGGAGTGGGATGGGCACTGCTTCGAGATCCGACAGGCATCCGTTTTCGAGGGTAAAGGCAACAACCTGATGGTGATAATGCTGTTCGGAGAAAGACATCGGAAGCGGGCTGCCGGCATAGCGTACAGACTCGCGTCCCCCTACCCGTTGCGCCTTGTGGATGTGACCGAGGGCCGTATAGGCCAAGTCCTCGTTAAAGGCTTCTACCGATATAGATTCAAGTCCTCCCATGATAGTCCGTTCGCTCCGATCGTCTTCCGACAGTTCAGCACCAGTCGCATGCAAGTGTCCCATCGCAAGCAGGGCCTCGCCCGGTTGCCTTTGGCTGTCGGCATAGTCATAGAGCTGGCGATACATTCGGGTAACGCCCTCCACATAGGTATCTTTCCCTTCTTTCGAAGCGGGATAATCTCCCTGACGAAGATAGGGAACAGCCAGACAGATCGCTTCCCGTTTTCCTTCCTTATTATATAAGGGAATCAGAAGCGAATCGAAATCGATCTTGCACAGGTCGGTTCGCGGGACAGCCCCTACAATTGACGTATTCAGTTCTTCCAACAGGGGTATCGGCGCCTCCAGGCGGGCTGCCGAATCATGATTACCTGCGATAATCACGATCTGCAATTGTGGGTTACGCCGGTTCGCTTCCCGCAAAAAACGGAAAAAACGGCGTTGGGCGGCTGCCGACGGATTGGCAACATCAAAAACATCGCCTGCTATCAGCAGGACATCAGTCTGCCGCAGCGTCAATATATCGATCAACCACGAAAGAAATGCCTCATGTTCCTCATCACGGTCATACCCGAAAAAGGTTTGCCCAAGATGCCAGTCGGCAGTATGGATTATTTTCAATGACATGTTTTTCCAGATTTAACAAATATGAATCTGATCTTATTTTGGGGATAAAGGTAATGAAACAAACGAACAAAGACAATAAGGGGAGCCTGTGTCAAGCGCGGGAACGAGAGAAATAGATGACGAATCAAATTATTGTCCTATCTTTGTGCCGTCAATAAACAGGGGAACTTTATGAATTGGTTACAAGAGGCCTTTTTAGAGCCTACGATGGTGCAGGCAGTCATCATTATTTCACTGGTCTCTGCACTTGGATTGTATTTAGGACGGATCAAGATATTCGGGATCTCACTGGGTATCACATTCGTATTCTTTGCCGGTATCTTGGCCGGGCATTTAGGGATCGTCGTGAATAAGGATATGCTGTATTTTGCTCAAAGTTTCGGCTTGATCCTTTTCGTCTATGCATTAGGGTTACAGGTTGGTCCCGGTTTCTTCTCTTCGCTGAAGAAGGGAGGGGTAGCTATGAACATGATGGGGTTAGGCGTTATCCTGCTCGGACTCATTATGACAGTCGGTCTGCACTGGGTAACAGGAGTTTCCCTTTCCAATATGGTCGGTTTGCTTTGCGGGGCCGTTACCAACACGCCTGCTTTGGGAGCCGCCCAACAGGCTTTGTTGCAGATAGATCTGGCCAATACCAAAGGGGTGACGGACATGGCTTTGGCGTGTGCCGTCGCTTATCCGCTCGGCGTAGTGGGCGTGATCTTGGCGATTATTATCCTGAGAGCCTTGTTTGCCGACAAGAAACAGAAAGACTTAAAGGAACAACGCGACACGACTACCTATGTCGCCGAGTTTCATGTAAGCAATCCGGCTATCTACGAAAAGAGCATCAAGGACGTAATGAAGCTGACGGACAGGCATTTCGTTATTTCACGTGTATGGAGAAACGGTAAAGTAAGCATTCCGACTTCGGACACCTTACTTCACGAGCATGATCACCTTTTGATCATCTCCGTTAAATCGGATGTCGAAAATATTAAAGTCCTTTTCGGCGAGCAGGAGAATGTAGATTGGAACAAGGCGGATATCGACTGGAATGCCATTGACAGCCAACTGATCTCGCGCCGCATCGCGGTGACACGCAATCGGGTGAACGGTGTGAAATTAGGCTCTCTCCGCCTTCGTAACCTCTACGGTATCAATATTACGCGTGTGAACCGTGCCGGTATAGACCTGCTGGCCTCTCCCGACCTGCGCCTGCAAATCGGTGACCGGTTGACTATCGTGGGAGAAGCGAATTCGGTAAACACAGTCGGAAAGATTTTAGGGGATGAGATCAAGCGGTTAAACAATCCGAACCTCTTGGCTGTCTTCATTGGTATATCGCTGGGGATGCTGTTAGGAGCATTGCCGATCACGTTACCGGGGATGAGTACGCCAGTCAAATTAGGGATCGCCGGAGGCCCGATCATCGTCGGAATCCTGATGGGCGCATTCGGCCCTCGTTTCCACCTGACAACCTACACGACAATGAGTGCCAACCTGATGCTTCGTCAACTGGGGATCATTATTTATTTAGCGGGATTGGGGATCGATTCGGGTGTACATTTCTTCGAAACGGTTTTTCGGGCAGAAGGATTGCTTTGGATCGGGCTTGGATTTCTGCTGACGATCGTGCCGGTGCTGATCGTCGGTTTCATAGCTTCGCAATTTTTCAAACTCGATTATGCGCACAACGTGGGTATGCTCTGCGGGAGCATGGCAAACCCGATGGCACTGAGCTATGCCAACACGACTGTCGATGGCGACGAACCCTCCGTTTCTTATGCCACCGTCTATCCGCTTTCAATGTTTATCCGCGTGATTTCAGCACAATTGGTGCTGATGTTATTCACCTGATCGATCAGGCTTTGGAACACTTGACCAGTACCTTTTCTCCATCCACCAAGGTAGTTGCAAAGAGATAGACATGGCCTCCGTCGGTGATCTTCGTCCGCTTACGCAGTTCTTCTACGGAGAGAGGAAAATTGCGCACGGTTATATTTGCTTGGGGGATTGTCTTTGATAGTCCTTTACAGAGTTTTCCGGTAAAAGACAGCACTTCGTCCACTCGGAATCTACGACCGGGAAAGTCGGAAACTAAATGGTCCGATGTATATAGATGGCTGTTCACCTGCAACTTCTTCACTCCCGTCCGGACGGCAATCTGCTTAAATGCGCCGGCTTTTAAAACCGAGGCATTCGGTTCATACAAATACGTACCGACCTGACCGGCAGGAACCAATACGGCGCTACGTTCTTCTTCTAATGTAAAAGAGAAAGATTGCATTCCATCCAGTCCGAAATTGATGCACCGGACTGACGGTTCTCTGCCATCAGTCTCTCGTTCCACCACAAAAAGCAGTTCCTTGCATTCGTTCCTAACCGAAAGGACATGCACGGATGTCGTCCCCGGCAACAGCTCCAAAGTCATTTGTATATCTGCCATCGGCGAAAGCTTTGCAATGACGCGCGGGGAACGTTTCAGAAGCTCCGGCAACAGTCCGGGCAGGTTAGGTTCACAATCCTGCAAAGCAAAAACCCGCTTGTTGGATTCTCCTCGGCGTGCAGGATCGATATAGAAAGCATCGACCTCCGGAAGGGTATCAACAACTTGGGCGGCATCAGCATTTATGATCGTTATATTGTTGGCCTCCAAGACAGAAAAATTATGTTTCGCGGCTTCACAATAAACAGGAAAACGTTCTATATAAGTCAAATGTTTCGCCTTGCGGGAAAGAAAATAGCTATCGATTCCCAGTCCTCCCGTCAGGTCGCAAATGGTCCAACTTTCACCAATCAGTTCCTGTTTATAAGCTGCTGTCTGTTCAGATGAACACTGTTCCGCCGCAATCTTAGCCGGAAAAACCAATTGTCCGTTCTCAAACCACGACGGCAACTTCTCCCGGATCTGCCTTCGGACAGCAATCTGATCGACTAAAAAGGGAATATCCATTCCGGGATACTTGGCAGCGGAAAGCAACAGGCGGGTTAAATCGTCTGTTGCATGGTCTTTGATAAACTGTATGTGTGAAGTTGTCAGTTCCATATCGGCACTAAATCAGTGACGACATAGAAAAAGAGGGTGTGTCGTGATATTTGGTGGACACATCCTCTTTTCTGCGGAAAGCGAGGGATTCGAACCCCCGGTACAGTTACCCGTACACCGCATTTCGAGTGCGGCCCATTCGACCACTCTGGCAGCTTTCCTTAGGTCGTCGTTTGCGAGTACAAATGTAGGGAAAATTTAAATTCGTTGTCCCCTCAAAAGCATTTTTTTGTGATAAAAAGGGCACTCTCCTAAAAGAATACCCTTCCTTTGTTAACGAATTTGCGAATTATTTGAAATAACGGTTGTATAAACCTTCAAATCCTTTACCGTGGCGAGCTTCGTCCTTACACATTTCGTGAACTGTGTCGTGGATAGCATCCAAGTTTAATTGTTTTGCACGAGTGGCAATACGTTTCTTATCTTCGCAAGCACCGCATTCAGCGTCTTTACGTTTCTCCAAGTTTGTTTTTGTGTCCCAAACAACATCACCCAGCAGTTCGGCAAACTTAGCAGCGTGTTCAGCTTCTTCCCAAGCATAGCGTTTGAATGCTTCTGCTACTTCAGGATAACCTTCACGGTCAGCTTGGCGACTCATAGCCAGATACATACCGACTTCAGTACATTCACCCATGAAATGCGCGTTCAAATCTTTAATCATTTCTTCATCACAACCTTTAGCAACACCGATCACATGTTCATCGGCAAAAGTCAATGCACCGGTAGTTTCTACCATTTCTTTAAATTTACTCTTCGGCTGCTTGCATTGAGGACAGAATTCAGGAGCTTCATCACCTTCGTGTA
>ERZ791883.735-NODE-735-length-35686-cov-22.804664_pt1 | contig 35686 bp, 35 predicted proteins | sample MGYA00510160_ERZ791883 | MGnify/ENA primary metagenome ERZ791883 (study PRJEB30046, sample SAMN00792072) | human gut metagenome | study: EMG produced TPA metagenomics assembly of the A metagenome-wide association study of gut microbiota in type 2... | reverse complement strand
TATCTGGAAGCTTTCTACAATACGAAACGAATTCATAGCCATTGTAACTATATGTTGCAATATCTGCATCGCTCATCTCCATGAAATAGGAAAGTAAAATAACATTTCTTTTTCTTTCCGTAAGTTCTTTTAATGCTTCCGCAATCAAAGTATTTTTTACTTCAATATCATAGCCATGCACTTCAAAATGATGATTTTCTGTTCCGTACTCATCCATAGTAAATAATTTGCTCAGCTCCTTTTCTGACAGTTCAGAGAATGTGACTTCGTGTTTTCTGCGATAGTCCATGTGCTTGTAATAATTGACAGCTTCGCCTTTTAATGCCATCTGGCACAAACGGTCAAACTGATGCCTGACGGTCATTTCATCCTTAGAAGAAGGTTGCCCCATACGAGTTCACCTCCTCCCGTTCCGAATGACAAGGCACTTGCCTTTTTTCCCTTCCGGTGTATCTCCCAAATGAAACCGGGGAGATGTTCGGGTGGATTGAAAAATTTTTATAGAAATTTTTCTGTATACAAAAAACGTCCTCGCAGGCACACACCCACAGGACGCTGTTCATATCTGATATTAAATTTTCTCCACACTCTACGAGTGCGTATAATGCACTTTCAACTGTAGCATCTGCCGCATTACTTAAAATGCGACGTATTTACTTGCCCTTTCACGCACTAAACGGTACAGTATTTTCCAAATACAAAAATATCCTTTCAACGGTTCAGAATACATAACTCTCCCAAACACATTCAAAGGATAAAAAGCAGGTGAAAAAACCTTTGAACATTGCGTTTTTTTATATGCAATATCCAAAGTTTCCTATTTCATTAAAGTGTACTATATCCCTCTGTTTTAGTGCGTTATTAGTTCATTTCTTTTTCAAATCGTGAACTATACACTATATACGGAGGTGCATGATATGGCTAAATCTAAGAAAATTGATAAAGACATGGGGTTTCGCCTGAAGAAAGCCAGATTAGACCAAAAGCTGACTTATGATGAGTTATCCGAAAAATCCGGTGTCTCATCAAGATATATCAAAGAGATTGAAAATCATGGCAATGTTCCAAGTCTTGAAAAACTCGGACAACTCATTCGTGCTTTACATATCTCTGCCGATCCGTTTTTTTATCCGGCAGCTCCAACCGATAATCTGGATTACCAAAGGCTACTGGTTTATCTTTCAGAATGTACGGACGATCAGATCACCACTATTCTTGCACTTGTGGAAGCCTATCTTCGTACATATAAAACCCATGAGACAGAATAGCAGAAAGATTTCGATTTTTTCTGGATTATTTCTGAATTATTCTGAAGAAAAACAGGGTGGTCAGCTTCCCGGTAAGCCATCCACCCCGTTTGAACTATTTTTCAGTATGCAAAAGCAATTCTTTTACTTTATTTCTTTTTTTCAAAATTCCCAATCCTTCAAATATCTGTATCGCATCTATCATTCCCTGATAATACGCTCTTTGTTCTTCTTGAAAATGAGCATGATCCACAATATCCATATATTTTTCCAAAAGCTCCCTCTGTTCTCCTGAAATCTCTGCCAGCAACTTCTCATATTCCTGATTTGCCTTTTTTAATTCTTTAGCTGCATTTTTCGCCTCTTTTGTACAAACAGAATACTCACGCTCTCCTGCTTCGCTACGAAGCTCCTCCAATACCTCTGCCACCGTTTCAAATACTTCGTTCATTTTGTATCCACCTTTCCATATAAGTATTGCATTTTGCAGTCAGTATTATCAATCCCAAGATTACATCAAATAAATTTATTTTCTTATACTTCATCTTTAGAAGTATATTATCAACATTATTCCGTAAAATCAATCATGTAGCACTTCATCTTTAGAAGGTTGGTATTTGAATGAAGATTTACTGGAATAAAGGAAACAATTCCAAAAACCTTATTGGGCAACGAGTAAGGGAATTACGAACTGAAAAACACATATCACAAAAAGCATTAGCAGAACAGCTCCAGCTTGCAGGATATGAGTTCAGTGATCTTACAGTACTTCGTATTGAACAAGGAACACGCTTTGTACCGGATTATGAGATAGTGGCTCTGGCAGAATTTTTTCATGTATCTTGTGAATATCTCTTGGGTATTAAAAATGAAAAATAAGCAGTGATCTGGACTATAACTTACAGACCACTGCTTAAATTTTTATTGAAGCGATACCCTACTCCCCATACAGTCTGTATGTAAATCGGTTTACTTGGATTATCTTCTATTTTTCCACGCAGGTTGCGGATATGGCTCATGACAATATTATAATCACCAAAATATGGCTCTTTCCAAACAATATTATATATTTTCTCCTTGCTAAATACCATTCCAGCATTTTGCGCTAACAGTAAAAGAATTTCAAATTCCGTAAAAGTAAATTCTATTTCTTTGTTTCCTTTTACCGCCAACCGTCTTTCAGCATTTATTGTTAATCCCTGAAATTCTAAGCATTTTTTTATGTTCTTATTTTCACATATTTTCATTTGCTTATTTTCTAATATGCTTAATATCTCGCTAATAACATCATCTTCACTATTTTCAAATGACAACAGCAACATTTTCCCCATAACTTTCCACCTCCTCAAATCTTACTTATGTAATAATTCAATTATTACATAAGTAAGATTTGCAGTCAACTATTTTTCAAAAATTGACATTTCAACAAATACAGAATATACTATTTTTATTACAGGCGTAAGATTTAAGGAGTGATTTACATGAAGAATTTACCACAAATTTCGGAAGCAGAATTTGAAGTTATGAAAATTGTATGGAAATATGCCCCCATTAACACCAATGAAATAACAGAAAAATTACTACAAACAACAAGCTGGAGTCCCAAAACTATCCAAACGCTCATTAAGCGTCTTGTGACCAAGGGTGTTCTCACTTATGAAAAACAAAGTCGTGTTTTTGTTTACACACCGTTAGTAAAAGAGTGTGAATATATTAGTCAAGAAAGTAATTCTTTCTTGAATCGCTACTATAATGGTGACATTACCTCTATGCTATCTGCATACATAGAAAACGATAAACTGTCTGAAACAGAAATTGAAACACTTCGCTCCCTTCTTTCCAAGAGTTCCAAAAAAGGAGGCGATTAACATGGCTAATTTCATGATACGCTTTTTATTATGCAATGTATTTATCAGCGGTATCGTTGGAATTCTTTTGATAGCCAAATGGGTATTCAGAAACAACTTGTCCAGCCGGATGCAGTATAATCTATGGTTGCTGTTACTCGGACTTTTAGCAGTGCCTTTTATCCCCTTCCGTCTAATTAGTTTTCCGCAAATTTTCTCATGGCTCAGTAGCGTAAGAAACTCTTCCGCTTCTCATGCCGATGTTGGTGCAAATAATGTTATGGATACCGGTTTATCTGGTACTACAAATTGGATGAATGACTTTGCCCTTTCTGTAAATAAAGACACGCCATCCGTTACCGGATACATTTTATTAGGTATATGGATTGTGGGAATGCTTGCGATGATGATATTGGTAATCAAATCTTCTCTTCGTTTACGCACAATAAAGAGATCTGCGCTCCCCCTTCAGAACCCAGAGGTTCGCAGACTGTATAACAAATGCTTGAATGAGATGAAAATAACAAGGAATATTCCTGTGTACAGTACCGCTTTTTTGAAATCACCTATTATCGTAGGATTTTTGAAGCCATGTATTTATCTGCCAATTCATTTAATCTCAGATTATCATGAATCTGATATGAGATATATGCTATTGCATGAACTGCAACACTACAGACATAAGGATGCCATTGCCAATTATCTTATGAACTTTGCCGGAGTGCTTTATTGGTTTAACCCCTTTGTCTGGTTTGCGCTAAGAGAAATGCGTAATGACAGAGAAGTTGCCTGTGACACTTCTGTTCTAAAAATGCTTGAAGAGGACGATTATGAGGATTACGGAAATACGCTGATCAACTTTATAGAAAAGGTCTCCTTTTCTCCTTTTCCTTTTGCCGCCAACCTTAGCGGAAACATGAAACAAATGAAGCGGCGCATTATCAACATTGCCTCTTATGAGAAACCAACGTTTTGCAAGAAATTAAAAGGCATGACTGCTTTTATACTGACCACAGTTCTAATAATGGGACTTACACCTTTTATTTCTACATATGCAGCGGACGAAAGTCGCTACCAATGGAAATCTTACTCAGAAAATATTTCATATGTAGATTTTTCTAAATACTTTGGAAAATACGAAGGAAGCTTTGTTTTATACAATCTGGGAAATGATGTCTGGAGCATACATGATATAGAACATGCTACGCTACGAGTTGCGCCGGATTCCACTTACAAGATATATGATGCTTTATTTGGATTGGAAGAAGGTGTCATTACACCAGAAGATTCCTTTATTGCATGGAATGGAGAAAACTATCCGTTTGAAGCATGGAACGCTGATCAGACCTTACAGTCTGCGATGACATCCTCTGTTAACTGGTATTTCCAATCAATAGACGAACAACTTGCATCCACTAACATTTACAACTATATTCAGCAAATCGGATATGGAAATGAAAATGTGAGTGGCGATCTCTCCACTTATTGGCTGGAATCCTCCTTAAAGATTTCCCCAGTGGAGCAAGTTGAACTTTTGATGAAACTGCAAAACAATAGCTTAGGTTTTTCTTCTGAAAATATCAATGCTGTAAAAGACTCCATCTGCCTTTCCTCTTCCAATACTGGAAAATTCTACGGAAAAACAGGAACCGGACGTGTAGGTGGACAAGATGTGAATGGCTGGTTTATCGGCTATATCGAAATCGTAAATAATACATACTTCTTTGCTACTAATATTGGAGCCGATAACAACGCTACCGGAAGTAATGCTGCTGAAATAACCATGTCTATATTATCTGACATGAATATCTGGACACAATAAAGTATCTCCTGTACAGCTAACTTTCTATTATCATGGAAAAAATTGGGTAAAGGCCAATACCACTGAACCTTTACCCAATTTATAATAATACTACTAATTTTGAGTTACCCCTCTATATTTCCATGTGCCTCCACCATCTTCTGATTCAAATACAATTCCATCGTTATCCCCTTTATCTGTTGTAACCATTATTATCAATGTTGTAGCACCTATTTGAGGCATATTTAAATAATCATAATCCTCTACTGTAAATCCATATTCTTTTGCAGATTCTGGTAATTCAGTAACCGTACTCATTGGCAATTTTATCTCACCAAATGATCTTCCTCCATCTTTTGTAATATATAGTGTAGAATGAGACTGAGATGCACCTGCAAGTCCTGCAATTCCAAAATTATCATCCAAAAACATCACCCCTTCAGCAACGCCTGCTTGATTATCAAAAGGATCTTCGTTAATTCGCTCCCAAGTATCACCGCCATCAGCAGTCCGTTCCATAACGTAAAATCTACTTCCAGCAGCCGCATCTACTACCACTAAACGCCATCCATTCTGTTCATCCAAAAAGAAATACATGGTTCCATTACTTTCATCCATTGTCCAGCTTTCTGCTTTTTTCGCTTTATCTACCTGCTCTGTAATATTTTTTTGATTTGATTCTCCCAGATCAATGCTATCAGGCTTCGTGGTATATTCAACAGATGTATCATTTTCTTGCTCTGCAACTTCTGTATCAGGCAACTGTTTCATATCTACCGTACCATCAAAATTCAAAATAATCTGCTCATCAAATTGTTCTTCTCCTGATAGAATCACTTTTACATAGTTCTCATACCATGTAACTATCCAACAATTACTTGTGATACTTCCACCATCATTTCGCAATTCAAAATCGGCTTGAGCTATCTTATCTTTTTCTTCCATAAGAACTAATCTTCCACTTGCCGAACCAAATGGGAATTTTGGTTCTCCAATTGCTTGAAGTACTAATTCGTGTTTTCCATCTGGCGAAACAGATGTATCGCAAGTTGTCTTCTTGTAATTTGCCGTATACGAGATAAAAAATACAAAAACTATAACCCCTACAAGAATTGAACCTATGATACATAGCATAATTTTCAAAAAATTTTTCATAATTATAAGACCCCTTTTATTGAGCTGTCTGCTTCAACACATCCTCAACTACTTCAAATGCCTTTTTTGCAAAATTAATCTTTGTATCGCATATTAACTCGCCATTGTCAGTTATTTTTACCTCAGCAATGATACGGTCATTATCTTCTACCTGTTCTGTACTACCACTAATTGTCATCCAAATGATTTCCACATTCTCTGGTGTTATTTCTCCTGAAATTCCTACTGAAAATTGCGTCCCTTCAAAAAAAGCTGATTCTGATTCCGCATATACAACTATCTGATTCTCCTGCCTATAAACCTTTATGGAATTATACCCTTCTTCTGAACAAACAAGCAATTCATTGTTATTTACAGGAATCGAAAGCATTTCTCCTTTCTCATTGTCGTTATTCTTAACGATAAGCATTGTGCATCCTAAAAGTATCAACATCACAACTATAATAATTATTATTTTTTTCCTCATGTTTTTTCCTTCCTTATTTTGTATCTATGCTCCTTACTACATTACCCTTTACAAATACGGTATTGATAGGCAGGTATCTCCTCAATTCCATTATTAAGGATTTCATTTCCCAAATATTGAAAGCTACCATCATCAGCAAACTTTACTATAAGTTCATGGGTTATAACCGCATCATCACAAATGACCATATCACAAACCGCTTCAACTGTTAATGAGATTGTCCCATCCTCATTTTCTTTGATATTGACAACCTCCGGCAGAGACGTTCCAAAGAAAGTAGGCGCATAATTGAGACACCCAAGTCGTGCCCAATAATATGTCTGGTTTTTCTCATCAAATTCTGCATACTCCCGTATTTGCTCTGCTGTTACTGGAAGATATTCCATGATCAAACTCTCAAATTCTTCTTTTGGTATTCCATTTGGATAATCCTCGGCATCAAACGCCTTGTGATATTTCATGGCAAACAGATATTCATACATTCCATTATAATCCAGTTTTTCCATATGGTCAGTATCCCAATTCGAGCATAAAAGATTATTTCCCTGATACCCCAGACCTTGTACACATTTTTCTGACATTTCCCTTTGTTCCTTAGTCATTGGTTTTATTCTTACCAAACAACTTCCATCAACAATCTCGGTAACTTCCGGTGGTTCTGGAACACATAACTCATACCCAAACCATCCTTTCTCTGTATACTTCCACTCTTTTATCCTTGCATAAGATATATAGGACATTCCGTAGGTATCATTGCTGTTCCATGTAGCACATGCACTTATTAAATACATATCTTTTCCATCAAAAATAAATTTATCTCTGCCAATGCCTCCGTCCGAATGTAACTCATAAAGCACTACCGAACCTGCCTTCTCGTCCTGACAGTTTTTAAGAAAAGCTTCAACTCTTTTATAATTTTCCATTGCTGCATATGCTTTCATCGTTGTAACCGGATATCCTTTTTCTTTTATGCGATCCTGCATTTTATAGATTGTCTTATCATCCAGAACTGGATTGACTGCATCCCCTTTATCTGCCAGAATATAAATATCAGAAATAAGCACTAAAACCTTTTTACACTCATCCTCTGCTTCTTTTCTTTCTGTCTCATTTATTGGAAGGTCATAACCTTTTTCCCACTGTTCTGTAATATCTTCTTTGTTGTTCTCATTTTCTTCCGAAAAATCAACCTCTCTACTATCCATCAACTGACTGTCCAATGTCCTATCTCGTCTTATACATCCACATAATAAACAACTGATCAGCACAATGAACCAAATACGCTTTTTCATAAATATCGTCCTTTCCTTCCAGCCACATTAAGGATTCATTCTTGCTATGACTGGCAATTCCAATTCTTTTTGTTCAATAGAATTGGCTAAATATCTAAAAGTTCCATCTTCAAATGGCTGAACCACAATTCGATTTGTAAATGCGCAGTCGGAATTATAATCTGCCCATACTCCATCTACAATCAGAGTAATCGTTCCATCAGAGTTTTCCGTATAATCAACCACTTCTCCAAACGGTGGATATGGGCTGGCAGAAATCATGTCATATTCATAGCTATTACTTTTTTCGTTATATTTACAATATTTTCTTAGTTGTTCCGTGGATACCGGGAAATATGTAGTCATTATTTTCTCGTATTCTTCTGCTGGAATCTCCCCATTGTCCGTTTTTAAATTTTTCCCTGTATAAATTCGATAAATATCCTCAAACATGCAAGGCATCAATATATCTTCCACATTGCTGCTATCCCAGTTTACAACCAGCATATTATAATTTACATAACTAAGACCAGCTATATATTTTTCTGTAAGTTCTCTGCATTTTTCTGGAAGTAACTTTACTCTCCAATATTCTCTCAATCCTGCATGCGCAACTGGATTTTCAAACGTATAAATAAAATATCCTTTTTCAGTAAATTTAATTTCTGACAAATCACTTACCGAAGTTCCAAGTATCTCTGGTTCTCCGCCCTCTCTCCATCGAATACCTACATAGTAACTTTGCAACTTTTCATTTCGATAGACAAATGTCTGTGCGCCAAGCAATCCATCAGCTTGAACCACAAATACTGTTATCAATGTATCCTGACCAATAAGATAACTTTTATAGAAATTTTGCAATTTATCATAATTTTGCATCTCTACATTTTCTTTAACGCATACATATCCACTTTTTCCAAGTATTTTTATAACCTGTTCTCCCTGTTCATTTGTAAAACCATCAATTCCAGAAGCATAGGCAGGTGCATCATCTATAATTACAATATCCTTATATACCACCTTCACCAGTTCTGCCGCAGTTAGTGCTTCATTTTGGATATTTTTGCTCTCTTCTTCAGACAGTAAACTTTTTGACTGAGGAATAATCCAATACGGCGAATTATCTTCATTTTCCCTCTCGTAATCAGACTCCTCCTGCCAAAACTCTATATCTGATATCTGTACTGGCTTTTCCCATGTTTCCTCTGCTGATGATTTTCTCACGTTCTTCTCAAAAAAGATTCCTACACTTACAATCATCACCAAGAGGATAACAAAAATGATTCCAAACTTTTTTATAAACCATTTTATATCTTCCATTACTGTCCTCCATATATATCATTCCATTCATCTTCGGTTAAGCGTGGCGTATGCCATGTAATGTTGTTATTTTCCTCCTCTGAAACAATGTAATTTGATACATACTGTACTCTACCATCAGATAACGGTCTGACCGTAACATCATGCATATATACATCAGAATCTCCTGCATACGGATATACTACATGAACATTGAGCGTAATCGTTCCATCCGAATGTTCCGTATACCCAACCACCTCGGAATATGGATATTCTGGATACTCTATCTCATAAAATCCTCTTGGTTTATATTCGTATGTTTGAGTTTGATAATCGTAAATAGTTTTTTTCTGCAATTTATCACTGTCGATATTAAAATATTCCATAATTACATTTTCAAACTCTGTTTTAGGAATATGATAAACTGCACCTATGCCTAAGTTATCATCTGCTACATATGGAAATTTTTCATTATGCAACTTTGGATACAACAAATCAAACATGTCATAGAAATTCAGTTCTCCAAAATCATCCTCATTCCAATCCACTAAAAACATATTATTTAACTCATATCCTATTGGCAAAAGATATTTTTCATTTAATTCCCGACACTTTGCATCCAATGGCAGTATACGAAATGCTACATGCTCTTCTGCAGAACTTAATGTTAATACATACAATTCTTCTGAAAAATAAGTTCCAGAAAACATCAGATATCCATCATCGGTATATCTCCAATAATCGGTTTGATATTCACCCTCATCTTCACTTTTCATAATTCCATCTTTATATCCGTAGTAACATCTTTTCACATGAACCACTCCATTTTCTGTCTGTAAATGATAGACTGAAAATCCTCCCAAACTACTCACTTGGATAATTGTCACTTCTGCTTCTTTCTGGTTCTCTACCGAATCACAAAAATCCATCACACTTTGCATTTGTGTCATATCAACTCGATTTTCACAATCAACCGCTGCATATCCACATTCCCCGAATCTTTTTATGACTTTACATACGGTTTCCATATCCGTTAGTTCATTGTTTTTTGCAGCTTCCACATAAATATCTATCGGAATGTTTATAAAATTGTCATCTATTTTTCTCTCATCGACAATTTCAACAGATTCAGAAGCTACTGGTTCTTCTGTATTCCCTTTACATCCCGAAATTTCCATCAAAAATCCTATACTAATTATCAGACAACCACTTTTCAAGAACCTGACTATCTTTTTTGACAACATAACCACTTCCACCTCTTCCCTTTACATCTTCTACCATACTAATAATCATAATAGGACGATCCATATTTTCATCCGTTGTAAAAACAGAAAACCATCCCAATTCCGTTCCTGTTGTATCTTCTTTTGACGCTTTGATTTCTGCAGTTCCTGTTTTTCCAGCCAATGTAATATCCGTTCTGCATGCTGCATAGCCAGTACCATGAGGATTGTTTATGACTTCTTTTGTATCCTCCAAAACCATCTGTGCTGCATCCTTTGTAAATGCCGCTGTGATCCAAACGTTTGGTATCGCATCTTCCTTATATGTAAGATATGGTTTTATCATATTTCCTTCATTGCAAAATGCAGAATATATACAAGCCATATGCAAAGGATTTACAAGAATCTGACCTTGTCCATACCCACTATCAGCCAACTGTATCTCTTTCTCAATTTTATCTGTGTTAGAAAACTGCGATTTCGCCACTTTAATATCAAACGGAAGTTCTTCATTGAATCCCAATTTTGTCAATGAACTTTCCATATCTCTTTCACCAATTTTTAATGCCGCCTTGGCAAAATAAATATTGTCTGAATATATCAAAGCATTTTTTAAAATAACTGGCTCATAGGCATGAAGCGTCGTTACATGATAAGACCCCCATGATGAATCTTTCTGCCAGCTCAAACCTTCATTTCCATAATCCTCGTTAGGATCAATCGCCCCCGTTGTTAATCCAATAGCAGCTATGATTGGCTTAAACGTAGAGCCTGGACACCAGACCTGTCGAAAACGATTATACATAGGTTTGTTCTCATCTTCATTCAGCGCATTCCACTTTTCACTTGACATGCCCCTAATAAAATCGTTGTTATCATATGAAGGTGTACTGACTAAAGCCAATACTTCTCCCGTATACTGATTCATAGCAACTGAACAGCTCTTATCATCTTTAAATTGTTCATATAATTCTTTTTGCAAATTCGAATCTATCGTTAGTTTTATATCTTTTCCATTTTCTACAATCGTGCTTACTATGATTTTTTTCTTATTGCCATTTGAATCAACAATAGTAATAGAACACCCATTCTGTCCCTTTAATTCTTTTTCAAATAATCCTTCCATTCCACTTTTTCCAATAACACTGTTCGATGTATATCCTTCCCCGTCATGTTCTTCTAGATCTTCTGCTGTAACGTTTTGAACATATCCCACTAAATGTGCGGCAGCCTCACCGAGCGGGTACTCCCTTATACCGATATCTGAAATTTTCACACCCGGAATTTCTAATAATTTTTCATGTCTTTCTTTTTCAGCTAGTGTTTCTTTATCTGGCTCAAGCGACAGTAATTTTAATTCATCAACCTTTGGTATTGTTTTTAATGGTACAAATGAATCTTCTTTTACCCATTTAGCTGATAATTTCCGTTCTATATCTTCCACCTTCATTTCCAACAAGTCTGCAAGCTGACTAATAGCATCATCTCTATTCTCCAATTTACCTGGAACTACACCTACAGAAGAAGCCACCCCCTTGCCTGCAAGCACACGTCCATTTCGGTCTAAAATCTGTCCCCTCTCAGCATTTGTTACAGATACTTTGACTTTATCCGTAGAATCCAACTCTGGGAATATTAAAGAATCGCTCCATACCAATTTGTACGTTCCTTTTTCTTGTATAAATGATACATTATTTTCAAAAGTTACATTTCCTGCAACAGTATCCATAGATGTTTCATAACATATCTCTTTTTGTTCTTTATCATAAGATGTAATATGAATTTTAATATTATCTACACCAATTCCCTCATAAATAGCAGAATTACGTTTCATAAAATCTTCCTGACTGATATTCCCAGATATTCCTGCATCAATCATTTCATACATTTGTTCATATTCTCGATTTGAAATATGAGCCATATATGTTTTAAGAACCTTCTCCGGTGATACATCAGGTACACTTTCATACCATACAAAAAAGGCAACCACAGCTGTAATCAAACATAAATTCACGATCCATATAATGTATATCCTGCTTTTTTTCTTTTTTTTCGTCATAGCATCTCCTTTTCTTACAATTGTAAGATTTCAATCCAAAAATTTTTTCCATTGTATTTCAAAAATTTGAATCTATAAATTCTATCAAATTTCCTATGTTAATTATAATAATCATCTGGATCACCATATTTCAAAACTGCCTCCTGCAATTCATCATCACTTAACGTTCTCATGATTAACCAGTTTTCTTCATACATATAATGCGGATATCTAAATCTGGTTCTTACAAATGTATTATTCACATATAAAGCGATATGTTCATCATATTGCTCTACTTTTTCATCAAACTTAAAATTATATATCAACCAATTCCATGCGAGAAACAAAACAAGACAAAGAGTACCGGAAACGGTTACTATCGTCATCATCATTTTGACTACACCATGAAAAATCTTTTTAATCCGCCTTCCTAACAGACATGCCACTGTTATCAATGCTACCTGCCAAAACACGCATAACATCAAAGCAATCATAATTGCTCTCTGCGGTATATAACATCTCCCGTCCCCCAGCAGCAATTTCTCAACTAAAAAGAAGATAATTGTAATCATGCCCATCATACCAAGTACAAGTATCAATATATAGTTCCATATTTTTCTCTGTATTTTCATGCCCCTTCCTCCATTCCATTTTAAAATTTGAAATTGATATCACCTCATATCTTACGCGTGTAAGATTTAAACGTCAAGTCTTTATTTACTTTTTCTAAACTAATAAAACATCCGGCACACCCTCCAGGAGTGCCAAAAACAACCTTAGCAAGCACTGCCTGTGTCATGACACAGGCGAAATCCCCCACACTTTCCTATCGTCTGTGTAGTTGAATTTCCATAGGGAAGTATCCCTAACCCTCTCTCGATTTTTCTTCGGTTATTCTTCATTTTACATCTTAAAAAATTCCATATAATGCTTGCATATTTTACCTGTCTATAGTATATTATAGATAGCAATTGGGGTATGTGTTTGCGGACACATACTTGGAGGAGTCGGAGTGATCCGGCTCCTCTTTAATTTTTAATAAAAAAATGGTAGCCAAAAGGATATTTCCTAATGACTACCATCTTTTTATTCTGCCGCTTCCAACACTAATCTGGCATATTCTTCATCACTTATGCCGCATTCTCTGATGGATAGATGCCAGGCACATCTGTTATCTGTTACCTGTTTCTTATATACTGCAATAGAAGTCGCTGTATCTGTTTCAGCTGCTCATTTACCTCCTGCACATCTGACTTTGAGATAAATACATTCGTATTTGCCATTCGTGCTATCTGGTTGATGTTGTTGCCGATTGTAGATAGCTCATACATCAGCTTCTGCCTGTCCTCATGACTGGTCATATCCACATTTCCACCATCCAATGCCATCGTACGGATATAGGCAGATGGTGTCATTCCTGTAGCCGCTGCTTTCTCCTCTATCTCTCTACGCTCACGCTCCGATACCCGGATGCTCATTGTCGTTCTTGGTGCCTGTCTGCTCTTTGGTCTGCCCATACGCATCCCTCCTCTCGTGTAATTCTTCTTATCTGTTTTGCTGTGATAGTCACTCTGTCGGTCTTTCGTATATCCACTTCCGCTGCTTTGGAAATTCCTGTAACATAGTAGGCGAGATACGGTTTTCGTGTTACAAAAACCCATCTCGTTAGTGGCGGCTGCCCCTAATACCCTGCTGTTACATCCCTGCGGTGTGGTATATATGACTGCATAGAGCAAGCTTCGCTAAGACTTGTTGCTGCCTTTTTGTCGTATGCTGGGCAACAAAAAAGCAGACACATGGAATATTTCCACATATCTGCTTCTTTCATTGTGTATATTCAATTTTATATGATTATAGCTATATATGGCTACATACAATACATTTTCTGTAGCCCAGTTCCTTTTATTATGATTGGTTTCTTTGCGATGGCTATCGTTTTTACATCAGATGCAGCCTTTTTACTGATAATGGTATTAATATACATTTATCTTGCAACCTTTTGCAATCACATCGCTCCAATAATGCATATCAGAAAAAAGAATCCAAAAAAGATCAGCCAGCTTCTAAACAAACTGTTGACTTTTCCACATCTCAATGATAATATGTATTCAGAAGCGGTTTTGTACCACTTGACTACTTGATAGTCTTGAGTGGGTTACTCGCTTCTTTTTTTATGCCCACTACATCATACAGATACATTTTTCCATTAGCTGCGTGGTTTACAACCAGACACGCAGAATAAACATTATATTCTCCGGTCTTTTTCTCATTGTTATATAATGGAATTGCAAATCTTGTCACATAATAAAACCATCCATTGTGAGCATCCTCGGAATGCTTTTCCTTATGATTTTCCCGATATACTTTATCAGTAGCTATCTCAACCATTTCTCGGATTCCCTGTGCCGCATTTGCCTTTGCTTTTGCTCTTGCGCCCTTTGTTTTTCTTGTATAACTAGAACCGCCATATTCATCCGGAAATTTGTTTCCAATATAAATAATGTCTCTTGTCTCTGCTATTTCAATCAATTCTCCTACATATTTTCCCAAGTAATCCTCTACATCATTCCAATTAATATTCTGTTTATTGGAAAATATGATTTCAGGCAGTAAAACAACCTCATTGCCTGACTCATCTGTTACTATATCCAGTTTGTCCATGTAATCCCTTTCTCCATTCGTATTTTAAATATCATAACATGTCCTACTGCCATTTGCATTATGAATTTAATCGGAATTACATTCCAAAAGAAAAATCAGGAAATTCATTATCTTCTGGCTCCTCATCTAAAATATCCTCTGATTTTTTAGTTGCAGCCTGATTTTCTTCCATCCCACTTTTTATACTCTTGGCCACCTTCTGTGCTCCAGCCTCCATCATATTTGCATTTGTTGGATCTGCTGTAAAATTCATCACCGGCATTCCTGCATTCTGCAGACCTGCCGTAAGCATTGCCTGTTGCTGCATCATATACATTCCTGCAAGAGTTGGCAAATTCGTCAGTATCTTTTCTGTAACCTAACTTACAATACGCTCCACGAAAGCATCTTCCTTTTCTCTCGTTTCAAGATAAGGATCATCCTTCTTCTGCACATATCTCTCATAATAATCATTAATTGCACAGATGATAAATTCATTCTGCGACTTAAAGCCATATAATGAACTTCAGATATAAAGAAAGACCGCTCACTTTCAATTTTTCTTGAAAATGAACGGTCTTTCACGCTTCTGTTATTTAGTTGAATGATGATGATATTACTTTCTCTTTGATGTGTTTCCGAAGCCGCAGTCCAATACGACTGAGACATTCACACCATCTGAAATTGCTTTTTTTATGTTTTTCGGTCACTCTGGTCAAACCTGAAAAACCTCTCAAAGTGCCGGAAGTCGAAAAGTTTTACAAACTTCCCGACTCGCGGGCAGTCGTCAAATTCCGCATAAACACTGGCTTTACAGCCAGTTGTTTCTTCGGAACTCTCCTCGTTGCCTTCGCGCAAATCAAGGATTTTTACATATTGATCCGATGTAGTGCAACTATTGTCTCCACGTGGCTCGATAGGTCCGGATTGATGTCAGTCATCGACAACCTATCCAGGCTAATATGGCATGTACCCAAATATCTCCGTTTGTTTGCGGAAACATATCTACAAATTCTGTAGCAAAAATATCTCTATACATTCCGCTATCCATATCGCAGCCTGAACCTCGCCCGTTTACGGAAAAAGTTCAACTTTTTTAATCGTTTCTACTATTATAGTGATTCCAACATAAAAGTCAAATCTTCCGAGGAAACGCCATCGCCTCAACTTTGTCCGTTCTTCCTACAAAAACAGGTCAACGGCTATTTTTAGACCTAACTGATGGCCTGCCTTCCATGCACTCGACCTTGGTAAGCTAGAAATTTAGCAGAAAATTTTAATAACGCCACTGCTACTTCTTCGCATTCTCTTCCAATTCCAGCATGTATTTATCAAAGTCAGACATAAACAATCTGTCCTGGATAACACGATACTTTTCAAATTCAGTCTCGGCATGAAGCTTTGCAATTTCAGCTGACACTTTCCCTGCATCCTGTAAAATACCATAATCAAACATTTCAATAAAGCTATTAAGCCGTTTTTCCCAGTCCTGCATCGTGAGTGGAATATGCCGTAATGTCATATTCTCAGCAAAATCCAAGTATGCAGTAACCATACGATTCAGCTGTTTCATTTCATCCTGACTCAAATAATTCTTGGCAACCGTAACATCACTCTTCTTAATTTTGCCTTCAGGAGCATCTGCCCAAGTAGTTAATCCCATATGCTCTCTTGTATGGTCAGCTCTTTCTACAATCAGTTCAGCCGCCGTATGACCATGAACTGCGTAATGCATTTTATTCTGAACTGTTGCGTAGAATCTCCTGGTAGTTGCAGAATTCTTATCGTAATCAATGGCTGTGGCATACAGGTCAGTTATTTTCTGATAAAACTTTCTTTCGCTTGCTCGAATTTCACGAATTCGTTCTAACTGCTCATCAAAATACTTTTCTGTCAGATAAGTTCCGCGTTTGAGACGCTCGTCATCCATAACCCAGCCTTTGATGGTATAGTCCTTTGCAATTTGATTGACCCATTTACGAAACTGCACCGCACGCTCAGAATTTACCTTAAATCCTACTGCAATGATCATCTCTAAGGAATAGTGATTTGTGCTGTAGCTTTTTCCGTCGGCGGCAGTTATTCGAAATTTTCGAATAACTGAATCCTCTTGTAACTCACTGTCCTCAAAAATTTTCTTAATATGATAATTTATAGTGTTAGTGCCGACATCGTACAATGTTGCCATCATCTTCTGTGTCAGCCATATATTCTCATCCTCATAGCGCATCTCAATACTGTCCTGCTGATCGCCAACTGAGGCAACATAGGTCAAGTATTCTGCCGCGCTGGAACGGATGGTAATGTCGTCTTTTTTCTTTTTCAAATAGGAGGCCTCCTTTATAAATCAAAATGCGTTTTTGCTATTGTATTTAGCTGTCCTGCTATTTCATCAAATGGTAAATTCAAATCCAGAGTCCTGACAGTAATCTGGTTTCCACTCATCTGATACACATTATTCGGATATATCTCTTCATCAGTCTTGGCATACAAAAGCATTCCCGAAACCGTGTGGTTCTTCTCTCTCAGTTCATATTCCTTGTTTTTCACATAAGTAAAAATCTGATAAAGATTGCCTGAATGAAGTGTATGCTTGTCAAACTGCACCTGTGTGCTGTGCTCATAATACTTTGCGTCAATAATAAGAACTTTCTCACCACTTTGGAGCATGATGTCACTTTGCATCACAGGCAACATAGAGTTTTCTTCATTGTCCAGCTGCCAAGGAATCTGTGATGCATTTGCGGTAAACTGATTTTTAAACTCTTTCCTATAATATTCCAGGATAAACTTCTCATACAATCGACACATGCGCTGCTCGTCTAGAAAGTCCATCAACTCGGTATGCCCATTCGATTGTGTTTGCAATAGACTCTTTACTACCAGGTAGCATATCGAAATTAGCATACGATAAGTCTGGTTATTTCGATTGTACTGAACATTCCAATTTACCGTATACAAATCAATAAAATCCACCTCGCTGAAATACACCATTAACTTTCTAAGATTTTTCTTGCGCTGTTTCGATATATTCGAACGAAGGAGAAGTTCAACTGTAGATTTGATGATCCGATTCATGATGCTGTTAACCGAAAACTCATCATATGTACAGATTAGCTGTTTCCGTAACATCGACTGTGTCTTGATGGACTCTGCAATATCAATCTTTCCTCTCAGAGAAGAGAGCGCCTCCGTCTGCAGAATATATTCTTTACCAAGTCCTCTCTTTAGCTGAATCGCGATACCTTTTTCTAAGATAGCTGCCATCAGCTCGCCAGTATTATTAAATTGTTCTGTGGCTATATTCTTATAGCCTTGCTCATTCAATACCTGAAATGCATAGGACAGCATATAATAGATGTTTTGAATCGGTATCACTTAATCGTACTCCTTAGATTTTCGCTCCAATCTTTCACCTTCATAGGTTCATCAAACCAGTATTCTTTCAATAAAGGTATCAACTCATATTCCACAACACCATAAAGCCAACTATCATCAATTGTATCAGGCTGTAAATTACAGAAGTAGCTGTGACCAATACAGAACCCTTCGCCCAGAGATTCATCGACGGAAATCTCTCTATTCAAGCTCTCGACGCAACTGATCAGTTTGTTGAACTTCTCATTATCTAATGCCATGCGGTACTCACGGAACCCCGGAGTCTCAAACCCCGGCTTGATATCAAAGAAAGCAAACCTTCTACGAAGTGCATAATCCAGCATAGCCAGGCTTCTGTCCGCAGTATTCATCATGCCAATAATATAGACATTCTTCGGCACTGCAAACTTTTCATCCGAATACAGAAGCTGTAGCGCATTTCCTCTCTTATCATTTTCAATCAGCATAAACAGCTCGCCAAAGATCTTACTCAGATTGCCGCGATTGATTTCATCTATGATAAAGAAATACTCATTATCACTATCTACCTCGGCCTTCTTGCAGAAATTGTAGAACGCCCCCTTCTTCAGTTCAAATCCTGTAGCAGATGGACGAAAGCCCATAATAAAATCTTCATAGGAATAACTCTGATGGAACTGTACCATCATGACACGCTCTACATCTTTTACACCCATCATAGAATAGGCCAAGCGCTTAGCAACATATGTTTTTCCTACACCTGGTGCACCCTGCAAGATAATATTTTTCTTATTTCTAAGCAAGCCAACTAATCTGGTATAATTATCTTCAGACATGTACACATCATCCAAGAAATTTTCTGCTGTGTACTCCGGATAGGCAATTTCCTGCTCATCATCTGCAATATCGTCTTCCTCAAACAAAGCCTTAATTTCTTGTACGAAGTCACTATATGGCGTAATATCGGTCAGAGTCTTCTGAGGGGACTGATGATTAATTGTCCAATCGCCCTTGTTCGTCCAATTTACTTTTCTAACATTAGAATATTCATCTGTGCGATCTGCATCATATTCATAATCAGACTCAACAATTCCTTTGCCAAGAATTCCATTATTACCTTTTTTAACGTATACCACGTCGCCAATCTTAATATCATGTACAAACTGCCAAGTAGCATGAGCTGAATTCTTATAGGAACTGCTATCACCGTATTCTTTCTTCATCTGCTGTTTCATTTCATCCTTAGAGCTGAATACTCTAAGATCTCCAATCTCGCCCCAGCCCAGTAGCATATAACCGTTCTTATAACACTCTTCCCATTTATCAGCGTTTTGTCCTGGAGCATAAATCCAGTAATGAACTGTATCGACATCACTATCTGCAAGAGCATCGCTATCATTCGTTTTCTTACTCTTTGCATCAGAGACACCTTTTTTGAAAATATCAGATGCCATCTCCGCTGTTAATTCCACTGATTTGCCTGCTTCAGTAAGTGTCCACACACCTCTTACGCTTTTATCAATATATCCTGCTCCAACGAGATAGTTTCTGGCGAAAGCAACATCATTTTCAAATTTGTTAACCTTCGTTTTCCCTCTGGTTTCGCTTACTATCTCATCCGACAAATGCTCGTTTTCTATAATTTTCTTTCTCGCTTCTACCGGTGTCGCAGATCCTCCTAAATCGCGTAACGCCTGTAGCAATGGCATAAACCACTTAAGAAATTCTGCTTTCGAAGTCTTTTTACCTTTTTCAGCAGCCTTTTCCTGATTGACTTGCTCAGAGATCACCCAGGCCGTATAGGATAAATCAGGAAAGTTCTTGTATTCATATTCACCTGCATCCAGAGCTTTCTTACACAAATCCTTTATTTCAAGATAATCTGCAGCAAACGGCACTTTCTTAAGCTTCTTCTCGGCTGCGACAACAAACTCGCCAGGCATATTCTGGACATCTGCTATAAACCAGCGGTTTCTGGAATCCAAGTTGATAAATGTATAAGGACGAATCCAATAAAGGCCCATCGTAATATTCCAGCGAATGCAAAGCTGATCATGTACCTTGTCATAAGCCTCGGAGAATTTCTGACGGTTATCCTCTGTGTCATTGTCAGCCAATGCAAGAGCTACCTCAAACAAACTCCACAAGTTATCAATATCATTTGCTTTTCTATCATCCTTAAATCCATAAAACGTAGCCTTTAGATTATTAAGAACCGGAATTCCATCAAAATTGCTCGGCACAGTTGCAGCAATTCCAAACTCTGACGCTATCCCGTTAAGAATAGCAATTCTATTAGCATTTGTTATTCCCTTGTTGAATGTGCCAAAGATGGTGAACGGATCAATATCAATAATCTCATCACCACTTTCAAGTTTCGGAACACTAATTCCAACAGTGTCATACACCGCATATATTTTCTGAATAAGAGTCTTTCTATCAGTTTTGAAAGGAAGAAGCTTAGTAGCAAACTCTGTGTAAAAATCTATCCAATCGTATTGCATTTAATAAAGTACCTCCTTATGCATTATCCCAATTTTGAACTACCAAGTGGCTCAAAGCCACAAGATTCCAACATCTCATTAACCTCATATATGCTATTCTCGGCACATGAGCTTAATACGCATCTATAAGCATTATTTTGTGGATTAGTTGGCTTTATATTGAAATCGGTTTTCCCAACTAACATTTCTGCTTCAGGCACTGAAAGCTGCAATCCGTAACACAATCCCAAAACCGTTTGAACTGTTGTTGGATATTCTTCCTCATTTCTTAATCTCTGTATTGTACGTTCGCCCACCAATGACGCGTCTGCTAATTTCTTATTAGAAAGCTTTTTCTCTTTCATAAGCTGTACCAATGTTTCGGAGAAGGCTCCTGGATACAATCTCATTGCATCAGCACTTCGACTTGCTCTCTGAATTTGAGATAACAATGTTCTGTTGTGAGCATTCATCTCAAATGAGTATTCTTGTGCTGCCACCTGACTCGGTGTCTTGTACATCATTTGGGTATAGTATTTTTGTCCCTGATACTTCGGCTGATAACTATATCCATTATCAAAAGCAAGACAACATTCATCCATGTGAGATAAAACATACTGTGTAAGTTTTACTCGCCCATCTGAATGTATGATATACTTCTCATCATCAAGGCAAACCTCTCATAACGTATCCTCCTTTTAAGTCAGAAATAAAATTCCTAATAGCATCATAACAGATACCAGAGGTAACAATATTCAATAATGTCATAACAAATGAGGAGATGCTTGGAATCGAACCAAGTCCTGCTGCAAACTTATTTGCATAAAAATTATACCATATTAGGCTTTAAAAAAAAGAAAATATATTTCAACCTAGCCTTGAAGTATTTTAATTACCTTTTTAGCAATCGACAGATTCATAAAAGTTCTTTTTCTTTGTTCCATCAAATCAAAATCAACTCTCCATTTTTCAGATACTTTTGATTTTTCTATAACCTTTTCAATCGAATAGTCTTGAAACCATTCTATATTCTTAACTGTATAATATTTGTGAGCATATTTCTCAAATGCATCTGTAATAGCTTTTTCAGCTTCTTCTGGATATACCTCAAACTCCATCTTAGAAACCATATCATTTACATATTCTTCAAGGAAATAATAATCAGGAGGATAATCATATGCTACTGTTTCTCCTTCATCGTCAGTAATAGGACATGGTTTAGGATTAATGCCAATCTCACCTAATTTGAAGTCAAAATACGATAATATACAATCAGTATCCTTCTTTGACCTATTATATTAACAAACTATACTGTACTGTTCTATTAACAGCATAAGTGTTCTTCTTTCTTTTTTCCCTAATTACCTTATTGCATAGTTTGATTTTATTGATAATAGCTCATCATAGTTTTTCCTAGAATAACTCTTATTTAAAAGTTGCACCACAGGAAATATAACGCTCATTAACAGTTCATCTCTATTTCCCTTTCGGTAATACATCATTGATATTAACAATGATATTAATGATGAAATGATTATAGCTGCTGAATTTTGATAAAGCCATTTCAATATCATATCTATCATCTAAAACTCCTTATATTATATTAAAGTTCTTAAATGCATCTCTAATAGCCTCTTCCTTTTCAGATGTATACTGCGGCTCCTTTGACTTATCATTTTTCTTCCAGTTATTTCCAGTACGTTCTTTACCAAGACCACACTTATCTTTAATCTGTGCAATGTACAATGATGACACTTTAAATCCATATTTTTCAAGAATATAAGCCTTAATTTTCTGATAAGTTATTTTTTCCTCTGGTGTGTAATTACTTTCTTCATCAGGCTCCATTGTAACCTCAATCTTAGGTGTATCTTTTTTGAGGGATAATTTAACAACCGTTTCAACGGTACTTTCGTTGTCCCAACAAAGTTCCTGTGTCTTTCTGTCTCCAAAATACACTGGAAAACGGAACTTTATGTGCTTCAGGAATCTGCCATCCGGCTGCTCCTGCTCGTAAATGTCCACCTGTTCCACAAAGCTGTTAAGAAATTCTTTCTTCTCCAGGTCGGTGAACTTATCATATAGTTTATCAAAATATAAAAGAAATTGATAGACGTTTTCTTCTGATATTTTCTGTTGCCGGATATTCAGCAGGCGGTTCTTGACTTCCTCTATACTGTTCTCCACGCCTTCAATTTCATCATATAGACGATATAAGCGTGTCTCCATATCCTGATATTTCTTTTCATAAAATTTATCCATAATATCCAGACTGTCCATCTGCTGTCCAAGTCTTGCTTTTGCTCCGGTCAGCTGCCTGTGCTGTTTTTCCAGTCCTTCAATCTCTTTTTCTATTTCTTCTGTATCTATTCTTGAACCGATTTTATTCAGAATGGCTTCTTCAAATTTCGGATTCTTCACCAGCTTCCGAATAACTTCTTCCACTGCATTGTTAATCTTCTCCTCACTCCATTGTTTACGATATCCACATTTATGACCATCTACCAGGCGACGATGTTTGCAGGCATAATAGAAATAATCCTTATATAAGGTTCCGTCTTTCTTTTTCTTTCGGTTCACGTTTCCATACATACCGCTTCCACATAACGGACATCTCAATATTCCGGATAAAATATGCTCATGATCGAGGCTATGTGTCTTTTCATATTTCACACCTGTTTTTTCCCGTTTTTGATGAGCCAGCTCCCAGTCTGTTTCCGAAATAATCCCTTCATGGATACCATCGTGCAGCATATAATTTTCCTGCTTTACAATGCGATATTCATTTCTTGTACCAGAAACTTTCTCGTTTTTCCTTCGTCCATAAGCCAGCTTTCCACAGTATACCGGATTATCCAGAACGCCTTTTATAAACGAAGAGGCAAATGCGTCCAGTGTATTATTCTGTCGTTTTTTCTTTTTATATCCATGCTGGTTCAGCCATGCAGCAATCGCAGAGATTCCCATATTGGTATGAATAAATTTGTCATAGATCAGACGAATAATCTCTGCTTCGTCCTCTGCGATCTGCAATTCTCCATTTACCAGCTCATAGCCATATGGAGCAAACCCACCGTTCCATTTTCCTTCCCTGGCTTTCTGGTTACGTCCCTCCATTGTCTGAACAAGGATATTCTCCCGTTCGATCTCTGCCACCGCAGACAGAACAGAAATCATCAGCTTTCCACTATCTTTTGAGCTGTCAATCCCATCTTCTACACAAATCAGATTCACTCCAAAATCCTGCATCCTCTGCAAAGAATTTAAAACATCTGCCGCATTACGACCGAATCTGGAAAGCTTAAACACCAATACAAACTGTACCTTATCTGTTCCATTCTCAATATTATCCAACATTCTCTGAAATTCCGGTCTGCCCTCTACGCTCTTTCCAGATTTACCTTCATCAGAATACTCATTTACGATTTCCATATCCTGAAATTCCGCATATCTTTTGAGTTTTTCTTTCTGAGCGTCCAGACTGTAGCCATCTACCTGCATGGTTGTGGATACCCTGGTATATATATCGCATTTAATCTTCTTATTCACATTTTCTCCTCTCCTCAGAACATCCCAAAGCAATTTCCAACAATTCCGTTGCAACTTGTGAATTTCTGATACGCATTAAGTTATCCCAGACATCAGCTTTTCCAAGTAGATTCATCCCACCATGCCATACTATTTCATCATCAATAACGGCAAAACATTCTTCTACTTCTGTTCTTGTTATCACATTTATTCCTACCAATTGCATTGCTCTGATTAATTCATAACATACATCTGACTTTCCGTAAGTAATATCTTCCGGATCTGTTGTAATAACTGTGACCTTTACCCCTACTTCCTGTCTCTTCTTGACTAGTAATAAAAATCTGTCAATTTTATCCTGTCTGATATCCGGACTGGAAATTACCACCATTTTTTCTGACTCTACAATATCTTGCTCGAATTTTTCGGTATAATTTACAGAATCAAATATTGCATTTATTATTTGTTTAGGTTGCAACTCTTGCGTCCAGATTGAAAATCCCATCTTCCTATATGTTCTCAATCTTTTTGCATACATTTTATCAAAATAACGCACATGCGAATCGATATAATCATACACATAAACGGCTTCTTTTCCGACATAATCTCTGTTTAATCTACCTACATACTGTTCCAGGCGTCCTTCAAAAGATACAGGTGCTGCAAGCATTAATACATCCAGTCTTGGAAAATCAAACCCTTCTCCTATTTTCTGACCAGTTGCCACCAAAATAAGCGATTCATTTTCAGGTATCTGCTTTAATTTTACTCTTATTTCAGCATTTTCCTTATCCGAATTATCCCCATATAGAAGGAATACATGATCTGCTTTTTCCTTTAAGACATCATGTAAAAATTTTGCATGTTCCTTAAATCTTGTTAAAATTACAGGAGTTTGTTTTCTTGCAACACAAGTTAAACATCATCTATGATCATTTCATTGCGCACCTTACTGGTACTTATCAAATTATATGCTTTATTAATATTATCCTTGCTTTCTGCAGTATCAACTACTCTTGTGTATCTTGGAACAAAATAATGTCCAATCCCCTGTTCCTTAGCCCTCTCTAACGCAGTAAATCTATGTCTCAAAGGTCCCAGCAGCATATAGATAATCCGATCAAGACTGTCGCCACGTTTAGCCCCCGTTCTTTCCCCGTCTGGCATATACATCTTCTCTTCCCCAAAACATCGAAAAGAAACGTATTGCCATTTTCTCTGTAATATACGGTGGATTTACAATACGATTCCCTTGATCCAGGTCATATTCTTCTGCACTTTCTATTTTTTCTTCAAAAGGATTCACCTCTTCACATGAAATGCCTGCTTTCTTCAATTTATCTTTTAATATCTTGTTCTCATATTCAAGCAACCTAACCATCTTTCTCAATGAATCCGCATCATATGCTTCTATGTTCAAACCTTCCACCTACAATTCTTATCATTTCGTAATATAACCTTTATTTTGTGTCCCAACTTTATTTCAGTACTTGTTCCAACTATTTTCAATACTTATTTTTCCTATTGACGCATTTCTCTGTCAATCGTATAATTAATACACAAAAAACCCGAAAAGAGGAGGTGTTCGTATGGCTACTTCAAGTATTACTCATAATTTTGTTATATCCAATCCAAATAGCGTGAAACATTTTATCGCAGCGATTGATGAAGCTGACCGTGACCGCACACCAAAGCAGACACTTCCCGGACGTCAGTTGACAAACCCACAAGAAATCTTAGCTTTAATGTCAAAGAGGAAAAAACAAACTCTTAAATATTAAAATTCTTCAATAAAAAATCCTCTAAAACAATAGGTATTTCACTATCTCTTAGAGGATATTTCTTTACTTTAAATGATATTTGGTAATGCTTTTCCAGTTTTCCGAGAAACCCATTTTATTCAATAATTCAACTTCACCTATATGCTCTACTTCTCTGTTTACTCGGTCAATCTCTTTTATAAGCTTTCTTTTAAATTCCAGAAAATCTTTTCCAGGTAATAGATATCTAAAAGCAATCACCACAGCAAACAAATCTTGTTTTCCTTTTTCGTACTGATTACCGCTCTGTGGTAATGAAAGTTTTTTATGAAGCGGTGTATCCGCAATAGCATCTACTGTTCTGTATGTAAACAGTCGTTCCCCATGGGCACATACATTCCTATACTTAGTGAGAACAGATAGAAACTGTTCCATCTGATGCTGATTCAAAGGTTCAAAATTTTTTGATACTTTTGATTTTAAGGACTGCGGAAACACTCGGAACATTTTTGATAAGTTTCCAAACGTAAGTACATTTGCCAAAACCCATAATGGAATTTCACCATATGTCTTGCGGTAATAGTTGATATATGTATAATCTGTGGTCGTTGTTGCCCGTTTCAAGGTCGCTATCAACTTTACGATTGTTGCATGATTTCTTTTTGTATTATTATAATTATTAGCATCCAGGTACTGCTTCTGCTCTGCTCCATACATTTCAGTAAAATAGTATGACATCAAAGAACGCATCTGTCGCTCAATCTGCAGTAAATATTTAAAGAACAACTCTCTAAGCTCTGCATCAAACTTATACAGACTGACTATTTCTTCAAAACTTGTTCCTGCTTTATATTTTTTTGTGTTTGATATTCTAAAAAGATGTTTATATCCTCCCATAAGAGGAAAATATCCTATTTGGCGTAACATCTCTTCCGCATATTCTCTGTCTTTTATTTTTATTCCCTTTTCATCACTGATCCAGGAAACCTGGTCACTAAAAGAAGAGAATTTTTTCGGTGTCTGCATATCATTTCTCCTTAAAACAAAAGAGGGAGAGACCCGCAGGCTCTCCCCCGCCTGTAGGCTTCACAAGTTTCTACAGAACGATCACTGAGCTTAGTATACGTCATTTTAAATGTCCTGTCAATACGCCAAAACATTCTTAGCCATACCCGCTCAGAAGTATTCTATGCTGTTTTTTCTTCCTTATTCTGTTTTTCTTCCTCCAACTCCCGGAGGACTTCTTCGCCGTACTTATCAATCATCCGTACCAGAAAATCAATGCACCGCTCAAATTCAATATTCTGTTGCATAAGCTCCTCCCGTTATTGTTTTGATCTGAGCTTATTTTACAGAACCTGCCGGAAAACCACATTGAATAGAAATTGATTGTAAATTGACACAATCAATTTAAAAATATCCGCATTTTCTTGAATCGAATATACGTTCGTGTTATGATAGATATACTCAATCTTAACTACGAAAGGGGAATTTCTATTGAATCGATGCGATTTTTCTTCTATTAGCACTTGCTTAAAAAATCATATCAGCGAAAGTAATCAAATGAGTCAGCCTAATTTTTTATACGAATTATTTGAAGATTTTATGGATGATCCGGCAAATCAGGATTTTTCAATGGATAACGGTCTGGTTTGCCGCTGGATGACTGGTCAGGCTAAAATCAGTCCTAAAATATCCGCTTACTATTCCAAGCCATCCAATCAGGAAAAATTAGCTCATACTATCCACCAGAATCTTCTTCCACTGATGTCTGACTGTAATATGGCTATACCTCAGATTGCCAATTATGCAATGTTCCTGACAGAACAGCAGGAACCCGAAAGAGGAATCTCCGAATTGCAAAAATTATCCGGCATCATCAAGGAATACCATTCCGATCACTGTCTGGATTATGCCAAAGTACAGGAAACCCTTGGAACCATTTATCTGATGACTGCCAATCTTCCGCAAGCCAAAACACATTTTAAAAGAGCTTTCAAAATATATGAAAAGATCTGGGCTGATGAACCAGAAATGATTGAAGCAAAATATCAGGAAATTCAGGAGTTATATCCACAGATTGGATTTTGCATTGGAAAAAATCTATCCGGTCTTTTAACAAAATAAGCATAATTTACGGCGGGCAACTTGCCCGCCGTTATATTCAACTATTCGTCAAATAAAGATATGCATCTTCTAAAGTGATATCATTATCCAGGACACAATTCTCATTTGGCTTTCCTTTGCTTAATACTTTCATATGAATTCCATTCTCTACATACTGCTTAGATGATATAGAATAATTGGCTTCTAACAAACTGGCTTCTTCTGCATTTTGTACCGTACAATTCCAAACACAGCCCTTTGCATTTTCCAGCAACCCACTCACGCTTCCGGAATATAAAAAACTTCCTTTTTTCATAATAGCAAGCTGTGTACAGGTTGCTGCTAAATCTTCTACTACATGAGTGGAAAACAGCACAGTTCTATCCTTTGAAAAATCAACCAAAAGATTGCGGATCCTGATTCTTTCTTCCGGATCTAACCCGGTGGTAGGTTCATCAATAATCAAAAAATCCGGATTATTAAGAAGTGCCTGTATGAGTCCGACACGTCTCTTCATACCACCAGATAATTGCCGCATTTTTTTATTCTGATGCTCTGTAAGAGAAGTTTTTTCCAGATAATAGGTAATTCTTTGTTCGAGGTCATTTCTGGATACTCCTGACAGTCCCCCCATATATACAAGACATTCTTTCACCGTAAGATTCGGATATAAGTCGATTTCCTGTGGAAGATAACCAATCTTTTTCTGTATTTTCTCATAATTTCCCTCGTTATACAGAATTCCATCAAGGGAAACCATTCCTTCCGTTTGTTTTAAAACAGTTGTAAGAACCCTCATCAAAGTGGTTTTTCCAGCACCATTCTCACCCAAAAGTCCGTAAATTCCCTTAGGTATTTCAAGAGATGCCTTATTTACTGCAACTACACCATTTTTAAATCTAACTGTTAAATCATTTATTCTAATACTCATAATCTATCCTCTTTTCTTTAAAGCCATTGGTAATACTGCAAATAAAAACAGCCCCGCTATAAAAGACACAAGCGTTCCATAAATCCAACTCTCGGACATTAATTGAGTAGGTTCACAAAAGCTGAAAGAAAACAATCCCAGATTTCCGAAAAATGAACTTCCCGCTTTTGATATAAGTCCAATGACAATTCCAAATAAACATCCAATACCTGCCCACATATTTCGAAGCAATGTACACAAAATCACAGAGCATATACTCCAAAGCCAGATAGTTCCAAACATTGCAATGAAATATAAAAGAAATATCTGAATACCCGAAATGCCTTCGTTTACTCTGCCCGGTTTTTGCCAGAAAAACAAAACATATCCAACACAAGAAAGTATTAATAAATATAATATTTGAACGCCCACTCTCTGCGATATTACTTTTAACTGCTTTTTTTGATCATACAAATGAAATACATCGGCACGCTTACTTTTTACTTCCATCAAATATGTGTCACTACAAAAAATAATTGTTAAAAATGCTATTGGAGACTGAATTGCTGAACCGATTTCTTCATAGTATATAATCGGATGAATAACACACAATATCAGTATAAATGCACATGAATAAAAAATCTTATATAACGACAGGCAGTTTTTTAGTTCCGTTTTCAATGAACCCTCCTCCTTTTCCAGATTATAACAGAAATACATACTAATATAACTGATGAAATTACAAGAATAATCTGATTTATGTTTGACATTTTAGCTACATGTGTTTCAAAAAATCTGCCAGGGAATCGCACCATAATAGAGAACGGTCTCATATAATAAATATCATTCTTCATGGTCAGCATATTTGAATATATAATGTGTAAAAACAAGATTGGTGCTGCCGGAAGCGGATTTTTAAATATTACTGCTGTAATTGTATAGACACAACATATCATCAAAAGATTCGGAACAATATAGATCAGAGAATTCACGCAAAAATCAATTGGTGTTACCGGAAAGCCCGATTCTAAAGACGTTTTCAAACACAGCATAAAGAATATAACATTCAAAATCACTAATACGCCCAACATACTAATGAATCCGCTTATTACTTTCCCGCATATATATTGGATTGCCGTAACAGGCTTTGTATGTAATAATTCATAGGTATTTTTTCGTGTATCCTGAATAAATAAAAATGATAGCAAGACTGTTGCAAAAAAGGCCATATGCAATCCTGCAAAATCCGTGAACTTTTTGGCAAAGTACCAGGAAAAAGAATGTTCAGATAATTTCCGCTCGATATAATGATTGATTTCTTCTGCTGTCCCCTTATGAATTTCAAGGTCCTCATAAGCATATATTGCATTATAATAGCCATATTGGGATTCCAAAAACTCAGAAGCAGTCTTTACATCCATATTCTGAATTTCTTTCATTACAGGATCTGCTTCCTGCCTGCTAAATCCAAAACCATTTTTGGAGGTGTCCATTAACGTCTCTTTGATCGTATCTTCCCACTCCCTTCTTCTTTCTTTATCATCAGAGGTGGGAATGTACCCATCCATGACATCAGCATCTTCCAATGCTACGTCATTTTGTGTGATCTGTTCATTCTGTTTGATATAATGAATTTGCAAATACGATGACAGACATTGATACATACTGGCAACTATAATAATCAAGCCAATCCACAAAACAGGGTTCTTTAAATAATCAAGTATACTTCTTTTTATGATTGTTTTCATTGTATCTCTTCCTTTCTTTATTTCTTTAACAACATCATACAAATCAATTCTCAATAAATTCACAACAAAAAAGACTAAAACCACTTTATTTGTGATTTCAGCCTTATAAAGTATTTTTATTCAGCTTTGAAAAGAGCTTCTACATGAGCACCGCCTTGTCTGGCATTATATATTTTCAAATTTCCTCCATGCTTTTCACAGAAAATACGAGAAATATACATACCAAGGCCAAAATGCTTTAAATCATCTTGTGGATTCTTATGATAAAATGGTTCTGTTACTTTTTCCTCAGTATCCACAAATCCTATTCCATCATCTTCAACAGAAATTATAAGAAAACCATCCTTTTTCTTTATCTGCAAAGCAATACTTTTTTGTGCATATCGAACCGCATTTTCCAGTAAGTTGTCTGTCACTTCCATGACAAGTTCCTCATCCACTTTCACAATGTTTTGTTCCTGCACTCTTTCTACCTTACATAATTTACTTTCCTTCTTGGACAGCATGGCAGCTTCTGCCTCAATCTTTTTTGCCAGTTCCGATAACTCTATCTCTGAGCATTGCAGTTCCCTCTGTTCTAAATGGGACATTTTTCTCATGTTTTCCGTGAAATGCTCTATACGGTCAATCTGATACATGCCTGTTTGTAAGATATCAATAACACCCTCTGTTTTTATACTCTCAGCAGAAACAAACTCTAAGAGCATTTCCTGATACCCACGCAATATGGAAAGTGGAGAACGTATATCATGTGCAATTGCATTCCGCAAAGCCTTCTCGTCATCAATCATTCGCCACATCTTTCTGTTGTTATCTGCTAAATCACTTCGCATCATTTCAAATTCTTTACACAAAGTTCCCATCTCATCTTTATTTTCATAGGACACATGAAAATCCAGTTCATTATCTGCAATCATTTGTGAGGCATCTTTTAGTTCCTGTAGAGGTGTCTTTAACTTATTTTTATAAAAAAAGAATACCGCAGCAACACTCCCAACAATCGAAAAAATCAGTACCGAATATGTTTCCATAAAGTCACACATTTCCGAAAGATGATAGTCCAAACGATTCATCTGCGATTGATTAGGTCTTGATATCTCAATCTCGTATTTCTTTCCATATTGCTGAAACACGTCAGTATAATCTGTATAATCTGCATAATCAATATATTTTTCCCATATTTTGTTCTGCATATTTCCTGCAAAATGAACTGTAAATCCAGATAACAGAAATGCTGCCGTTAAGCTGATCACAAAATAAAGCAGCATTGTTTTTTTCAGTGACAAGTTTCTTATTTTTTCCATCGGTATCCAATCCCCCATACAGTTTCTATGTATTCTTTTTCTGAATAATCCGCTATTTTTTTCCTTATACGCCGTACTAATTCCGTTATCGTTCTACTGTCCCCTTCCGCATCATATCCACAGACTTGTGCATATATACGTTCTTTATCAAACACCTGCCCTGGATGCATGGATAAGAATTCAATAATCTGATATTCAATTTTTGTGAACTCCATCCTGTGTCCAGCTATAGCTACTATTTTTTCAGAATAATCAATCAGCATTTCATCCATAAAACGGTATTCCGTTTTTTGTTGATGCCTTTCTTCTCTCTTTATGTTTGTGACAATCCTTGCTTCCAACTCCCGAAGACTAAATGGTTTCGTAATATAATCATCCCCACCTGAAAGCAACCCATTAATTTTATCATCTTCGTCAACTCTTGCTGTCAGAAATAAAATTGGACATAACACTTTACTGCGTATCAGACGACATACTTCAATCCCATCCATACGTGGCATGTTGATATCCAATAAAATAATATCCGGTTTCATTTTTATTTTATTTAATGCTTCCATTCCATCTGTAGCCGTAATGGTTTCATATTGTTTCATATTAAAATAACTACAAAGCATTTTCACCAATTCTTTATCATCATCGACAACTAAAATCTTGTATTTCATCCAAACCACCTCCAGTATCCATATTATACGATAAAAAACAATGAAATCACAACAAGAGTACATGAAGAACGTAAGCACAATATATCTTTTTTCTCAATTCCAGCTCAATTTCCACTCAATCCCTTTCCTCTTTGCTTTTTATATACTTATCTCACAGCAAAACAGTACCACACCGGTACGATCTGCTGAATCAATCAATGCGAAAATAGAGGTGTTTTTTATGCAGGTGGGAGAGCAAAGACCTCCTGTGGCTGATTGCTTTCACAGAAGGTCTTATTTGTTTATGCTGTCACATTTTCAAATTTCAGATATGGTTGTCTTTCTCACACACCAGCCTTTCATAATCCAGAAATCCACGGATATACATTTCTTTTGCCGCAATACCTTCCATGGCATTTTTCGCTGAAATAATTCTGTCCAATGCCTGCCACATCTCCTGTCCGTCATCTCTGAGGACTGGTTCCAGTATTTCTATGTAATGATGAATTTCTGCTTCCAGAGAAAACATCTCTGGATCGGATTCAAGAAATCTTTCCAGTTCCCGCTAGTATTCTTCATAATAACTTTCAATCAATTCTCTTCTCATATCTGGAATCCCCCTTATACATAAATCAGTTCCTGTTTGATGATTTCAGCAGCCCGGTTGCGGATATTGTTGCAGTGGCGTACCCATTCCATAGGATTCTGTCTCTTCAGTTTCTCAGTAACTCCCTCCGCACTTCGCATTTGAGCTTCAATCAGCTCAAAGTGTTCCTGTGACTGTTCATTCAGATCTGCCAGATAGCTGTCCAGTCTGGCGGTCAGAAGAAGATATGTATAAGTTCCAGATTTATGTGCTTTCAGATATTCCTTCCGAAGCATTCCCCAACAGCCAATCGGTCTGGCTTCCTCCGGATAGTCAAGATTCGGTAAATAATAGTCTCCCACTTTTGTGTATTCGATTTTCATGGTGTCTCCTTTCGCTTTGCATGAAATTGTCATGTTATCTACGTAGGATGTGCATTTTTCCTTTAAAATCTTTTCACATAGAAGACACTAAGTGTTTGATACCCTGTGATTTTGCACCGGGATTATCGTTACCATATCCTTCCAGAAGATTGATAACTCCCCATACGCCGACACCTGCGCCGATTGCGATTACTACTGTTTTAAGTCCTGTTACTGATGTTGTAAAAAAGCCCATTTGTTTGTCTCCTTTTTCAAAAAATAAAAAGGGAGCTTCTCTGAATTATAATTTTTAGAAAAGCTCCCATATCATAAGTTCCATATTCAGTTGTAAAACAACTTCTGGTCACAATGTCCAGAAGTTAAGCTATGATTTCTCCGACATCGCATACCTCATCCACCACATCATTCCCCTTAAAGCGGAGTCTGTTGCGGTTCTTGACGTATTTTTCAATGTCAAACTGTGCCCAGTTGCGGATCGTACTGGTCCATTTCTTTGTAGCTTCAAATGTGGCAAGATACAGTGCCTTTAATAGAGCTGTATCGCTTGGAAATACGCTTCTCTGGCGATTCAGTTTCCGGTAGGTAGAATTCAGAGATTCAATAGCATTTGTAGTATAAATCACCGTTCTGACCGTCGTTGAAAATTTAAAGATCGGCGAGATTGCGTCCCAGTTATCCTTCCAACGCTTCATGGAATTCGGATATTTCGGTGTCCATTTTTCTGTTACACGCTCTAAGGCTGCCAGAGCTTTCTTTTCATCTGTGGCCTGATAAATGGTTTTCAGATCCGTAGCGAAGGCTTTTCTGTCTTTATCCGGGACATATTTCAACGTGTTTCTTACCTGGTGTACAATACAGCGCTGGTATTCCGTCTTTGGAAAAGCTGCTGCGATCGCTTCTTTGATTCCGGTTAAACCATCGGCACAGATGATTAATACATCTTTGACACCACGATTTTTCAGTTCATTCATAACGGAAAGCCAGTATTTTGCGCTTTCGTTATCGCCAACACTGATGGTTAAAACTTCTTTTTTTCCTTCCGTGTTGATTCCCAGAATCACGTAAGCAGCAAGCTTTCGGATCACGCCATTATCCCTTACAGAATAATGGATTGCATCAATGTAGAGAATGGGATAGACCTCGTCCAGTGGCCGGTTCTGCCAGTCTTCGATCTGTGGCAGGATCTTATCAGTCACATCAGAAATAAAGCTTTCAGAAGTTTCAAAGCCATAAATATCTTCGATGGTTTCGGAAATCTGCCGGGTAGTCATTCCTTTGGCATACATGGAAATGATCTTCTGATCAATATCGGAAATATCTTTCTGACGTTTTTTCACAACCTGTGGTTCAAACGTTGATTTGCGATCCTGTGGCACTTCGATTTCCATCGAGCCATACCGGCTGTTGACCTGTTTCCGCTTATAACCATTGCGATAATCATCATTATCTGAGCGTTCGGATTTTTCGTAACCAAGATGATCATCCATTTCAGCTTCCATCATTTCCTTAATGGTGCCGCCTAAAAGATCCTTGAGCGCATCCTGAATGTCTTCTGCAGACTGGATATCGTACTCTTCCAGGAGCTGATGGATGATGTTTCGTTTTCCTTCTGTCACTTGTACACGATGTACAGGTTTCTTTTGTCTTGCCATAATAAAAGGCCCTCCTAATGATATTTATTGTATCATAGAAGAACCTTATAAACATTATTTTACAGAAAAAGTTTCATACTCTCGAAAAACTCTATCCGGTCTTTTAACACGTGCAATTTAAGGCGGGCAACTTGCCCGCCGTAAATCTTTAAATTATGCTTTGATTTTTCCAGAAAATATTTTACTTACTTTGTTTTTCATGAGTATGAATACAATTTTTACTTATTTCCGTATCTGCGAA
>ERZ791883.732-NODE-732-length-35820-cov-8.767147_pt1 | contig 35820 bp, 29 predicted proteins | sample MGYA00510160_ERZ791883 | MGnify/ENA primary metagenome ERZ791883 (study PRJEB30046, sample SAMN00792072) | human gut metagenome | study: EMG produced TPA metagenomics assembly of the A metagenome-wide association study of gut microbiota in type 2... | reverse complement strand
TGAGAACGTTGGCAAGGGCAGCGATGACACCCTGTTTGCTCTGGTTGACGGCACTGTCCGTTTTGAGCGCGTGGGCAAGAGCGGCAAGAAGTGCAGCGTGAAGCAGTAACTTCTGCCTGAAAAACTGCAACCCGAAGAGCCGGACCCTCGTGGCCCGGCTCTTTTCAGATTCTAGGAGGGGCTGTATGGCAGCACAAACCAATTTTATCGATATCGCCACCATCTGGCTCCATGCGGGCAAGGGCGGCGATGGCGCAGTGAGCTTCCATCGTGAGAAGTTCGTGGCCGCTGGCGGCCCGGACGGCGGCGATGGCGGCCGCGGCGGTGACATCATCTTTGTGGCGGACGATCATCTTTCCACCCTGATGGACTTCCGCTACAAGCGCAAGTACACTGCCCCCGAGGGCGGCAAGGGCGGCGCAAGCCTCTGCCACGGCAAGAATGCCGAGAACCTCATCATCAAGGTGCCGCTGGGCACCGTGATCAAGGACGCGGAGAGTGGGCTGGTCATCGCGGACCTGTCCGACCACACCCCCGTCACCATCGCAAAGGGCGGCCGCGGCGGCTACGGCAACGCGCATTTTGCAACGCCTACCCGCCAGATCCCCAAGTTTGCTAAGCCCGGTATGCCTGGCGAGGACATCCAGGTGACGCTGGAGCTGAAGCTGATCGCTGATGTGGGCCTGATCGGCTTCCCCAATGTGGGCAAGTCCACCCTCATCTCTACCATCAGCGCAGCCAAGCCCAAGATCGCGAACTATCACTTCACCACGCTGGTGCCCACCCTGGGTGTCGTGTCGGTGGGTGAGGGCGCAAGCTTTGTCTGCGCCGATATTCCCGGCCTGATCGAGGGTGCCAGTGAGGGCATCGGTCTGGGCCACGACTTCCTGCGCCATGTGGAGCGCTGCCGCCTGCTGCTGCATGTGGTGGATGTCTCCGGCAGCGAGTGCCGTGAGCCGGTGGAGGACTTTGAAAAGATCAACGAGGAGCTGGCAAAGTTCAGCCCCGAGCTGGCACAGCGCCCCCAGATCGTGGTGGGCAACAAGTGCGACCTGGCCACCGAGGAGCAGATCGAGAGCTTCCGCAGCTATGTGGAGGGCAAGGGCCTGACCTTTGTGCCCATCTCTGCCGCCACCATGCAGGGCGTGCGGGAGCTGCCGGGCCTGGTCTACAACCGCCTGAAGGATATCCCGCCGGTGCCTGTGTTCACCCCCGAGTACAAGAAGCCCGAGCCCAAGGCCAACGACCGTGCTTATACCATCCAGCGGATGGAGGCCCATGTGTGGAGCATCGACGCGCCCTGGCTGGAGTATATCCTGGCCGGCAGCAATGTGGATGACTACGAGAGCCTGCAGTATTTCCAGCGTCAGCTGGACGAGAGCGGCATCCTGGCCGAACTGGTGGAAAAGGGCGTGCAGGAGAACGACACCATCCTCATTGGTGAGTATCAGTTCGATTATATCTTCTAAAAGGTTAACTGGCTCGCCCTCTCAGGCCGCTTCGCGTCCAGCTCCCCCAAAGGGGGAGCCCTTGGCAAAAACAAGCTGTTTTGCGTGGATTGCCAAAGCCTCGCCCTTCGGGAGAGGTGGCAGTGCGAAGCACTGACGGAGAGGGTGAGGGCGCTGACAAAAGGGATTTTCTTATGAACGAACCTGAAACCATCGACCCCCGTGAGCTGAACCCGCTGGCGCTGGCCTTTGTGGGAGACAGCGTGCTGGAACTGCTGGTGCGCACCCGTCTGGCACGGCACCACCGGATGTCCGCAGGCAAGCTCAATGTGGAAAAGGTCAAGTATGTCTCGGCCCGGGCACAGTTCCGGGAGGAGCAGCTGCTGGAGCCGCTCTTCACAGAGGAGGAGCTGGCTGTGTTCAAGCGGGGCCGCAACGCCAGCAAGGCCAGTGTGGCCAAGCACGCTTCCCCCGAGGAATACCGCGCTTCCACCGGCTTTGAGTGTCTGCTGGGCTGGCTCTACCTCACCGGGCAGATGGCCCGTGTGGAAGAGCTGTTCGATGCCCTGTGGCAGCAGTTTGACCCGAACCAGAAATAAAACGCGAAAGCCCGCTGCTTTCCGCACTGGAAAACAGTGCAGGGAAGGCAGCGGGCTTTCTTATGCGGTGTTACTTCTTGTTCTTGGCACCCTCGTCGTCAGCACCCTTGGTATACTGGTTGGGGTGCTTGTGCTCGTTGGTGGTCTGATTGGTGGTGCGGTTCTGGCTCTGGTTCTTGCAGTTGTTCGTGCGGTTTTCGGTGCGATTCTCGCTGTGGTCCTTCATGGTTCGTTACTCCTTTCGTGAGGGGACTTTCCCTCACAGCCTTAGTTTTGCCGCGAACGGCGGCTTTATTCATGGGAGGATAAGCTTTCATGCCTACGGAATATTTTGAGCGCCGGGAGCGCGCTCTGCTGGGCGACCGGTTCGATGCTCTCTATGCCGCCCCGCAGGAGACTGCTGCCCGGGGCGTGACGGTCTCGGCCCTGCGTGCTGCGCCGGAGCAGTTTGCCGCGCAGGCAGATTTTCCGGTGGAACCCTCGCCCTTCTGCAAGGCGGGCTTTGTGGTGCAGGACCCCGCCTTCAAGCCCGGGCGGCACCCCTACCACCATGCGGGCGTGTTCTACTCGCAGGAGCCTTCCGCTTCCAGTGCCGCGCCCCTGCTGGGGGTCCGGCCCGGGATGCGGGTGCTGGATACCTGCGCGGCCCCCGGCGGCAAGAGCAGCCAGCTGGCGGCAGCGCTGGGCGGGCAGGGGCTGCTGGTGAGCAACGAGTTCGTTGCCGCCCGCGCCGAGGTGCTCCGGAGCAATCTGGAGCGGATGGGCGTGCCCAACGCCGTGGTGCTGAACGAGGACACCGGCCGCATTGCCGCCGCATTGCCGGAATTCTTTGACCGTGTTCTCGTGGATGCACCCTGCTCCGGCGAGGGAATGTTCCGCAAGGAAGCCGTGGCTGTGACCCAGCACTGTGAAGCGCTGGTAAAGCAGTGCGCCGCACTGGGGGCACAGATCCTGGACAACGCGGCGGCCTGCCTGGCCCCCGGCGGCGAGATGATCTTCTCCACCTGCACCTTTGCCCCGGAAGAGGACGAGGGACAGGTGGCGGCATTTTTGCAGCGCCACCCGGAGTTCACGCTGGCCGATGTGTTCGGCAATGTGGATTACAGCTTTGGCAGCCCGGGTGAGGCAAACCGCACCGGCGGCCTGCCGCTGGATGTGAATAAAGTGCGCCGGATCTGGCCCTGTCAGGGCGGCGAGGGGCATTTTATTGCCCGGTTGGTCAAGGCTGGCACGCCGCGGGCGCTGCCTGCCCCCGGAACCTATACGGCAGAGGAAGAGCTCTGGCTGGCTGCTGCCGCAGAGCAGAGCAAAAAGCAGAAGGGCGGCAAGCCTGCCAAGGCCCCGGATGCCCGCAGTGCCCGCCGGGAGAACAGCCGTGCCCTGCGGGAGGCGGTGCAGGGCCGCAGCACCCGCAGCCGGGATGCCGGGGCAGGGGAGGCCACCCCGGCCCAGAGCCTTGCTGCATGGCAGGAGTTTACCCGGCAGTATTTCCCGGCGCTGGCGGACCGCCCTGCCGTGGTGCATGGCGGCAGCGTTCTGCTGCCCGTGCCCTTTCCGCAGACGGGACTGCATGTCCTGCGGGCGGGGGTGTTCGTGGGCAGCGTGCAGAAGGGCCGTTTTGTGCCGGAGCACCACCTGTTCACGGCGTTCGGCGCGCTCTGCACCAACCGCGAAGCACTGACCCTTGCCGACCCACGGGTAACGGAGTACCTTTCCGGCCGTGAGATCGCAGCGGACACTGCCGCCGATGGCTGGTGCTGCGTGACCGTGGACGGCTGCCCCATGGGCGGCGGCAAGGTGTCGGGCGGACGGGTCAAAAACCATTACCCCAAAGCCCTGCGGCTGCTGTAAACCGGCCTGAAAAGCTGGTTTTCCAACACGAACAGGCGAAAAACAAGCCCGGAGCCCTTGAATGGGATTCGTGATTGTGCTACAATAATAGAGTTAGATTTTGTGTGCTGCCACAAGCGGGCGACCACAGCCCGTCTGCCCGCAGGCGGAGATTTCGATAAAACTTTAGGAGGTTCCCATGTCTGGACATAGCAAATGGAACAACATTAAGCGCAAAAAGGAAAAGACCGATGGCGCAAGAGCCAAGGTCTTTACCAAGATCGGCCGCGAGATCAGCGTTGCCGTCCGTGACGGCGGCCCCAACCCGGCTTCCAACAGCAAGCTGGCAGACCTGATCGCCAAGGCAAAGCGCATGAGCGTGCCCAACGATAACATCCAGCGCATCATCAAGAAGGCTGAGGGCGGCGACAAGACCGAGTTCGAGGCCATCACCTACGAGGGCTACGGCCCCGGCGGCGTTGCTGTCATGGTCGAGACCCTGACCGACAACCGCAACCGTACCGCTGCCGACCTGCGCCACTATTTCGACAAGAACGGCGGCAACCTGGGCGCTATGGGCTGTGTTGGCTTCCTGTTCAGCCAGAAGGGTGTCATTGACATCTCTCTGGAGGATAAGGATGCCGACGAGGCCATGATGGACGCTCTGGATGCCGGTGCCGAGGACTTTGATGCAGGCGAAGAGGCTGCTGAGATCACCACCGATCCCGAGAACTACTCCGCTGTGGTCAAGGCCATGGAAGAGAAGGGCTACGAGATCCTGAGCGACGACCTGGCCATGGTCCCCATGACCACCACCCGCCTGACCGACCCCGATCAGCTCAAGGCAATGGGCAAGCTGCTGGACTCTCTGGAGGACAACGACGATGTCCAGAACGTCTGGCACAGCCTGGAGAACGAAGAGGATCTGCCGGAATAAGGTGTATCTGCGCCTGCTGACTCTGTAATAGAAAACCAAAGCGCTGCCCCCTGTGAAAAAACTCAGAGGGCGGCGCTTTTTTGCTTTGCGGATTGCGCGGCGGGGGTAAATATGGTACAATGATTTGAAACAGACCACGATGAAACGAGGTGGCGCACATGGAAGCAAAACGCATCTGCCCGTACTGCATGGAAGAACTGGAAAGCCGGGTGTCGGTGTGCCCGCACTGCGGCGGGGTACTGGCCGGGCGCAACCCGGCGGGCAGCCTGCCGGTGGGCACGCTGTTGGCCGGACGGTATACCGTGGGCGAGATGCAGAGCATCGACGGCGAGGGCATCCTGTACCGGGGCGTGGAGAACGTCGGGCGGTTCCGGGTGACCATCAAGGAGTATATGCCCCTGACGCTGTCGGCGGAGCGGGGCACGGACGCGCTGCTCCGGCCCAAGCTGGGCAGCGAGGTGCTGTTCAAGACCACCCGGATGGACTTTGCCGATCTCTACCGCTCCATCCAGCGCATCACGCCCGCAAACGGTCTGGAGGCTGTGCTGGACGTGTTCGAGGAGAACAACACCGTCTACGCCGTGATGGAGAATCCCGGCGGCATCCCGCTGCAGCAGTGGCTGGATGAGCGTCCCAGCCCGGTTTCGGCCGAGACGGCCCGCAATATGCTGCAGCCTGTGTTTGACGGTGTGGCGGCCATGCATCAGGTGGGGCTGGTGCACCGTGGCATCTGCCCGGAGAACATCCGGGTGCTGGAAAACGGCCGGGCACGCCTGACGGGTTACGCTACCGTGGGGCTGCGCACGGCGGGCAGCGGCCTGCACGAGCAGCTGTATGAGGGCTACTCGGCACCGGAACAGTATTCCACCACCGAATTTGAGGGCCGCTACACCGATGAATACAGCCTTGCCGCCGTGGTCTACCGGATGGTCTGCGGGCAGAGCCCTGTTCCTGCGGCACAGCGGCTGGTGTCGGACTCCAACCCCCGCGCCCGCACGCTGGAACGGGCGGTGCCGGAGTATGTTTCGGATGTGCTCTGGATGGGCCTGCAGCTCAGGCCTGCCGAGCGCATCCAGACCGTGCCCCAGCTGTTCCGGGCACTGAGCAGTCAGGAGTATACCACGGAGCTCACCCAGACTCTGCAGCAGGCCGCGCCGCGCCCTCAGTCCACCGAGGAAGAAGAGCAGAAAAAGCATATCCTCAGCCTGCGCAACCTGCTGGCGGCCATCCTGATCCTGCTGGCCATCCTGACGCTGCTCATCGTGTGGGGGCTGGTGAATCAGGGGCTGCACACCGCAAAGCCTGCGGAATCCACTCCGGTCTCCGAACCGGCCAGCTCACTGGTGACAGAGCCGGTGGATCTGGCCCCGGACTTTGTGGGGATGGACTACGATACACAGGTGCGCAACAACCACAGCTATGCCGGAGATTACCTGTTCTATGTGACCATGGAATACAGTGATACTGTGGAAAAGGGCAAGATCATCCGTCAGACCCCCGAAGCCGGGGAGGTCATCGAAAAGGGCAGCACCATCGATCTGGTGGTCAGCCGCGGCCCCCAGATGGTGGAGATGCCCAACGTGGCAGGCTTTACCCGGGACGGCGCGGAGCAGCAGCTGGCGCAGGTGGGGCTGAATGCGAGCTTTTATCCCATTTATAACGATGGCTCCTATGTTTCGGGCTGTGTGGCCTATTGCAGCGAGGAGCCCGGTGCCATGGTGGAGGTTGGCTCGACCATCATCGTCTATATGGCGGCAGAGGTCGAGGCCGAGGTGCCCGCCACCCCGCCCGAGACCACAACTCCTTCCGCCGGTGCCACACCGTCTGCCGGGCAGACGGAGCCGCCGACCGGTGGGGCCGGTACCGAATACGATACGGATTGACGCAAAGCGGCCTGCCGGAGAGTGCAGGCCGCTTTTTGATGAGAACGCTTGAAGAAAATGAATGATTCTGATAGAATTATATTAGAATCATTTAGGGGGTGTGCACTATGATCATCAAGTCGTCTACGGCGCTTCGCAAGGACTACGGTTCCATTTCAAATCTGGCGCACGGAGCGGGCGAGCCGATCTACATTACAAAGAATGGAGAGGGTGACCTTGTTGTAATGAGCATTGAAGCATTCGAACAGCGGGAAGAGGCGTTGAAACTCCGGGCAAAGCTGGAAGCAGCGGAACAGGGAAGGCTTGCTGGTGCTCCGGCTTACACGCTGGAGGATTCCAGAAAACGGCTGGAGGAGATCTATCGTCGTGGCTAAGATCGAAATTCTGGAGTCGGCACAGCGGGAACTGGAAGCAATCGCAGAGCTTCACATGAATCTGGTAGGGCCGAATTCTGCCCGAAAGATCACGGATCGGATCTTGGATTCTCTTTCGCGGTTGGAACGTTTCCCGCTGTCGGGTTCGCTTCCAAGAGATGCCGAACTGCTGAAAAGCGGCTATCGCTATGTGATCGCCGGGCAGTATCTCTGCGTCTATCGGCTGATTGTGGATACTGTGTTCGTCTACCATATCGTGCATGGTGCAAGTAATTACCCGGTTTTGTTCAAACGGCTGCTGCAAGAAGAATTGAAGAGAGAAGATTGACGCAAAGCGGCCTGCCGGAGAGGGCGGGCCGCTTTTTTGATGCAGGTCGATATCCACAGGAAAAGCCAGAGCGGAAGCCCCATGGAGGAAGCTTCCGCTCTGGCTTGTTTAGGATAGGAAAGGGAATGGTTCAGTAATGGCCGGGATGCGGGCTTACAGGTTGGTGTAGCCCATGAGGTAGCGGTCTACCTCGGCGGCGCAGTCGCGGCCCTCGCGCAGGCCCCAGACGACAAGGCTCTGGCCCCGGCGCATATCGCCGCAGGCGAACACCTTGTCCACATTGGTGCGGAAGTGGTCGGTGTCCACACAGCCGCGGCCAGTCAGGCTGACACCGAAGGCATCGGCCACATAGCTCTCACAGCCCACAAAACCGGCGGCAATGAAGGCCAGCTCACAGTTGTAGGTGAACTCCTCGCCGGTGGGCACCATGTTGGTGCGGCCGGTCTCGGGGTCACGCTCGGGTTTGAGGTAGGAGATGACGGCAGCGGTCAGGCTGCCTGCATCGTCCTTGAGGAATTCTTTGACCGTGGTCTGGTAGACACGGGGGTCCTTGCCGAACTTGGCCATGCACTCGGTCTGGCCGTAGTCCACCTTGAGCACCCGGGGCCACTCGGGCCAGGGGTTGCCGGCGGCACGCTCCCTGGGGGGCTGCGGCATCATTTCCAGAGCCACCAGATCAGTGCAGCCCTGCCGCAGGGCCGTGCCCTGGCAGTCGTTGCCGGTGTCGCCGCCGCCGATGACCAGAACGTTCTTGCCCTTGGCATCAATGGCCCTGCCGTCGGCAAATTTGCTGTCCAGCAGGCTCTTTGTCACGCTGGTGAGGTAATCCACGGCAAAGTGCACGCCATTGGCATCCCGGCCCGGAACGTTCAGGTCACGGGCCTTTTTGGCACCACAGCAGAGCACCACGGCATCGTAGCTGTTCAGGATGCTCTCGGCATCCACGGCACCGCCCACATCCATGCTGGTGCGGAACTCCACGCCCTCGGCCTGCATGATCCTGATGCGGCGCTCGATGACGGATTTGTCCAGCTTCATGTTGGGGATGCCGTACATCAGCAGGCCGCCCACGCGGTCGGCACGCTCAAACACGGTGACGGCGTGGCCCCGGATGTTCAGGTACTCGGCCACCGAAAGACCGGCCGGGCCGCTGCCGATGATGGCCACGCTCTTGCCGGTGCGGGCCGGGGGAGGGGCGGCGTGGAGCCAGCCCTTGGCGTAGCCCGTTTCCACGATGGCGTGCTCGTTCTCGCGCACGGTCACGCTGCTGCCGGTCACATCACCGCAGGTGCAGGCGGCCTCGCACAGGGCGGGACAGACCCGGCTGGTGAACTCCGGGAAGCGGTTGGTGGCGCGCAGGCGGTGGAGTGCCAGCTCCCACTTGCCCTGATAGACCAGGTCGTTCCACTCGGGGATCAGGTTGTTCAGCGGACAGCCCGATGCCATGCCGCCGATCATCATGCCGGCCTGGCAGAAGGGTACGCCGCAGTCCATGCAGCGGGCGGCCTGGGTCTGCTGCTCCTCGCGGGAGAGCCAGACGTGAAACTCGTTGAAATTTTCAATGCGCTCCAGCGGCGGGACATCCGTGCTGGTCTTGCGCGTGTAATCCATAAATCCAGTGATCTTGCCCATGATCCAGCCCTCCTTACTTCTTCTTCTGCACAGCGTAGAATGCTTCGATCTGTGCCTGTTCGCCGTCCAGGCCGCGCTCCTCCATGGAAGCGATGACCCGGAGCATCCGGTCGTAATCGTAGGGGAGGACTTTCTTGAACTTGGGCAGGTACTCGCTGAAGTTGTCCAGGATCTCCTTGCCGCGGGGAGAGCCGGTGGCTTCCACATGCTCGCGGATGAGCTCCTTCAGGGCAGCAACATCGTACTTGTGCTCCACAGGCTCCAGGCTCACGGTCTCCTTGTTGACCCGCTGGTAGAAATCCCAGTTCTCGTCCAGAACGTAGGCCACGCCGCCGGTCATACCGGCCGCGAAGTTCTTGCCGGTCTGGCCCAGAACGACCACTGTGCCGCCGGTCATGTACTCGCAGCCGTGGTCACCCACGCCCTCGACAACGGCGGTCGCGCCGCTGTTGCGGACGCAGAAGCGCTCACCGGCCACGCCGGAGACGAAGGCCTTGCCGCTGGTGGCACCGTAAAGGGCTACGTTGCCGGTGATGATGTTTTCCTCAGGCTTATAGCCGATGCCCTCGGGCGGGCGGACGATGATCTTGCCGCCGGACAGGCCCTTGCCCATGTAGTCGTTGCAGTCGCCGGTCAGGCTGAGGGTCAGGCCCTTGGGGATGAACGCGCCAAAGCTCTGGCCGCCTGCGCCGATGCACTCGGCGGTGTAGACATCGTCGGGCAGGGAGCTGCCGTACTTGCGGGTGATCTCGCTGCCAAAGATGGCACCCAGGGCGCGGTCGGTGTTGGAGACCTCCAGCCGGACACTCTGGGGTGCCTTGCTGCCCAGCTTGAACTTCTTCATCAGCACCTTCATGTCGAGGGTGTTCTCAAGGTGGAAGTCATAGGTGTCGGCAGGCACAAAGTGGACGTTGCTGTTTGCAATGGCCGGGTTGTGCAGGATGCAGTCCAGATTCATCTTGGCGGCACGGCTGTCGGCAGCGCTGGGTTTGACATGGAGCAGGTCGGTGCGGCCCACCAGCTCGTCGATGGTGCGCACGCCCAGCTTGGCCATGTACTCCCGCAGCTCCTGCGCCACAAAGGTCAGGTAGTTGATGATATACTCGGGCTTGCCCTTGAACCGCTTGCGCAGCTCGGGGTTCTGGGTGCAGATGCCCATGGGGCAGGTGTCTAGGTTGCAGACACGCATCATCACGCAGCCTTCGCACATCAGCAGGGAGGTGCCGAAGCCGAACTCCTCAGCGCCCAGCATACAGCTGATGGCAACATCGCGGCCGGAGAGCAGCTTGGAGTCGCTCTCAATGCGGACGCGGCTGCGCAGGCCGTTCAGGATCAGGGTCTGGTGGGTCTCGGCGATGCCCAGCTCCCAGGGCAGGCCCGCATTCTTGATGGAGGTGCGGGGGGCTGCACCGGTGCCGCCGTCGTAACCGGAGACAAGGATGACCTGCGCGCCGCCCTTGGCAACACCGGCGGCAATGGTGCCGACACCGGCCTCGCTGACCAGCTTCACGTTGATGTTGGCGTGGCGGTTGGCGTTCTTCAGGTCATAGATCAGCTCGGCCAGATCCTCGATGGAGTAGATGTCGTGGTGGGGCGGGGGAGAGATCAGGCCCACGCCGGTGGTGCTGTGGCGGGTCTTGGCGATCCAGGGGTAGACCTTGGCACCGGGCAGGTTGCCGCCCTCGCCGGGCTTTGCGCCCTGTGCCAGCTTGATCTGGATCTCTTCGGCGGAGACCAGATATTTGCTGGTCACACCGAAGCGGGCCGAGGCTACCTGCTTGATCTTGGAGTTGCTCTCGCTCTGGTAGCGCTCCTCGGGCTCGCCGCCCTCGCCGGTGTTGCTCCGGCCGCCCAGACGATTCAGGGCGATGGCGATGGTCTCGTGGGCCTCGCTGCTCAGGGCACCGTAGCTCATGGCAGCGGCTTTGAACCGCTTGACGATGGAGCTGACGGGCTCCACCTCCTCAAGGGGGATGCCGCCGTTGGGGTCATAGCTGAAGTCCAGCAGGCTGCGCAGGTGCACGCCCTCGGCACCCATGTTGTCCACGGTGCGGGTGAAGTCTTTGAAGGCCTTGTAGTCGCCCGTGAAGCAGGCTTTCTGGAACAGATGGATGGTCTGCGGGGTGAAGAGGTGCTCTTCCTTGCCGCTGCGGAACTTGTGGGCACCGCCATCGGCCAGCTCCATGTTGATGTCCAGACCCAGCGGGTCAAAGGCGGCGTTGTGGGCAGCTTCCACATCCGCCTGAATGTCCTCCAGACCGATGCCGCCCACACGGCTGACCGTGCCGGTGAAGTACTTGTCGATGACATCCTTGGAGATGCCGACCGCCTCAAAGATCTGGCTGCTCTGGTAGCTCTGGATGGTGGAGATGCCCATTTTGGAGGCGATCTTCACGATGCCGTTCAGCACAGCCTTGTTGTAGTCGTCCACGGCGGCGTAGTAATCCTTGTCCAGCAGACCCTCGTCGATGAGCTGGGCAATGGTATCGTGGGCCAGATAGGGGTTGACGGCGCAGGCACCGTAGCCCAGCAGGGTGGCAAAGTGGTGCACCTCGTGGGGCTCGGCGCTCTCAAGGATGAGGGCCATGGCCGTGCTCTTCTTGGTGCGGATGAGGTACTGGGACACGGCAGAAACAGCCAGCAGGCTGGGGATGGAAACATGGTACTCGTCAATGTCGCGGTCAGAGAGGATGATGATGTTGGCACCGTCCTTGTAGGCGCGGTCCACCTCCAGGAACACGCGGTCGATGGCCTTTTCCAGGCTGGTGTTCTTATAGTAATTGATGGACACCGTGGCGGTCTTGAAGCCGGGCACGTTCATGTGCTTGATCTTGAGCAGATCGGTGCTGGTCAGGATGGGGTTCTGCACCTTGAGCACCTTGCAGTTCTCGGGCTTGTCCTCCAGCAGGTTGCCGTGGGCACCCACATAGACGCTGGTGGAGGTGACCACCTTTTCCCGGATGGCATCGATGGGCGGGTTGGTGACCTGTGCGAACCGCTGCTTGAAGTAGTTGAACAGCGGGGGATGCTGGTCACTCAGGACAGCCAGCGGGGTGTCGGTGCCCATGGCTCCGGAAGGCTCGGCACCGGCCCGGGCCATGGGCAGGATCAGCTCCTTGATCTCCTCGTATTTGTAGCCAAAGACCTTCTGCAGGCGGGTCAGCTCCTCGCCGGTGTAGCTGGGGACTTTGATGTTGGGGATCTTCAGGTCCTTCAGCCGGACCAGATTCCGGTCGATCCACTCGCCGTAGGGCTCGCGGCTGGCGTAGTATTCCTTCAGCTTCTCGTCATCCACGACCTCGCCCTTGACGGTATCCACCAGCAGCATCTTGCCGGGGCGCAGGCGGTCTTTCATCAGGATGTTGTCGGGGGCGCAGGGCAGCACGCCCACCTCGGAGGACAGGATCATCCGGCCATCCTTGGTGATATAGTAGCGGCTGGGGCGCAGACCATTGCGGTCCAGCACCGCGCCCACCACATCGCCGTCGGAGAAGAGGATGGCGGCGGGGCCGTCCCAGGGCTCCAGCATGGTGGCGTAATACTGGTAGAAATCGCGCTTTTTCTGGCTGATGTTCTTGTTGTTCTCCCAGGGCTCGGGGATGGTGATCATCACCGCCAGAGGCAGGTCCATGCCGTTCATCACCATGAACTCCAGCGCGTTGTCCAGCATGGCGGAGTCCGAGCCGGAGGTGTTGATGATGGGCAGGATCTTGTTCATGTCGTCCTGCAGGATGGGGCTCTCGATGCTCTCCTCACGGGCCAGCATGGCATCGGTGTTGCCCTTGATGGTGTTGATCTCGCCGTTGTGCAGGATGAACCGGTTGGGGTGGGCACGCATCCAGCTGGGGTTGGTGTTGGTAGAAAAGCGGCTGTGCACCATGCCGATGGCGGACTCATAATCCTCGTCCTGCAGGTCGAGGTAGAACAGGCGCAGATCGTGCACCAGGAACATGCCCTTGTAAACGATGGTGCGGCTGGACAGGCTGGGCACATAGGTGCCGTTGCTGGCCTGCTCGAACACCCGGCGGATGATGTAGAGCCTGCGGTCAAAATCAATGCCCCTGCTCACACGGGCAGGCTTTTTGATGAAGCACTGCCAGATGGAGGGCATGCAGTCCCGGGCCTTCTGGCCCACGGCATCGGGGTCTACCGGCACCCTGCGCCATGCCAGAAACTCAAGCCCCTCCTTGCGGGTGACCAGCTCAAACAGCTTCATGGCCTGTGCCCGCAGGTGCTCGTTCTGGGGGAAGAAGAACATGCCGACACCGTATTCCCGCTCGTTGCCCAGGCTGATGTTCAGCTCATCGGCCACCTTGGAAAAGAACTTGTGGCTGATCTGCAGCATGATGCCCACGCCATCGCCGGTCTTGCCCTCGGCATCCTTACCGGCGCGGTGCTCCAGCCGTTCCACGATGCTCAGGGCATCGCTGACCGTCTGATGGCTCTTGCGGCCCTTGATGTCCACCACCGCGCCGATGCCGCAGGCATCGTGCTCGAACTGAGGGTCATACAGGCCAAGAGGCGTGGCGTTTTCCGTAAATTGATCCATTGCCTTTCCCATCCTTATCTCTCAAAATATCCTCTGGGCCGCGGCACAGTCCGCAGCCGATCTTGCACAGAAAACAAAAAGCGCCCCAGAAGGGTATAGAATACCCCTCTGGAACGCCTTTGTTCCGATGATTCTATTATAGCGGATGGTGAGAGATGTTCAAGTGACAGCTGCGCCAAACTTGATGCCCTGAAGTCCGGTCATCTTGTGCGGTTTGATGGAATGATGAACGCATTTCATCAAAACCTTGAAAAAAACCGCCGCATCCGGCTGCCGGTCTGGGGCAGGGGATGCGGCGGTTTGCGTATGATTGCGGGGCGTTTCTGTCCTTAGTGCTTTGCGGCGCGCTGTTTGCGGTCGAAGAACCACCCGCATACCAACAGACCGATGCCAAAGATCAGAAGCACGGCAGCCAGCCAATCGGTGGTGCCGGTCTGGATCAGGGTCACGGTCGTGGTGTTCTGCGTGGGCGTTTCCTCCGGCTGGGCCAACGACGCGGACGTGTCAGTCTGAGCCGGTTCCTCCGCAGGCAGCTCGCCGGGGGCCTCTGTTTCCTCGGTTTCCTCGGTTTCCTCGGGGATCTCGGGTTCCTCAGGCTCCTCGGGGGTCTCCGGCCCCTCAGGCTCCTCGGGGATCTCGGGGGTCTCCGGGTCTACGGGAACGACCGGAACATAGGGGTCGTCCGGGCTGTTCTTCAGGTTGGTAAAGACGACCTTGGCGGTGTCGTTCTGGGGCACAACGCCGGTCTCTGCAGGGTTGAGATTCAGCAGGGTCCAGCCGTCCTGAGCGGTTTCGGTGATGGTATAGCCGATGCCTGCGGGCAGGTTCGAGAGCGTGATGCTCTCGCCGCCTTTCAGGGTGAAGGATGCCTTGCCGTTTTTGAACGGGACACCGCACCATTTGTCGTCGATCGTGGTGATGGCATCATCATCCAGCGTGAGCTCAAAGGTGAACACGGTGTCATAGTCGCTCGGCAGCAGTTCACCGACCGTCTCTTTGCAGACGGTCAGGCTGCCGGTGCTGCCGTGTGCGGCCTTGAGGGACAGGGGGCCGGTGAGTTCAGTACCGGGCTGGACCAGCACGATATGCCGGGCACTTTCATCGTCCCCATGGGCGTTCCAGCGGGCGCTGCTGCGGTCGTCGTACCAGCCGTCAATGAAATCATAGCAGTCCGGTCCGCCGTCCAGCTCCCAGCCGCTGCCGGTGGGGCCAAAGGTGAGGGAACAATTGCGAATATTGTAGATGTCGTCACCAAAGTTGGCTGCGTGGTTGTTGTACAACTGCACGTCATCCGAAAGGACTGCAGTGCCCCAGTTCAAAAGACCGCCGCCATATGCGGCGTGGTTGTACCGAACCGTACCGGAACCCAGATTCAGGGTGGCATCATGGTTGTTGAAAATGCCGCAGTCCTGGTTTCCTTCTACTTCGAGATCGACACCCTTTTCGACGGTAAAGGTATCCAGGTTCCTAATACCGGATCCCTGGTTGTCGTTCACCAGGACGGTTGCGCCGCGCTCGATCACAAACTTGCCGAGATCCTTGGATCCCTGCTCCCGGTTAAAAATACCATGTATGCCATTTTCACTTGCGGAAACATACGCACCGCTCTCAATCGTGAGCTGGGCATCAAGGCTGTTGAAGATGCCGAACTTCGTGTTTCTATCAACGGTTACATGAGCGCCGTCTTCGATCGTAAGGATCCAACTGTTCTGAATGCCAGACAAGCCAACATTGTCACACACGGAAACCGTTGCGCCGCTTTCAATGGTCAAATCACCCACATACTCGGGAATGGTGTAATTGCCATCTGCATCTTCGCTAAACCACGAAAACACGTGGAGACCGCCGCCGGCACCTGCATCATGATAGCCGTTTCGATCGCAAATGACATTTGCACCGCTGCGGATCCAGCTTTTGCCACCGACACCAAGGCCGGAACCACCATTATCAGAAGCGTTCAGAGTAGAACTGCCATCAACATCAAGCTTTCCGGCGAAAACGCCAAAGCTGCTGGAATCTCCGCCATTTCCGGTTGCGGTGATCGTGGAAGATTTCAGAGTCACCTTGCCGTCATAGCAGGCAAGACCGAAACCATATTCGTTTTTGGCGTTATCGGTCACCTAAACTTCAGAAGAATTCAGCGTTATGTTAATGGGGTCCAGCATCAGGCCCGCATGGCTGCAGCCGGTGGCTATCAGACGAGAGTTGTTGAGAATGACCTCACGATTGGGCTTGTTATCATACTCTGAAGGGTCGGCCATGATGCCGTCAACCATGCTGCCGTTGGCAGCATCGACCGTAACCTCGGAATCATCCAGATACAGGTTGGTCTGTTGGTACAGGTACATACCGCTTCCGCAGTTGCTCTCGGGGCTTATGGTGCAGGTAACACGTTTCAAGTGCAGATCAGAGTTGCTGATCAGATTGGCCGTAGCACCTGCGCTGTGTTCGTATGTATGCTCCTTTGCATAAAGATTCAGTCTGAGATTCTGAAATGTGAGCTTGCTTTCATACGCATAGATCCCGTACTCCTTCAGCGTCAGCGTATAGGTGTCGCCGCCGGAAATGGTCAGGGTCTTGTTATCGAACGTAAGACCCGTATCCAGCTCAATGTCCTTCAGCAGGTCGATCTGATCACCATCCGTCGCCGCGGTGATTGCATCGTCCAGTGTGGAGTAGTAGTACGTATCGTCGATCTTGTCGATCTTGCACACAGGCGGGGTTGTGGTGCTGCCGGTGTCGTCCGCAGAGCCATCGTCATCCGATTCCTCGTCAGGAGGCTGGGGAGTGGGCTTTGCCGCAGACGGGCCATCCGCTGCTGCTTTATCGCTGCCCGCGTCCGCAGGGCTTTTCTCCGGGGGTGTGGTGCCGCCCGTGCCGCCGGTGCTGCCGGTGCTACCGGTGCTGCCGGTGTCGCCAGTGCCGCCGGTGCTGCCGGTGCTGCCGGTGCTGCCGGTGCTGCCGGTGCTGCCGGTGCTGCCGGTGCCGCCGGTGTCGCCAGTGCCGCCGGTGCCGCCAGTGCCGCCGGTGCTGCCGGTGCTGCCAGTGTCGCCGGTGCTGCCGGTGCTGCCAGTGCTGCCGGTGCTGCCAGTGCTGCCGGTGCCGCCGGTGCTGCCGGTGTCGCCAGTGCCGCCGGTGCCGTCCGCAGGGTCATCGTGGTCCACATCCGCAAGGCTTTTCCCTGAGCCTGTCTCAGCATCCGTGCCGGATTTTGCATCCACGACAGCAGAGTTCTGTTCCTGCGAATCATCAAGGGAGTAGGGGACGGTGGAAAGGTCACTCCAGTCCAGAATGGTGCCGTCCGAATCCGTGATGGTGGGGTCGGGGCTCAGTGCAAGTACACTCAGCGGCAGAACATGAAGCAGCAATCCGATGGTAAGTATCACTACGAACCATCTCTTTTTCATAATTTTTTCTCCTCCTCTTTCTAAAATATAGTACATTTTGTGTACTGCTAATATAGTAGCATCGGATGTTCAGAAATACAAGAGGTTCAAACGAATTTGAAACCGAAAGATCCAAATTTTTGAAGCGGCGGGGAACCGCGCCGGAGTTTCTCCGGAAAATGATTCCTGCACAGGAGTGAAAGCTTGTCCCTACGCCGGAAATTCCCAGAAATTATGAAAAAGTTTCGACACAAGAAAAACTCCCGGGAAATCCCGGGAGCATAGCAGAAACGAAGCAAGAAATTCCCTGCGGCGGCAGTCAGCGTCCCAGAATGGCCCGCAGGTCCTCTTCCGGGGTCGTAATGGCTTTCAGGTCATAGCGGCGCTGCAATTCCTGCACGACCCCCGGAGAGAGAAAGGCCGGGAGGGTGGGGCCGAGGCGGATGTTCCGGATGCCCAAAGCCAGCAGGGCGATCAGGATGCAGACTGCCTTCTGCTCGAACCAGCAGAGCACCAGCGAGAGCGGCAGGTCGTTGACGGTGCAGCCGAAGGCATCGGCCAGAGCCAGTGCGATCCGGATGGCGCTGTATGCGTCGTTGCACTGGCCCACATCGAGGATGCGGGGCAGGCCAGTGCCGGGCACTGTGCCCAGAGGCAGATCGTTCAGCCGGAATTTTCCGCAGGCAAGGGTCAGAATGACCGTATCCGGCGGTGTCAGCTTGGCAAACTCGGTGTAATAACGGCGGGTGGGCCGGGTACCGTCGCAGCCGCCCACCAGGAAGAAATGGCGGATCTGCCCGCTTTTCACGGCCTCCACGATCTCATTGGCGTGGGAGAGCACAGCGCTCCGCGCAAAGCCGGTGGTGACCGTTTTGCCGCCGTTCATGCCCGGGATGATGGTATCCTCCGGGTAGCCGCCCAGTTCCAGCGCTTTCTGGATGACAGGGGTGAAGTCCCGGTCCTCCCCGATGTGCGGCACCCCGGGATAGGAGACCACCGAGGTGGTAAAGACCCGGTCGGCGTAGCTGGGGCGCAGCGGCATGATACAGTTTGTGGTGAAGAGGATGGGGGCGGGGATGTCCTCAAACTCCGACTGCTGGTTCTGCCAGGCGGTGCCGAAATTTCCCTTGAGGTGCGAATAGCGCTTTTTCAGCTCCGGATAACCGTGGGCGGGCAGGAGTTCCGAGTGGGTATAAACGTTGATGCCCTTGCCCTCGGTCTGGGCCAAAAGCTGCTGGGTGTCGTAAAGGTCGTGGCCGGAAATGACGATGAAAGGCCCTTTCTCGATGGTCAGAGGGACTTCTGTCGGTTCCGGTTCGCCAAAGGCACCGGTGTTGGCATGATCCAGCAGTTCCATGGTGCGGAAGCTGGCTTCTCCGGTCCTTTGCACCAGGAGCCAAAGCTCCTCCATGGATAGCCCCGAGGTGCCCACTGCCTTCAGGGCGGTACAGTAAAATTTGTCCAGCTCCGGGTCGATGCGGCCCAGCACCCGAGCATGATAGTTATAAGCGGCCATGCCCCGCAGGCTGAACAGCACAAAGCATTTCAGGCTTCGCACATCCGGGTCAGGCTCCTGCCAGAGCTGCTGCATATCATAGTCCTCGGCAATGCCCGGACAGGCGGCGTGGATCTTCTCAATCAGCTGCCCGACGGTGTGCTCGTCAAAATTTACATTGGTGATGGTGGTGAACAGCCCCTGCATCAGCAGCAAAGCCTGCTCCGGAGCCGGAGCGCGGCCTTCGCCAATGAGCTGCTCCGCATACCGGATCAGGGCACCGGTCAGCCGGTCCTGCGCCGCTGCGGTCGGAGCCGATTTCCCGCACACACCTGCCCGACCGGTACAGGCAGTCCCGTTGGCTGCCTGCTCACATTGGAAACAAAACATCTGCTCATCCATAAAAATACTCCCTTCGCTTTCTGGCAAAGGGAGTATGGACAACGGACAGAGGAAATATGCAGGAAAAAAAAGGGGCCGCACCCCTTCGGATGCGGCCCTCAGAAAAGGAATGCTTAGTAGGTGATGCCCTGTGCCATCATGGCGGTGGCCACCTTCAGGAAACCGGCGCAGTTTGCACCGACCATCAGGTTGCCCTCGGAACCAGCAGCAACGGATGCATCGTAGGAAGCGTGGAAGATGCCCTCCATGATGCCCTTCAGCTTGGCATCCACTTCCTCAAAGCTCCAGCTCAGACGCTCGGAGTTCTGGCTCATTTCCAGACCGGAGGTGGCCACGCCGCCGGCGTTGGCTGCCTTTGCGGGTCCGTACAGGACACCGTTGGACAGGTAGACCTCGATGGCCTCGGGCGTGCTGGGCATGTTTGCGCCCTCGCAGACAACGGTGCAGCCGTTCTTGACCAGAGCCTCAGCGGACTCCTTGTTGATCTCGTTCTGGGTTGCGCAGGGCAGGGCGATGTCGCAGGGGACAGTCCAGACCTTGGAGCAGTCGGCAACGTAGGTTACACCGGCGTGGGTCTCGGCGTACTCCTTGATGCGGCCGCGGCGCACTTCCTTCAGCTCCTTGACGTAAGCAAGATCAATGCCGTTGGGGTCGTAGACGTAGCCGTTGGAATCGGACATGGTAACGACCTTTGCGCCCAGAGACTGAGCCTTCTGGCAGGCATAGATGGCAACATTGCCGGAGCCGGAGATGACCACGGTCTTGCCGGCAAAGCTGTCGTTGCGCATACACTTCAGAGCCTCGGCGGTGAAGTAGCACAGGCCGTAGCCGGTGGCCTCGGTACGGGCCAGAGAGCCGCCGAAGGTCAGGCCCTTGCCGGTGAGCATACCGCCCTGGAAGCTGTTGGTCAGGCGCTTGTACTGGCCGAACATGTAGCCGACCTCGCGGCCGCCGACACCGATATCACCGGCGGGGCAGTCCACGAACTGGCCGATGTGGCGGTACAGCTCGGTCATAAAGCTCTGGCAGAAGCGCATAACTTCCATGTCGCTCTTGCCATGGGGGTCAAAGTCAGAGCCGCCCTTGCCGCCGCCCATGGGCAGGGTGGTCAGGCTGTTCTTGAAGGTCTGCTCAAAGCCCAGGAACTTCAGGATGCCCTGGTTGACAGAGGGATGGAAGCGCAGGCCGCCCTTGTAGGGGCCGATGGCGCTGTTGAACTGGACGCGGTAGCCGCGGTTCACCTGGACCTTGCCCTGATCATCGACCCAGGGCACACGGAAGGTGATGATGCGCTCGGGCTCGACCAGACGCTCGATCAGGCCGGCCTTCTCGTATTCGGGATGCTTCTCCACCACGGGCTGGATGCTCTCCAGCACCTCGCGGACAGCCTGCAGGAACTCAGGCTCATTGGCATTGCGCTGTGCAAGGCCATCGTAAACGCGCTTCAGGTATTCATTCGTCAGCATAATAGAATACTCCTTTTCCCATGATTTACAATCGCTCTGCCCACTATCACAGAGCGCTTCACCATTATAAAGCATTGTGCGGCGATTTACAAGAGAGGAAATCGGAAAATGTTTCAGTGAAGCCAAAATAAAAATGAATCCGCTTCACAGCGTCAGTGTCCGGCGGCGCTGGGGATCTCCTGCAATTCAAAGCGATATTCCTGCGCGGCATCGGGGTATTTTGCCTTATCCACGGGGCTGAGGAACATGGCAAGGGGCCGCAGCCAGAGCCCGCCGTCCCCGTAGAGCTTGCGGTAGACCACAAAAGGCTCCCCCGTTTCGGAATCGTTGGCAACGGCCTCCACCAGATAAAAGTCGCCCTTGAAGTGCCGGTATACCCGGCCGATCTTGAGTTCGTTCGGCATTTGGATTCTCCTTTCTGCAGGGATATTCAAAAAATCCCCCGCAGGCGGCTGGCGCTGGCGGGGGACAGGCGCATGATTTACTTCTTCAGCAGCTTCTCGCAGGCATCGGCGGCACCCTCAAGGTACTGGCCGGGGTAGGCCTCGATCATGCCGGCATCGGAGCAGGCAGCCAGCTGGGGGTCGATGGGGCACTTGGCCAGCACGGGCAGGCCGTGCTTTGCGGCCACCTCATCCACATGGCTCTCGCCGAACACGCTGATCTTCTTGCCGCAGTCGGGGCAGACGATGTAGCTCATGTTCTCCACGATGCCCAGCATGGGCACCTTCATCATCTCAGCCATGTTCACGGCCTTGGCTACGATCATGCTGACCAGCTCCTGGGGGCTGGCAACGACCACGATGCCGTCCACGGGCAGGCTCTGGAACACGGTCAGGGGCACGTCGCCGGTTCCCGGAGGCATGTCCACAAACAGGAAGTCTACATCCTTCCAGACCACATCGGTCCAGAACTGCTTGACCGCACCGGCGATCACGGGGCCGCGCCACACAACGGGGTCCTCCTCGTTCTCGACCAGCAGGTTGATGCTCATCACATCAATGCCCATCCGGCTCTGGATGGGCCAGCAGCCCTTTTCATCGGCCATGGCACGGCCATGGATGCCGAACAGCTTGGGGATGGACGGGCCGGTGATGTCGGCATCCAGGATGCCGCAGTGGTAGCCACGGCGGGCCATGGCGCAGGCCAGCAGGGCACTGGTCATGCTCTTGCCGACACCGCCTTTGCCCGAAACAACGCCGATGACCTTTTTCACGCTGCTGTTGGGGTTGGGGGCATCGTGCTCAGGTGCGGCGGTGCGGGAAGAACATGCTGCCCCGCAGGTGGAACAGTCATGGGTACATTCTTCGCTCATACTCTAACCTTTTCTCCTTTATCTTAATTAGACAGATCGTCTTGACCATCCCATATCATACCATAAAACCGGGTGGGAAACAACCCACAGAGGCGCTCATCTTCACAAGAGTGCATATTGCCCGGGAAAGGCCGCATACACTGAACCGAACGCCTGTGCGGGGAAAGGAGGAAGACCATGGGGCAGAGCTACCTGAAAAACGCCGCCCTCCTGACCGGGGCGGATGTCCTGCTGCGGCTGGCCGGGATGGGCCTGCGCATCTATCTGGCCAACGCCCTGGGCGGCGAGGGGATGGGGCTGTACCAGCTGGTGCTGGCGGTCTACTCGCTCTTTGTCACGCTGGCAACGGCGGGGGTCTCGGTGGCGGCCACCCGGCTGATGGCTGAGGAACTGGCCCGGGGCCGGGCGCAGGCGCGGGGGATGCTGGTGCGCCTGGCGGGCACGGGGCTGCTGCTGGGTGCGGCGGCCATGGCGGCGCAGTACGGGCTGGCCGGGGCTGCTGCCCGGTGGTGGCTGGGAGACGTGCGTGCGGCGGGCGCGCTGCGGGTGTCGGCCTTCGGGATGCCCTGGATGGCTCTCTCGGCTGTGCTGCGGGGGTTCTTTATCGCCCGGCGGCGGGTGGAGCCCAACGTGCTGAGCCAGCTGGTGGAGCAGAGTGTGCGGATCGGGATCATCTGGTACGCGCTGGAATGGGGGAGCGCGCAGGACGTGAGCGCCCGCTGCACGGCGGTGCTGGCCGCCACGGCAGTGAGCGAAGCGGTGTCGGCCTGCATCCTGCTGCTGTTTTACCGTGGGGAGGCGGTGCGTGCGTTCGGCGCAGAAAAGGCCCGACGGCCTGCCGACCCTGCCCGGCGGCTCTGGGAGATCCTGTGGCCGGTGGAGGGCGGGCGGTGCCTTGCCAGCGCCCTGCACACGGCGGAAAACATGCTGGTGCCCGCCTGCCTGACGGTCTGCCTGCTGGATGCCGGGGGCCGCAGCGCCGCGGTGGCCCAGTACGGCAGCCTGAAGGGGATGGCCCTGCCTCTGCTCACCTTTCCCTTTGGGCTGCTGGGGAGCCTTTCGGTGCTGCTGATGCCTGAGATCACCCAGGCCCACATCCGGGGCGAACGCGCCCGGCTGGACTGCCTGCTGGACCGGATGCTTCGGCTGACGGGCTGCTTCTCGGCGCTGGCGGGGGCGCTGTTCTGGGTGTGGGGCGAGCCGCTGGCCCTGCTGCTCTACCACAGCCAGGAGGCCGGGTTCTATCTGCGGGTGCTGGGCCCGGCCATGCCGCTGATGTATCTGGAGAGCATGGTGGACGGTGCCATGAAAGGGATGGGGGAGCAGAAGGCCGTGTTCCGGTACAGCCTGTGGGACGCGGTGCTCCGCATTGCGGGGGTGCTGCTCCTCCTGCCCAGATGGGGGATGAAGGGCTTTTTGTGGGTGATCCTGCTGTCCAGTGCCTATACCTGCCAGATGAATACGGCCCGTCTGCTGCACGTCAGCGGGCTGCAGCCCAGGCTCTGGCGGTGGTTGGGGGCTCCGGCGCTGGCGGCACTGGTCTCAGCGGGGGCGGGCGAGGGCCTGCGCGCCCTGCTGGCGGGGTGGCTGAGCAGCGGGAGCACGCCCGCCCGGCTGGCGGCGCTCTGCGCGGGCGGCTTTGGCATGGCGGCAGTCTGCCTTGCCGTGCAGTGGCCGCTGGGGCTGGGCGAAGAGGTGCAGGCCATCCTGCGGACAGAAAAATCCCGCAGGGAGCGGCAGAAAAGCCCGGAGAATCGGAATTGTTCTGGACACAGGGGGGAGAATTGAGTATAATACAATGGATATTATGGCGGAACAGGCGCATGGGGCTTTGGACCCTGTGGCCGGCAACGCCGGGAAAAACGGGTGCGGACAGATCCCGCCCCGATGCAAAAGAGGATTTTTGTGAAGAAAACAGAGAAGCTTGTGCCGCAGGTGCTGCTGCGCCGGATGATCCTGGTGCTGCTGGATGCGGCCATCGTGATATTCAGCTTTTACTTTGCCCTGCTGCTCCGGGCCGACGGCGCGGTGGAGGCCAGCTGGTGGCCCCACAACCGTGCCCTGCTCTACCAGAATCTGCCCTGGATCGTGGCGCTCTACCTGCTCAGCTTTCTGGCGGGCGGGCTGTACCATGTGCTCTGGAAGTATGCCGGGGAGCGTGACCTCATCCGTCTGGGCGGCATGATCGCCGTGCCCACGGGGGTGGTCTATTTCGTGAACCATTTCTGCGTCCACGGCGTGCTGTTCGATTCTGCCAACGCCATGGCTGCTGTCCTCATCTTCCTGCTGGTGGGGGGCAGCCGTCTGGCATGGCGGCTCTTCCTGAACCATCCCATCGGCGAGCGGCTGCGGGGCGTGCCCAACAAGGACCCCAACCGCCCCGTGATGATCGTGGGCGCGGGCGAGGCCGGTGCCTGGGCCATCAATGTCTGCAAATCCAACAGCAGCTACGGCCACCCCGTTGTGGCGGTGGACGATGACCTGGTCAAGCAGGGACAGACCATCCACGGCGTGCCGGTCAAGGGCACGCTGGAGCAGATCCCCCAGCTCTGCACCCAGTACAACATCCACAACATCATCATTGCCATCCCCACCCTGCGGGGCAGCAGGCTGAACCATGTCATCGACCTCTGCGTTTCCACCCACTGCCCGGTGCAGATCCTGAGCGACCCCCAGCTGGTGGGCAGCAACGGCCCCCAGCAGGGTGCGTTCCGTGAGCTGAACACCGCCGATTTCCTCTCCCGTGACGAGGTCACGCTGGACAACGAGAAGATCTCCGGCTACCTCACCGGCAAGACCGTGCTGGTGACGGGCGGCGGCGGCTCCATTGGCAGCGAGCTCTGCCGCCAGGTGATGCGCTTCCGGCCCGGCAAGCTGCTGATCTTTGATATCTACGAGAACTGCGCCTATGAGCTGCTGATGGAGCTGCAGCAGAAGTACGGCCGCGACATCCCCGTGACCGTGCTGATCGGCTCCATCCGGGATAAAAAGCGGCTGGACGAGGTATTTGAGACCTACCACCCCACCGTGGTGTTCCATGCAGCGGCCCACAAGCATGTGCCGCTGATGGAGATCAGCCCCGCCGAAGCCGTGAAGAACAATGTGCTGGGCACCAAGAACCTGCTCACCAGCGCCAGCGAGCACGACGTGGAGCGGTTCGTCCAGCTTTCCACCGACAAGGCGGTCAACCCCACCAGCGTGATGGGCTGCACCAAGCGGATCTGTGAGATGCTCATCCAGACATTTGCGGGCAACACCGACATGAAGTGCGTGGCGGTCCGCTTTGGCAACGTTCTGGGCAGCCACGGCAGCGTGATCCCGCTGTTTGAGGCCCAGATCAAGAAGGGCGGCCCCGTCACCCTGACCGACCCCAACATCGAGCGCTACTTTATGACCATTCCCGAGGCGGCCCAGCTGGTGCTGCAGGCGGGCGCACTGGCCGAGGGAGGCAGCATCTATGTGCTGGACATGGGCGAGCCGGTCAAGATCATGGATCTGGCCAAGCAGCTCATCCGCTTTTACGGCTACGAGCCGGGCGTGAATATGGAGATCAAGATCGTGGGCCTGCGCCCGGGCGAGAAGCTCTACGAGGAGCTGATGATGGACGAGGAGCAGGGCAAGATGCGCCGCACCGAGCACAACAAGATCTTTGTGGCATCGCCCCGGGACATCGACCTGGCCGTGTTCTACCAGCAGCTACAGGATCTTGCCGCTGCCGCCCAGCACAACGACGAGGGCGTGGTGGATCAGCTGGAAAAGATGATCCCCACCTTTACCCCCACCAGAAAGAACCTGAAGACCTGATGCTATTGCACCGGAAACTGCCGGTGACGCTATAAAAATGAGAGGGAAGTATATTATGGAAAAGAGACCGTTTCTGACCGAAGAGCAGGCCCAGGAGATCATCCAGGACGTGCCCACCCCGTTCCACGTCTATGACGAAAAGGGCATCCGTGAGAACGCCCGCCGCATCAACAAGGCCTTCAGCTGGAACAAGGGCTTCCGGGAGTATTTTGCCGTCAAGGCGCTGCCCAACCCCATCATCCTGCAGATCCTGAAGGAAGAGGGCTGCGGTGTGGACTGCTCCTCCCTGACCGAGCTGATGCTGAGCGAGGCCTGCGGCTTTACCGGCAGCGATATCATGTTCTCCTCCAACCAGACCCCCGTGGAGGACATGAAGAAGGCATACGAGCTGGGCGCATACATCAACCTGGACGATGCCACCATGGTGGACTTCCTGGACCGTGTGGCCGGGATCCCCGAGAATATCTTCTGCCGCTACAACCCGGGCGGGACCTTCCAGCTGGGCGAGAGCGAGGAGGGCTTCCAGGTCATGGACAAGCCCGGCGATGCCAAGTACGGCATGACCGAGGAGCAGATGATCGACAGCTACAAGAAGCTGATGGCAAAGGGTGCAAAGAACTTTGGCATCCATGCCTTCCTGGCCTCCAACACCATCTCCGATGCCTATTACCCCGAGCTGGCAGGCATCCTGTTCCAGCTGGCAGTCCGTGTGCAGAAGGCCACCGGTGCCCACATCGGCTACATCAACCTGTCCGGCGGCGTGGGCATCCCCTACCGCCCCGACCAGACCGAGAACGACATCATGGCCATCGGTGAGGGCGTGCGCCGGAAGTTTGAGGAGATCCTTGTGCCTGCAGGGATGGGCGATGTGGCCATCTTCACCGAGATGGGCCGCTTTACCACCGGCCCCTACGGTGCGCTGGTGGCAACTGCCATCCACGAAAAGCACATCTACAAGGAGTACATCGGTCTGGATGCCTGCGCTGCCAACCTGATGCGCCCCGCCATGTACGGCGCTTACCACCACATCACCGTGCTGGGCAAGGAAAACGCCCCCTGCGACCACAAATACGATGTGGTCGGCGGCCTGTGCGAGAACAACGACAAGTTCGCCATTGACCGGATGCTGCCCAGGATCGACATCGGCGACCTGATCTACATCCACGACACCGGTGCCCACGGCTCCGCCATGGGCTACAACTACAACGGCAAGCTCCGCAGCGCCGAGGTCCTGCTCTGCGAGGACGGCTCTCACCGCCTCATCCGCCGCGCCGAGACCCCCCGCGACTACTTTGCAACGCTGGACTTCCTGCCTGCCATGAAGCCCCTGTTCGAGGGCTACGACGACTGAGGCCCCCTGAAAACCTGCGAGGTGTGATATGTTTTTTGGATTCCAGCTTACCTGCGGCCTGATGATGGTCTTTTACGGCTACTCGGTGATGAAAAATCCCCGTGTGTGGGGAGATCAGGGCCGTCAGGCAGTCAAGGCGGAGAATTTCCCGGAATACTGCCGCCAGAACGGCCTGTTCTTCCTGAAGGCGGGCCTGATCATGGCGCTCATCGGCGCGCTGGACGCACTGGTGAGCCTTTCCGGCGCGCTCTACGTCCTGCTGTATCTGTTCGGGCTGGCGTTCTCGTTCTATCCGCTGGTCAAATGGTGCCGCGAGAACGAGGGCTTCTCCTGGCCCTGGCCCCATGTGGAAAGCGAGAAGAAGCGGATCAAAAAGCTGCGCAGGGAGCAGGAACAGGAGCAGCAGAACGGCTCTGAGAAAAAATAAGAGAAAACCGAAACGCGGCGCTCTCCCTGAAGAAGGGAGGGCGCTGCTTTTGTCTGCTGAAGTTTCGACCCTTGACAGCCGGAGCCGCAGAACCTATAATGAAACCACGATGACCCTCTTGAAACACATTTGGAGGTACAGAACCATGATTAACTATCCCAAGAATTACGCTCCTCTGGCGGAAGAGGAAATGGAGTACACCAGCGGCGGCCTGTCCATCAACTGGATGGCACTGGGCTCCACCGTTATGGGCCTGGCCACCAGTATGCTGGCCTACCTGAATGTCTCCAACATTGCCGGTGTGGCGGTCCAGCTGCAGAAGAAGGACCCCGAGAAGTACCCTGAGCCGGAAGGCACCATCAACGGCAACCTCATCATCGATTCCACCCTGACCTACTTCTCCAGCGTGGCAGGCATCGGCATGGGCCTGCTGAACATCGCTGCGGGCGTGGGCACCGTCTATCTGGGCATGAAGTCCGGTTCTTGAAAATTAGCACTGGACATTTGAGCCAAAACGTGGTATACTTCTTCCTGCATTCGCGGGCATCGTACATCGGCTAGTATATCAGCCTTCCAAGCTGAGGAGGTGGGTTCGATTCCCATTGCCCGCTCCATGCAGAAAAAAGCCCTGAGTTCTCCGGAACTCGGGGCTTTTTTGATGGGCGGATTTTTCAGTCCCGCCTGTCAGGAGAGGTGGAATCCCGCGGGGATGAGGGCGAGCTTGTTCACTTTACCTGTTTACTTTGAAGCGATTTTATAGTAAAATAAGATGAATAAATCAGGGGCAGGGGAAACTTTGGCCTGATGAGAGAAATGATTTAGGTGGTGTATTGATATGGCATTGAAATATCAGCGGATCCTTCTGAAGATCAGCGGCGAGGCCCTGGGCGGCGAAAAGGGCACCGGCTTTGACGAGCCGACCATGGACGCGATCTGCGGCGGCGTGAAAAAGGCCCACGACCTGGGCGTGCAGATCGGCATTGTGGTGGGCGGCGGCAACTTCTGGCGCGGCCGTTCCAGCGGCAGGATGGAGCGCACCCTGGCCGACAAGATCGGAATGCTGGCGACCGTGATGAACGCGCTGGCTGTCTCCGACAAGCTGGAGCAGCTGGGGGTGGAGACCGAGGTGTTCACCTCCATCACCATGCCGCAGGTGGCCCCCGCCTTTACCCGCAAGGATGCCCTGAAGGCCATGGCAGACGGCAAGATCGCCATCTTCGGCGGCGGCACCGGCAACCCCTTCTTCTCTACCGACACCACCACGGCCCTGCGTGCGGTTGAGGTGAGTGCGGACATCATGTTCAAGGCCACCATGGTGGACGGCGTGTACGACAAGGACCCCCACAAGTACCCCGATGCCAAAAAGTATGACACCCTGACCTTTACCAAGGTGCTGGAGGATCGCCTGGCTGTGATGGACGGCACTGCCGCCACCCTCTGCCGCGACAACAAGCTCCCCATCCTGGTCTTTGACCTGGCCGACCCGGACAACATTGCAAAGGCCGTGCAGGGAGAGAACGTGGGCACCCTGGTCTACGAGGGCTGAGCATAGCCCGCATCCCCGTACCATAGAATGGAACAGGCAGCAATCACAGCGCCTGTGCAGAACAATATATAACAGGAGAAAAGGACAATGAGCAGCAACACCAAGGCATTTGAAGAAAAGATGAAGAGCTCCGTGGAGCATCTGGACCGCGAGCTGGCCGCTGTGCGTGCAGGCCGCGCCAACCCCGCCGTTCTGGACAAGGTGAGCGTGGACTACTACGGTGCCCCCACTCCCATCCAGCAGGTGGCCTCTGTGGCCGTGAGCGAGGCCCGCACCCTGACCATCACCCCCTGGGACCGCACCCTGCTGCGCGCCATCAGCAAGGCCATCATGGCCAGCGATGTGGGCATCACTCCCATTGATGACGGCTCCACCATCCGCCTGAACTTCCCGGCCCCCACCGAGGAGCGCCGCAAGCAGCTGGCAAAGGAAGTTGCCAAGCTGGGCGAGGAGGCCAAGGTGGCCGTGCGCAATGTCCGCCGTGACGCTATGGACAAGGCCAAGGCCATGAAGAAGGCCGGTGAGCTGACCGAGGACACCCAGAAGACCATGGAAGAAGAGGTCCAGAAGCTGACCGACAAGTATATCAAGAACATCGACGCAGCCGTTGAGGAAAAGCAGAAGGAGATCATGTCCGTCTGATCGCCGCGGCGAAACGAAACGTGTGAGGTGCCGTGCGCTGGAACGAGTGCGCGGCACTTTTTGCCGAAACCGGGGCAGGGAACCCCCGCCCCGCAAACGCAGGAGAATGATTATGAACCATCCCAAAGAATTTGCCGAGGGCCTTTCCATCGGCATCATCATGGACGGCAACGGCCGCTGGGCCAAGCAGCGGGGCCTGCCCCGCACCGCGGGCCACAAAAAGGGTGCCGCCGTGTTTCAGGATATCGCCAACTACTGCGAGGAGCTGGGCGTTTCATCCGTGACCTTCTACGCCTTCTCCACCGAGAACTGGAAGCGCCCGCTGGAAGAGGTCTCCGCCATTATGAAGCTGTTCGGCGAGTATCTGCTCAAGGGCTTCAACTATAAGGACCGCAACATCCGCATCAAGTTCCTGGGCGACCGGGCCGCGCTGGACCAGAAGCTCCAGAAGCTGATGAACGAGCTGGAGGAGGACTCCGCCGCCAAGACCGGCATGACCCTGAACATTGCCGTGAACTACGGCGGCCGCCCCGAGATCGTGCGGGCCGCCCGGCAGCTGGCCCAGCAGGTGGCAGAGGGCACCCTCAAGCCCGAGGACATCACCGAAGAAATGATGAGCGACCACATGTATACCGCCGGCCAGAAGGACCCGGATTTCATCCTGCGTCCCTCGGGCGAGAAGCGCCTTTCCAACTTCATGCTCTGGCAGGCCGCTTACGCCGAACTGGTGGAGATGGATGTGCTCTGGCCTGATTTCACCCGGGATGACCTGGATGCCGCCATCACGGAGTTCAACAAGCGCTCCCGCCGGTTTGGCGGCATCTGACCCTTGCAATTCCCAAAAGGAGAAATTTGAATGAAAACTCGTATCATAACCGCAATTGTGGGTATCCTCGTCCTGATCGGGGTGCTGTTCACCTTTGACACGCTGGTGTTCAATTTTGTCATTGCCGCCATCACCCTGATCGCCATCCACGAGGTCTTCAAGGCCCTGGGCTTTGGCAGAAAGGAATGGCCCATGTACGCCGTGTTCGTTCCCTACACCCTGCTGATCATGCTGTCCAGCTATCAGGTGTGGCGGCGGCTGGTCATGCCGGCCTCCTTTTTGATGGTGCTGTTCTTCGGCATCTATCTGGTGGTGCGCAACGCACAGGTGGATTTTGCAAAAGCCAGCGGTCTGGTGATGTTTTCCGGCATCGTGATCTTCTGCTTCTACTCCTTTATCCGTTTGAAGGAGCTGCTGCCGGTGGAGACCTACGGCTATGACGCGATGTTCTTTATTCTGCTCATCCTCTGCTTTGCCTGGGGCGGCGATACCTGCGCCTACTTTGCAGGCAGAGCCTTTGGCAAGCACAAACTCTGCCCCGTGGTCAGCCCCAAAAAGACCGTGGAGGGAGCCATTGGCGGCGTGCTGGGCACCATGGTGTTCGGCGTGGTCGCCACCGTCATCTACTCCATTGCGGCCAACCGGATGGAGGCGTTCACCCGCACCAACATCGGCGTTTCCATGTACCTGATCATTGCCCTGCTGGCCTGCGTGGCCGCTGTGCTGGGCATCTACGGCGATCTGTTCGCCAGCGTGGTCAAGCGCCAGTGCGGCATCAAGGATTATGGCACCATCTTCCCGGGCCACGGCGGCATTCTGGACCGCTTCGACAGCGTCATGTTCATTGCGCCGTTTGTCACCATGGTGGTCATTGCTGTTTTCTATCACTGAATGCAGGAGGTAGCTTATGTCTAAAAAAATCACGCTGCTGGGTTCTACCGGTTCCATCGGCACCCAGAGCCTGGATGTCATCCGTGCCCAGGGCTATGAGGTGTTCGGCCTTTCCGCCCACAGCCATGTGGAGAAGATCCTGGAGCAGATCGAGGAGTTCCACCCCCGGTATGTCTGCATGACCGACCCCGATGCCGCCGCCCGGCTGGACGCGGCGCTGGCGGGCCGTGCCAACGCCCCCCGGCTGCTGACCGGCCCCGAGGGCCTGAAGGAGCTGGCCGCCATGGACGGCCCCGATGTGGTGCTGAACAGTGTGGTGGGCATCGCCGGTCTGGGTGCCAGCCTGACCGCCATTGAGAGCGGCCATGATCTGGCCCTTGCCAACAAGGAGAGCCTTGTTACGGGCGGTCACCTGGTGACCCAGGCCGTGGCAAAGCACGGTGTGAAGCTGCTGCCTGTGGACAGCGAGCACTCCGCCATCTTCCAGTGCCTGCAGGACAAGGAGAGCGCCAAGAGCCTGACCAAGATCCTGCTCACGGCCTCCGGCGGCCCCTTCTTCGGCATGAAGACCGAGGAGCTGCGGGGCAAGACCAAGGCCGATGCCCTCAAGCACCCCAACTGGAACATGGGTGCCAAGATCACCATCGATTCTGCTACCCTGATGAACAAGGGCCTGGAGCTGATCGAGGCAGTCTGGCTGTTCGGCCTGCCCCCCGAGAAGATCCAGATCGTGGTGCAGCGCCAGAGCATTGTCCACTCTGCCGTGCAGTACAGCGATAACTCCATCATCGCCCAGCTGGGCGTGCCCGATATGCGCATCCCCATCCAGTACGCCCTGACCTACCCGGCCCGTGTGCCCGGTGTGGTGCCCGAGCTGGACTTTACCACCCTGAAGCTGCTGACCTTCGATGTGGCCGACGAGGAGACCTTCCGCTGCCTGGCTGCCTGCAAAAAGGCCATCAAGAAGGGCGGTCTGGGCCCCTGCGCCGCCAACGGTGCCAACGAGGAGGCAGTCAAGCTCTTCCTCGAGGATAAGATCGGCTTTCTCGATATCGGCCGACTGGTGGAGGCTGTTGTGGACAGCGACAGCTTTGGCGGCGACTACACCCTGGCCGATGTGTATGAGTGCGACAAGATGGCCCGCGCCTTTGTGAGAGCGCACCTGTAAGGAGTACTGATGTCTTTTATTGTCACCTTTATTGCTGCGGTGTTCGTGTTCAGCGCCGTGATCGCCATCCATGAGTTCGGCCACTTCATGGTGGCAAAGCTCTGCGGTGTGCAGGTCAACGAGTTCTCCATCGGCATGGGGCCGGTGCTGTGCAAGCGGGTGCGCAAGGGCACCCAGTACAGCATCCGCGCCCTGCCCGTGGGCGGCTTTGTGGCGCTGGAAGGGGAGGAAAGCCCCGAGAGCAAGCAGGCGGAGGAACGGTCAAACCCCTCAGCCGCCGATGGCGGCAGCTCCCCTGATAGGGGAGCCCTTGGCATAGCGGAGACTTCCCCCGAGGAGGAAAAGCCTGCTGGTATTCCTCTGAATGAGGCCCCTGTCTGGCAGCGGGCCCTCATCATGCTGGCGGGTGCCGGGATGAACTTTGTGCTGGGCTTTGTGGTCATGGCCATCCTCATCACGGCCCAGAACGAGCCCATCACCAGCAAGGTCCTCTATCAGGTGGAGGAAAACGCCCTCTGCGGTCAGACCGGCCTGCAGGCAGGGGATAAGATCCTTGCGGTGAACGGCCGCAGCTGCTTTGTGGCAAACGATATCCTCTATGAGCTGATGCGCACCGAGGACTACACCGCCGATTTCACCGTTCTGCGGGACGGCAAAAAGGTGGAGCTGCCCGGTGTGCAGTTCGACACCTGGCAGGATGACAAGGGCGAGACCCACATGAGCCTGGGCTTTACGGTCTACGGCATCAAAAAAACACCGCTGAACGTGCTGAAAGAGGCGGGCAACAGTGTGCTCTACTACGGGCGCATCATCTTTGCCTCCCTCTCCGACCTGCTGCGGGGGCGGGAGAGCATCAACGACCTCTCCGGCCCGGTGGGCATCGTAACGGCCATCGGGCAGGCCGCCAGCTACGGCTGGCAGGACCTGCTGGAGCTGCTGGTGCTCATCACCGTGAACCTGGGCATCTTCAACCTGCTGCCCTTCCCGGCGCTGGACGGCGGCAAGGTGGTGTTCCTGCTCATTGAGGGCGTGACCGGCCATGCCGTGCCCGAAAAGATCCAGAGCGGCCTGACCGTGGCAGCCTTTGCGCTGCTGTTCGGGCTGATGATTTTTGCAACTTACAGCGATATCCTCCGGCTCATTACCGGGGCAATGTGATACGGAAAGGAAAACGACCATGCGGCAGCTGAAACGAGAAGTAAAGATCGGCAATGTGACCATTGGCGGCAACAACCCCATTGCGGTGCAGACCATGCTGAATGTCCCCGTGGAGGACATTGAGGGCAACGTTGCCCAAGCAAAGCGCTGTGAGGCGGCGGGCTGCCAGATCCTGCGTGTGACCTGCCCCAGCGCGGCGGATGCCAAGTGCATCGAGGCCGTGAAGAACGCGGTGAACATCCCCATCGTGGCGGATATCCACTTTGACTACAAGGCAGCGCTGGCCTGCGCCGACGTTGGTGTGGACAAGATCCGCATCAACCCCGGCAACATCGGCGACGACGACCGGGTCAAGGCCGTGGTGCAGGCCTGCCAGCAGAAGAACATCCCCATCCGCATCGGCGTGAACGGCGGCAGCCTGGAAAAGCACATCCTGGCAAAGTACGGCGCACCCGTGCCCGAGGCCATGGTGGAAAGCGCCCTGTACCATGTCCGCCTGCTGGAGAAGTTCGATTTCAACAACATCGTCATCTCCATCAAGAACTCCAATGTGCCCCGCATGATGGAAGCCTACCGCCAGCTGAGCGCCGTGACCGATTACCCCCTGCATGTGGGCGTGACCGAGGCCGGTACTTACCAGATGGGCCTGCTCAAGAGCGGCATGGGCATCGGCGGGATGCTGCTGGAGGGTATCGGCGACACCATTCGTGTCTCGCTGGCTGCTGACCCGGAGAAGGAAGTGGAAGCAGGCTACAATATCCTGCGCGCTGTCGGCTTCCCGGTGGCCGGCCCCGAGGTCATCACCTGCCCCACCTGCGGCCGCACCCAGTACCCCTGCACCGAGATCGCCAACGAGGTGGAAAAGCGCCTGCAGGGCTATAAGAAATCCATCAAGGTGGCCGTGATGGGCTGCGTGGTCAACGGCCCCGGCGAGGCCCGCGAAGCCGATATCGGCATTGCAGGCGGCAAGGGCGAGGCGGTTCTCTTCATCCACGGCCAGCCCATCAAGAAGCTGACCGGCGATAATATCCTCGACCAGTTCATGGAGGAGATCTATAAGATCTGAGAGGTTCAGCAAGGAGAACACAATGCCCTTAGAAAACAAACTTGGTTTGACCGACGAGGCCGCGCTGGCCCGGGCCGAGGAAAAGATCAGCAAGACCAAAGCGCTGGAGCTTTACGACACCGGCCTGCTGGATGCCTTCCCGGTGGGGACATTTGCGGGCCTGCAAAAGATCCACGGCTATCTGTTCGGCGAGATCTACCCCTTTGCCGGGCAGATGCGCACCGTGAACATTGCCAAGGGCAATTTCCGGTTCGCACCGGTCATGTATCTGGCTGCGGCTCTGGAAAGCATCGACCGGATGCCCCAGTCCACCTTTGATGAGATCATCGAAAAGTATGTGGAGATGAACGTTGCCCACCCCTTCCGGGAAGGCAATGGCCGCAGCACCCGCATCTGGCTGGACTGCATCCTGAAAAAGGAGCTGCATCAGGTCATCGACTGGAGCCGTGTGGACAAGTCGGATTACCTGCTTGCCATGGAGCGCAGTCCGGTGAAGGATGTGGAGATCAAGGCCCTGCTCCGTGCAGCCCTCACAGACCGGATCACAGACCGGCTGGTCTATATGAAGGGCATCGACGCAAGCTATCATTATGAGGGCTATCACGTCTTTAGGACGGAAGATTTGTAAAGGAGTAACCCATCGTGACACCACTTGTATCTCAGCTATGGCCGCAGTTCATGGCGGACCCGGATTTCGCGGCCAGTTTCGGGCGCGTGATCGTGGAGCATGCCCGGATGCTGCGGCAGGAGCGGCAGGTCGTTTTTACCCTGCGCAGTGCCGCCCCGCTGGACAAGGGGCTGTGCGCCCGGCTGCTGGCCTCCCTGCAGCCGGATTATGAGGGCTTTGAACTGAAGATCGACAACCTCTTTGGCTATGCCGCGCTGGACGAAGCCGCCCTGCGGGAGCTGATGGAGGAGATGAAGCGGGACGGCATCCCCATCAACGGCTTTCTGGACCGGTGCAGGATCACCATCACCGGCCAGAACATCACGGTGGGGGTCTGCCACGGCACCAAGTTTTTGCAGGAGATGGAATTCGAGCGCCTGCTGGCGGACCGTGTTGCCGCCCACACCGGTGTCAGGCCCAAAGTCACCCTGACAAGCGCGGTGGGCGAGGCCGAACAGCGCCAGATGGAGGAAAAGCTGGAGCGCAAGATCGCCCCGCCGGTGGTCAGGTTCGAGAAAAAGAACACCGCCCCCTCCATCAAGGTGGAGGGGCTTGATCTGACCGACAAGCCCGTGACCATTTTCCACGGCAAGATGTTCACCCCCAAGAACCTCACCCCGCTGAAAGACC
>ERZ791883.728-NODE-728-length-35927-cov-25.060911_pt1 | contig 35927 bp, 28 predicted proteins | sample MGYA00510160_ERZ791883 | MGnify/ENA primary metagenome ERZ791883 (study PRJEB30046, sample SAMN00792072) | human gut metagenome | study: EMG produced TPA metagenomics assembly of the A metagenome-wide association study of gut microbiota in type 2... | reverse complement strand
ATGAGCCTGCCCATCGCATGGGCGACCTCCAGATAGTCCACCTCCATGTTGATGCGGTGCAGGTAGTACAGATCCACGTAATCGCTCTGCAAATTCTTTAATGAGCGTTCAAGGTGGCGTCGGACGGCAACATAAACGGAACCGCAATCTTCAACCGTCTCAGGCTGGATATGCAGTTTTGTGGCAATCACGGCCTCATTGCGAAAGCCTTTGACCGCACGCCCGACAATTTCCTCGTTATGTCCGGGATAATAAAGTTCCTTCCCGTATCCCTCTGCCGTATCGAAGAAATTGCATCCATAACCGAACGCTTCCCGAATGGCTTCTTCGGTATATCCTGCGTCCGGTACTTGACCGTACCCGTGGGAGAATCCCATGCAGCGCATGCCTATTTCACTGACACTTAAGCTGCGAATCTTTCTTCTTTTCATAGCTTACTGTTATCTATCCATGTGCGAATGCTTTTCTCATCGGCACGATTAAGCAGGCGTCCCTCTCTCCAGTTCAGCGCGGGATAGGTTTTCTTCAACGCCGCTGCGCTGCCCGCAAGCGTGCTACCTCCGGATGTGGCGAAAGGAATGACTGTTTTGCCCTTCAGGTCGTGGCTTTCAATGAACGTATTGATAATGCGCGGTGCGAGGTCCCACCAGATGGGATAACCGATGAAGATGATATCGTAATCGGCGATGTTTTCCTTTTTGCTCTTGATTGCTGGTCGCGACTTCGGGTCGTTCATCTCTACCGAACTGCGCGACCGTTTGTCGTTCCAGTCGAGGTCGGCACTCGTATAGGATCGTGCAGGCACAATCGCATAAAGCTCTCCGTTCGTAACATCCGCCAGTTTTTCGGCAGCTCGTGCTGTCGTTCCCGTCGCCGAAAAATAGGCTACCAGTATTTTGTTGTTTGATTTTCCTTTGCTCATATCCTGTCTTTGTTGTGCGCCGATGGCGGTCGCCATGCCGACCACCGACAGCAATATCAATAAGAACCTATACATACGACTTATTATTAAAGTTTATCATACTCTTCGTCGGAAACGGGTTCCAACCACTCATTGGAAGCGTTTTCTCCGGGAACCTCGAATGCCAGATGTGCGAACCAACTGTCGGCCGCCGCACCGTGCCAGTGTTTCACGCCGGCGGGAATGTGGATGACCGTACCGGGCAGAATCTCTACCGCCGGTTTGCCCTCTTCCTGATACCAGCCGCATCCGGCCACACCGATAAGCATCTGTCCGCCGCCTTTCGTGGCTTTATGGATGTGCCAGTTGTTGCGGCAGCGAGGCTCGAAAGTCACGTTGGAGATGTTTACTTGTTCCCGCGAAACCGATGCGAGGTAACTGTTGCCGGTGAAATATTTGGCATACGCCGTGTTGGGTTCGCCGATGGGGAAAATCATTTCACGTTGGAATGCAGATTTTGCATCCTCGCCGGCCGTCTCTTCCGCCCATACGTCTTTCGCCAGACGGAATGCCGCCCATGCTTTAGGCCAACCGGCATAGAAGCCGATATGTGTGATGATTTCGGCGATTTCGGTGCGGGTGATGCCGTTGCTCTTCGCCGACTGCAAATGATATGTCAGCGAATTGTCGGTGATGCCCTGACTGATGAGCGATGTAATCGTTACCAAGCTGCGGTCGCGAAGACCGAGCTTGTCGGTGCGGCTCCATACCTCGCCGAAAAGGACATCGTCGTTGAGTTCCGCAAATTTGGGTGCGAACTCGCCTAACTGGTCGCGCCCTGCTGTCTGTACTATCTTTTCCTGTGCCATAACATGGATTGTTAAAAGGGTGAATACTGAAATTAAAATAATCCGGTTCATGATTCTTTATTGAATGAAGTTATTGATTCGGTTTGCGGGGGTGAGCGGCGTCTGGTCGGACAACACCAATGATTTGACCATGTGCAGCGTTCCCTGCTTGTATTTTTGGAAATGCTCCGAAGCGATATGCTTCTCGTAGGCTTCACGGCTCGCGTATGTTTCAAGAATTGTTACCTTGCAGGGATTCTCCTTTTCGCTGACGGCGTACATCGTCAATACGCCCGGTTCGGTACGCAGGGAGACCTCGCCCACCTCGGTTGCGTATTTCATATATTCGTCGAGATATTGCGGGTAAACTTCTATTTTCGATAGGCGCACGATACCGTCGGCGGTCATCGGCTTCTTGGCGCACATTCCCGGCTGCTTGTCCAAGTTCAGGCATTTGCCGATAATCTCTCCGGTGGCAATGTAGGAATAGGTCGGAAACTCGAACAGCACGGGTTTCAACCGCGTATAATCGAGTTTCCCGTCAGCGTCAAGTACATCGGGATCGGCGTAAGTGTTGGCGACGGAGCAGATGAAGTTGTCGAAGCCTTCGGTTTCGTAGATATCTACCACGGCGCACTCCATCGTCAATGGCGAGGCGTCGATTACGGGAGTGCCGTTCTCTCCCCAATGATATTCGAATACGTTTGATTTATCGACCGATGCGCCGCTTACGCTGCCCACATAATCGGCTTTCGGCAGCATTTCACGACTGACAAGGTTGATAGAAAGTTTTTTGGAATCTTTTATCCCTTGATTTGTATGATGGCTTTTGCTCATGCTCACGAGAATCCGGTCGTGACCGATAATACCCGTATGCCCTACGACGAGCCAGTTCACCTTGCCCTCGACCTCCGCACCGACAACGGTCATCGGTTTGGGATAGAGAGCAAGCAGGTTTCCTATATTCTTCTTTTCCATTTCCGTACTGTTTTGTTTGTTTCTCTCCTTTGCCGGCTGCGTATTGCACGACAATAAAAGGGAGAGAAACAAGATGGTTCCTATTGATTTTCTCATCCTCAAAATGGTATTAAAGGCTTTGACGCAACACCTCGATTACATCCTCACGGGTGAGGATGACATAGCCGCTTTCGTTGATGGGGCATGCATCGGCCATGCCTTCAAGTTGCGACACATCGGCACCGCAAGCCGTGATATTCATTGCCAGTCCCAAGTCACGCATCCACTCTTCCATTCTCAGCAGTCCTTCAACAGCAATATCCTTTTCGGTCTTGCCATCAGAAGATATGCCCCATACATTCTCCGCCAAGCGACAGAATTTCTTCTCGGCATCCTTTGAGCGGCTGATGAGCAGACGGTAATAAGCCCCACTGACAGCCGAAAGCGTATGCCCGTGGGTCGCGTCGGTATAGGCGGCTACGGCCTGCCCCAGCATGTGTACCATCCAGTCGGTGGGTTTGCCGCAGGCGAGAAGCCCGTTCAAAGCCCATGTCGCAGTCCACATGATGTTGCTGCGTGCCTCGTAATCCTCCGGATTACCAAGCACTTTCCGGGAGCTGACAACGAGGGAACGCATCAGCCCTTCGGCGATGTAGTCGGTCGTGTTGTCGTCCGTCCCCGAAAGGTATTGTTCCAGAATGTGCGACATGATGTCGTAAATGCCTGCCACCGTATGATGTCTGGGCACGGTATAGGTGTAAACGGGGTTAAGAATGGAGAAATCTGGATTGCGGAAATAATAGAACTTCTTCCGGTTCTCGCTGTGCTTGGAGATGACGGAACAGCTGTCCATTTCCGACCCCGTTCCCGCCATCGTGAGCACGCAGCCGACAGGAATCCAGCGGCAGGTCATTTCCCCGAAATTGTTGAAATAATACTCCCATGGGTCATGTTCGCAGTACGCGGAGCCTGCCACCGCCTTGCAATAGTCGCAGACAGACCCGCCGCCGACGGCAAGGATCAAATCTACCGCTTCTTTTCTGGCAAGTGCCACACCCTCCATGACCTTCTCGATGGTGGGATTGGGCATGACGCCCGACAGTTCAACCGTCTGTTTGCCTGCTTTGCGCAGCTCTGCCAGCACCGCGTCGTAAATGCCGTTCTTACGGATAGACCCGCCGCCGTACACCAGCATTACTTTTTCTCCGTACTTGCCTAGTTCTTTACCCAAATTCTCCAATGAGTTTTCCCCGAAGTATAGTTTCGTGGGATTGTGAAAAGTGAAATTGCCTAACATATCAGTCTGTTTTTAAGTTATTACTTGTCGTTAATATTCTTGATGAACTGTGCAGGGACACCGCCCACTACCGTGTTTGGCGCTACGTCCTTGGTGACAACTGCGCCTGCCGCAATGACGGCATTGTCGCCGATGGTAACACCTTGCAGAATGGTAGCATTCGAGCCGACCCACACATTCCTGCCTAATACGATAGGTGCAGGATAAGTGGACTTTCGTTCTTTTGGTGCAAGACCGTGGTTGAGCGTGGCAAAGACCACATTATGACCTATCTGGCATCCGTCGCCTATCATGACTCCACCGTGGTCTTGAAAATGACAGCAGGCGTTGATAAACACATTTTCGCCTACGGTGATGTTTTTACCGAAATCCGCATAGAGGGGTGGGAAAACGCGCAACGATTGCGGAACTTCATAGCCGAACAACTCGGACAGCAGCCCGCGCACTTCATCCGGCGTATGATAAGCCGCATTCAGGTGGAACGTGACGCGACGGGCCTCGTTACTCATCTCGTCCATGAAACGGTGGATTTCCTCCGTATCAAGAGGCTTCCGTGTCTTTACGTATGTCTTGAAATCTTCTATCGTCATATATTTATTGTCTTTCGAATTTTACTGTTATATCTCCTCCGATATTCAGAGCTTCGATACCGTCACCATCGATACGGCCTATTTTGATAAGGTCATCGCTATGCGACCGGCTCTTGCAGAAAATCGCCACGTTCCCCCACGGCGCATAAATCGTGATGTTGCCGGGCGTGGGCGCACAGCCACGTGTCACTCCTTCGGTCGTCAGAACCGGATCGGGATAAAATATTTTTTCGGTCGTGTTGTTGTAATCGTTCAACGTAACCTCTAACGGCAGACGGGAGAGGAAGTCCCTGCCTGCCGCATTGTCCTCCATCGTGGCGGTAATAATGCGGTTGCCGACCGATATTTTTACTTTCATGGATGTTTCTCCAGGGCTTTCCGTTTCTTCCCGGTTTGCCCCGATTTCTTCAAGCCATAACGGGACACGTGTCGCCATTTGCGAAAGACTCGAAGAGGTCAGCAACAGGGTTCGGCCAATTATCGTTGCATCGGGGCAAAGACTGCGGGCTTCATTGACTAAAGTGGAAATGCCGCTGCTGCCGCTGGTGACGAACAGGGCGATTCGTTTTCCGGCAAGTTTGGAGGCATGGGAATGCAGGAATGTTTGCATCGGTGTCGCCATACTGCCGTACCAGATTGGATAACCGACGAATACGATGTCGTAATCGTCAAAACTCTCCATCGAGGTTTTGACAGGCGGATAATTGCCCTGACGGATGGCAGCCAGTTCTTCTTGCGACCGTTCCAACATGGAGTTGTAATCATTGTCGTATGCCGTTTCCGGCTCCACTTCAAGCATGTCGCAGTCGAGTGTCGTCTGAATCAGTTGCGCCACACGTTCGGTATTGTTCGTGCGGGAGGCAAAAAGAACAAGGTAGCGACCGTTCCCACCGGGAACAGGCCTGTCGGGATTATCATCGGAATCATCACCGCCGCCCGGATTTTCCGACTGTTCGAGCTGTTCAGGAGTGAACGGCTCATCAGAACCGCTTCCGCAAGCCGTCATGGACAAGGCGGCAAACAATAAAAACGGAATCAATAAAATCTTTTTCATACTTTATATTCTTTATTTGTCGATTTGGCTTTCGGTGAACGGGTCGGCACGGTGTCCCATGAGGTCGATTGCTGCATATTCCTTGTCGAACTCTTCCATTTCGTAGGGAGTGAGACGAACGGTTGCCGCACCGAGAAAATCATCGAGATGGGCGGGATTGGTCGTTCCGGGTATCGGGGCTATCCACACCTTGCGCGAAAGCATCCACACGAGGGCGAACTGCGCCGGAGTCACACTTTTACGCTCCGCCCATTTGCGGACAAGTGCCACGAGCGGCATGTTGTGTTTCAGTGCTTCGGGGGTGAATTGCGGCAGGTTCCACCTGCGGTCTCCCTGTTTGAAACGGCTGTTCTCGTCGATTATCCCGGTAAGAAAAGCACGCCCCAACGGGCAATAGGGAACGAAGCCGATGCCTAACTCTTCGAGTGTCGGAAATATCTTCGTTTCCGGTTCTCGCCACCAGATGGCATATTCGCTCTGTACCGCTGACAAAGGACATACGGCATGGGCGCGACGGATGGAGCGTGCGCTGGCTTCCGACAGTCCCCAGTGCAATACCTTTCCCTCCTGCATCAAATCTTTGACCGTTCCGGCAACTTCTTCCATCGGCACGTTTGGATCGACACGGTGCTGGTACAAAAGGTCAATATGATCTGTACGCAACCGCCGGAGCGACCCTTCCACTGCGCGACGGATATGGTCGGGACGGCTGTTCAGGGAGGTGGGTTGCTTTTCCTCGACCCCAAAACCGAACTTCGAGCCGATTTTCACTTTGTCACGGAACGGAGCCAGTGCCTCGCCTACCCACTCTTCGCTGGTATAAGGCCCGTACACTTCCGCTGTGTCGAAAAAGGTCACACCTTTGTCGTATGCACGTCGGATGAGGGCAATCATATCCCTTTTTTCATATTTCCCGCCATAATAGCCTACCATCGGCAGGCAACCCAGACCGATGGCTGATACGGCCAATCCTCCGAGGTTTCTGTATTCCATATTCCCCGATGGATTATTCCCGTTCGAATAACCGTTTTTAGACCGCGACGTAGATTGGGCAAAGACTTTCGACAATCCCGTCCAATCCCCGGCTGCCAGTAAGGCGGTCATTGATGACATTTTCAAAAAATCTCTTCTGTCCATAAATCCTGTAATTTTTAAGAATGACCTCCATAAGTCAAGCCTCGCATAATCTCCATTTCATTATCTTCCAACCGGAAAGTTATGGGTTCATTTTCCTGTTCCGGGCAAATCCCGTCCTGTACGAGAAAACATCTCACCACATTTTCGGTAGAAGTATGATAACGGTCTGCAAAGAAGCACACGACTTCATCTTCATACAATTCCGCTGGAATGTCAATTCGTTCATTCATCATTTGATTTCTTTTGATGATGCAAAATTACCGGGTTACACGACAGCGGACTTAACGATAAGTGGGTAACTTGTATCACTTTTACTGAATTTCATGCCTGACATTCGGCTATGTGATTGAAATAATGTATCTTTGCATTCGTAAGAAAAGAGTTATATAAGATGCTATGAACAAAATTCTGAAGGTCAGAAACGTGGGCGATTATAGCCGGTGGGTAGGACATACCGACAGGCATCCGCTTGTCAGTGTCATTGATTACGCGGAAGTGTCTCCTGTACGTCATAGCCTGAACAATTACAGCATCTATGGCATATTCTTTCATGACGAAGCGGAAATAGACCTGGCATACGGTTGTGGGAAGTACGACTACAAGAAAGGAACGGTCATTTGCGTCGCCCCCGGACAAATCGGCGGAAAAGAGGACAACGGCGAACGGGTGATGCTGACGGGCTGGGCGTTGCTGTTCCATCCCGACCTGTTGCACGGCACCCCGTTGGAAAAGGCGATAAAGAATTATTCCTTTTTCGATTACCGTGTCAATGAAGCCCTGCACATGACCGACGAAGAACATGGTATTTTGACATCACTGATGCGCCAGATAAGGGATGAACTCCAGAAAAGGCACGATGAACTTCAAGACTCCATCATTGTGGGCTATATCGAGTTGGTCCTGAACTTCTGCCAGCGTTTCTATAACCGCCAGTTCATCACCCGGAAACTCGATAATTCGGATATGTTGATGAAATTCGACCGTTTGTTGCACGATTACTTTGACGGGAACATGCAACAGGCACATGGCTTGCCGACGGTGCAGTATTGCGCCGACAAACTTTGCATGTCGTCGAATTATTTCGGGGATATGATAAAAAAGACAACGGGTGATACTGCAAGCAATTATATCCGCCAATACATAATACAACTGGCAAAAAACGAACTTGCCACAGGTGAAAGCATTGCACGGGTAGCATACGGATTGGGCTTCGAATATCCACAGCATCTCAGCCGGATGTTCAAAAAGCAAACAGGAATGACACCGTCGGATTATTGTGAAAATCTGCACGAAAGGTAATACTTTCAAATGGAGCCGATATTGATATTCACATTGTCGCTTATAGACTTTTAGCTATTCATCCGTAATCTTCTGTGTTCCTACATGTCAGTGCGCAAACATCACTATATATAAATCCGATAAAGTGACAAAACATTAAGGTGAGCCATAATTTTCATAAAGGCTAAATAGTGATACTAAAATGGTACTAATTTGTAAATTTAGCCTTGAACAACAATTATAAAACATGAAATATCAATATATTATAGAATTATATATCTTGTGCACCATAATCCACAACCAAGTCTATCTCTTCCCTACCAAAGAATAAAAGACATATTTTAGCATTAACTAACTGTCTAAAGGAAATTTCGCCAAGTGTTCCGGCCAAATCGCCATTTCAGGGGAACTGTAATCCCTCTATCTTTGCATCAGAGAAAAAATAAAAAGAAAAGAATTATGAAACTAATCAAAAGTATTATGAGTGCCTTCGCTATCGTACTTGCTACCACTGCTTGCGCAGGAAACAGCGGAGAAAATAAAAAGAGTAATGAACCAACAAAAAAAGAAAATAAAATGGAAGTAATAGCATTAAATAAAGCGGATTTTTTGAAGAAAGTATATAATTATGAAGCCAATCCGAACGATTGGAAATTTGAAGGCAAACGTCCGGCAATTGTTGATTTCTACGCAACCTGGTGCGGACCCTGTAAAGCGCTGCACCCTATTCTTGAAGAACTTAGCAAAGAATATAGCGGTAAAATAGATATCTATCAAATTGATGTGGACCAAGAACAGGATTTGGCCGCCGCTTTCGGAATTCGCAGCATCCCTACCTTGCTGATGATTCCGATGAACGAACAGCCTAGAATCTCACAGGGAGCTTTGCCCAAAGACCAACTGAAGAAAGCAATTGATGAATTTCTGTTGAAACAAAATAACGAAGCCAAGCAATAAACTTCGACTTTTTTCTCGTCATGGTAGCCGCCCTCTGTCAGTCTTTTGAAGATTGGCAGAGGGCGAATTTTATGTTTTTGAACAAACTTTCCCAAAATAAAAACGAACCTTATTCTACGTTTCTGATTAATTCACTATATTTACCACCATACCCAAAGAAACAAAATAGCTTATGGATATAACAAATAAAATATAGTCAGAAAAATACACATAAATACAGAACTATAAAATACCCAAAACAAATGAAGAAATTATTTTTATTAGCAGCGGTCCTTTTTTCTATCCCTGTTTTTTCACAAAGTGCCGACGAACGTATCGGAACACTTATCAATCAGTCGGACTGGTTCGGTCTGGAAGAAAACTATCCGATCTTAAAAGATTCCATGCAGGTTGATTTTCTTAAACTGATGTCGGAAATCATGATTGATTATAACTTCAACCGTCCGGATAAAGCAATAAGCGGCATCCGGAAACTACTTACCAATCACCAGAATGAAATTGGAGGTTCAAATGTACTTGGCATGACTATACTGGCCTGTCAAATAGACGGTTTAAGGGGCAATTATGCTTCAGCAGCGCAGAATGCACAAAGCATCATCGACCAGCTTAAAGCACAAAATGCAGAGAAAGAGGCTTATGAAGGACTTGAGCAGGTCTTTTCTTTCTATAGCAAATTGAGTAGCATCCCGGCACCAAGTATCACACGACCGGATTGCGATGTATCCGTCCCTATTGAAATAGAAAAAGTAAAACTACCGACAAGTGTTGAACCGAAGGGTTGGCGGGGTACAACAATTTTAATACCTGTTACAATCAACGGAAAAACATACCGCTTCATTTTTGATACCGGTGCCGGAACCAGTTTCATGTCCGAACGTTTTGCCAAAGAGGTAGGTGTACGTATGTTGAATGATTCGCTGACAATCAATTCAACGCTTCCCGGAGCTATGAACGGACAAATGGGAACAGTGGAGAATATGCAGATTGGTAGCATGATTTTCCATTATCCACTCATTACTGTTGCTCCGCCTAACGCGCTGGACAGTGTCATGAGGGTTGACGCAATTCTCGGCATGGATTTTATCAATTTGTTCGATGAACTGCGTATCTATCCGAAAGAAAAAAAAATTGTCTTTCCTGTATCATCTACACCGCTCCCCGCTTCGGGACGTAACATGATATTGACCGACCGCGCACTGAAAATAAAAGCAGAGGCAAACAATGGGGAAAGGCTCAAGTTGCACTTTGACACAGGATGTTCTACTGCCGGCTTGTATTACCGATATTATGAAGGCCATAAGTCCGAACTCGACGCTTCCGGCAAACGGGAACACATTACGGGTGGCGGCTTCAACATAGTGGTAACAAAAGAAATATTGCGCTTACCCTCCTTCCGCATAAAGGTCGGTAAAGTTCCGGTCGAATTGAAAAATCTTGCAGTGGATACTACAAACGGTGATTTCCAGACATCAGATGATGCAGGGATTATCGGTATGGATATGGTGAATCAGTTTGACTGCGTGACAATCAATCTAAAAGAAATGTTTCTAAAGCTTGAATAATATCCTTGCATTTCTTATACGGTTTTATGAAATTATCAAACGATTCGATGGAAAATGCATTAACTATATCCGACTTACTTCTCCGCAGAAAAGTGGCTTTAGCCAACAAGTCGGATATCTCATTGCAATGAGTCTTTCGCAGATATTTCTTTAAAGTCCTTTTGTTATCACCGGAAGCCCGAAGAATCCTTTCTGCAAAGTCAATGTCTTTGTTGCACCCTGTCGTGTCTTGTTATAAGTAGAGAGTGGTACATGCAATGTTTTCATAGTACCATTTGTAAAAGCTACTTCCAAATAGTACTCCTTACGTACACCGTCCGGTACATAACGCCTCTTACCTACCCGGCGGGTTTTCTTATGCGTCTCCTGATACTTCCTCTGCACTACAACTTCTTCTTCCTGCATGGAAGCAGGGTCTGCCAACCAATAGTTACCTACAAGAAACAGTGCATAACTCATAACTCCCACACATACCAAATGACACAAAAAATTAACTATTTTATTATCTCCGGCTGTCAGCCATGCCCACCTCATGTAGAAAGGAAATGTAGCAACAGCTATCATCAATGCCACTCCGACAGGTATCCACCACTCCGACAATGTATCTTCGTAAATTATATAGCCAATAACTCCTGAAATAAGAAGCAGAAAAAGCATCAGGACACGAAGAATTTGAATAAAAATATTTTTCATAATAATACTAAAATGTATCTGTTTGCAAATATACAAAGAAAAAATTCAGGTTAATGACAAATACAGTACAAGAAAAGGCAACTAACTCCCGATACCGATGAGCAAGTTGCCTTTAGACTTATATCAGTGAATATGATATCACTTATTTCATGCTATCATAAAGCGCTTTCGCTTCTGCTGCCGTGAATGCACGATTATACACCAGATAATCATCTATATAACCATCCATAAAGTTCTCATAAGAACGGGAGCCTTCTGCCCCTCTGTACATGGCACCGATGAAATAAGGCTTCCGATCAATTGGTTTCAAACCTTTATTGAGTGCTTCCGCTGCTTTTACTCCGTCAATATATAAATAGGTGCTTCCATTGGTATGAACACATACATAATGATGCCACTCTCCGTCTGTCATGGCTTTTGTCTTATAATCAGTCCAGTTTCCGGAAAGCCCAGAGTACTCAATGACATATCTTATAAACGGACTGGATTTTTGGAATCTAAACCAAGTCTGCTTATTCTTTCCGTCTGTACTTGCATTAGGACCGGCTCCATGCTGGAATACCCCCAGATTAGCAGCTGTTTTATTCGAAGTTTTCACCCAGAAAGAAGTAGTCACCGGAGTTGCCTGGAAATCTAATGCATCATTATCCGGCAACGACAAGAATGCATAATTTTGATTATCCTTACTTCTGAACTCAGCACAAGTAAATCCTTCCTTACGGGCAGGTGCATTAAAGTTGACATCCATATTATCTCCCAATTTAAGAATTTCCGGATGAATAGCATTGGGACCCATATCTTTACTGTCACCCTCGAACGGATAGAAAAGAACAATATCTTTACCCGGCAATACTGTGATATATCCTTCCTGTTCAGCTGTGGAAGTATTCATATCATTAGAAGCGACTAAAGTAACTTTATACTTACCGGCAGTTGAATAAGTAACAGTCGGGTGCTGCTCATTGGAAGTAGAAGGTGTTCCTCCTTCAAACGTCCAGTTCCAACGGGTAGGACGTCCCAAGCTAGTATCCTTGAATGATATGACTCCCCCTTCTATAACCATACGCCGGTCTGCCGTAATATCTGCAGCAACTGAATTCTTATCAATAATATTCAAATAATTCTCTTGCGTAAGCGTAGCCGTTGTCTTAGGATTAGTAACTGTTAATTTAACAGAGTAAACTCCCGGCTCAAATACTAAACTCGGATTCTGTTCCGTTGAGGTGACGGTACGGCCTTCTGCAGGAATAAATTCCCACAACCAAGTAGACGGGAATCCTACGGACATATCTGTGAAACTAATAGATTCATCACTCAATGCCTGAGTTTTATTGGCTTTAAAGGCTACGGTGATTTCATCCGGATATACAACTGTGATATATTTCAACATCTCAGTCTCCGCATTTTCCGTCCCCCGCCCTACTCTTAATTTTACGGTATAAGTTCCCGGATAATTATACACGATTTCCGGGCTGAACAGATTAGACACACTAGGTTCTCCACCTTCAAAAGCCCAATCCCAACGTACAGGTTCTCCAGCAGACTTATCCATAAAATATACCTTCTCCCCTGCGGATATGGTTTGCTTGTCTGAAATAAAATCTGCATTCAACAGTACTTGTTCCTCGTCTTTGCAGGCATAAAAGGCCCCGACACACACGAACAAGAAATATATTATCTTTTTCATATCAATCTATTTTTTAATTCTACGCATGTTTTATTGTAGCTGTGACAACTCAACATTCTGAAAAGCAATGCCTCCGATATTCTTGAAACCATATTCATATAATACCCCAATTGTACCGTCAGGATAACGGGCAATGTCCGAGTATCCTCCATAATCACTTCCTGTATAGGAATATTGCTTCTTCCAAGTTACTCCGTCATCCTCGCTCATCTTTAACGTGTTATTATTACGATTGGTCTGACTGTCAGGATTCGAGAACAGAATAATGCCTTTACCATCATCCCCCAAACCGTAAAAGAGTATGGAACCTTGGCATATAGGTTCTTTCAATGTAGTATACTTACACGAAGTCCATGTCAGTCCGCCGTCCGTACTGGTGGAGACCATCCTATATTTTTCCGTGTCAGACTGTTTGCGCATGTTCAACATTAAATCACCGTTACTTAATTCAGTCACAGTGCTTTCATTCGTATAATCCACGTCCATAATACCACCCAAATGCCAAGTTTCTCCCTTATCATCCGAATATATCACATGAGAACGTCCCGCACCGGATGTAGTGGTATTATGATTACACGGCACTACAATTCTCCCTTTATGCGGCTCAAACTGTTTCACTATTCCATGGCAAGGCCCTGTAGCGTACCATCTATATTTGTCAGGAGTTACGGAAGCAGTTATGTCCTTTTCTTTCGCCCATGTCAATCCTTCGTCATCCGAATAAGTTACAAAAATTGAATTAGTTCCTGTTGCACCCGGATTCCAGCAAGATAGTAAAATGATACGATTGATATCCGGAAGATAAACAGGTACTTGATTACGACAACGATTTTCTCCATCATCCTTGACTGTTATTAACGGCCCCCAAGTTTTTCCTTTATCAGTGGAACGCTTTAACACGATGTCGATGTCCCCTTCATCTTCAGGACCATTGCGACGTCCCTCGGCAAATGCCAATATTGTACCACTGTTAGTAATTACCATCGTGGGGATTCTAAAATAGGCATATCCTTCCCTATTGATGGAATAAGGCTTGCTCGTGGGAACCGGTAAAGAAGATATGCTCGGTTCCACATCATTACATGCCGTCGATATAAACAACAGGCATACCCATGCAAATATTAAGTTTAAATTTTTCATTGTTTCTATTTTTTAATAACCCTCAGTTTGTTCCAAATTAGGATTCAAATCAATCATCTTCCTCAAAATCGGGAAATACAATGGAGTAGATTTACCAACCAAATTAGGAATATAACTATAAATATCAATGGTACCCGCGTGATGTGCCCGCATCAGATCAGGCCAACGCTTCAACTCGAAACACAATTCCCTGCCGCGTTCGTCCAATATCTCTTTCTGGACCACTTTCTGGACCGTACTCCCGGTATACGCTCCGATTCCGGCACGATTACGGGTAGCGAACATAGCATCAATGGCTTTTTGTACATTGTCACCACCCAGATAACACAACAATTCCGCTTTCAACAATTTGACTTCGCCCAAACGATAAACCACGATATCATTATCATAATAACGGTCATCGGTATAAGCTGTCCCCCGAAATTTGTTCTGTGAAGTGAAAACTACCGCCCCTTTTGAATTTATAGCATTGATATAAGCTGACGAAGCCCGGTTGTCCTTGTCACTGAAAAGCGATATCAGACGGGGAGACGGAGCATACACGTGACGTGCGATTGTGGAGTTAGTGTATGGAATGTCTTCTTTGTTCACAATATCGTTAGTCAGCAGTCCGGCTGCGGCAGACATGGACAACGTAGACATATACATATTGTTATATTCATCTTTCTTCAGATAAATAGAGAAAATGATTTCGCTGTTCTTCTTGTTTGCCACATCGAAAATATCCGCATATTTATCCATCATACTCACACCGCACTTTTCCACTTCTTCCAATGCAGAAATCGCATCTGTCAAGTCATTCTTGTCATTACTCCGCTGAACCGTATATTTCCATGCCAGCGCTTCCGCTTTCAGACATAACGCAGCAGGTCTTGAAATCCGATTCTTATCCAAAATATTCGTTTCCGGGAAAAGATCGATGGCAGTCTGAACATCTGAAAGAATCTGTTTCATCACTTCTGAAGCCGTACTACGCGTCGGGCGTGACTCCTTATCATAAGATTCTGTCGGATTTAAAACAACAGGCACGTCTCCCCACATCTGAGTTAAAGTAAGATAGGCTTTTGCCCTAAAAGTATATGCCTGTGCCAAGATACGTTTCTTTTCATTTTCCAGTGTAAAGTCAATTCCCGGAGCATATTTGATTATCATATTGCAATGATGAATGTTCTCATAGAAAGTACGCCAGTCCAATCCATATTCTTCATTCAGTTCATGCTGATGCGAACGTGAAACACCGCCAATCACTCCCGATACCATAGCATCTCCACGATCTTCTCCATACAGGGTAGTACTGGTCATTCCTCTATAATCCGAATAAAGACCATTCAGGTAGCCTTTTACGTCAGATTCCGATTTCCAGTAATTTGCCATAGTTATTTCAGAAATAGGATCTATCTCCAATATAGATTCACAACTACCTAAGGTACAGGCAGTCATTATACTAAACATTATTAATTTAGCTCTCATCATCGTTTACTTTAATGTTACATTGTAAATTTTACAGAGAATATAAACTGACGCGGACGGGAATATTTACCGGCATCAGCACCAATTACTTCAGGAGTAAGTCCGTCATAAGCAGTCCAATATCCTAAATTATAGACAGCTGCCGTCAAGTCCAGCGTTTCAATCTTAGCGGCACGCAGCCACTTGGTACGCAAGGGATATGATAGGGAGACTTCACGAAATGCCAGATAATCACCTTTCTTTATATACAAGGTGTTGGCACTGCCACCACTAAAACCAATGGTAGAACTGCTCGGACGACCATGATTACGCTTTCCGTTATCCCAGTCAGACTCTACATCATAACGGGGAATAGAAGCTATATCACCCGGTTTGTGCCACATCTTGCTACTGGCCACATCATGAATCGTTGCAAAGTTATTCCGTGAATTTGCGTTCGCCTGTGCCCTGAAATGGTTATCAATCACATTTCCCAATGAGAAGTCCGTGGCAATCCGTAAAGTAAAATTCTTGTAAGTGAAAGTATTGTTGAAAGACCCCATCTTATCAGGGTGAATATATCCTACAAACACCATGTCTTTGGAATTGATGATACCGTTTCCATCCACATCACGCCAAATGGCATCACCTGCACATTTCCCTTTACCCAACCAACCGGAAGATACTCCTTCATCATAAGGAGCGTTGGCTGCATCTTCATCTGTTACATAAACCCCGTCCAACTGATAAGCAAAACGGGAACCGAAACGCTCTCCTTCCGCAAATCCACCTACTTCAACATATTTTCCCAGTTTCGGGTCAAAAATGATTCCGCCGCCGGTACGATTCTTATCTGCGCCATTATTGGGTAACTTGCCGATAGTTGTTCTCCAAATCGAAAAATTGGCATCTATATTCCAACGGAAATCATGGGTTTGTATGGGAATCGCATTAATAGCTATTTCCACCCCTTTCGTGTTCAAGGAGCCGAAATTGGACTTGATTGAAGCAAATCCCGTTTCCGACCACAAATTCTCGTTCAGTAAACGGTTCGTTGTCTTTTTATAATAAGCGTCGAAAGACAGATTAATACGGTTATTCAGGAAACCGGCTTCAAGTCCCAAATCGGTAGAGGTTGTTTCTTCCCATAACAAATTGCGGTTCATAAGCACTGTATTCAAAATACCGGCTTCTCCTGCATAGTTTTTACCGGCTTCATAAGAGCCTTCCGTATTTTCCAGAGCAAGGTTGTCATATCCCGTTTTTCCCCAGCTGGCTCTAAGTTTCAAATTGCTGACTACTTTCGATAAGGGTTCAAAGAAAGCCTCACGATGCATATTCCATCCGGCAGATACACCCGGAAAAGCAGCAAACTTATGATTGGCGGCAAAGTGAGAAGAACCGTCATAACGAATACTTGCAGAAAACAAGTATTTCATATCATAATTGTAATTGACACGCCCGAAGTAACTATTCATCTTCTTCTCTTCAAAAGTGGAAGTAGTCTTGGCAGATTCCGTCGCAATACCGTTCAGCGTTTCGATATAATCTGATGTTCCGCCATAACCGGAACCACTGAAACGATACCAGTTATCATAAATATAGTTGCCACCGACCATCAAATCCAAGTTATGCTTATCCTTTATTGTCTTCGCATAATTCAAAATAAGATCATATTGATAATGTAGATCCATATTATGCGCTTCGGACACCGGTCTATTCTTCACCACTTCATTATACCTCTCGAAGTTATGGTCTTTACCCTCATTATTGGTATACGAGAACATAGGTTTGAGATGTAGCCCGGGAATAATCTCCCAATCCAGTTCGGCAGAAAGATTGATTCGGCTCACTCTGTTTTCTTTCTCCTGATAATAAACTTCGTGCAGACGAGTACGGAACGAACTTGTCAATTCACCCGGTGCCGGAGTTCCGTCTTCATAATACTGGCGCACTGTAGGCGGCATTTTGGCAGCCCTTGACATTACATTATTTTCATTAATGCCCGCAGTCGTTCTCATAGAGTAGTTTACCATACCTTTTACAGTAAGGTTCTTACGAATCTTGTAAGAAGCATTTGTAAGAAAACTCCAACGATTATAATGAGTACCTACAACAATACCATCTTGAGTGAGATATCCCAAACTCATATAGTAAGTCGCTTTCTCGTTGCCGCCACTGAAGTTTATATTAAAATCATGGTTGACTGGCGTTTGAAAGAGATTATCCTGAAAGTCCGTTTCCTTAAAAATCAACATCTTACCGGGATTTGCCGGGTCTTCCATCATCTCCCACCCCTGATTATACAACAGGTCTTCTACATATCCTTGACCATAATTGGCAATGTAATCATCCAGAAAAGCGGTCGTATTCAAAGCATTTCGTTTATTAGCGGTACTCATTGCAAACGTACCTGACAGATATTTATCCGGATCGGTTGCATGCAGTGCAGCCGTACGAGTTGCGGTCAGATATTCACGGGCACCGGACAACGGCATTCTTTTCGGCTGGTGGTCTACAGACAATCCATAACTGAAAGAGATACTCCCTTTACCGGCTTTTCCTTGTTTGGTTGTAATCATAACAATGCCACGAGAAGCCTTTGAACCATAAATGGCTGTTGAAGCTGCATCTTTCAATACTTGTATGGTTTCTATATCCGCATAATTAATATCCTTCATAGTACGAATCACGCCGTCAATGATTACCATAGGAGAATCACTTTCGGGCGCAGTAGTCGTTCCGCCACGTACTATAATCTGAGGGTCAGCCCCCGGTTGGCCGGAATTTACACGGATTTCCATACCCGGCACTTTTCCCTGTAACATTGACATCGGATTTCCTGTCGGCGAAATTGCCATATCTTTTGAATCCACTTTAGTAATGGCACTGGTCAATGCTGCCTTGGACTGTTTACCATACCCGATAACAACAACATCTGATAAAGCTACCGAACTGCTTCTCATCGTCACCAGGATATTGTTCCGCCCCTTTACCGGTATTTCCTGTTTTTCCATTCCTACAAATGAGAATACCAAAATACCGTCTGCCGGAGCAGTGATGGAATATTTTCCATCCAAATCTGTTACTGTTCCTTGTTGAGAACCTTTCACTAAAACCGAAACCCCTATTAACGGTTCTCGTGTATCGTCCAAAACAACTCCGTTTACTGTTACCTTCTTTTGTTCTATACCCAAAGCCTCGAGCGAAGCCGAGAATGCAGGTATACAAAAAGAGAGGATAACCAATAAGATACCCGACATGCGGAGTAGCTTACTCTTTAAAAAAAATGCATTTAACATAAATTGTAGATTACAAGTTAATAACTCTAATTTCAGGTTTTTCTATTTTCTTGTTTCATATATTATAAAATTATTTTGCAACAAAAGGAGAAGCCGGTAATCCGAAATTTGAAAATAAATTCAACGGCTGATAATTTCTGAACCCGTACTTAACCCCTACCGGTTCGGGAACTTGATCGCTAGTCAGCATCACTTTGGTTTTATTATCAAAAAGAACAGCCTTCGCCGGATAATAAATACCATCTTTTCCTGCAATCTCAAATCCGACAATTTCCCTGTCATAAGATGTCATCCCCATTTCTGCGTAATCGAACTCCACAATTATCTTTTCCTTATCTATTGTAAAAGACTTGTAGAGAGGACCACTATAAGGTGTTCCACTACGCTGATAAGTTTTGGCTAATGCCCACAGAGCAAGTCGCTTCCCTACACTCTCCTTATCAGAGGGGTGTACGCAGGTGCGATTTCCAATATCCGCCGTGACAACCATACCCGCATTAGGGATCTCCTTCAAACATTCCAGTTGCACTTGGCGAATTTCAGCCGCTTCCGTCTTATCTGCATTTTTCCGTCCGTAATCATAGGGTGCTATCTGCACATAATAAAAAGGAAATTCACCTTGGTTCCATTCTTTCCGCCAAGACCTTACCATCGCCGGAAACAATCGCTTATATACCTGCGGATTATTTAAGTTACTCTCTCCCTGATACCAAATGGTACCTTTAATGGTGAATTGCTTTATCGGATGAATCATCGCATTGTATAGTAACGTGGGTTCATCTTTTGGTCTGGCAATGTCTTTAGGATCTTTGGTCAGTACCGACAAAGATATTTCCGGGAATTTTTCCGTATATACCTCTTTATTAATCCATGACTCAATCTTGGACCCACCCCAACTGGAACAAATGACACCTACCGGCACATTCAAAACTTTACGCAGATAACTTGCAAAAAAATAGGCAGTGGCACTGAAATCCGCGACATTAGCCGGTGTAGACTCCACCCAAGGAGTTGCCACGCAATCATCTAAAACAGTCTGACTACTATTTATTTTAAGCGTAATCATACGAATATTATCGGATGGGAGAGCTGTTGCAATAGCATCACATGAGCCCTCCACCGGTTGTCCCCTAAACCCTTTTACAGGCATTTCCATATTCGACTGTCCCGAACATAACCATACTTCCCCTATCAGAACATTAGTAAGTGTTACGGGTTCTCCGTCGGATATAGTAATGGTATAAGGACCACCGGCAGAAGGTGTCTGTACCTGTATTTTCCACGTACCATCCGATGCGGAAGTGGTTGTATAGTTTTTATTATCCCAAGATGTTCTAACTGTAATTTTTCGAGAACGTGTAGCCCATCCCCACAGATTGACATTGGTATTCTGTTGCAATACCATATCATTTCCAATAATTGCCGGTAGCTTTACCTTTGCTCCCAAAGGTAAAAGACAAAGCATACCGACAATTATGCATAGTATTTTTTTCATGATCTATAGTTTTAAATATTAATCCTTCATATCAATGGTCTTAGGTCGCAAACATGTGACCAGAATGACCAGCATAATTAATACAAATACTGCCAGAAGCGCAAAATCACGTCCCAAATGTCCGGCATCCGTAGATTCTCCCAGAATACTGGTTATTGCCGCCCCCGCAAATACTCCGCACATATTCATTATACCGTATGCCGTTGCCCTATAACGGGCTGAAACAAACTGGCAAAGAATCGGCATATTATTTGCGTCGAACATTCCGAATCCCACTCCGAACAAAATTGTTCCCAACACTAATGCGAAAATGGAATGTCCGAATCCGATAAACAATAAAGAGGGAATGATAAAACCCAATCCCAAAGCTCCCGTATATACCCTTCCGCGTACATTTCTGAGCACCCAACGGTCTGATATATATCCACCGACTAACACTCCGAACAGTGACGACAAAGCGATGGAAATAGTAGACATCGGTCCTGCCACGGAAATATCAATAGACAAGCTCTCTGAAAAAAGAGTCGGCAACCAGTTTTTTGCCGCCCATCCCGGAGTGCCCGGCACACAAAAGTAAAACAGGATAATCCAGAAAAAGACATTAGAAAACAACATAGCCAAGCTCTTCAGAACCGGTATCTTCGTCACTTTTTCCTGCATAACAGAGATCGTTCCTCTTTCCTTATCCCGTAAGAAAAAGGCCAGAATGACCCCATATCCTACCCCAATAATACCGAACCAGTGGAAGGTACTATGCCAAGAATACATGGCTGCAAAAGTAGCTCCGAAACCACCTATCGCCTGACCTACATAGAGCCCTGTCATATGTATTCCCACTGCCAACGAACGTGTCTTATCTTGATGAAAATCAGCTATCAAAGACAGAGCGGCGGGCAAATACAATGCCTCACTTATTCCCATAATTCCACGAAGCCAATAAAGCTGGTCAAAAGTGGTGGCATACCCCATCAAATATGTCACTCCAGACCATACACACAGGCTGCCTACAATCAACCATTTACGACTCATACGATCACCGATAATCCCGGAAATGGGACTCATCAACCCATATACCCACAAAAAGACCGCCATCAATCTGCCAAAATTTGCAGCCGACTCCAGTTCACGGACATCTGCCATCATCGGAATCCGCATAGTAGAAAGCATTTGTCTATCCATATAGTTGAGTAAAGCAACTCCCCATAGTAATCCGACTATCACCCATGGATATATATTTGAAGTTTTACTGTTCATGGCTTACCTGTTTAGAATTTCAGTCAAATCAATTTTAATAAAAGCCATATTTGCCTGACTGCTTTCATATAATATCCCTATTGAATTTTCATCTATTGACGTGATACTGGAATAACCGGCACTACGATACTGGTCAAACAAAATCCAGTATTTCTCAGGCCATGTCATTCCATCGTCAAAACTAACTTTCAAAGTCAACTTATCCCGTGTCTCATAATCGCTGGGATTGGCAAATAATAATATGCTTCTCTTTTCTCCACCCACAGTATAATCATGACGGTGCAAACTTGCCATACACGTCGGTTCCACCAATGCTTTCCGTGATGTAGAGTGCTCTGTCCATGTCTCACCCAAGTCTGTTGTCGTACAAATTCTCCGGCCATTTACTTCTTTATTACCCCGGTTTCTATTATCACGCATATTCAGCATCACCGTACCGTCACTTAATTGTGCTGCATTACATTCCGTCACATTCAAATATGCCGGATTACTGGTCATCCAAGTTTTTCCATGGTCTTTACTATATGTAATATTGGAAAATGCGGTTCCTTTCTCATCACGTCCCTGCGTAGGAAAAACCAAAGTACCGTCTGCCAATGTAATCCCTTGTCCGGGAGCCGGAGCAAACAACCACCATTCAGGGCGTTTAGTCTTACCTGTTATATTATCAGGAAAACTCCATGTCAGTCCGTCGTCCGTACTTTTAGTTATCAGAAATTGACAGGTTTCTTTCAAACCGATTCCAGGTTGCGATCCTTTCTTCCTCCACTGGTGTATCCAGTAAGTACTATTTTCATTCAAGCCCTCTATCCACTTGCCATTGTCATCCAATGCACCATGCATCCACAATCCGGCTATATAAATGTCATTTGTATTTTTATCCACAAGGATACAAGCATCACTCACTCCATTAAACTTTTGCGGCAAACCTCCCCATTCTCCCATATCCAATACCGTTTGAATGGGTTGCCACGTCAGTCCTTTATCAAAGCTACGATGAAGAGCGATATCTATGTTCCCCTGCAAATCACGAGTCAAATCATAACGGGCATCAAATATAGCCAACAACGTTCCGTTGTTACTGGTAGCCAGTCCAGGAATACGTGATGAAACGATACCATCCTGTCCCTTCTGTCTTAATGCCATTCCCACTCTCAAGGGGACAACATCCTTATTCGAAACTTTCAGCTCTCCCCGGCTCGTTTTTATCCGGCTACAATTCACACTAATACGATGTGTCAGTGAAACCGTATCTTTCAATGTCACTGCTACCCAGAAAGACAAGGAATCATCTTTCACTTGTATATTATCTGTAAAAGAAATTTTCCGTTCAGCAGGTACCGGTCTACATATCAGACGGGATTCATCTATCAGCCCGTTTTTATGAGTTCCGTACACTGCAACAGAAACAATATCAGACAAATCCGTACTTCCCTGCAAATCAACATCAATTTGCCGAATGGTATAAGGACTGTTGTCTGTTTGAATCAAAGTTGCCTTAATAGTCGGATTAATCTGCTTCTTGACTAAAACAGGGATAACAGGTCTTTCCAGTTCCAACCTTATATCTTTACCCAAAGATATATCCGGTATCAATAACAAAATCATCGAAAATATGATAAATATTTTCTTACTTACTTTCATAGTATCTTTATTTTAGGTAAATTTGAACGCATTTAACTAGATTAGGGGGAGATAGACAGGAAGTAAAGTAGCTAAACCCCAGCAATACACTTTTACTGTCATCTCCTCTTTCTTATCATTAAAATTCAAAGAATTTTATCGCATCCAAATCACCTTTTAGTTTTTCATACTCTTCCGTTGAAAAAGCTTTTATCGGTAACCGGCAACTGCCGCAATCAAGACCTATAAGTTTCATGATAGCTTTACCACCACGTACGCCGCCACCATATTTAATAATCACTTCCACTGTACGTATCGATTTCATCTGCCAGGCACGTGCTGTTTCCACCTCATTTTTCTTCATTGATTCGAAAATGGCATGATAGACATTAGGGATATAATTATATGTACTTCCCACACCTGCCACTGCTCCCATAGATAAACCAGCAATCAGAATCTCGTCAAAGCCATGTAATACTTCAAACTTATGCTGCTCCAAATCGATACAAGCCCCCATCTCCATCAGGTTATTATGAGTAAACTTCGTTCCTACCAAATTTGGTATTTTCTTCTTGCCTTCTATCAAAAATTTATCTACCGGCAAGTTAACCCCTGTGATTGACGGCATATTATAATAATAGAAAGGCAACTCACTGGCGGCCCGGCAAATCGGTGCAAAAAAATCGACCAGTTCATCTACCGTTCCCGGCTTGAAAAAAGATGGTGCTATTGAAGCGATAGCATCAGCTCCAGTTTGTGTCGCGTGGCTTGCCAGTTCCATTGCGTCTCGTTGACAGTTTGAACCGACATGTGCAATCACTTTAAAACGTTTAGCAGCAGAGGCTACCCATTTTTCAAGAACCGCCTTACGCTCGTCAATAGTCAACGAAGAAAATTCACCAGTCGTACCACACACAAATACCCCTTTTACAGGAGTTGATGCTATCCAATCAGCATATTTATCAATAACAGATAAATTCACGTCCCCATTTTCATCCATTGGGGTGAAGGTGGCCGCAACCATACCTTCCAGTCTTTCATAATTGTTCATAATGCATTTAATTAGATTATTATATTTCACTTTCGGAAAGTTCCTTTCAAAATTAACGGTGTCCGTATGCCGGGTTGTATCTCGCCACTTACTACAAATACCTGATTTCCAATAGAAACAGCATTCGTTGTAACGGGAATAGGGTATGAACAATCGAACAAAGCTACCAAAGCATTCATGTCCGTACTGACCACCCGAAGTTTACGGCTAAATCCCGGGTGCTTGGGAGATGTCGGCAAAATTTCCTCCACTCCTCCCAGTATCAAAATCTTGTCTTCTCCATAAGGTATGGCCGTACCCGCCATCACCGGGAAAGAACCGGTCATTTTATTCCATTTCCCAGTACCCGGTTCAAATACATATCCTTCCGTATATTCCGTCATCAACTCATCCGGTGCATAGCTTCTTCCACTAAAGAGGTAAAACCGTCCTCTTTGAGCGACGCCTACCGCATAAGAAAGAGAAGGACCATCCCAACCCGGCATTACCTGCCATCCTTGCTCCTTATGATGCAAATCAAGCATATAGAAATGATGAGTTGACCGTTCATTTACCATAGACTCCTGCCCCCCAGCAATATAAATGCAATTATCACAAATAGCCCCCGCTGCATTAGCCAATGGAACCGGTAAAGAAGGATAACTGACAGAATCTATCACAAATGAATCTATTTCTTTTTTTATCAGAAATACTTTATCGCTACACCGCGCATGGTCACATCCACCGATACACAATAAACCTTCCGGCAAACTTATTGAAACCCCATAAGCAAGCGGACGGTCAAGGAAATCATCATATACAGTCCATTCCTCTGTATCCAAGTCGTAGCTATATAAAGTAGCCCACCAAGTCTTAAGACCTCCCTCCCAAGGATACTTATCAGGAAAGTTAGCTCCACCCAACACAAGCAACTTGCCTTCCACTATCCCGGAATATGCACCTGCTAATCCGACGTTCTCCGGCATGCCGGCACATCCCGGAAGCAACAATGTATTTTCCCATTGTGCCTCTATCCTCTTTTCTTCTTTTCTAAAACAAGATGTATTCATTAGCAATAAAATTAAGGATAAACATAAAATTATCAGATGCCGCCTTTTCATATACCTTCTACCTTTTCACTTTCTGCCTTCTCAGCCATCAATTCCTGACTTCGGTTTACCTTGAAAATTTTATAGACCTCAAAATGTCTTTCGATAGCATCCCGGTAACCCTTCTCGTCCCCTTTCTTGATAAAGTCCAGCAAATCAGCATGAGTAGCTATCCGACCGCTTTTGCTCATTTCTATATTTATAGGTTTCAAATAATCCTTGAATTTCTCTTTCACATAGACAAGTATAGGATGAATGATTTCCTGAAATTCAGATATGATTTTATTCCCGGTTATTTTATATAGTTTCGTATGAAAAGCTGATTCACTAATTAACGCGTATTCGTTATTTTCAAAAACGATTCCCATTTTTACGATTTCGCTCAGTTCCTCAATATCTTTAGGAGTTATCTTACGGAAAATATCAGTTGATATTCCTATTTCAAGTGCAATTCTGAAATCCAACAAATCCAAAATTGTTTCTTCACTTAAAACACGAGGATCTATCACTCTTTTCATTCCTCCCAAAATGGAAGGCTCTGTCAGAACCATCCCCTTACGAGGACGTGCGTGAATCAACCCCATCATCTTCAGACGGCTCAGTGCCTCTCTGACAACACTCCTTGCAACTCCCAGTTCTGCAGCCAGACTATTCTCATTAGGAATAGAATCCCCGCGTCCTAAATCATTCTTTTTGAAATAGGTAAGCAGGCTGTCTTCTACCTGATCAATTAACGTTGTTTGATTGATTTCTATCTTCATATCATTAGATTTTTATTATTTGTATTATTTGTCCGACAAATAATACAAATGCAATATTAAGAGATTTTTTTTAGAATGCAAGAAGAAAACAATAGAAAAATAAGCATATGTGTTGAAAAACATACTTTAGAACACAAACGAAAAAGAATTAGGAAATTAGATATACTTGTGAAAAATAGAAGGAAACTAAAAAGCATAAAAAAAGGCTATCTATCCCAGACAGCCAATCTTTTTGTTAACCTTAAATCTAATACTATGAAAAACACATTGCAAAGATACGGACTTTCAGCATATCTCCAAATTTTCGGAGTAAAGCAACGCATCTTATAACATGGTTTAATAAAAGTAATAGTTTCGTTAACATTTAACATAAATCAAATTGGATATTAACGAATATCCTATTGAGTGATTCAGAGATTATTCATATCGTAAAGAGCGGGCAGGTTTGCTCATTATTATCTTTATGGTCTGGAAAGCTACTGTTATAAATGAGATAAACAACATTAGCAATACAGGCATAATAAAGAACCATGCTTTCAAATCTGTGCGGAAAGCATAATGGCTCAACCAGGCATTCATACTAAACCAAGCTAGTGGCAAAGCAATAACAACTGCTATCAGAATTAACAGAAAGAATCCCTTAACCAACTGATAGAAGAGTGTCCAACGGGAAGCCCCAAGAACTTTACGTATCCCCATTTCTTTGGTACGTGTGGAACATGAAAACATGACCAGTACCCAAAGTCCCAAACAGGAAATGAAAATAGCCAAACCGGTAAAAGCGCCAATCATTACACCAAACACCTCATCCTGACGATACTGGTGGTCGAAGAATTGGTCGAGGAAAAAGTAATCGAAACTGGAATCCGCAAAATATTGATTCCAAATCTCATGCACCTGTGATACCAATTCACGAGGATCGCCGGAAGTCATTACGATAGAGATATAACGTTGTGGTAACCAGGCAATCTTATCTTTATGAATCAACATGATAGGTGTATAATTCTTGTTCAATGCCTGTTGGTGATAATCTTTCACTACTCCGATAATCTGCATCGGGGCATCAGTACATTCAACGTTCACCAACTCCCCTATAGCCTCATCATTAGATGTAAAGCCCAGGTTACGCACAGCCGTTTCGTTAATCACCAGTTTGTCTACATCATCTCCATAGTCTTCCGAGAAATTTCTTCCGGCCACAACTTGCAATCCATAGGCATCCACATAATCGGGGTCGCAGGCAAGCATCTCATACAGGCGATTCTGCTTCAGAGCATCATTGGTACGGCGATTGGAAAGGAAAGTCGCTACTTCCTCGCCCGGCACAGCGCCGGAGAAAGTGACTTGATATACCAACGGAAGACGTGCTATCGTTTTTTTCATAGCTTCCAGTTTCGTATTCAGTCCCTCGGTATGCCCAGGAAATTTGACCACCAATGTCTGATTGGTCTTAACTCCCAAAGACTGGCTGCGCATAAAACTCAACTGTGCAAAGACAATCAATGTGCCGCACAACAATATCATTGAAGCCATATATTGAATGATAACCAAAACTTTCCGTGTCCGTTCTCCGGATTTACTATGCAAGAATTTCCCCTTCAACAACATAATTGGTTTCCGATTCAGCAAAGCCAATGCCGGATAATATCCAGAAAGGAATATCCCGACGATAAAAACAAGAATCAATAAAATCCACCAATAATCTATCAGCCAAACGGAGAAGGTAACGGTACGGCCTACCAATTGATTAAAGTACGGAAGAACCAATTCTATCAAGCCAACGGCGAGTACAAAAGCTATCAGGTTCATCACTAATGCTTCAAACAAAAATTGATGAATCAACTGCTTGCGGAAAGCTCCCACTACCCGCCTAACTCCCACTTCTTTGGCACGCTCCATTGAACGGGCTACGGTGAGGTTTATATAGTTTATCCAGGCAATAGCCAAAATAGCAATAGCAGCAAAAATCAAGGCAATCATAGAAGAACGGTTTCCTTTCGTCTCCGCTTCGTATCCTACCTGCGGAGTGAGGTGTATATCTGCCAGAGGGATTAAAGAGACTCCCCATGTCTTGTTTTTCAAGGCTTCATCCGTCTTGTACTTTTCCGCCATTACAGGAAATTCTCTCTCTATTTCCGCTTTCCTTTCGGGAGAGTCAAGCAGGACGTAGGTATAAGCCTCGTGTTTGTACCAATATTCCTGCATATATTTAGGCAGAGATTTATACGAAATCAGAAAACTATAATGTATATGCGAGTTGGAAGGCATTTCTTTCATCACTCCGGTCACTTCACACGATATCTTGTCGTATGCGCCGGTAAAGATGAATATCTTCCCGATAGGGTCTTCGTCCTTGAAATATTTACTGGCAATGCGTTCGGTGATTACCACTTGCCCCGGCATGGAGAGACAGGTTTTCTTATCGCCTTTCAAAAGTTCGAAATCAAAAAGGCGAAAAAAGCTGGGTTCGGCATACGCTATCTGATTCTCCCGCAAGGTCAGTTCACCGTATTTCACTATTTGTTCCGGCTGGAGTAGGGAGCCGATTCGGGTATAATCCTCTATTCCGGCAAGGTTCTCTTTCATTGCCGAACCATATCCGAAGGAGCTGCTTGCCCAGTAGTCGGTCAGCACTTCCCCTTCGTGAAACGTACTTTGCACACGGTAGATATGGTCATACTTTGTGTGCATTTTATCAAAGCTGAATTCAAAAGTCACGTAGGTAAGAATCAGCAGTGCCGATGCCATACCAATCGCCAGTCCGAATATATTAATGAAACTGAACCTTTTCCGTTTCATCAGATTCCGCCAAGCACTATTCCAGTAATTTCCTATCATACAGTTTCATTTTTAGCTGACATATTTTTTCCCAGTGGGCGGTTGACGTTTTCGGCTACGATTTGTCCGTCTAATAATTGAATGACGCGGTGTGCGTACATTGCATCCCGTTGAGAGTGGGTAACGATGATGATAGTAGTTCCCTGAGCATTCAGTTCACTCAATAGTTCCATTACTTCTATACCGTTCACCGAATCCAAATTTCCGGTAGGTTCGTCAGCGAGAAGCAATTTACAGTCCGTCACTACGGCACGAGCAATAGCTACGCGCTGTTGCTGTCCACCGGACAATTGCTGTGGATAATGGTTGGCACGATGCAGCAGGTTTACTTTCTCGAGTACTTTCTTTACTCTTTCTTTACGTTCATTGGCTTTGACGCCTATATAGATAAGGGGTAATTCTACATTCTCACATACGGTCAGCTCGTCAATCAAGTTGAAACTCTGAAAGATAAAGCCGAGATTACCTTTCCTGAGGGCAGTCAATTGGTTCTCATTCATTTTATCCACCTGTTTTCCTTCAAAGAAATAAGAGCCGGAAGTTGGAGAATCGAGTGTACCCAAAATATTCAGCAGTGTTGACTTACCGCATCCCGAAGGACCCATTATAGCAACAAACTCCCCTTGTTCCACTTGTAAAGTGACTTCGTTCAATGCCTTTGTCTGCACTTCTTCGGTTGCGAAGAGTTTTGTCAGTTTTTCAGTCTTAATCATAATCAGTTCAATATTTATTAGTTATTCATATTTTAAAATACTCATCGGTTTCAAGCAGATAATGCGCCACACTTGTTGAAAAACAGTAAGGAACGCAATCAGCATCAACAGCGCAAAAACGACTGCATATATCCACCAAGGTAGCGAAATATGGAAAGCATACGTCTCCAACCAGCCATTCATTAACACTGCTGATACGGGTATACCGATTGCAGATGCCAATATAGTGAGCAACATCAGCTCCTTGGTCAAGATAAAAAACAGGCTGCTTTTATTTGCACCGAGCACCTTGCGGATACCCACTTCTTTCAAGCGCGATAAGGTTGAAAACAATGTTACAATCCACAAACCGAGACATGCCACAAATATGGCAATTAAAGAAGCACTGGCAAATATCCAACCGAAATTACGGTCTGATTTATAAAGGAAAGTATTCAAATCACTCAAAAAGAAATAAGAAAATAAAGAAGTCGGAAAATATTCATGATACATCTGCTCGATCTCCTTCAAAGCACTATCTTCTCCTTCGCCTGTCAAGCGGACTGAAATATAAGGTGTTGCAATAAATGGTACTCGCTCTTTCATAAAGAAGATAATAGGTTTGTAAGCCACGGAAAGCGATTGCTGGTGATAGTTTTTCACCACTCCGATAATTTCGAGCGGTTCGCCTACCACCTCCATTTTAACCTGCTGTCCCAATGCGGCTTCGGGCGACTCATAACCTAATAACCTGACTGCTTCCTCGTTGAGCACTATCCGGTTGAGGTCACCGCCAAAGTCCTCAGAGAAGTACCGCCCACAAATCATAGCGGGCATATAGGCAGATAGATAATCATAATCTACGGCAAACATCTGTATCAGTTTCACTTGCGAAGGGTCACTTCCATAAGGACGATTGGTAAAATAATTGGCTACCTCCACCCCGGGAACAGCTCCTGAAACGGTTACGTGGCTTACATCTGCCCGTTGCTTCAGACGCTTGGTGAAACTTTCCAGACGTAGTGCCAATCCCTCGGTGAAAGAGGGGTACTTAATGACTAACATACGTGAATGAGAATCGACGGAAGCCTCACTTTGCATATAACACACTTGCCGAATCACTGTGAACGTGCCAGTAATCAGAACAAAAGAAGCGAGAAACTGAACCACAATCAGCACTTTCCTTATCCGGTTACCACGTTTACCGTGTAACAGTTTCCCCCTCATAATTTCCGACGGACGTATAGTAACCATCAGCCAAGAAGGATAGAAGCCTACAACAAACGTACCGATAACAACCACTCCGGCTACAATTCCCCAAAAAGCAGGCAACATAAGTATATCCGCCCCAAAGCTTTGCCCTGCCCAGCGATAAACAAGGGGTAAAAGGAGTTCCAGCCAACCAAGAGCTATCAGCGTAGCCAACAGATTCATGAAACCTGATTCAAGAAGTCCCTGGATAATAATCTGACGGCGCGAAGCACCAAAAGCCTTACGCAACCCGAACTCACGTCCGCGTTCCAAAAAACGCGCCACAGTCAGATTCAAGGCATTAGCCCAACCTATCAGTAGCAGAGCAACGGACATCACCAATAGTATAAGAACCGCAGTCCGACTCCCTTTCACTTCTTTCTCATAAGCTTTTTGTGGAGTGAGATGAATGTCTTTCAGCGGTATCAGTTCTACCGCCCAAGTCTTATGTCTCAAGGCATCAGTTTTGTACTTATCGGATATATTGAGAAAAGCCTCTTCAATCTCTTCCGGACATTTTCCGGACATCAGGCGGACATAGGTATAAACTCCGTGAATGTACCAAATGTCCTGTCGCTCTTTGGGAATCGTACTATATGAAAGTAGAAAATCATATTGCAGATGGGAACGAACAGGCATATCTGCTATCACGCCGGTAACTTCAAAGTTTTGCTGCGATGAAGGCGTACTGAAAGTCAGCACCTTCCCTATCGGGTCTTCTTCATCAAAATAACGATTTGCCGCACTTTCGGTCAGTACCACCGTATTAGGACGCACCAGTTGCCCGGTCTTATCTCCTCTAATTATCGGGAAACTAAATATCTCAAAAAAAGCAGGTTCGGTGTAGCAATAATGTGCTTCGGCAAATCTCCTGTCGAAGTAATTCACCACTTGTTCGCGGTCTTGTGCTGTTACACGGACATACTTCTCAATGCCTGCAATTTCACGAGCCATTGCAGGTGCATGGCCGTAAGCTGTAGTCGCCCAGTTATCTGTCAGCGTCTTGCCTTCATACAACCGGCTTTCAACACGATATACACGTTCGGTATTGTGGAATGAATCGTAGCTTAACTCCGACCATACGTAAAGTATGATAAGCAATGCTGTTGCAATACAAACAGACAATCCCGTTATATTTATCAGTGTCAGAGATTTTTTAACCCGCTGACTACGTATCACTTGTGAAAAGTAATTTATCATATCATAGACTTATTTCAGTATCAGTTTCTCGTTATCGCCAAACAGTTCATATCCGGATACAATCACCCGATCACCAGGTTTTAATCCTTCGGTAACCTCATAGTACTGCGGATTTTGTCGTCCGATGCGGATAGGCTGACGAATAGCAAATTTACCACTTTCATCCACAACATACATCCATCGTCCACCGCTTATTTGGAAAAATCCGCCACGCGGCACCAAAATAGCCTGTGCAGGGTCACCCAATTGTAGATTGATATGATAGGTCTGCCCTGCACGTATATTCTCCGGTCGTCCGGCTGTAAACTGCAAATCGGTACGAAACTGCCCTTCTTTTACTTCCGGATACGGCTTCGTCACCTCCAGTTTATAACTGACACCGTCACGGGTAAAGTCAGCCGGCAATCCGGGTACAACACGCTCCACGTAATGTTCGTCAATCTGCGCTTGTACTTTCAGGTCAGAAGTGATGATCTGACCAATGTGCTCGCCCGCAGCTATTGATTGTCCTATCTGTGCATCAAGATTACCTACCTGCCCGTCAATAGGAGCTTTCACCTTCAGGTTCTCAATTCGTTCGCGTACCAGCGCGAGACTCTGTTTCATATTACGTATGTTCTCGTCCAAGCTGTTTACCTGACTTTCACGGAAAATATTATCCTGACGAATACGCTCGTCAATGACATCCAACTGTTCTTTAGCCGCATCATACTCCTCTTTGGCAAGTCGATAATCTTCTTCTGCAATAAGTTGCTCTTTTATCAGGCGACTGTATTGCTCATAACGGCGCTGTTTCACCAGCCGATCTTTATTTAGCCCAATACGCTCTTGTTTTAAACGCAAGCGTTCCTGCTCCATGCTAATACGGGTATTACGAAGTTCATTCTCCTGATAAGCCAGATCCGCTTCGCTCTGCATAATACCAATATTTAGTAACGGATTACTGAGACGCAAAATCACGTCGCCTGCCTTCACCATAGCACCTTCTTCTTTTAGACGTTCTTCCACACGTCCACCTTCCACGGCATCCATATAAATAATACGATTAGGCATTACCTGACCAATGACACGAATATAGTCATTAAACTCACCACGGTTAACGGTAGCAATCGTCAGACGTTCTTTCTCCACAGTCATGGAAGAGGTAGTGTCTCTGAATATGAAATATAAAACAACGGCAATAACAAAGGCTATACCACCTATTACATATAGATGTTTACGGGTAATGCCGGGTTTACGTTCAATAGGTGTATCCATAAGGAATCAATCAAAAATAGGGTTATTATAAATTAGTTATTAAAGAAGTATCAACTTTGTTATTCAAAATATATAAACTCTGCCTTTATAAGAAAGTTCCCTCCCGGTAATATTTCTCCAGTTTCATCATCATTTCTACCTGCAAGCGCACACGAACCAGTTCTGCTTTGGCGGAAATAAAACGATTGCGGGCTTCCATTAACTGAAAGACAGAGATAAGCCCTTCTTCCCACTTTCGTTCGGATTCTTTCAAGACCAGAGTTTCCGCGCTCAATTGCTGCAATACCTGTTGATGTTCCGTATAGCCGGCACGTAGGGAAAGAAGAGTTTGCTCAATTTCAGTATATAGCTGTTGCTTCTCCAATTCCTCTTCATTCTTCAGGCGATACAAGTTCAATTTCAACTTCCTTTGATTCGTAAAACGTTCAAAACCGCTCAACAAAGGGAAAGAGATACCGATACCGATATATTTTCCTATATTATCCCGCAATTGCCTGGCGGAAAATGCAGTGTTGTAGAAATTAGAACCTACCGTAAAGCGGGCATAAACAGAAGGAGAAAAAGCTCCGCCCACCATTGCATATTCTTTGCGGGCAGCTTTCTGCTTTAAGCTAATCATACGCATAGCAGGGAGTACTTCCAACGATTGTCTATACAATGTTTCCGTAGAGGGGAGTGAAAGTAACGGGAGTTTATTCAATTCGACAATCGTATCCTGAATGACAAGTGTATCACCCGACTGAAAGTTCATCAACTGTTCCAGATGCAGTAATGACAACCGACAGCTATTAGCACGGGATTGGTAACGATATATATCCCCTTCCCTGCGGGCTTTTACCTCTTGCAAGTCGGAAACGGATTTCAAGCCCAGTTCCACAAATGTCTCGGTTTGTTTCAGATATCGTTCGCTCAACCGGCTTTGCTCCAAAGCCAAATTCAAGAGTTTTCTTTCCAAAACCAGTTTGTAGTAAGCATCCGTCACTTGATAGGCGAGTTCATTCTGCCTGTCTTTCAGTTCCCATTTGCTGCGTTCCCGATTTATTTTCCGAAAACGAACCTGATTGATACGTGAAAAACCTTCAAACAAAGACAAAGTCATATCAAGACCTATCGTTCCTTCTTCAAAAGTCTTTTCTGTATAACCATTGGTATCCGGGTCTATCGAACGCCCGAAACGCTTTCCTGTTTCTGCGTTGGCTACTATGCGGGGAAGAAATGTACCGATAGCGGCAGCATAATCCGTTCGTGCTTCCTTTATGTTAATGGCACTATTCCGTATAGAAGGATTCTGTTTCCATACCAAACGGATACATTCATCCAAACTCATTGCAGATTGAGCATACGTAATCACGGGCAATAAAAACAATAAAAAGAAAATGTTCCTCATTCTTCAGTATATATGCAATTGTGTTCTATATGAATTAAAAAAGCAAACATAATGCCACAATACTTAAACCACTGATTACAAGATAGATGACATACATTATTTTATCGTTCCCGTCCAATTATTACACACTATAACGTCTAAAAATTGGACGTTATCAATAAAAAGCCACCATGACCTGCGTGCAAACAGCCATTATTCAACGTTCAGGCTATAAATATTACTTAAACGAAACATAGGATAAAGTCATGTTTCAGGAAATGTATCATAAAACGTCTAATTATTGGACACTCTCTTGCAGGGAAAAGTAAAAACGAATATCTTTACCCAAAAACTTAAAGAATCGTTCAACCCAGGCAGATCCCCCCAATCTTACATATATGGAAACCGGAACTATTTTAATAGTAGATGATAATAAAAGTGTGTTGGCTTCGCTGGAACTTTTACTCGAAAATGAATTCAGTACAGTCCGCACAGCTGCCAATCCTAATCAAATAACAACACTGCTCACTACCACTTCCATTGATATCGTAATTCTCGATATGAATTTTTCGGCCGGTATCAATAACGGCAACGAAGGACTATACTGGCTGAAACATATTCACGAAATCCGCCCCGCACTCCCTGTGGTAATGTTAACTGCTTACGGAGATGTGGAACTAGCCGTAAAAGCTTTGAAGAACGGAGCTACCGACTTTCTTCTCAAACCTTGGGATAACCGGACACTGGTTCAGAAAATAAAGGAAGCATACAATAATAAATCGAACAGGAAAAGTTCCTCAAAATCAAAAAACTCAATCGTAGGATCCGGCAATCCGAACAAACCTGAAATGCTGATAGGGCATTCTCCCGCCATGCTACAATTAATAAAGGTAGTCAATAAAGTAGCCAGGACCGACGCCAATATTCTGATAACCGGAGAAAACGGGACCGGAAAGGAAATGCTGGCCAGAGAAATACACCGCCTGTCTCCACGCAATACTCGTCCCATGTCAAGTATCGACATGGGAGCTATCAGTGAATCCCTTTTTGAGAGCGAGCTTTTCGGTCACGAGCGCGGAGCTTTTACGGACGCTTACGAAAGCCGTCCGGGAAAATTCGAAGCTGCCAGCGGCAGTTCGCTTTTTATTATTGCTGTCCGCTAAAACTTTTTGAGCCTAAAAATTAGGGCTGGATTCCTC